>Ga0182024_10000146_pt1 | contig 158970 bp, 152 predicted proteins | sample P32metaG_FD_120480 | JGI IMG/M metagenome (GOLD analysis project Ga0182024, IMG submission 120480) | Permafrost microbial communities from Stordalen Mire, Sweden - P3-2 metaG (Illumina Assembly) | ecosystem: Environmental > Terrestrial > Soil > Wetlands > Permafrost | place: Sweden: Stordalen...
AGCGGCCTGCCATTCCAGAGCGTTGCAGGTTAACGCTTCGGCAGCGGCCCCTTGCCATACAAAACCCCAAAACGCTTTGTTGCCCTTGGCTCGTTCGCCCGCCTGAATCCGAGCCGCCATGAGCCCTAGCTGATCCCAGGTCCGGGGTGGTTCACGATATCCATACTGCCGCAGAAGATCGGTGCGATAAAACAGAATCCCGATGTCGGCATGATACGGTATTGCAATTAGCTTCCCGTCGACGGAATATCTGGCGGCTATCACCGGAAAATCGTGAGAGATGTCGCCGGCGAAAAACGGCTTGAGGTCTATAAAATATTCGTCCAGAATCCGCGTCCAGATCACATCGATGCCGTACACGTCAGGACTCGAGGTTCCTGACCGAAGTAACTCTTGCCACAGAGCCAGCTTTTCCCGCGCGGACTCCGGCGATGGAAGGAGCTTGACTTGGATTCCTGTTTCCTGAGTGAATTGCCGCAACTCCTGCTGCCGACCTTCGTTGATTGTCTTGGCTGTCCACTCCTCCAGAAGAGTTAACGTGACCGGTTCATGAGTAGATGAACGAGCACAACCTTCCAGAAGCAACGTAAGCAATACAACGCAAACGGCGCCTGCCATCCCGACGTAATTTGCCCTATCCTCACGCGAGCACAGGTTCCGCTTCGAGATTGGCTGCCGGTCTCCGAGTGGCATGCCCAATATGATAGCCAGAGGACAGCCTCGGGGACAAACGATTGGCACTCACGCTTCGGAGGGAAAACTAGGGACGTCAAACCGGTTTTCCCCCGGTTTCCCCGCTACTAGCCTGCTGAAGCAGGCTGCAGGCTGAAGCCTGACCCCACGTCACGGCGTCTTGGAGAATTGTAATTCCTTTTTATTCATTTGTTTGAGTTTCTAGAGACAGGCGTGTCTGTTCGACGGCTTGTATGCTTTGGCCGTGAGGAAATATGGCTATCAAAAAAACGACGGCACCGCCGAAGAAGCGGGCTGCACCGGTGAAGCGGACGGGAGCGAAGACTCGGGCACTGGCTGTGAAGAGGCTTCTGCTGAAGGTGGAGGAAAAGATGGAGAAGGAGGATGTGAAGGCGACGCTGGGGGATTATATCAAGCTGATTCAGTTGTCGAAGGAGATGACCGAGGAGCCGAAGACGGACATCAGGGTGACTTGGATCGAGGAGCCGCTGATCGATATATAATCTACAGTCCGCTGGCTACGCAGAGGCGCTTTCATTACTCTTCGGCCCGGTTTAAGGGGTTTTCGGGGCCGATCGGGTCGGGGAAAAGCCAGGCGTTGTGCCAGGAGGCGATCAAGCTTAGCTATATGAATTCTGGTAGGACGGGGTTGATTGGGGCCCCGACTTACCCGATGTTACGGGATGCGACTCAGGCAGGGCTTTTCGAACTACTCGATCGGAACAACATCCCGTATGACTTCAATCGCGCGGAAAACTTCCTGGTGATGCGGGAGACGCGGTCGAGGATTTTGTTTCGCGCGGTCGAGGATTTTGAACGGTTGCGCGGGAGCAATCTGGCTTGGTTCGGGTTGGATGAGCTGACGTACACGTCGGAGCAGGCTTGGCTACGGCTCGAGGGCCGGTTGCGGGATCCGAAGGCTACGCGGTTGTGCGGGTTTGGGGTTTGGACTCCTAAAGGATACGACTGGGTTTACGAGCGGTTTGTGGCGCGTCAGGTGGACGGGTATGAGACGGTCATGGCGCAGCCGTTCGAGAACCGGTTCTTGCTGGACAAGACTCCGGATTATTACTCGCGGCTGAAGAGCAGCTACGACTCGCGGTTTTACGAGCAAGAGGTTTTGGGCGAGTACTTGATGCTGCATGCGGGGCGGGTGTATCCGGCGTTTGAGCGGGCCGGAAACGTTGCCGAGGCGGAGATCGATCCGTCGCTGCCGCTGCTGTGGGCGCTGGATTTTAACGTGGACCCGATGTCCTCGGTGATCGCGCAGGTGCATCGCGACGGGCGGGTGGTGGTGCTGGACGAGATTGTGCTGAGCAGGGCCAGCACTTACGACGCGTGCGCGGAATTCACTTCACGCTTTGAATCGCATGCGGGCGGGTTGATTGTTTACGCGGATGCGACCGGAGCTCGGATGCAAACTACTGGCAAGACGGATCTGGTGATTTTGCAGGAAGCGCTGAAGAATTACGGCAGGGTGGAATTTCGCATCCCGAAGTCGAATCCGGTGGTGCGGGAGCGGGTGACGTTGATGAACGCGAAGCTCGAGTCGGCGGATGGGGTGCGGCTGTTACAGGTGCATCCGAAGTGCACGGAGTTGATTCGGGACTTCGAGCAGGTGTCTTTCAAGGAAGGCAGTCAGGTGATCGACAAAGATCGCGATCCGCGAAGGACTCACTTATCGGACGCGTTGGGGTATTTGGTTTGGCAGGAGTGCGGGGGTCGGGGGACTGTCGGGGAGATGGGGATGAGGCTGTTTTAGAAGTAGCCAGTAGCCAGTAGCCAGTAGCCAGTAGCCAGTAGCCAGGGGGACGGAAACGGAGAGCGGAATGATTGATATTGATTTGGAACATCCGGAATATACGGCTTTGAAGCATGTTTGGAGGAAGTATCGGGACCTCTATATTGGCGGCGAATTGCTTAAGTTGCATGCGCAGGAGTATCTGCTGCCGCGGCAAAGGGAGCCGGGGGATGTTTATACCGAGCGATTGAGCCGGGTATTTTACGAGAACTATATCGGGTCGATTGTCGACTGGTATTCGGCTACTTTGTTTCGCCGCGAGCCGGTGGTTACGTTCGAGGGCGCGAATTCGCGGGGGCGGGAGTTCTTTTCGGGATTGATGGACGAGGTCGACCTGAAGGGGACGGGGTTAAACGATTTTTTCCGGGCGCAGTTTGTCGAGGGTCTGATTACAGGCTCTAGCTACGTGCTGGTGGACTTTCCGCGGAGCGCGAAAAAAGCGGGGAACCGCGCGGAAGAGGACGCTACAGGGGCTTCGCGGGCTTACCTGGTGGCGTATTCGGCCGAGGACGTTATCAATTGGAACCTCGACGAGCAGGGGAATTTCGACTGGGTGGTGATCCGGACCAAGCTGATCCGAAAAGAGCGGGTGGAGGATGCGGCGTGGTCGAAGGAGACTCGCTGGGCGTATTACGACAAGCAGACGTTCCGGATTTATTCGCAGGTGGACGATGTGGTCCGGCTGGTGGATGAGGGGACGCATGCGCTGGCGAAATTGAACCGGGTTCCGCTATTCGATCTGCGCATTCCCGAAGGAATGTGGATGCTTAACCGGGCGGGATTACTACAACTTGAGCATTTCAACAAATCGAATGCGCTGTCGTGGGCGCTGACGATGGGGTTGTTCGCAATGCCGGTGGTTTACTCCGATCGGGATTGGAACCAGATGGTGGGTGAGAGTTATTACATCCAACTGGCGCCGGATGACAAGTTCGGATGGACGGAGCCGGAGGGAAAAGTCTTCTCGATCGCGCAGGATAACCTAACGCGGCTGCAGGAAGAGATTTACCGGGTGTGTTATCTGGCGCAGGCGGGCGGAGCGTTGGACGCGCGCGGAGGGCAATCGGGGATCAGCAAGCAGTTGGATTTTTCGATCACACAGGAAGTGCTGCGGGCGTACGGGGACGCGATGAAGGACCTGATCCGGCGGGTGCTGACATCGATCGAGGCGGCGCGCGAGGACGGAATCGAGATCGGCGTGACGGGGATGGACGAGTTCGACATTACGGACTTCGGGACGGAGCTGGGGGATGCGAAAGAGCTGCTGGGGCTGGGTGTGAGCTCACCGACTTTGAAGAAAGAGATTTTTAAGAAATTGGCGCTGAAATATTTGTCGGACAGCCGGCAGGACGTGAAGGATCGGATTGTCGAGGAGATTGAGGGGAGTTAGAAGGCGCCGGGCGCCAGGCGCTAGGCGCCAGGAAAGAGAAAACAGATGAGTGAGGAAGAGATCGACATTAAGGCGGAGTTGGCGGAGGAACGGAAGCGGCGGGAGAGCCTGGAGCAGCGGGTGAATGAGCTGGTGACGGAGAACCAGAAGGCTCGGACGGCGGCGGAGGAGGCGGATCGGAGTGCGACGATTCGCGCGGAGCTGCAGAAGCTGGGCGTGGCTAAAGTCGAGTTGGCGTACCGGGCGGTGAAGGACGACGTGTACCGGGGCGAGGACGGGAAGCTGATGGCGCAGGGCGGGGCGGAGATTCGCGAGTATTTGACGCAGTTCGTCAATGAGAATCCGGAACTGCTGCCGGCGAGGATGTCGGGCGGGAGCGGGGCGAGCGGGGGACAGCGCGGCGGGGGAACGGGAAGCGGCGGGGTGGAGATGGACATGATCCGGCCGGGGATGAGCGCGGAGGAGAGAGAGCGAGTGAGGCAGGAGATCGCTCGGGTAGCGTCGCAGACGCTGCGGGGATTGTAGGAGACAAAGAGGAGAACAAATGGGAATTATTACTTCAGCAAATGTAGCGACTGCGATTGTGAAGCTGGTGGCCGCGGATGCGTTGCCGGCTTTGATGGGAAACCTTGTCATGGGGAACCTGGTGAATCGCGATTATGAACCGACGCTGGCGCGGGCAGGGGACACGGTGAACGTGCCGATTCCGCCGGTGCTGGTGGCGAACAACATCGCGGAGGGGAGTTCGGTGCAGTTGCAGAATCCGTCGATCGGCAATGCGCAGATCGTACTGAATACGCATGCGGAAGCGACGTTCCAGGTGCCGGACGTAACGAAGATCCTGGCGGTTCCGGACCTGCTGAAGCTATACATGCAGCCGGCGGTGGTGGCGATCGCGTCGAAAATCGAGAGCGATTTGCTGGGGACGTGGACGCAATTCACGTCGAACGCGGCGGTGGGTACGGGCGGCACGGCGATTACCGAAGCGGTGGTGGATTCGGCGGAGACGGCGCTGTTTGCGGCGATGGTTCCGGCGAGCGCGGGGAAGTACCTGGTGGTGAATCCGGCAACCTATTCGGCGCTGCGGCAGATTCCGCGGTTCAGCGAATTCAACACGGCGGGCGAGGCGGGATTGCGGGCGATCGTGGATGGCGCGGTGGGAAAGATGAAGGACTTTTACATCTTCCGGTCGCAGTTTGTGCCGCAGACGGGAACGAGTCCGGTGACGACTCACAATCTGGCGTTCACGAAGAATGCAATTGGCCTCGTGGTGCGCCGGCTGCCGCAGCCGCTGCCGGGGACGGGCGCGATCGCGGAGTACGCGGAGCTGGGGAACTTCGGAATGCGGGTGACGATGAGCTATCAGCCGAACACGCTGGCGCAGCAGTTCACGGTGGACGTGCTGTACGGAGTGGGGGTGTTGAGGAACGCGTTCGGGGTGCAGGTCAGCACATAAGATAGGCGCGAGGCGCCAGGAAGATACGGGGAGCTTATCGCTCCCCTTGGGGGGATGATGCTGTTGACCGATGGAAATCCTAACACGGACGAAGATCTGCGGGTTTACGAGTCGGGAATTCTGGATGTGTCTCATGAAGAGACGATTAACCTGGTGGCGAAGCTGAGACTGGCGACGGAAGAGATCAGCGAAATTGTGCTGAATATTCTGCTGGATCAGACAACGGTCGCATCGGGCGGGCAGGCTACGCGGAGGTCGCTGGGCGTGTCGGATGTGGTGGTGACGCGGCAACTGAAGCGCTGGCATGCTCTTTATACCCTGGCGATTTTTTACCGGGATGCGTACAACGATCAATTGAACGACCGGTATCTGGCGAAGTGGAATGAATACCTGTTGCTGGCGCGGGGGGCGAAGGATATTACGACGCAGTATGGCATCGGACTGGTGAACTTTTCGGTTCCGGAGGCGGGGACGCCGGTGTTGGGCGTGGTGCCGGGCCTACTGCCGGCGACGGTTTACTATGTGCAGATCACCTGGGTGTCGGCGACTGGGGCGGAGGGGAATCCGAGCTGTGCGACGGCGTTTGAGGCTCCGGTGGCGAGTTTGCTTACGGTGACGAATGGGACAAACGTGCCCGCGGTTGCGACGGCTTTTAACGTGTACATCGGACTGACGGATTGTCCGACGACGCTGCAGAATTCGGCGCCGATTGCGATCGGGCAAACGTTCACGGAGGCGTCGACGGGGCTGGTGGCGGGGGTCGCGGTGGGGATGGGGCAATCGCCGGACACGTACATCATGGGCGGGTCGAATTTGAGGCGAGGGTAGGCCATGGCGCAGACGGCGAGCGTGGTGACAGGAATTTTCGCGGGGTTCCTGACGGCGACGGGGACGGGGATGGTGTCGGCGATCAACACGGCGGTGGCGACGGCGGCGCTCGATTCGGGGATTAACCTGGCGCCGATTCCGACGGCTTACATCGTGACGCAGAACATGTCGATCGAAATATGGGAGCGGGCGAGCGTGGTGAAGTATCCGCTGATCCAGGTTTATTCGGACCGGGTGCGGAACCTGTTGACGGAGAAGTTTCGAACCTTTTCGGGGAAGATCCGGACGGTGGCGGAGATAAGGGTGTCGCATGACCGGATCGAGGGGATCGAAGACCGGCTGCGGCTGTATGCGGACGCGGTGACGCAGGTACTCGATTCGAATCGCGGGAGTTGGGGACAAGGCGCGTTTTATACCGGAGGGTACGAGGTGACGTTCGATCCGGTGAAGCAGGGCGGGAAGAACTTTTTGCAGGTGGCGAAGGTGACGTTCGAAGTGGACATGTCCGCTTGAAGAAGTAGCCAGTAGCCAGTAGCAGTAGCCAAAGAGACAGGAATCAGGAGTCAGAATGTCGTGTTACATATCTTCTAATAATGAGCGGATTTACTGCGGACTGGAGGCGAGTTATGGAGTCATTCCGGCGATTACGGGGGCGGATCGGATTCCTGCGCTGAAGCTGAAGGCGAAGCAGGTTCCGGAGCAGACTTCGCGCAAAGACAAGACGGGGACACGGACGTTTGTCGGGATGCCGAACGGGATCAGGGAAACGACGACGTTCGAGGTGGACACGCTGTTGACGGAATGGTCGGATACGTCGGTGGGGCCGGCTTACGGACCGCTGTTTCAATGCGCGATGGGCGGGACACCGGCGATCTGGGTGGGCGGGACTGTCGAATCGGTGACAGGAGGAACGCAGATCGTGTTCACGGCGGCGCATGGATTGTCGCCGGGGCAGGCGGTGGCGTTTTCGGGGGAAATGCGGTTCGTGACGGCGATCCAGGACACGGTGACGCTATTTATCAACGCGCCGTTCAACACGACGCCGGTGCTGGGATCGGCGATGGGGCCGACGATGAATTATTCGCTGGCGGAGAGTTTACCGAGTGCGAGCATTTTCGATTACTGGGATCCATCGACGGCCGTGCAACGAATCATCGAAGGCGCCGCGATGGACAAGATGCAGATCAAGGTCAACGGGGATTTTCAGGAGTTCGATTTTTCGGGTCCGGCGCGCGACCTGGTGGATAGCGCGAGTTTCATCAGCGGCGAAGGCGGGCTGACGACGTTTCCGGCGGAGCCGACGGCGGTGAATTTCGATTACACGATTGTGCCGGGGCATTTGGGCGAGGTATGGATGGGCGTCACGCCGGCGCAGTTTCTTACGGTGACGGCGGCGGAACTGACGCTTGAAAACAATATCGAGCTGCGGGTGAAGGAGTTCGGCAGCGATTATGCGAGATGCATCGCGGCATCGCAACGGTCGGTGACGCTGAACTTCAGCTTGTTCGAATTGGCGGACGCGCAGACGGCGGGGTTGTATCAGGCGGCTCGGCAACGGTCGCCGATCAGCGTGATGTTGCAGTTGGGGGAGGCGGCGGGGCAGTTGTGCGGAGCGTACATGCCGGCGATGGTGCCGCAGGTCCCGCAGTATGACGATTCGGAGACGAGGCTGCAATGGAAATTCGAAAACGACAGGGCGCAAGGGACGGCGAATGACGAATTGTACATCGCGTTTGGGTAATGCCTGGGAGAGCCGGCTGTGGTTCGACGCCACGACGATAGAGGGCGTGCGGTACGAGATCGTACGGGTATCGTTTGGACGACGGATCGAACTGGCGCGGAGGATCCGAGAAATCGGTCGCAAGATGGAGTACCTGGAAGCGGGTACGGACGCTCGAGAGACGCTGGAAGCGACGGTGTTGTCGGCGGAAATTGACCGCGCTTATCTGGAGTGGGGACTGGTTTCGGTGGAGGGGCTGGAGATCGACGGAGCGGCGGCGACTCCGGAAACGCTGGTGGAGCAAGGGCCGGTGGAACTGGCGATGGAGATCCTGGGACGCATCAAATCGGAGTGCGGGATGACCGAGGACGAACGAAAAAACTGATGGTCGCATTCCATTTCTATCGGACGAGTCAAGCCGGGTGGAAATGCGACCAATGCAGACGGCAGGGGCTGGATGTGAAGCGGCGGTGCGGATTTTTACCAGCCGAAAAGCGCGGTCCGAAGAAGCTGGTGTGGGTGCGGGGACGAGTGTCATCGGAGGAGTGTCCGAAATCGCTGGTGACGCCGGGGAGTGTGGAGCTGCTGGAGAAGTTTTTCGGTTGGAAGTTCGCGGGTGGAGGGTCGCTGGAGGGGCTGGCGGCGAGAGAGGCGGATGCGTTTCTGATTCTTGAGGGGGAGTGGCGGGCGGAGGCTGAGGCGGCGCGGTGAAAGCGCTTGGGTGGCGGCACGCTCGAAACATCCGCGATTGAGTACCGCTCCCTGCGGTCACGGCTCGGTGGAGCGCCGCGCTGAGGAGGACTTGAGCAGATCGACTCCCTGCGGTCGCGGCTCGGTAGAGCATTGCGAATAGGTTTTTATTGCTTTCGGTGCGGCAAAAGGGGCGCATCCGGAACACGAGGCGGTTACAAGCATTTATGGCGAAGAATCCATCTACGGAAGTGTCGGGGCTGCTGGGGGGATCGAGCGGGACCAGCGCGTTGACTGGGCAGTTGACTACCATCACGACGCAACTGGAACAACTGCAGACGATTAATCAGTCGCAGATGGCTATTATCGAGGCGAACACCAGCGCGCTGGGGGCGAATACGAGCTCGAAGGGAAGCGGCGCGTCGACGGCGGGGTCGGTCGGAAATACTCTGTTGGATGTGCTGGGACTGGGATCGGGGCTGGGGCCGCTGATTTCTGGGTTGGTGAGTTTGTTCGGGGGCGGAGGGGGCAGGCCGACTACCGCAGTGACTCCTTATATACAGCCGTTGCCGGTGAATTTGCAGGCGGGGTTCAGCGGAGCGAGCGCGGGGGGCGCGTCGGGTGTGGATTATGGCGAGGGCGGGCAGCCTCGGCAGACAACGGCGGCGGCGGCGCAGCAGCAGATCACGGTGCAGGTGCAGGCGATGGATTCGCAGTCGTTTCTCGACCGAAGCAACGACATCGCGGCGGCGGTGCGGAAGGCCATGCTGGAGACGTCGAAGCTGAACGATGTGATTCGGGAGGTTTAGTGGCGGGGAAACGGACCACTAATTTTCGGACGGGGCGAAAAACAGGGACAGACCGCTCTGTCCACGCGGCGCCACGGTCCAGAGCGCTTGCGCGGGAACTGCGCACGCCTTGGGACAGAGTGGTCAGTCCCTGTTTTTCGCAGTTGAGAGGGGATTAGGATGGCGAATTTTCCGGCGCTGAAGACGGGGGCGGTGGCGCAGTATGGGTCCGACCGGTCGAGGCGGTTTTCGACGCGGGTGCTGCGGTTTGTGGACGGGAGCGAGCAGAGATTTCCGGGTTACGGAACGCCGCTGTTCGAATGGGTGATCCGGCTGGATCTGCTGGACGAATCGGAGCTGGGGAATCTCGAGCTGTTCTTTGAAAACGAGGGCGGGCGCGCGGGGAACTTTTCCTTCACCGATCCGTGGGATGGAACGGTGTATGCGAGCTGTAGTTTGGGGAGCGACGATTTGGCGCTGGATTTTCAAGAAATCGCGCGAGGAAAGACGAAAGTAATCGTGAAGGAGAACCGGACCTGATGCTGGTGTTTCCGCAGCTTTCAACGGGCGCGTCGGCGCTGTATCCATTGACGAAGACTTCGCGGCAGCGAACGGTGGTGAATACGCTGGGGGATGGAAGCACCGATGTTTACGCCGATCCGGACGCGCCGAGCCTGGGGTGGGAGATTCACGCGACGGGATTGAGAGCGGCGGAATGGAATGCGATCGAAGCGCTGTTTCAGGCGACGTCCGGCATGTGGCAAGCGTTCACGTTCCTGGATCCGGTGGGGAATTTAATTGCGGAGAGCGAGAACTTTGGCGCATCGGCATGGACCAACGGCGCGTTGATCACATTGACGGGCGGGATCGCCGATCCGTTGGGGACTACACGGGCTACTCAGGTGGTGAACGCGAGTCTGGGGACAGAAGCGGTGGCGCAGACGCTGGCTGTGCCGGGAAATTTCCACTATTGCCTGAGTGTGTGGGCGCGGACCGATAGCGGGACCAGCGTCACGCTGAGTATTGGAAGCGCTACGAAGACGTTTGCGCTGGGGACGCAGTGGGCTCGTATTTCGCTAGCGGCGAATCTGGGGCTGACGACGGCATCGGTGACGTTCGGGGCGCAGTTGAGCGCGGGCGGAACGATCGTCCTCTTTGGGATGCAGGTGGAGGCGCAGTTGGGGCCCTCCGATTACAAGCTGACCGGAACCACGGGCGGGGTGTACGCAAACGCACGATTCGGCGCGGACACGATCACGGTGACGGCACAGGGAACAGACGTCTACGACGCGGTCCTACAGATCGTGAATACGGAGAACTAATGAGCACTATCGACGTTCTCAAAGAACAGCAGACACCGACGACGCCGCTGTTTGTGATCGATTGCGTGCTCAGCTCGGGTGCGACCGAGAGCTGGGGTACGCACGCGGCGACGTTCAATGGGACATCCTACGCGGCGCGGCTTCTGAAGCATACTTTGTTCCAACTGACGACTTCATCGACCGATGGACTGGATGGCGCGACGCAGATTGCGCTGACGCTGGCGAATGCCGATTCTCACTTTTCAGAGATCGAAAGGGAGACGGGATTCAAAGGCGCGCAGGTCACGATCCAGTTTCTGTTTTACGATTTCGTCGCGAATCTGCCGGCGTCGGAGGCGCGGGTGGTGTTTCTCGGGATCTGCAATTCGCCTGATGAGATTACGGAATCGGCATTCCGCGTCACGGTGATGAACCGGCTGAATCTGCAACGCATTATCGTGCCGGATACACGAATTGAGCGGACTTGCCCGTGGTTTTTTCCATCGACTTCGGCACAACGGCTGGAGGCGCTGACGGGCGGCGTGAAGGGCGAATATTCGGCGTTATATAAGTGCGGGTATTCGCCGGATCAGACGGGCGGCGTGGGAAATCTGAACGGCAGCGCGCCATTCACGACCTGCGATTACACGCGCACATCGTGCGTACAGCGCGGAATGTTCAGCACCGACAGCGCGAGCAACGTGACTGCGCGTTTCGGCGGGATCGAGTTCGTGCCGGCGCAGATCCTAGTACGCGGATATGGCGAGCGGGGGACGCAGTTATCGCCGCTGTTCGATAATCTGGCGCTGTATAACGATTTCGTGCCGCTTGTGTATGGGACGGCGTGGTACATGCCGCCGATTGTTTTTTCGCGCAACGACGGCAATCTGACGCGCATGGAAGTGCTGCTGGGGATGGGCGAGATTTCGGGCATTATCCAAGTGCTGGTGAACGACATCGCGATTCCGCAGGCGCAGAACGGCACGAACATGACGGCCACCGGATGGTATTCGCTCGAGAGCGCGGGAAGCCGGAACGGGGCGTTCAATTTAAACTTCACGGACAGCGTGGGGAATCCACTGGGCGATCCGTATGGCAGCATGGCGTACCTGAGCGTAGTGGTCCCGAATGCGATCAGCAGCGGGCAATCGACGCCGACCGTTCAAGTATTGATCAACGGATTGCTGCTGGAACAGTTCGATGAGACGGGGGCATCGCTGGGCGAAGCGTTCACGAACAATCCGGCGTGGGTGTTGCTGGACGTTCTGAGAAGAAGCGGGTGGTTGACGACCGATGTCGACCTGAAGAGTTTCGCGACGGCGGCTGCATATTGCGCCGCTCCGATCAGCACGACTGACCTTTACGGGAACGCGACATCGACTTCCAGATTCAAATGCAACCTGGTGGTTCAAAGTCGAAAGAGCGCGGCAGAGCTGGCGAAATCGATTCGCAACGCATCGTCGCTGATGCTGAGCTTCGATACGTCGGGGTTGTTGAACCTGAGAGTCGAGAATACGCTCGCACTGCAGCAACCGGCCGCGCCTGACGGGACCAACAGCACGGCGACGCTGAACGGCGGATGGCCTTCCTACGAGTTCAGCGACGGGTCGGCGACGTTTTCCGGAATTTTGCGGAAGTCGAACGGCGATCCGGCGATCCGGTTGTATTCGCAGAATGGGACGTCGACAACGAATCAGTTGACCGTGGAGTTTCAGGACGAGTTCAACCAGTTTCAACAGGATAGTTTGACGCTGGTGGATATCGACGATTCGCTGCTTACGGACAGGATCGTCACCGCGCCGTTTCCGGGAGTGGGGCTGCCAAACTTCGATCAAGCGACTCGGATGCTGCAATTGCAGCTTAATAAAGCGATCGCCGGATACACGCTGGTGGAGTTCAGCACTTCGGTAAAAGGAATCGGAATCGCGCCGGGAGACTTGATCACCGTTACCTATTTAAAGGAAGGGCTGGAGCGGCAGCCATTTCGAGTAGTGACGATGGCGCCGGGGCAAGACTATCAAACTGTCCAGATCACAGCGCAATGGCACGAAGACGACTGGTACACGACGGGCGGCGCGAATGCCTCCGGAGGCGGAATCTACGCGACCAATCAAGGCGGATTGCCGAGGCCGCTGGTGGGCAGCGTGGTAGACGTCAACGGGATCGAACAGTTCGGCATCGCCGAAACGGCGATTCAGAGCGGCGACGGTAGTTTCACGATTCAGTTGGCCGCTGCGTTCGCGACTCCATCTCTTCCACAGGCGTCGAGCGCGGCGATTCCGCTGCTGAGTTTGAGTCCGACCATCGCGACGACGGGCGGAACGCTTGCGGGAGGCCAGTCCTTCTATTATGCGATCAGCGCGGTGGATTCCACGGGGGCCGAGAGCGGGCTCTCGTTCATCGTGCAGGCGACGCTGCCTGCGACGACGAATACGAATCAAGTGACGCTCACGGGGTTTAGCTTTTCATCAGGCACGGTGGGCTTCCGGGTTTATCGCGGGCTGAATCCGAGTCAATTGCTGCTGGTCAATTCGAGTGCGGCGGTCGCGAGCAGCTACACCGATTCGGGAGCGGCGACGCAACTGGTGGGACCGCCCGATCCGAACTACAATCATGCGAATTTTTACTGGCGATTGGAAATGCAACCTGAAGAAGCAGTGACGACGGCGTCGGCGACGACGATCGGCAACAGCACGCTGGGAATGCTGACGAACGACTTCGCGGGCGACCTGGTCCGTATCACGCGGGGCAAAGGCGCGACGCAGGAACGATCGGTTCTTTCGAACACCGCGACGATGTTAACCGTGACGCCGGCCTGGACCGTGACGCCGGACACAACGAGTTTTTTCACAGTGGCCGATTCCACATGGAACTTCGGAGGCGTGGGATCGACAAGCCCCGTGGATATTGACGTTCCGAACCGGCCGGGCGCATCGGTGGAGATTTCGGGACGATCGGCAAATGCGCAGGATGTTGAAAGTTCGGAGGCGCTGAATCCGTTGACATCGTGGCAAATCGCGGGAGGGGCGGGAGGGGGCGTGGATAGCGGGTTGCCGCCAGCGCCGGTATTCGGACTCGATCTGGTGGGCCAGGGGACTGTCGACCTGGTGGGCATCGGGTTCTCGAGCTTCACGAACACGCACACAATCTCCGCCGGGACGCTGATTCTGTACTACTGGAATGAGCTGAACAGTCCGTCTACGTTCACACTGGCAGCGGCGGTCACATCCTCCGTTACGACCATCACGCTGAGCGCCGCGGGGAGCAGCTCCGTTGGCGACCTGCTTCAAATTGAAGCGGAGATCGTGCAGGTAGTCTCGATTGTGAGCGGGGGTCTGCAATATCACGTGACACGAGGCGCGGAGGGAACTACCGCGGCGGCGCACAGCACGACAGTGCCGATTTACGCGCTCGCCGCAGATGTCAGCATCGTACCGTTCGTGAGCGGCTTTTTTGGAAGTCCCGCGAGCGGAGATTACGGCTACTCGGTGTTTCTGCCCGACGTGAGGATCGCGGCGGCGGCTCTGTTCATGACCAACGTTTATGGCAGCGGCCCGGCGACGGCGGCTCCGTTCGTGGCCACTGTGGATCAGGGGTTGCGAACGCTTTCAGGCGGGCAGCTCTCGCTGCAAGTGGAGGGTTACCTAGCGACGCAAACTGACGCGGTGCCGCCGCTGGTGATCGAAGCGACGGAAGCGGCACGGGATATCTTCGCGGTGGTGGGGCAAGCGCCCAGCGGCGGGCCGATCCAAATGCAGTTACGCCAGGGCAGCACGGTGTATTGCACGCTGACCATTGCCGACGGCGCGACGATCTCGGGCAGCGTCAACGGATTCGGCCTGCCGCCATTGGTGGCGAATTCGCTGGTAAGCCTGGACATTCTCTCGGTGCCGGGGGCAGCGGACACGTTACCCGGGCGCGACTTGACGGTGATTATCCGTCTTTAATTTAAAATGGCAGACCAAATTCAGAAATTGAGACCCGACCGGGACTTGCAGTGTTTCTACTATGAGCCGTCGGCGATCGCGGCGTTGAGCAGCACGTCCGCGACCGGCTTTACCGTATCCGGGTCCTGGCGGCAGCAGTTCGATTGGGCGGTGATCGAATGGAATCGCGACAATGTATACGAACATCCGGCATTCCGCTATCTTCCCGATGGCGATTTGAGCGGCTTGGTGCTTAGCTACCGGGAGACCCGAATCAATTGCATCCCGCTCGATTCGGCCTTGTTTGCAACCGTCGCGTGGCCTTCGCTGCGCATCTGGGGGCCGGGAAACACGATTTACTATATCCCGATGGCGGGCCTCGCCACACCGGTCGCGGGCAGCTATCAGAATGCGTACGCGGACTTTACTCTGTCGGGATCGGGCACGCCGGCCGTGGGGACTCACGTCGGGATCGCGTACCTGGACACGCATTATACGTACAGGTTCGATGGCACCACGGAGATCGCGGATGCGCTCGCGGGGATCGCGCACTTCATCAACCTGCGTCCGAATCTGTTTCAGCCAACCGTGCTTCTGGCGACCGTAACCGGTTCGACGATTCGCGTCTTCTACACCGCCGGCGAGGACACCGGCAGTACCTCCGGAGCCAATGGAAATCGATTCGCGATGTATACATACTCGGACACGGCGGCAGCAACCTGGGACGCTCCGGCGAAGACCTTTGCGAATGGGACGAGTCCAACGCAATGGAGCATCACCATCGATTTCAGCACGTTGCAGGGCTATTTGACTCCCGATTTTTCAGACACTCTCACGGCGGTGCCGACCAACCAGATTCGCAAAATGCGATGGACTTACGCCGCGGATTTACAGGCCGGAACTTTTATTCGCAGCGAGTTTGAGGTGGTGGTCAGCAACTGGTCGGTGACAGGAACCAATGGAACATATTCGGTAGCGGGGTCCGGAAGCCGCAGAGTTGAAGACGATTCCGTCGAGATAGCCTATAGCGGATCGTGGACGGAGTCGCGCGGAAACTTCTCTGGCGGCATCATTCACTTTTCGACGACCGCTGGAGATTCCGTATCTTGGACCTATACCGCGTCGCAATCCCATACCCTTTATTTAGGCACTCGATATCTTGGACTCTCGGGCGCCACTGGAGCCAGCGTTTCAATCGTGGTCGACGGAGGTTCCGCGAGCACTCTGAATCTGTTCATTACTCAAGAAGACGTGTTGATCCGATGGCCGGTGGGAGCGTACGCGGCGGGAAATCATTCGATCACCGTGGCGAACGCCGGGCCCACGGGCGATTATTTCTACTTCGACTTTTTTGAAATGGCGGTACCCACCGAGGATCTGCCAACGTTTCCCGCGGAGCCGAAGCTAACGCTGGCAACCGACTGGGACACTCTTCATTCGATTTCGTTGGCGCCGGAAAGAACCGCATGGTTCATCGATTCGCTGGGATTCAAAGGACGACAGAATCACTATGTCGGCGCTCTGTGGTTCTATGAGCTGATTCCGACCGGTTTCACGTTTGCCACCGGCACGGTGACATTTTCCGGGACGATCACGGTGGCCGATGGCGATGCTTCTCAGAGCATGCAACTGACGATCGATTCAACGGTGTTCAATAAAGTGATGCACCCTGGCGACACGCCGGATACGCTCGCCATCGCGTTTGAACAGGCGGTCAACGATGGCTCCACGGGCATTTGGGCCAGCGCATCGGGTGGCGTTCTGACGATTAATTCGCGCTTGATCGGAATGGCCGGAAACAGCTACACGTTGTCCGCCGTGCCGACGAACATGCCGGGCGTAACGGTGACGGCGAGCGGAACGTCGTTCGCGGGAGGCGTGGACGGCCAGTGGCGCACCGATCTGACGGCATCGCCGCGGCTGAATCGCGCCGTTCGCGATTGGAGCCTTAGCTTTTTCGCGGCTCTGCATGGATATGGCATCGACGGGGCCGCGTCGTTCAGCATGGAGCTCGGGAATGGGGACCCCTCGACATCCGTGGGAATCGCGCAGGAAGGACCGACCGGGATTGCAGTCACTTTGCCGACTCCGTCGCTTCAGACCAATTTCTCTCCGGCGAGTCTCGCGTTTTGGCAGGAAGTGTACGCGGAAATGGCGGCGATTCAGGCCGCGGCGGGGCTCACGCCATTTCTTCAGTTCGGCGAAGTGCAGTGGTGGTACTTCCCCTATAACGGGCTCCTTTCCACCGATCCACTCTACCTCTCCTACAACGGAATGCCCTTCTACGATTCCTGGACGCAGGCGCAATTCCTCGCCGCATACGGGCGCGCGATGGCGACGTTCACGACGAATACCGTGGATCCCACGGCGTACCCGGATGAGATCGCTTTCTTGCAGACCGTGCTGGGAAATTTCACCGCGTCGATCATGACCTATGTCCGGACGACGCAGGCTTCGTGCCGCTTCGAAGTTCTCTATCCCACCGATGTGAACGCGACGGCCTTCAACGGCGCATTCAATTTCCCACCCTCCGCATGGACGCCGGCCGCATTGACGATACTCAAGACGGAGTGCTTCGGATACACTCTGGGCCGCGACCTCAATCACTGCGAAGCGTCGATAAATTTCGGTGCGGCGCTGGGGTTTCCCGCATCGCAGCGAAGTCACCTGGTGGGCGTCGGCGATTCGACCACGGCGTGGCTGAAGGAAGTGCAGATGGCCGAGGGCAAAGGACTCGAAAGCGTGGTGCTATTCGCGCTCGATCAATACTGCCTCATCGGATACGCGACACCGCTCCCTCAGAGTTTTCGGCGCAGCATTCGAATGGGCAACTGATACACTCAAGAGCGTCCTATTCGCGCTCGCATGCTGCAGGTTCAGAACGTTTCGAAGGTCTACCGTTTATACCGCCGGCCGGCCGACCGTTTGCTCGAACTCCTTCCCTTTTCAAGTCGTTCCGCGCCGCAGGAATTCTGGGCGCTTCGCGATGTTTCGCTCAACGTAGAGCGCGGCGAGGTTCTCGGCATCATCGGCCCGAATGGCAGCGGGAAGAGCACTCTCCTTCAAATCGTCAGTGGAATTCTTGAGCCAACACGCGGCCGTGTCGTCGCGCGAGGTCGAATAGCGGCTCTCCTTGAATTGGGCGCTGGATTTAATCCCGAGTTCAGCGGCCGTGAAAACGTCTTTCTGAATGGCGAGATCCTCGGCATCGCGCGTCGCGACATGGAGCGGGTGTCCCCCGAGATTGAGCGTTTCGCCGAGATCGGCGCGTTCATGGATCGGCCGGTCAAGGAATATTCGACCGGTATGTACGTGCGTCTCGCGTTCTCGACGGCGATTCACGTCGATCCTGAAATTCTGATTGTGGATGAAGCGCTGGCTGTCGGCGACGCGATCTTCGCCAACCGTTGCATCAAGAAATTCGTCGAGCTTAAGGAACGCAAGGTTACGGTGCTCTTCGTGTCTCACGATCTGGGGCTCGTGAAGCGCCTGTGCGATCGCGCGGCGCTGATGATCGATGGGCGCGTCACCGCCTTTGGAAATCCCAGCGAGGTGGTGAACCGGTATGTCGGCCTGGTGCTCGAACGGCAGGAGCGCGATGAGCCTTCGAGCGACCTGCCCAAAGCCGGCGCGAGTTTTCGCCACGGCGACGGAGCGAGTGAAATCGTCAGCGCGGACCTGTTTAACGCCCGCGGCGAGTCTACTCGAAATCTTGAACCTCATGAGACTGTCAGCATTCGTGTGCGCGCGGCCGCACGGCGCGACCTCGAAGATCCGGTGGTTGGCGTGTTGATCCGTAATCGTCTCGGCATCGACGTATTCGGCACCAACACGCGAATTGAAGGCATCGATCTCGGGAACATTCCCGCAGGCGAAATGTTCGAAGTCGAGTTCACGTTCGATTGCCTGTTGACCCGCCAAGACTATACACTGACTGTTGCCACGCAGCATCGCGAAGGCTACAGTCAGGACTGGCTGGACGACGTGCTCGCGTTTTCCGTGACCGATTCACGCGATGTAGCGGGCCTGGCGAATTTCAAAACGAAGGTGGATTGGCGCCGCATATCGGGCCCTGTATCAAGATGATTTACGCAATCGTTCTAGGCATCGTCGTAGCCGTTTTGTGCGGCGTCACCATCGCCAAAACGCGAGGAGTCCGAACCGGGAACGACTTCCTTGTCGCCGGACGCAAGCTGCCATGGCCCGTGCTGGTGTTCACCCTTCTCAGCTCCTGGATTGGCGCCGGAAGCCTGCTGGGCGGCGGCGAGAACGCATATAAGAACGGATTCGTCGCGCTGTGGCAACCGGCTGGCGGCTGGGTCGGATTGCTGGTAATCGCATTCATCGCTGGCCGCGCGCGCCGCTTCGCGGAGTACACCGTTCCCGACCTCTTGGAAAGGCGCTACAACGTTACCGCGCGCGTGATGGCGACCATCGCCATCGTGGTCTCCTACACGGTGATCGTCAGTTATCAGTTCAAAGGAGGCGGCGATATTCTGCATCTGATTTTTCCCGACCTTCCGCGAGCGATTGGCATGTACATCATCGCCGGATTTGTGATCGTGTTCACGGCGGCGGCCGGCATGGCGTCTATCGCGTATCTCGACCTGGTGATCGGCGCTTTGGTGACCATAATCGTTACGATCGCAGTCCCGCTGATCCTTTCCGATGCCGGCGGGTGGAGCGAAGTGAGGCGCGTGCTGCCGCCCAGCCACTTCACTCTGCTGGGGGATGTTGGTTTGTCGAAGGCGCTCGGCTTTTTGATTCCGACCATGCTCCTTCTGGTCGGCAATCAGGGGATGTATCAGAAGTTTTTCTCCGCTCGCTCGGAGAAAGACGCGAAGTACGCCGTCGCGGGTTGGATCGTGGGAACGCTATTTTTAGAGACGATGTTGATCATGGTCGCGGTGATCGGCAGCTCCAAGTTTCATACCGAAGCTCCACGCGAAATCATTCCGCTGACCGCGCGGAGAGGCCTGCCCGTGCTCCTCGGCGCGATTCTGCTGGGTGGAATCTTCGCGAAGGTCATCTCCACCGCGAACAACTATCTGTTCTCTCCGGCGACGAATCTCATTCACGACGTCTATGCGCGTTTCATCAATCGCAACGCCACGGAGCGCCAGATGCTCCTCGTTTCGCGCGTGCTGGTAATCGCACTCGGCCTCTTCGCGCTGTTACAGGCCACGCAGTTCGAATCGGTGCTGAAGGCTTCGCTGTACGCCTACACGATTTACGGCGCGGCCGTCACGCCCGTGGTGCTAGCGGTGTTTTTCTGGAAACGCGCGACCACCGCGGCCGCGATTACGTCGATCGTCCTTGGAACCGTCGTGACGATCGCATGGAATCTGGCGCAGGCGCAGTGGGGCTGGCAGAAAGACATCGACGCGGTTTATCCGGCGCTCGCCGCGTCGGTCCTGAGCTTGATCGTGATCAGCTACGCGACGAAGAAGCCGTCGGAAGAAAAGCTCCGTCCATTTTTTGAGCAGGGATTATGAATCTTACGGAAATTCAAGCTGCATTAAAAGAAGAAGGACTCGACGGATGGCTGTTTTTCGATCATCATCGCCGCGATCCTCTCGCCTATCGCGTTCTGAAGTTCACACCAAACTCCATCGTTTCGCGCCGCTGGTATTATTACGTTCCCGCGCAAGGCGAGCCGCGCGGCCTGGTCCATAAAATTGAGGCCCAAACCCTCATGGAGCTGCCGGGCGAAGTGTCCGGCTACGCGAGCTGGAGCGAGATGGTCGATGGCGTGCGCAAGCTGCTGGGCTCGGCCAAGAAGATCGCGATGCAATATTCGCCCGACTGCGCGGTTCCTTATGTCGCGATGGTCGATGCAGGAACCATCGAGCTGATTCGCGGCCTCGGTGTCGAGATCGCGACCTCCGCGAATCTTGTCCAGTATTTCGAGGCGCGGTGGTCGAAGGAGCAACTCGAAGGGCATCTCGAAGCCGGCCGCCGCGTCGATCGCGTTCGCCGTGAAGCATTCGAAAAGATCGGCGCAAAGCTGCGCGCATCGGAGCAGGTTACCGAATGGGACATCCAGCAGTTCATCGTGAACCGCTTCCGTGAGGAGGGCCTTTTCGCCGACCATGGGCCAGACGTAGCGGTGAACGCGAACGCTTCAAATCCTCATTACGAGCCGAAGCAGCATGCTTCTTCATCGATTAAGAAAGGCGATGTCGTGCTGATCGATATGTGGGCCAAGCTCGATCGGGCAGATGCCGTTTACTACGACATCACCTGGATGGGATTCTGCGGTCCGCAGCCTCCTTCTGAGATGGACCGCGTCTTCCACATTGTCCGCGAAGCCCGCGATCGCGCCATTCGATGCGCCCAGGACGCAGTGGCTGCGAAGCGCGAACTGCTCGGCTACGAGGTGGACGATGCGGCGCGCAGTTACATTCGCGAGCAGGGATTTGCCGAGTATTTCTTCCATCGCACCGGGCATTCCATTGGAACCGAAGTGCACGGCACCGGCGCAAATATGGACAATCTCGAAACACACGACGAACGAAAGGTGATTGCCGGAACCTGTTTCTCGGTCGAGCCTGGCATCTACCTTCCGGAATTCGGCGTCCGCAGCGAAGTGAACGTGTTCGTTGACGAAACCAGCGCGCGGGTCACCGGCGAGATGCAGGACGCGATCGTTCTGATCCAATAAGTATGCGAGTCGCGATTCTCCTGATCGCTCTCTCTACCGCGCGGGCCGGAGTCCTTTCGCGCGATTGGGAAAACGGCAAACTCACACTACAGCTCGATGACGGCGTAGCTGAAATCGAATGGATCAGCGGTACCGCGTTTCGCTTTTCGCGCGGAGGCACGTTGCTCGCCGTGCTTCCCAAGATTAAGCACGATCCCGTCGTCGTGGAATTTGAGGATGTTCGCGGCATGCTGACACTGCGCGGACGCTATATGACAATCGAGATCGACAAGGCCACGGCGAAGCTCCGTGTCCGCGCGAATGACGCGACGATTGGCGCCCTTTCCATCGACGCTTCGCCGGACGGCTTCGCCCTGCACGTTGGTCCGCTCGGCAAAGTCTTCGGCCTTGCAGGTCCCGGCGATTCGCAGCGATTTTTCTTTACCAGCGGATACGGCATCTTCGTCCGCGCCCCGCGGGAGTGCACATTCGATCTCAACGACGGCATGGTCCAGGCGCGGACTCCGATGGAGGTGATCTTTTATTACGCCCCGACACCGAAGGAGATTTTCGAGCTGCATCATATCGTGACCGGACGGACGGAGATCACCGCGCAGTCTCTTCGCCTGCCATCCGCCGACCGGCTGCCCCTAGCGGCATCGCCGCTACCAGAGTCACCCCTCGATTCGTGGAACGCCCTGTCGGAGCTGATGCGAACGCTCGATCGGTGGAGTCTGTCGGCGGTGCTTTATCCCGCGTTGAATCTTTCCGCCCTTGCCAATTCACGCGGCGAAGTGGCGAAGCGCGCCGCGGATCTGGCGGCGATGCTGCCGCTGCTCTATGGCGAAGCGAACATGAATTTGATCACGCGCGACACGTGGACACCTTACCTGATCACGTATCTGCGCGAGGCTTACGATCGCGGATATCCGCTGATCCGGCCGCTTCCTTTTCAGTTTTCACGAGACAGGAATCTCGACCCGCAACCCGATGTGTTCATGTTGGGCGACGAAGTCCTGCTGGCTCCCGTCGTCGCGCCGGGCGCGCATCGACGCCTGCAACTCCCTCGCGGCCTCTGGACCGATTTGCGCACCAATGTCGAATACCAGGGAAATCAGGCCATCGAAATCGATGCTCCACCAGGACAAGTGCCCACGTTCGCACGCAACGGCGCTGTTCTTCCGCTGGCGGGGAAGAAGGCGATGGAGCTGCATTACTTTCCTTCCCTCGGTGGCGAGTTTTTTCTCTGGGAATCGGACCTGCGGGAAAATTCGCAATTTCACGCAGCCCCCGCGGGCGATTTCACGCGGGTCGAAATAGAATCGAAAGTCGCGCGAACCTACGAATGGGTGATCCATCATATGAAAAAGCCAACGGACGTTGAGGACTTCAAATCCGTTCGCCAGCGATCTTCTCTCAAGCCCGGAACGTGGTGGCACGACGGCGCGCGCAACGATTTGCACGTAATGGTGCGCGCCGAGGCGGGTTCCGACAAAATCGTGAATATATCCTTCTAATATGTTCGACCAGATCCGCGTCGTCATCCGAAAAATTCCGCGTGGCAAAGTCGCAACATACGGCGCGATTGCAAAAGCGGCCGGATTTCCCGGCGCCGCGCGGCAGGTGGCTTGGGCGTTGCGCGGTGCCGACGGCAGATTGCCGTGGCATCGCGTGCTGGGCTCCGGAGGGAAAATTCTGCTCCCCGGAAGCGCGGGCGCCGATCAGAAATTGCGATTGGAATCCGAGGGTGTCGCTTTCCGCGGCAACAGGGTCCGTATGGACCTGCACGGATTCGATATTATGAAGAGGTCCCTATGAAACAGTTCCTGACTATCCTGTTTGTATGCGGCGCAGCGTTTGCGCAGACCAAGTCCACGACCGCCGCGAAAAAGAGCCCGGCGCCCACGCGAAATCTGCTCGATCCTTCGACGCTCAAAGCAATCGCGCCCGCGACCTTCAAAGCGAGGTTCACGACCACGCAAGGCGATGTCGTCGTCGAGGTTACGCGCGCCTGGGCGCCTCTCGGCGCGGATCGTTTTTATAACCTGGTGCGCGGAGGATTTTTCACTGGCGCTCCGTTTTTCCGGGTCATCGCTGGATTTATGGCCCAGTTCGGCGTCAGCCCCGATCCGAAAATCACAGCCGCGTGGAATTCTCAGGTTTTGAAAGACGACCCCGTGAAGCAGTCGAACAAACGCGGGTTCATCACCTTCGCGACGGCTGGGCCGAACACTCGCACCACGCAGTTGTTCATCAACTATGGCGACAATTCGCGCCTCGACTCGCAAGGATTCGCTCCGTTCGGCGAGGTGATCGAGGGGATGGATGTGGTCGACAAATTCTATTCCGGATACGGAGAGGTCGATTCCGGCTCCGTGCAATCCCTCGGCAAGGCGTACGTCGACAAGAGCTTACCGAAGCTCGACAGCATCAAATCGGCCGTAATCGTTCCCATGCCTCGTCCGGTTCCGGCCGCCACTAAGTCCACCACGACGAAATCCACCAAGCAGTAAACCCGTTTTTGGTGTATAAAACAATTTAGAGGGTTTCTGTTCTGAGGAAAAACGCGGAAATCCAAGTGTGGACCCTTTCGGCTCATCGCGATAGGCTGCACACCCGCGTAAACGGTTTCCCACAGAGATTTTCAGAGGGTAACTGCGGCATACAAGAGCGAAAAAAGTTGATTGTTACGCGACGATGAAGCAAGTACTGTGGTACGGTCCTCATGACATCGACTGAACTGGCGTACGAAAAAGGTTTGCCTGCGAACCTCGACGCCGAGCGTTTCGTGCTCGGTTCGATCCTGCTGAACGACATGGTGTACCTGCAAGTCGCGGGCGCCGTGGAACCAGACGATTTCAGCCTCGAAAAGCACCGCCGCATCTTCGCACGCATGAAGGACCTGTATGATCGCGGCGAGCGCCTGGATCGCGTCACGGTCGCGAATGAGTTGATGAAGCAGGGGCAGCTCGAATCGGTTGACGGCCTCGGCTATCTCGTCTCCCTCGACGATGGCCTGCCCGAGATCGCCAATCTCGAGAGCTACATCCGCATCGTCAAGGACAAGGCGACGCTGCGCAAACTGATCTTCGCCGCGCAAAAGGTGATCAACCGCTGCCTGCTGGGGGAGGATGAGCCGGACGAAATCCTATCGAGCGCCGAGGAATCGCTGCTCAAGCTCGGCGATACCCGCTCGGGCGAGAAGCTCATTTCGCCCTCGGAGGTGCTCGCGACGTTCCCGGGCGGCATCAATGCGTTTCTCGATCCAACACAGCGGATCAAAGGTATCAGCACGGGCTTCACGAAGTTCGATGAAATGACCGGGGGCCTGCACGGCGGCGAGCTGCTGATTCTCGCGGCCCGCCCTTCGATGGGCAAGACCGCGCTGGCGCTCAACATCGCGCAGCATGTGGCCACACATCCTAAAATGCGCAAGCCTGTCGCGGTTTTCTCGCTCGAAATGTCGTCGTCGAGCCTGCTGAACCGCCTGGTATGTTCCGCGGCGCGCGTCGATCAGCACAAGTTTCGCGCCGGATTTCTGAATCAGGATGAGCGCCGGAAACTCCAGTTCGCGCTGGCCGATTTGACGGAGTCGCCGCTGTACCTCGACGATACGCCGGGCGTTCATCTCATGGATGTCCACGCCAAATTGCGCCGCATGCAGAGCAATGAAGGCTTGAGCCTGGTGGTGATCGATTACCTGCAATTGATGAGCAGCCGTGGACGATCGGAGAATCGCAACCAGGAAGTCAGCGCGCTTTCGCGCGGCCTCAAGCTGATGGCGAAGGATCTGAATGTGCCGTTTTTGGTGCTCTCGCAGTTGAATCGCGCATCGGAAACGCGGGTGGGCGATCACAAGCCGCAGTTGAGCGATCTTCGCGATTCCGGGTCGATTGAACAGGATGCGGATCTGGTGGCGTTCATTTTTCGCGAAGAGGTTTACAAAAGAGATCGCGAGGATGTGAAAGGCCTTGCCGATCTGATCATCGCCAAGCAGCGCAACGGACCCATCGGAACGGTGCCGCTTCGCTTCCTGGGTCAATACACACGCTTCGAAAATCGAGTAGACGACTTGCCGGAAGAGCTGATGGAGTAAACTGATTTAGTTTGCTTCTTGAACTCGACTGCATTCAAAAACGCTTCGGTGGTGTAACCGCACTCCGCAACGGAACCTGCACTGTAAAAGCGGGCGAAGTTCATCTCCTGATGGGCGAAAACGGAGCGGGCAAGTCGACGCTGATGAAAATCGTCGCCGGCATGATTTCTCCCGATGCGGGCGAGATTCGGTTCCGCGGTCAACCCGCGAGGTTCCGCAATCCCGCCGAGGCCGCGGCGAGCGGCATCGCGATGGTGCATCAGGAATCGCTGCTGGCGCCGCATCTCTCGGTCGCCGAAAATATTTTCCTGGGACGCGAGGAACGTCATCCTCTGGGCTGGATCAATCGCCGTGAAATTGAAGCGCGGGCGCGGCGTATTATCGAGCGGCACACGTTTCCTTTGCAGGCGGAAGCGATGGTCGGTAAACTCAGTCCCGCGGGAAAGCAGATGGTCGAGATCTGCCGCGCCGTCGAGCAAGGCTCCAGCCTGCTGATCTTCGATGAGCCGACGTCTTCGCTCACCGATTCTGAAACTCGGGAGGTTTTCCGCATCGTTCAGGAACTGCGCCTGCACGAAGTGGGGGTCATTTATATTACGCATCGCCTGGAAGAACTGCGCGCCATCGGCGATCGCGTAACGGTGCTGCGCGACGGCGAAACCGTGCACTCGTGCATGCTCAACGAGCTGACTACGGACCAATTGATCCAACACATGGTCGGCCGCGCGGTGAACTCGTTATATCGACGGGAGCCTCTGCCGCCGGGCGCGGAAATGCTTCGCGTGAAAGGTCTCACCAGGGAACCACTCCTTCACGACATCAGCTTCACCGTGCATGCCGGAGAGATCGTCGGCATGGCGGGCCTCATCGGGGCGGGACGCACGGAACTTTGCCGCGCGCTGTTTGGCATCGATCCGATTGACGCGGGCGAGGTCCAGGTGGGTGGAAAAACCGTTCGCATCCGCAACCCTCGCGATGCGGTGCGCGCTGGAATCGCGCTGGTGCCGGAGGATCGCCAGAGGACGGGACTCGCCATCGACCTCGCCGTGGCGGCGAATATCACCATGGCCAGTTTGCGCTCAGTCAGCAACATGGGTTTTCTCAATCTTCGTCGCGAGCGTCTTCTTACCACGGAGCAGGGCACGCGCCTGCGCCTGAAATACGAAGGACCATCGCAGCTCGCGCGGCGCTTGAGCGGCGGCAATCAACAGAAGGTGGTGATCGCGAAGTGGCTGGCGACCAATGCGCGCGTCATCCTGTTCGACGAGCCTACCCGCGGCATCGATGTCGGCGCAAAAATGGAAGTCTTCGAGACCATGGACGAACTGGCGCGCGGGGGCGCGGCGATTCTGATGATGAGCTCCGAGATGGCCGAAGTCCAATCCGTAGCCGACCGGATTTTGGTGATGCGGCAGGGTCGAATCGCGGGTGAGCTTCCGCGCGGCGCATCGCAGGAAGACATTTTGCGGCTGGCCGCATTTGAAGAAAAGGTCGCGTCGTGATCCAACGTTTGCTGCCGTTCGCGACGCTGGTCGCGTTGTTTGTCGGTCTCGCGATCGCGTCGCCGCATTTTTTGACCGGACCGAATCTCTCAACCGTCATTCGCCAGACTACGGTGATAAACATCATGGCGCTGGGGATGACGCTGATCATTATTTCGGGCGGCATCGATCTTTCGGTCGGCTCGATCCTCGCGTTCGGCGGGTTTATGGGCACGCTCTCCATGCAGAAGGGCTATTCGATTCCCGTCGCCATCGCCATCGGCATTGCCGCCGGCACGATGTGCGGATTGGTTAACGGCACTCTGATCACGCGGCTAAAAGTGAATCCGTTCATCGTCACGCTGGGGACGATGGGCATTTATCGCGGCGTCACTTTGCTGATCTCGAACGGGCTGCCGGTTCATGAGATCCCTCTGAAGTTCGCATTCCTCGGCTCGGGTACCGGCATCTTTGACATACCGATCGTGCTGTGGATTCTGCTGGTCTGCGCGGTCGCGATGCACATTATCCTTGAACACACACGGCTTGGACGCTATGCGTTTTCGATCGGCAGCAACCCGGACGCCGCGTTTTACGCCGGCATTCCCGTCGCGTTTAACATCACGTCGGTATATGCAATTGCCGGCGGATTGACGGGACTTTCGGGAATGATCGAAGCCTCGCGGCTGATGAGCGGACAGCCTACGGCGGGCCAAGGTTACGAGCTGCAAGCTATCGCCGCAGTGGTCATCGGCGGCGGAAGTTTGCGCGGCGGCGAAGGCACCGTGCTGGGGACGCTGGTGGGCGCGTTCATCATGGGACTGCTCTCAGACGGCAGCGATTTGTTGGGGATCAATCCTTATTGGCAGCAAGTGATCATCGGCGCGGTGATTATTCTCGCGGTGTGGCTGGATGAAGTGCGGAAGCGACGAGTGACAAGCTAAGATGGATCATGCAGCGGGAAATTGACAAGGTTCAAATCAGTGATGAAGGAATCGTGGCGCTGCCCCATTCTGTTACCAGCGCTCTTCACCTGCAGCCGGGCGACGAAGTAATGGTTCAGCTCGACGGCATGAAGGTAGTACTGCAACGCATGAACCCGAAGCGTATTAATCGCTCGGAGCCGCGCCCGCTGGGCCATGGCAGGGGTGATGTCCATTTGACTGAAGGGTGGGAGGCGCCCATGACCGACGAAGAAGCGGACGATTTCCTCAATGGGCGTTGAGGAGATCGACTTTGAAGAGTACGCACGCGACTACGCTTCGAATTGTTATCTTCTGGACACGTCGACACTCCTCTGGTTGATCGCTGAACCAGAGCGACTATCGAACGCGGCCAATGCCATTTGGCGCGATCCGGATAGAATGATCGCCGTCAGTGTTATCAGTTATTGGGAAATCGCAATCAAGAAGGAGAAGCTGGGTATCCACGACGTTGCGCATTTTTGGGAGGATCGTGTCGCGCCTTACGCCGATCTCGAGACACTTCAGGTGCGCGAGGAGCACGTCGTCGAGTTGCTCCTTTTACCGAAACTCCACAAAGACCCGTTCGATAGAATGCTGATCGCGGTCTCGCGTCGAGAATATGCTTTTGGTGACTTCTGACAAGCAGATCCAGGCGTACGACGTGCGGACGGTCTGGTAGCACGGTGTCGCAAGCGCAGAGGGGTCGATTAGGCACACCTGCGCTGTCGCCGCGGAGCGACTTTTTCGTCTGTCCGCATGCTGACGCATGGCAGTTCAGCACGCGGACCGACTTGAAGTTCCTATTGGAGCGCTCCTGCCGTTTATTTGCCCGCAACGGCGTGGGTCATCGTACTGTAACGTTTGGACGAAGGGAGAGCTTCGAAGACTTGCACCCTCGCTGTAGTGGACCGGGATACGACGCTGTGACCGATCTCTTGATCACATATTGCATCGCGTCCGCGAAAATCGTCGCGGGTGAAAACGCTAAGTGCTTGAGCGGCCGACGCTAATTCCTCACGGCCTTGAACGTCACTTCGACCGACGCGGGCGGCACGCGCTTCACGGTGGACGTTACGTCCATTCCGTGGCGGCCTTTTTCTTCCAACAACTCTTCCAAGACTTTTCGCGCCGATTCTACTTGTTGCGGTTCATAGAACTGCTCGACGTTGACGCGCACGCCACGGTCCTTCAAGCGATGCAGAACATCGTCCATGGAGACGCCTTTGAAGTTTTCGAATTTTACCGAGCGGATCACTGTGTTCTGCACCTCATTTTGTGCGAACAGCAGCGCGGCGCCAACAATGAGGCTCTTCATGAGGTGAGCTTATGCAGTTCGAGGGCCAGAATATGGGTTGAAATCGCGAGCTCTATTGGATGCGGACGTGAGAACGCGGCACACCTGTGACGATTCAGGCTTCGAAGAATTCCCGCATTGCTTCCACCGTGTCACGAATGTCGCCCTCGCTATGAGCCGTGGAAATGAATCCCGACTCAAACTGAGACGGCGCCAGATACACGCCTCGCTCCAGCATGAAGTGGAACAATTCGCCGAAGCGGAGTTTGTCGCTGCGCGCGGCCGTTTCCCAATCGGTGACCGGGTCCGGCGTGAGGAAGAACGTAAACATGGACCCGACGCGGTTCACCGTGACTCCGGGTGGAACCCATTCGCACAACTGCGCGCCGCGCGCTTCGAGGATGTCGTACACTTCCGGATGCGCGACCAGATAACGGAGCACCGTAAGGCCCGCAGCGACCGCCATGGGATTGCCGGACAATGTGCCGGCCTGATAGATCGGTCCAACCGGCGCGACCTTTTTCATGATGTCGGCGCGGCCGCCGTACGCGGCCATCGGCAAGCCGCCGCCGACAACTTTTCCGATGGTGGTGAGGTCGGGAAGAATTTCAAAACGCTTTTGCGCGCCGCCCATCGCGACGCGAAAGCCGGTCATCACCTCATCGAAAATCAGCAGCGCGCCGTGACGCGCGGTCAGCTCGCGCAAAGCTTCCAGGAAGCCCGCGGCGGGCGGAATGCAGCCCATGTTCCCGGCCACGGGCTCGACGATGACGGCGGCGATCTTGTCGCCATGGGTCGCGAACGTTTGCTCGACGGCGGCGATGGAGTTGTACGGAAGCGCGATGGTCGTCGCGGCGAAGCAGGCAGGGACTCCCGCCGTATCCGCGATGCCCAGAGTCGCCATCCCCGAACCCGCTTTGACCAAGAGTGAATCGACGTGTCCGTGATAGCAGCCCTCGAATTTTACCGTCAAATCGCGGCCTGTGAACCCGCGCGCGACGCGCAGCGCGCTCATGGTCGCCTCGGTTCCCGAGTTGACCAGACGCACCATTTGCATCGACGGAACTATTTTCGCGATCAGTTCCGCAAGTTCGACCTCTTGCCCCGTGGGAGCGCCGAAGCTGGTTCCGATTTCCAGAACGTGGCGCAGAGCGTCAACCACAGGCGGCGGGAGATGGCCTAAAATCAGGGGTCCCCAGGAGCAGATGTAATCGATATACGAATTGCCATCCACATCGAACAGACGCGAGCCTTCGCCGCGCGCGATAAACAGGGGCGACCCGCCAACGCCTCGAAATGCGCGTACCGGAGAATTGACGCCACCCGGAATATGGGCCTGCGCTCTATCAAACCACTCCTCGGATTTCGCGGTCTTCATAGAACGACGCGGGAGCTTTCAGGAATGACGCGATTCAGAAAAAAGCTCATGAGCACTTCCTGAAGCGTCCCGTTGAGATTGCGCAGAAGGCGGCTTTTCAGCTCGCCGTAAGGCTGCGTCCCGGCGAACAGGTCCTGCATGAGCGCGCGGAATCGAGGACTGCTGCGGATGTACTGCACCATGCGCGCGGGAACCGAATTAAACAGAAAGCTTCCGAGGAAGACTCGTTTCGCGAGAGTCGCCGCGAACTCCAGATCGAGCGCGAATTCGCGCGCCAGCATCGAGCGATACGCAGCGGCCTTTTCGGCGATTCCATGGGCATCGTCAATCACCACGCGGCTGGCCAGATCGCCTGAGCGCATCGCGTAGTAGAGTCCTTCGCCGGTGATGGGATCGACCAGGCCGCCCGCGTCGCCGACGGCCAGCCAACCTTCGCCCGAAACACGATTGCTGCGCCATCCCGGGGTCTCGAGCGAGGGCAGCATATGGCTATAAAATTTCCCATCCTTATAGGAGATGCCGCGTTCGTTCATGTACGCTTCGAGCCGTGCGCGCAAGGCTTGCGCCGGCTCATTTTTCCCGCAAATGCCCACCGACAGATGGCCGCAGCGCGGGAACACCCAGATGTAGCCTTCGAGGCGCGGCAAGAACTGTATGTCGATATGATCCTGCGTAGCGGGCACGTAATAGCCGAGCGCCGTCATGGTATCCTTCGCGCCCCACTGCGTCCCGACCTCACGCAAAGGATTACGCGCGCCGGTCGCAACAATACAAAAATCCGCCTGCACCGTGCCGCGGCGAGTGCGCAGATTCCAGCCTTTGTCGCGACGCTCGAGTCCCATCACGCGGGTTTGTTCAATCTCGGCGCCGGACTTTTCAGCGCGGTCGAGCAGCATGCGGTTCAAGTCCATGCGCGAATAAATGACCAGCGGACGTTCCAATTTCATCTTCACGGCCCCCACGCGGGGCGCGGAAAGCGTGGTCTCGCTGACGAATTTCTTGGGCGTGTCGTTGTCCACCAGAAACGGATACTGCTGATACGCCTTATAGGTGAGTCCTCCGCCGCAGGGCTTTTCCCAGGCTAGCTTCTCGTCGAAAAGAATGGTCTTCAGACCGGCGCTGGCCAGGCGTTCCGCGGCGAACGCCCCGGCCGGGCCGCCACCTAATACCGCGACCGTTTTCATGGTTGTTTTCCGATGGGAGGATGACTCGGCGGGAGTGCGGGAAGACCCGCCGCGCCGTGCGGATTCTCACCCTCCGCCGCGTGGGGACGCACTACCCATCTGTCGCCCTTGCGGTCCAGCGTATAGGGCATTTGCATGCCGGCGCCACCCTTTTTGGGAGTGAACGTCACATTGGCATGCGCTTCCTTGCCGCTGGAAGCGAATGTTAGCGACGCAATTTGAACGTCTACGCTTTCGCCTATTTTGTCCGGGCGCGCATTCAAATAGTCGACGATCGCGCCGCGGACCGCGTCCTTGTTTTGAATATCCCGACTGCACGCGGCCAGCAAGGAGAAGACCGCGATGAATGCCACTTTTCGCACCTTCCGATTATACTCTGGCATAGGTAGCGAGCTAACTCAACAGCTCCGCGATTCGATCCGCATTGTTCGGGACCACCACCGGCTGATTGCCGAACGTCGCAGCGATCTTTACGCCGCCCGGCGCTTCGAGTTGCCCTGTGTGATAGCGATAAATATAATCCGTGTCCTTCAGCACGTTGCCGGTCAGCACCGCGACCACGTCGGCATCGTGCGCGATGGTTCCTGACGCGGTCAATTTGCGAATTCCGGCGAGCGTTGCGGCGGACGCAGGCTCGCATCCGATGCCGCATCGTCCGATCTGCGCTTTCGCGTCGGCGATCTCCTGCTCGGTCACTTTTTCGACCACGCCGTTCGACGCCTGAACCTCATGCCAGGCTTTCGGCCATGACACGGGATCGCCAATGCGGATCGCCGTAGCCAGCGTTTCCGGGTTCGTAATCGGCTGGAATGCGCCCACGCCCTGACGCTGGCTGAACTCGTAAAACGGAGCCGAGCCTTCCGCTTGCATCACGCCCAGGCGCGGCATTTTATCGATGAATCCCAGCGCGTGCAATTCACGGAGCGCCTTGCCGAACGCCGACGTGTTGCCGAGATTTCCGCCGGGCAGCACGATCCAATCCGGCGCGCGCCAATCGCGCTGATCCATCATTTCGATCACGATGCTCTTCTGGCCTTCGATGCGAAACGGGTTCATCGAGTTCAGCATGTAAATCCCCAGCCGCTCCGCCAACACGCGCACTAACGCAAGAATTTCGTCGAAGTTCGCTTCCACCTGCAACGTGCGCGCGCCATACTCGAGCGCCTGGGCGAGCTTCCCGAACGAAATGTTCCCGTGTGGAAGAAAGATCAATGGTTCCAGCCCCGCCGCCGCCGCGTAGGCCGCCATTGATGCGGAGGTGTTGCCGGTCGAGACGCACGCCACCCGCGTCATCTTCAATCGCCGCGCCTGTGCCACGCCGCAGGTCATCCCATTGTCCTTGAACGATCCCGTTGGATTGAACCCCTGATGCTTGAACGTCAGCCGGTCGAGGCCTCCGTACGCAGCCGCAATCGGTCCGTCAAGCAGCGGCGTGTTGCCTTCACACAGCGTGACCACGTCAGACACATCGTCCAGAAATGGGAACAATTCACGATAGCGCCACACGCCGCTTTGATCGAGCGGAGCATTGCTCAAACGGCGATTCCGAAACGTGCGCTTCAACTCCTCGGCGGGCGCGAAACGCCCGTCGTAGCAGACCTCCAGAAGCGCGCCGCATCGGGGGCAATTATAGAGGACTTCCTCGATTCCAAAATGCGCGCCGCAGGATTCGGCGATGCAGCGCAGTCTAGCCTTCATGCGCGCTCACTTCCGAAAAGCTGACCGCGCTTCCCCCCGGCTCGCGCACCGAGTATTCCGTGGCTCCGTAAAACGTGGTGCGTTTGGGGATCAGCACCGGGGCACCGGAGACGGCGGCGATTACTTCGTCGATATTCGTGACGTGTATATAGAGGATGCTCGACGACGGAAAGCCGGCCATCGAAGGCACGTCTTTTGCCACGCTGGCGCGCGTCTGATACATGACTTCGATGGGGCCGTTGTTCAAAATCGCAAATCCGAGCGCGTCGCCATCGGGAACCTCTATGGTGACCGCGAATCCCAGCCGCTTCCAGAAATCGAGGCACGGCTTGATGGCGTCTACGATCAGAATCGGCGTCAAGGATTGCATTGTGAAAGCCATATCTTCTAACTTTAAACGAATGTTGTCAGTGCATCTGGAAAATGGACGCGTCGAAGTCAGGAAGCAGCCGCTGCCTCGAATCGCCGAGGGATTTGCGCGGATCCGGATGCTGGCGGCGGGCATCTGTTCCACCGATCTGGAATTGCAGCGCGGCTACTACGGCTTCCGCGGAACGCCCGGTCATGAGTTCGTCGGCGAGCTGGCGGACGGGACTCGCGTCGCGGGAGAAATCAATCTTGCCTGCGGCCATTGCGATTGGTGCGCGCGCGGCCTGGGCCACCATTGCCCGAATCGCACCGTGCTCGGAATCGTGAAACATCCGGGCGCGTTTCGCGAGTTTCTGACGCTTCCCGTGGGGAATCTGCATCGCGTGCCGAGCTCGATTCCAACGGAGCACGCGGTGTTCATCGAACCCGTCGCGGCTGCCTGTGAGATTCTCGATCAGATCAAGATCGCGAAAGGGACGCAAGTGGCCGTGCTCGGCGACGGGAAGCTCGGCCTGCTGATCGCACAGGTATTGCAAGCGCATGGCGCGAAGGTTCTGCTGCTCGGCAGGCATCGCGAGAAAATGCGTTTGGTCGAATGGTCCGGAGTCACTGCGGAACTGCTCCCGGACAAATTGCCCGAGCGCGCCTTTCCCATCGTGGTGGACGCGACGGGCTCATCCGACGGGCTTCGCGCCGCGATCGCGATGTGCGAGCCGCGCGGAACGGTCGTCATGAAATCGACCGTGCACGGATTGGTGCCCATCGACACCGCGCCTGCGATTGTCAACGAGATCACGCTGGTCGGCTCGCGCTGCGGTCGTTTTGAACCGGCTCTGCGGATGCTGGCATCGGGAAGAGTACGCGTCGGCGATTTGATCTCGGAGGAATTTCCGCTCGATCGCGCGCCGGACGCGTTCAAACGCGCAAAGACCAAAGGGGTGTTGAAGGTCCTGCTGCGTCCGGCAGGAGACTAAATGCGGAATTTCTGATACGGTGAAAGTATGAACGCTACTGGCGCGGCAATTTTAACTCACCCGAACCCATGTGGGCATATTGTGTACCCGTACACCAGCGAATTGCAATTTGTCGATGCAGTGGGCCTCTTTGTTGGCACGGGCCTGCAAAAAGGGGAATCGGCGCTCCTGCTGATGCAGGAATCCCATTGCGAGCCGATTCGACGGCACCTTCAAGCGAGCGGATTCGACGTCAGCGAGCTGGAGTCCAGTGGAAGGCTCACCTGTGAACGTGCGGAAGCGCTGTTGCCGGCCTTCCTGTTCGATGGAATTATCGACGAATACGAGTTTAAGCGAATCGTCGGGAGCCTGATCGAGAAAGCGAAGGCCGCAAGCGCCACAGGTCAGGTTCGTGTCTTTGGGGAGATGGTGGATCTGCTCTGGATGCCTGACCCCAAAGCGACGCAACGGCTCGAGGAATTGTGGAACGACGTTATCAAACGCCACTCGGTACCCCTCTTGTGCGCGTACGCACTGGGCGGGAGCCGGCCCGACGCACTTCATGACTCTCTACTCGCGTGTCATTCAGCGGCGGTTTGACGCGAGTACACTAACTGTTGATGAAGCGACTGGTTCTGTTTTCCGCGATTCTGCTTTGCGGCTGCTCTGTAAAAAGGTACGCGATCAACCAGCTCGGCAACGCTCTCGCCGGCACTGGCACGACATTCTCGGCCGACGAAGATCCCGAGTTGATCCGCGCCGCAGTGCCGTTCAGCTTAAAGCTGGTTGAGAGCCTGCTTGCGGAAAGTCCGCGTCATGAAGGATTATTGCTGGCGGCGGCCCGCGGCTTCACCGAATACGCCTACGCGTTCGTTCAGGAAGACGCCGACGAGCTGGAGGATACCAACAAAGTGGCCGCGACGGCGATGCGCGTCCGCGCCGCGAAGCTTTATCTACGCGCGCGAAATTTTGGCGTGCGGGGCCTCGAAGTCAAGCATCCCGGCTTTGCGGAGCGCCTCAAAGCGAATCCCAGGGAAGCGGTGAAGGCTCTCAAAAAATCCGAAGCGCCGCTGATGTACTGGACCGCGATTTCGTGGGGCGCGGCGCTGGCGGCATCGCACGATTTCGCCATGCTGCCGGAAATTCCCCGTTTCGAAGCGCTGATGGATCGCGTGCTGGAGCTCGATGAAGCCTACGACGAAGGCACGGCCCACACATTCATGATCACCTATGAAATGGCGCGCCTCAACGGCAAGGGCGATCTCGCGGCGCGTGCGGCACGGGCGAAGGAACACTTCGACCGGGCGGTAGTCCTCGGCGGAGGTCATCAGGCCGGGCCGCTGGTTGCGTATGCGGAGAACGTTCTCGTCCCGCAGAAGAATAAAACGGAGTTTCAGGGCATGCTGCGCCAGGCGCTGCGAGTGGACATAAATGCATCGCCCGAAAATCGCGAGCTGAACCTCGCTGTGCAAAGACGCGCGCGATGGCTGCTGTCGCGAACCGATAAGCTGTTTCCCGAAGCACGCTGAATCACGCAAAGGTTCTTTAGGTCTTCTTTGCGAGCTTCGCGCCTTTGCGTGAAAAATCAGCGTGGATGCAGCCTCATGAACACCTCGGTGTAGATCGCGATCACCAACGCAGCTATTCCCAGAAAACTCCCGAACGGAAGTTCGTAGGTCGACGCATCCTGATGGGTGACGCGGATGTAGAGCAACCCGCCCACGGCTCCGATCAGAGACGCCACGATCAACGTTAACAATGCGGCAGGCAAGCCCAGGAACGCACCGATCATGAATATCATTTTGACGTCGCCAAGACCCAGACCCTCGCGGTGCCGGATTTTTTCATACAGCCAGCCGACCAGCCAGATCGACCCGCTTGCGACGGTTGCCCCTATCGCCGCCTCACCCACCGATAGCCAGCGCGGACCATATGAATAAGGGAGCAGTAGAAGCACAAACTCCTGGCGCATCGGCACGAACCACGCGAGGATCAACGCCAGCACTCCCCCGCCGATGGTGAATTCGTCGGGCAATATGCGCTCTTCCGCATCGGAGGCAATGAGTGTAATCACGATTGCGGAGAACAGCGCGTATTTCAACGCGAGCGGACTGACGCCGAACTCCGCGGCGCAGATCGCGAACGCGATGGCCGTGGCGAGCTCCACCGCCGGATAGCGCAGAGGGATGCGCGCTCCGCAGCGGCGGCATTTCGCGCGCAACAGAATATAGCTCAGAACGGGAATGTTGTCATACCAGGCGATGGTTTCTTCGCAAAAGGGGCAGAAAGACCGCGCCGGCGTGAGTACGGAGAGGTCGCGCGGCAAACGAAACACGCAGACGTTCAGGAAACTGCCAATAAGTAGCCCGGCCAGAAATGCGAGAAAGATTTCGATCATCGAAGAATCTCATTGTACGCGTCCAGCGTCCCTTGCACCATTTTTTCCACCGAAAATTTCCGCCTCGCTTTCTCGCGGCCCGCCGCTCCCATTTCAGCCGCCAACTTAGGATTATCAAGCAATCGGCGAACCGCCTTGGCGTAATCTCCGTCCCGCACGATCAACCCCGTCCGTTCGTGCTCCACTACCTCACTCAATCCCCCGACGCCGCTCGCGACCACGGGCACCCCCGAAGCCATCGCCGCAATGGCCGCGGACCCGAGCCCCTCCATCTCGCTCACGTATAGAAAGACGCTGGCTGTTTGCAAATCGTCGAACAGGTTCTTTGTGAGATGAACGGGAATGCCAACATCTTTATATTTGCTCGGCACGGCGATGACGCGGCCAGGCTCGGGTGTCGCGGGGGTGGGAGGGATGGGTATGCCGTCATAGATGATGCGGATTTTTTCATCGGGCACGCCGGCATCTCGCAACTGCCACGCGACGTACTGTGATACCGCTAGATAGAGAATCGTACCCTGATACTTTAAGCGTGAAAGAAAAGACCGGCCAATGGGAAATCCAACGCGGCGGGAAACCACTAACGATTCCCAAACTTCCCTACGCCAGAGGGCCTTGGAGTGGGCGCGGGCATCATGGGCATGAACTAAGTCGACTGAATAGAAATCGTCGGAGGCAACATTGAGCCCTCGTCGCACCGCTTCATCGTGCAGAGGCGAGCCCGGCCGAGCGTTGAGTCGCGCTTCCCTCAAGCGCTCCACCAGATACAGAACTTGCCACTGCCCCCCTTGCATCTCGCGTCCGGTGTCGATGTGGAGCGTGCGAATCATGGCCGCCCCGGGCTCATGAACCGTGCCTTCGCATACTTCACGAAGTTATACAGCGCCGCCATGTTCGCGATCGCCAGGCCCTCCACGCCATCCAAAAATCCGAGATTCACCACGTACGTCCTGAAAAACGTCCACGGAGGATCCAGCAGCATCCGCGCGAAGCTCGGCTTCTCCCGCGCCGCGAGCAGCTGCTCCGCCGCCAGCGTCGTGTACCGGTCCATCGTCTTCAGATGCTCCGATAGCGAGCTGCACGTGAAGTGCAACAGGTTCGATTCCAAATCTCCCACCCGGCCCTGGACCTTTACGGACTCATGCACAAATTGTCCGACCCATCGCGCCTTCGAGCGATGATACAAGCGCACCTTACGATCCGGATACCACCCCGAGTGCCGAATCCATCGCCCCAGATACTGCGCCATCCGAGGCATCGTATACGCATCGCAGACCGGACCATTTTTCTTAAGCTGCCAGATCTCAGCTTCCAGCGACTCGCTCAACGATTCATCCGCGTCAATCGAAAGAATCCAATCGTGCGACGCTTCCTCCGCCGCGCGATTTTTCTGATTCGCGTAACCCGGCCACGGACACTCCACCACGCGCGCGCCCAATTTCTCGGCGATCTCCACCGTGCGGTCGTTCGATCCGCTGTCGATCACCACGATCTCATCCGCGCAGCGCAGGCTCTCGATGGCGCGCGGCAGATTGCGCTCCTCGTTATAAGTAATGATGGTGGCGGAAATTTTCACGGCCCGGCAGTGCGGATCGGAGCCGCCGTGAAGGACAGAATAAAGATGACTAGCGCCAGCACTCCCAGCCATGTGCGCGTGCGCCCCACCGGGCTCGGATCCACAATCGCCGGATGGCGCATTCCGAAAATCAGCAGGAACACCGCCCAGAACAGCCACATGTAGCCCATCTTGTAAGCCGACGTGAATAACTGGAACAGCCCCAGCACCGCCAGAATCCCGATCGCGAACCGCGACCAGATGCGCGTTCGCTCGCCCAGGAACGCGTAGAGGACGTGCCCTCCGTCAAGCTGACCGATCGGCAGCAGGTTCAGCGCTGTCGCCAGCAATCCCACCCACGCCCCGCGCGCCACGGGATGAAGATAAATATCGCCCGAGGCCACGCCCGGAAAAATCATCCACTCCAGCAGCCTGACCATGAGCGGCGTCCCGAACACCAGCTCACCGTGCGACCCGATGCCGTGCACCACCTTCGACATCGATACGCCCGCGACCAACGGCAGGATCAACACCGCGAATCCCGCCAGCGGCCCCGCCACTCCGATGTCGAACAGGATGCGCTTCGACAATATCGCCGACCGGATGCGGATGAATGCTCCGAATGTTCCGATCAGCGTCGGCGCCGGCAAAAAGAACGGCAGCGTCGCATCGACCCGGTAGTAACGAGCCGCGATGTAGTGCCCCATCTCATGCGCCATCAGAATCGTCAGCAGCGTCAGCGAAAATGGCAGCCCGTCGACCAGGAACGAAGGATCGTGCCACATCCTCACGTATCCGTTTAGATCGGTCTCAAAATCGAAAGGACGCCCCGCCGCGAAACTATGCGCCATCTCCGCGCCGACGATGGTCGTAGTCAGCAGCGTCGCGAGCAGCAGCAGCGCATGCAGCCAGTAGCGATGCCGCGGACGCGCCGTTGACCACGCCTCTGTGGCGAACACGTCGTGATGCGGCAGTGCCGCCTGCGCCGGGGGATAACCGTTTGCGGACAATTGCCGTCCTACTGTAGCGTTTGCAGTTCCTTGCCGGGCTTGAACCGCACCGCTTTGCCCGGAGGAATCGCCACTTCGGCGCCCGTGCGAGGGTTGCGCCCAATCCCGGTCTTGCGCGGGCGCACGTTGAAAATACCAAAGCCGCGCAGCTCGATTCTTTCGCCTTTTCCCAAAGCCCGTTTCATGCTTTCAAAGACCGTTTCGACGGCCATTTCGGCCTTCGTCTTCGTAATACCGGTCCTGTTGACCACTTCGTTAATAATGTCGAGTTTGATCAAAGCCGCCTCCTCGCGCGTGTAACTTCCTCGAAACCTCATGATAGGATTAGGGTTATCCTCATGTCAAGCGCCGCCGTTTCGCCCGACCTGTTTCGCCGCGCGTGCGCCCTGTTTCCCACCGGCGTGGCGATCCTCACTACACGGGCCTTCGACGGCACTCCGCATGGCCTCACCGTGAACGCTTTCTGCTCACTTTCGCTGACGCCACCGCTCGTATTAGTCGCCGTCGACCGCGTTTGTAGCCTGTTAGAAACGTTTGAGAAATCCGGTCACTTCGCGCTTAACTTTCTCTCGGAATCGCAGCAGAATCTATCCATCCGATTTTCCGAAATCCCCGAAGGCCGCTTCTCCGAAGTATCCTGGTCTCCCGGCGCCGAAGGAGCGCCTCTCATCGACGGCGTCATCGGTTCCATCGAGTGCCGCACCACCAACATCATCGACGCAGGCGATCATCGCGCGTTAATTGGGGAAGTAGTCGCCGCCAGCGTCGGTGAAGGCAACCCGCTCGTGTTCTTCCGCAGCGCGTATACAATAGTTGAATGAAACGCCGCGATCTCCTCGCCGGACTAGCTTTCGCCGGCATGAAAGCCAGGGCGCAGGCGCCGCCCTCCGAATCGCTCTACATCCCCAAACCGCAACTGGTCGACGACCGCCGCTTCCTCCACGACTTCATGGACGAATTCGCCTTCGTCGATCTCGTGACCGTCACGCCCACGCTGCGCATCACCCACATTCCCGTTTATCTCGACCGCGCCGCCGGTCCTTATGGAACCATTCACGGCCACATCTCACGCCAGAATCCGCAGCACACGACGTTCGATGGCAGGCAAACCGGCGTGATCGTTTTCCACGGACCCCACGGCTACATCTCGCCCACCTGGTACGCCAAAACCGGAAACGTAGTGCCCACCTGGAACTTCGCCGTGGTCCATGCCACGGGCAAGCTGCGGCCGGTCGAAGGAAGGAAGGAATTGAACGACCTGCTCACCAAGCTGATCTCGAAATTCGAAAGCTATGAAGGCACCCGCTACGACTTCTCGAAGATCGACGACACCTATAAGTACGGCCTCATGGGCGGCATCATCGGCTTCGAGATTGAAATCGAGCTCCTCGAAGGAAAGTTCAAACTCGGCCAGGACCGCAGCCCGGAAGACAGGCAAAGCATGCTGAAAAAGCTAGCCGAAGGCAAATCCCCTCGCAATCTTCCCGAATTCACCGCCAGCTTCTTCGAGCGCCAGACGAAAGCCTGATCTATTCTGACTCCTGGCTTCTGACTCCTGACTCCTTCTTCAATTCTCCGTCGGAGCCTTCTCCATATGGTCGATCACCAACACATCCACCGTAGCCTTCTGCGATTCCAATTTGAGCCCAAGCTGCTCCTGCACCGCGACGAATATTGTCGGCCCGGTTTCGCTATCGTCTCCGCCGCCCGCAATCTCGCCGCGCCCGCCGCCACCAGGAGGCGGTGGCGCTCCTCCTCTCCCACCCATGACTGCGCTCATATCGGGCGCGAAATAGAGCACAAAATCGTACTTACCCGTCAGCTCCGTCTGATCCACCACCGGGCGAGTGAGGAACCGTTCGATCTGATCGACAAACTCCGCCATCGTCATTCTTTCCGCCGTCAGCTTCGCTTTTCCCCGCATCATGAAAATCGACGGACCGCCGCGGCGCCCCACCGGCATCTCCGGAAACCCGTCTTTCCCCAGCGTCATATTCCCGCGCCCTCCGCGACCCATCCCCGGCGGCGGAAGCGGCTCATCAGGTTCCTTAGCGTCGTCCTTCTTCGCCGGCTCCTCTTCCGATTGCGTCATCTTCGGACCCTTCTTGCCCACCGTCAGCACGAATGCGGGCAGTTCCTTCTTTTCACGATGCAGCGTCAGCTTGAACCGGTCCGCCAGCAGCTTCTGAAGCATCGCATGGAACTGCGCCTTGGTAGTCCCCGGAGCCATCGTCGCCGTAATGTCGAATCGCTCCGAATTCAGCCAATCGGGTCCGGAGACCTGATGCTCCTTCACGTCGAAAGCGAGCGTCAGGAGAGACTTCAGACTGACGTTGGCATAGTTGATGCGCTCCGGATCCGGAGTCCCGGGCCCTCCTCGCATCATAATCATCATTCTTCCCGAGACCGCCGGCGCAGCCGGCTTCACCGAAGCGGCTTCAAATTCCTGGGCCAGCCCCAGCGACGATCCCAAAACCACAGCAAGCAGAGTTCTCATTCTGACTCCTCATTCAATTCTCCGTCGGCTTCTGCTCCAGATGATCGATCACCAGAACCGGCATCGTACGCTTTTGCATCTGCAGCTTCAGCCCAAGCTGCTTTTCGACGGCTTCGAAAATTGTGATGCCGCCGCTGGGGTCCGAGGCGGAGGGGACCGGTCCAGACGCCTCTTCCCCTCCGCGCCCTCCGCCCGCTCTGTTCATAAATGGACTGAAGCTCAGCGTGAAATCCCACGCGCCCTCCAGCTCCGTCCCATCCAGCACCGGGATGTTATGAACATCGCCCGGTGCAATCCTTTGAATCCGTTCCGCAAACTGCGTCATCGTCATGTTCTGGAAGGTGAAAAACCTCATCGGCTGACTGGATTTTGCGTCCGGCGGAGTTACTTCCTTAAATTGCGTCCGGCTTGACGGGTCCGCGGGCTTGAGTTTCGGCTTGACCGCCACCAGCGTATAGGCAGGCAGCGGCCGGTCTTCGTTGTGCGACGCTAGTTTGAACCTCTCCACAAGCAGCGCGCGAACCATCACCCACGCCGTTTCCCGGTCCAGCGCACCGGGGCTGGCGGGCGCTTTTGCCACGATTTCGAACCGGTCCGTATCGACCCATTTCGGTGCTCCCAAAATCCGGTCGTTGGTCAGGTTCCAGGCCTGCTGGATCAGGAATCGCATCGTCATGCCTTCCATATTCACGCGTCCGCCGGGCTGAATCTGGACTCGCATTCTTCTGGAATCCGGATTCCCCAGCTTCACCTCCGCCACTTCGAACTCCGTCGGAGGCGGCGCGATATGCAGAACCTGCGACACTCCCGGCAAATTATCGGTCGGCTTGCGATTCACGCTATCGACCACGATGACGGCCATCGGCACCGTGACGTGCTCCAGTTTAAGTCCAAGCTGCTTGTCAACCGCCTCAAACAGAGTGATCGCATCGCCCATCAGCCCGACCATCGCGACCGGGAACGTATATCGCAGGCTGAAATCCCAGGAACCTTCGAGACCGGTATGATCCACCACTTTTTCCCCGCCGAGATATTGATCCGTGACGATCATGTTGCGAATTCCTTCCGCAAACGCGGCCATCGTCGTGTTGTGGCAGGAATATGAGAACCCAGGCATCTCGCGCCCGGGCCCGGCGGGCTGTGGACCTGTCGAGCCTAACTGGCACCCCTTTTCGCCCGCGCCGTCGGATTTCTTGATCGCTGGATGCTTCCCCGCCGTCAGCGCCCACACCGGAACAGGCTTGGTATCGTTATGAACCACGATCTTGAACCGATCCGCCAGCAGCGCCTTCAGCATCGTCTTAACCTCGTCGGGCGACGAGTTCTCCGGCGCCTTCGCAACAATGTCAAACCGGTCCATCTCCAGCCAGTTCGGCCCGCCCACCACCAGATTTTGATCGACGCCGTACGCCCTTGCCACCAGATCCACCATACTTGCGTTCCGCAAATCGTAGCGCACGCCGCGCAGAGCCCCGCCCCTCATGAACTGATTCGCCCCAGTACCGGGCGCACTGACGTGGACATCCGCAATTTCAAACGCAGATTGGCCCGATAGAAAGGTGGCGAACGCGAAACACGCGAAAGCTCGGAACATAATTCCAACCTCCCTGGAATCCGGGTTAAGCATAAGACGTGACTACCCGGTAGACGTTAGCATTAAAGGGATAGACGATTCCGTCCCGACACGCGTGCAATCATTCACTTGTAGCGCGCCCCAGGCGTGCCGCGTTGACACTCGTGTCTACGCCTCCGGTCCATTCTGATCGCCTTTTCCGGAGCTCGCACGCTTGGCAATCTCCACGAGCGACCGCAAAGCAGCGTTGACCGCCTCCGCGTTTGGAAATAGCTCCGCGACTTCAGGATCAAGTACGACAACATTTGATCGCGTTCGGAGTCGCTCGATGTATTTCCCGCGAACCAGTCCGCCGAAGTCTGAGCGCTTATACTCGGCTCGAAGCTCGTCGACGGACCGATTCTTAGCCTTCTTCATATCGTCTCCTCTTTGCCCTGTCGCGTAACCTTACCACGGCAGACGCACTACCAGTTGAGTTCCCTGAGATGAGTAAACTTAACGGCTGGTAGCCCCTCCCTCGTCAGCGAAAGATATAACGCAAAATCGTCGGTAAGCACCGAACACTTTTGCTTTCGCGCCACTATCGAGATGGCCGAGTCAACCAGCCCAAGCCTCTCATACTGCGAACCCTCCGATGCCTGGAGGCTCGAAACCTGGGGCTCGTCGATTATGGAAATCATCGAAGCCAGCACACGTCGAGCCCGCAACCGCTCGGGTTCATCCAGATCGGTTAAGTTGCTGACCTCTGCCATGACATGCGCTACCGTATATAGATCTCGTTTGCCGATGATTTTGACCAAGAGATCATAGTCGCTCTTGGTATACTGCCTTGTCCTCTTGAAATTCTCGATACGATCGCGATTGACGCTTCCCACCACCAGGAGCACAATAAGATTCGTGTCGATCAGCAGCCCAGCGCCAGGTTCCAAACCAGGAAAGGTTACCGGGCTCATCGCAAGGCGAGCTCACGAATCCTCATGGCCAGGAGTTCACCATTCTCGATATCAATGAGAAACCGCTTGTACTGCACGGGGTCGGCGGAGATCTGAGCGAAGCCCGAGAGCTGGCTAATATCGCGGGGAACGCCTAACGTAATACTCCATACTTCGCGATCCCTGTAGACGTCCCGCTCGATCTCTTCGAGAGAAGCGGACTTTGCGCCGAGAATCTCAACTGCCTTCGCCTTCGCTAGTCCCACCGCTGCTTTTACATCGATCATAATTGGCTTCCTCGGCAACTATGGTGACACGAACTGAGGCGCGGTATTCGAGTTCCTTTCTTCTTTGCTACCCTGAAACCAGCCATGCCCCCCTCCGGCATTCAGGACTCCCTTCGCGTGGGGCAGGCGGTCTCGCCCGCCGACCTCTCATTGGGGTCCTTTTGTGGGGCGGCGCCATGCGCTGCCGGTAAATTCACGCTCGGGAAAACCCAGTAATGTCCACCCCCGCTGAGCACGAAGCTCGTCCCACCCCTATGCCTCCCGCGTCTCTTCTGGTCCTCTCCCCCTCCGGCCAGCGCACCCGCGTTCAGCTCGAACCGCTGCCCTTTCTGCTCGGCCGCCAGCCCGATAACAATCTGGTGCTGCGGGATAATCGAGCCTCCCGCCAGCACGCCCGCATCGTCTCCGAAGATGGAGCTTACGTGATTGAGGATCTCAGCAGCCGCCACGGCACCTGGATCAACGGCGAACGCATCGCGCGCCACATTCTCCGCAACTCCGACCGCATCGATTTCGGCGTCCGCGATTCCTTTCAGCTCACCTTCGCGCTCGATCACGGCGAGATCAATCGCATCATGGGAAAACTCGGAGACGAGGTCGGCTCCGGCTCCCATTCCGGCGCGCTCGGTCCTAATAATCTGGCCAAGTTGCGATCCCTGGTCGAAGTCGCCCGGGCTCTGCAAAATTCGTTATCGACACAGGAAGTGCTCACCGCCGTAGTCGATGCCGCGCTTGCCGTCACTGGTTGCGAGCGAGGATTTCTGCTGCTGAGAAAAGGCGCCGAACTTGAAGTATCCGTAGCCCGCGATCAAGCCGGCAAGGCTCTCGAAGCGGACGATCTGCGCGTCCCGACCTCGGTCATACAGCGCGCGCTCAATTCGCGCCGCGATTTGCTCTCGATGTCATTCGACCCATCCGAGCAGCAGGGCATCCGCCCTGAGACGTCCGTCGCCAATCTTGAGCTGCGCGCTGTCGTCTGCCTGCCTCTGGTTCAAATTCGCAGTGGATCGTCCGAGGATACCCACATCGCCACCACCATGGAGAACACTGTCGGCCTGCTCTACCTGGATTCACGCCTGAATCCCGCCGACCTTTCTTCCGGCAATCGCGAGCTGTTGCAGACGCTGGCCATTGAGGCGTCGACAATTTTGGAAAACGCCCGGCTACTGGAAGAAACGCGCGATAAGGTAAAAATGGAAAGCGAGCTGAAGATCGCGCGCGACATCCAACAAGGCCTGCTTCCCGCCTCGCTTCCCACAGAAGGCTGGTTCCGAGCCGCCGGTTCGAGTATTCCGTCCACCCAAGTCGGCGGCGATTATTTCGATGTGCGCGCGCTGGCCCACAACTCCTACGCCGCGGTCGTCGCCGATGTTTCCGGGAAAGGCGTAAGCTCCGCGCTGCTCGCCAGCCTGTTGCAAGGCGCGTTTCTGATGGCGCAGGGCGGCGCGCCCAACATTGAGCCGATGATGCTTCGCGTCAACGATTTTCTGCTCGAACGCACCCGTGGCGAAAAGTACGCGACTGTTTTTTACTGTGAGCTCGATTCCGCCGGCTTCCTGAGCTATGCCAACGCCGGCCACTGCGCGCCATTTTTAGTGAGCAGCGACGGCCGCATTCGTAAATTGCACACTTCGGGGATGCCCGTCGGCATGGTCGAAGGAGCGCCCATTTCGATGGTGCAAACACAACTTAATCACGGAGATAAACTCGTGATCTATTCCGATGGTTTAACCGAAGCCGAAGACGCCAACGGCGAGTTTTTCGATACCGAGCGTCTCCGCCTCTGTCTCCGCGACAATGCCAAACTCGATGCCATCGGCTTGCATACAGCCTTGCTCGATGCCGTCGACCGCTTCACCGAAGGCGGCGTCATTCGCGATGATATTACAGCACTTGTGCTCGAATACTTACCCGCGTGATCCTCTACACCGCCGCCCATGGCGGCTTTCGCGAATCGGTTCCATTAGGCGGCGGAGCCGCTATTTGCGACATGCTGGTAGACGAATGGACACGGACTAAACCGTTTGAATTCAAACTGATCCGTCCGCAAGTCGAAGCCCGGGATATCGTCCGGTTCAGCGAGCGCGATTACGCCAGGTTTTCTCGGGAGTTTGAACGCTGTGCGACGGAAGAAATTTTACGGCATGATCCGAAAACGACGACTGTGCTAGCCAATGACGTTTCAGAAGGCCCTGATTTCGCGGCACTTCGCGATTATAAAATCTTTACTATCTATCACGTAGATGTGGTGGCCTACGTTGCCGACATTTATTTTCGCGGACTGATTCGCCCCGAAACCACCGTGAAATGGTATCGGCGGCTGCATTGGGCTTTGCCTGAAATTTCGAAGCTGGTTTGGGAAAAACAGGAGGCTAGCGTCGTCCATTCACGCGGGCTGATTATGCCATCTGAGGGGATGAAAGAAGTTATGTTGCGCTGTTATCCAAAATGTCCGCGAGAGAAAATTCATGTCTTGCCGTGGGGAGTCGCCGATGAAGGGCTGGGCGACGCGGGTCCACTTCGGCGGGAGTTCAATGTGCCTGAGAACGCACGGGTTCTGCTTACTCTCAGCCGCATTTCGCCTGAAAAAGGCCAGGATCTGCTGCTTGAAAAGCTGATCGAATGGGAGGACTGCCCCGATTATCCTACCCGTCCACTCTGGTTGTTCATTTGCGGGGAGGCGGCGTTTATGCAGGGCGTGCGATTTCGGGAAAAGCTTCAATTCCTGGCGGCGAAGTTACAGAAAACAATGGTGATCTTCCCTGGGTACGTTACCGGCGAGCGGAAGCGGGACTTCTTCGCGCTGGCGGATCTGTACGTATTTCCGTCGCGGCACGAAAGTTATGGACTGACGCTACTGGAAGCACTGACTGCGGGACTTCCGGCTGTGTGCCTGGATCACCACGGTGCTCGGAGCGTCATGAGGGAGGAATTCGGGGCCATCGTCGAGCCGTCGGGGCTGATTCCCGCTATTAAGCATCTCTTAAATGACCATAATCTGCCAAAAATGCGCGTTTGCGCACGCTTATATGCCCTTAAAAATCGGTTTTCCGAGCAATCGGCGAAGCTCGCGACACTGCTTTCGTGACCTCGGCGTTCTCTGCGCCTCGGCGTGATCCTGATTCGTCGAGGCCGTTCACGATTCTACAAATCCCGTCTTTGATGAGTGCGACGTTAAAGTTGATCAGCAGTCCGAGTCTCTTGTCGGCCAGCCGAAGGTACGTCAGCAATTGCATCTTGTGGACTGGCGCGATTGCCTCGACGGATTTAATTTCAACAATGATCAGATTTTCTACCAGGAGGTCGGCGCGGAAGCCGATTTCGAGTCTGATCTCGTCGTATTCAATCGGGACGGGATGCTGGCGGATCACACGCAGACCGCGCCGCCGTAACTCATGTGCCAGGACAACTTCATAAACGGATTCCAGGAGGCCTGGGCCTAGCGATTTATGGATATGCAATGCGGCGTCGACGATCTTGCCGGAGGTGGCGTTCATTCGAAAACATAGTTCACGCAGAGACGCAGAGTTCGCAGAGATTTTTTAACTATTTGGGGCTCGCCTCTTTCAAAAAACATCGCTCACGCAGAGACGCGGAGTTCGCAGAGATTTTTTGACTATTTTGGGGCTCGCTTCTTTCAAGAAACATCGTTCACGCAGAGTCGCGGAGTTTTTTTAACTATTCTGGGCGATGCGGCGGTTGGCTAGATCGATTAATTTTGTGCAGCAGGCGCTTAGTTGGATGTTGATGGTTTTTAGGGACTGGCCTTGGAATTTCAGGCGGGGGGGTTGATGGTGGTCGGGGCAGCGGAGGTCGCGGACCTTTGACGCGGTGCGTTCCTTGAAGTCGTCGACCGAAGGCTCCACAAAAACATGTTACCATGCAAATGTTTTGGAGAGACTTTACGAATATCTGAAATCCGTTTCCGTGCGCGAGCCGGCGATTCTGCGGCGGCTGCGCGAAGAGACGGCATCGCTCCCCAATGCGGGGATGCAGGTTCCGCCGGAGCATGGGCAGTTTCTGGCGTTCCTCGTTCAGTTGATGGGGGCGCGGCGGACGCTCGAGGTGGGGGTGTTTACGGGCTACAGTTCGCTCGCCGTGGCGCTTGCGCTGCCGCGTGACGGGAGGATTCTGGCTTGCGATGTCAGCGAGGAATATACTTCCATCGCGCGGCGCTACTGGAAAGAGGCCGGAGTCGATCACATGATCGAACTGCGCATCAAGCCTGCGCTGGAGACGTTGAAGGAACTGCTGTCCGAGCGGCAGCAGGGACGTTTCGATTTTGCCTTCATCGACGCCGACAAGGCGAATTACGAAGGCTATTATGAATGCGCCCTCGAACTGATCCGGCCCGGCGGATTGATCGCCATCGACAACGTGTTGTGGCATGGGAAGGTCATCGACGATCAAGCGAACGACGCCGATACCGTGGCGATTCGCGCGCTGAACAAAAAACTGCTGAGCGACTCGCGGGTGTCACTCAGCATGATTCCGATCAGCGACGGACTCACGCTGCTTCTGAAGAGGTAGGATCAGATGTAGAGATGGAGTTTGTCGAGCAGCTAAAATCTTCCATCGACATCGTCAAGGTGATTGGCGAGTACGTGCGGCTGAAACGCGTGGGTGCGACAGGCCGCTATGTCGGGCTGTGCCCGTTCCATCAGGAAAAGACGGGATCGTTCAACGTCAACCAGGCGAGACAGTTCTACAAATGCTTCGGCTGCGGCGTGGGCGGGGACGTTTTGAAATTCGTGCAGGAGATCGAAGGCTTCACGTTTCCCGAGGCGCTGAAGATGCTGGCCGAACGGCACGGCATCCCGATGCCGAAGCGCAGTGAATACGCCGACGCGGATTCGAAGTTGCGCGCGGCTGTGTTTGAGATGCACTCGATTGCGTCGGAGATATTTCAAGAGAATCTGCGCGGGCCGCATGGAATTGAAGTACGCAGCTATTTGGTGAAGCGCGGAATCAGCTCGGAATCGATCGAGACGTTTCAGTTGGGTTTTTCTGAGCCATCGGGACAGGCGCTGGTTCGGACGTTGAGCGAGCGGCAGTTTTCGCTGGAACAGCTTGACGCGTCGGGCCTGGTACGGAGGCGCGAGGACGGCTCCGGGTATTTCGATTTCTTTCGGGGCCGCCTGATGTTCCCCATCCATAACGAATCGGGCAAGGTGATTGGATTCGGCGGAAGGGCGGTGCGCGATCAGGATCAGCCAAAATATTTGAATTCGAGTGAAACGCTAATCTACAAAAAAACATCGGTCCTATACAACCTGCACCGGGCGCGCAATGCGATGCGAAGTTCCAATCGCGCGGTGCTGGTCGAAGGATATATGGATGTGATTGGGGTCTATTCAGCGGGGGTCAAAGAAGTTGTGGCGAGCTGCGGAACCGGGTTCACGGTTCCCCAGGCCGGGGTGATTCATCGGCACTCCGATCACGTGGTGGTGAATTTCGATCCCGATAAGGCGGGCGCGAATGCGTCTGAGAAAGCGATTCAAATTCTGCTCGACGAAGGAATGCACGTTAAGGTGCTGGGCCTGGACGGTGGCCTCGATCCGGACGAGTATGTGAAGCAGAATGGCGCGGATGCGTATCGCGCGAAACTGGATGCGGCGAATCCTTATTTTCACTGGCTGGCCGACCGGGCACGCCAGAAGTTCGATATGCGCAGCTCCGACGGACGCATGGAGGCGTTCCGCTTTCTGTTGCCTTCGGTACAAAAGATTGGCGACAAACTGGAGCGGGCGGCGATTGCCAGCGATTTGGCGGGATATTTAGGGGTGGACGCGGGATTGGTGCTGGAACAATTCAAGAAAGCGGCGACGGATCGGCGGGCGCCGGCTAAACCGGCCTCGAAGGAGGCGGCGTCGATTCCGGCGATCGAGCGTATCCTTCTAAATGCCGTGATGGCGAGTGAGGAGGTGCGGGGCGAGATTCTTCCTCTGCTGACTCCGGACTTGATTGCGGGGTTTGCGACGCGCGAAATTTTTGAGACTGCGCGCCAGATGATGGAATCCGGGTCGAGCGTGACGTTTTCAGGGCTCGATGCGCGGCTATCCCCTGGGATACAGAGTCTATTGCATGACATGGTTGCGGCCGATGATATAAGTGACGACGCCATTACCCTTGAATCGGCGCGCGCTTGCCTGCGGAAACTGGAAAGCGTAGCATTGAGACGCCGAGCCGACGATTTGCGGGCGCGAGTGAAATCGGCGGAGCGCGAAGGACAAGTCGAGGAAGCGCTGTCGTTCATGGCGGAGTTAGACGCTTCGAGAAAGAAGTAAAGCGGCCGGTGTTGTACACTGAATGAAATTGGCCCTGGGAGCCGCGAGAAAATACCAGGGATCGAAGATGGTTTGGGGCATCGGGGTTAAGTGGCACTTGAAGAAAAATTCGGCCGGCTGAAGCAGCTCATGGACACCGGAAAAGAGAAGGGGTACGTTCTCTACGACGAGGTCAATGAACTACTGACAGAAGGGTATCCGGGCGGCCGCGAGCTTGATGAGATTCTCACCGAGTTCGATGGCGCTGGCGTCGAGATACTGGAAGAGCCGAAGATCGACTTCGACAAGAAGCTGGAAGAGGGCGACGAGCCTACCGAGCTGGAGCTAGCCCAGGAATTCATCGACAAAACCAACGATCCCGTGCGCATGTATTTGCGCGAAATGGGAACGGTTCCGCTGCTGACGCGCGAGGGCGAGATTGAGCTCGCGAAACGGATTGAACGGGGGCAGACGGCGGTGCGCAAGGCGCTGTCGCGATCGCCTCTGGTGATCCGCGAAATTCTGACGCTGGCCGAGACGCTGCGCAGGGATTCGTTCATGGTGCGCGAGATGCTGGTGATGCCGGATCTGGTGGTGACGGACGAAAATGTCGCGGAGCAGGCGGCGGAACTTTCGACAACCATTGGGGAAATCGAAAAGCACTATCGCAAAGCGCAGCAGTTCAGGCAGAAATTGCAGGCTATATCGCGCGGAATGAAGCCGAAAATGCATCGCTCGCTGCGCTGGAGCCTGGCGCGCACGATGGTGAACATCTCGCGATTGATTCGTGCGATTCACTTCAGCTCGACTACGAGGCGCGCGCTGGCGAGCCGTTTGCGAACCGCGGTCGACGATCTGAAACCGTTGGAGCGCGAGATTGCGCGCATCCAAAGAAAACTGGAATCGCCGGCGAACGGCTCCCACGGAAACGCGAGCATCCTGCGAAAGGAACTGCGCCAGCAGAGCCAGCGCATTCAGCAACTGGAAGAAGATTCGGGCGCGGGCGCGACGGAGCTGCGGCGGACATTGCAAATTGTCGAGCGCGGCGAACTGGAAGCGGAGATCGCCAAGAAGCAGTTGATTGAAGCGAACCTGCGGCTGGTGGTCTCAATCGCCAAACGCTACACCAATCGCGGGCTGCAATTCCTCGACCTGATTCAGGAAGGCAACATCGGCCTGATGAAGGCTGTCGATAAATTCGACTATTTGCGTGGTTATAAATTTTCGACCTACGCGACGTGGTGGGTGCGGCAGGCGATCACGAGGGCGATTGCGGACCAGGCGCGGACCATACGGATACCGGTCCACATGATCGAGACGATCAACAAACTGGTGCGCATGCAGAGGCAGCTGCAACAGGACCTGGGGCGCGAGCCAACCACGGAAGAGCTTTCGATAAAGATGGAATTGCCGGTGGGCAAGGTGCGAAAGGTTCTGCGGATTGCGCAGGAGCCGATTTCGCTGGAGACTCCGGTGGGGGAAGAGGAAGAGTCGCACCTGGGGGATTTCATCATCGACAGGCGGGTTGTCTCGCCTTCGGAGGCGGTCATCAATCTAAATTTGCGCGAGCAGACGGCGGAAGTGCTGAAAACGCTGAGTCCGCGCGAAGAGAAGATTATCCGCATGCGATTCGGGTTGCAGGATGGGAGCGAGCATACGCTCGAAGAAGTCGGGCAGCACTTTGCAGTGACTCGGGAGCGCATCCGGCAGATTGAGGCGAAGGCGCTGCGGAAGCTGCGGCATCCTTCGCGGAGTCACCGGTTGCGGGCGTTTTTGGATACTACGCTGCGGGATTAAAGAGACTCACGCAAAGGCGCGAAGCTCGCAAAGAAGACAGGAAGCAAGGTTCACGCAGAGACGCGGCGAGCGGTGGTCGCTGTCCTGCAAGGCGCTGCGACGCGAACCGCCGTACACGGAGTGCGGGGCGGGGGGAATTATTCTACAATATAGGCTAGCCCCCTTTCATGTTTGAGAATTTAAGCGATAAACTCCAGCGGGTTTTTAAAAATCTGCGCGGAGAAGGGAAACTCACGGCGGAAAATATGGACGCCGCGCTGCGCGAGATTCGCGTGGCGCTGCTTGAGGCCGACGTGCATTTTCGCGTCACCAAGCAGTTCATTGAAGCCGTTCGCGAGAAAGCCATGGGCGCGGAGGTGCTGACCGCGCTTTCGCCTACGCAGCAGGTTATCAAGATTGTCCGCGATGAGATGGTCAAGATGCTCGGGACGCATCAGGCCAAGCTGCGGATGTCGAATGAGCCGCCCAGCGTGATTATGATCGTCGGGTTGCAAGGGTCGGGGAAAACCACATCGACAGGGAAGCTGGCGCGGTATCTGAGTAAGAACTCGCAGTCGCCGATCATGGTGTCGGTGGACGTGTATAGGCCGGCGGCGCGGAAGCAGCTCAGTATTTTGGCGCGGGATCTGAAAGTTCCGATTTACGAGGGCGAGGAAACGAAGCCTCTCGATCTGGCTCGGTCGGCTCGCAAGGAAGCGGTGCAGACGGGGCGGGATGTGCTGCTGGTGGATACGGCGGGGCGCCTGCATATCGATGACGACTTGATGACTGAGTTGTCTCAATTGAAAGAGGCTTTGAATCCTAGCGAGATTCTGTTCGTGGCCGATGCGATGACGGGACAGGACGCGGTTAAATCGGCGGATGAGTTTCACAAGCGGCTCGGGATTACGGGCGTGATCCTTACTAAGATGGATGGCGATGCGCGCGGCGGCGCGGCGCTGTCGATTCGATCTGTCACGGGGCAGCCGCTCAAGTTTGTCGGTGTCGGTGAAAAATCGGACGCGCTGGAGCCTTTTCATCCGGACCGGGTGGCGGAAAGAATTCTCGGGATGGGCGATGTGCTCAGCCTGATCGAAAAAGTCACGGACAACATCGATCAGAAGCAGGCCGAGGAGATGCAGCGCAAGCTGCTGGACGACGATTTCACGCTGGGCGATTTTCGCGATCAGATGAAGCAGTTGAAGAAGCTGGGGCCGCTCGAAAACCTGCTGGGGATGATGCCGCAGATCGGACCGATGAAGGACCTGAAGAACATGAAGGTCGACGATGGTGAGATTACGCGGCTGGTGGCGATTGTGGATTCGATGACGCCCAAAGAGCGCAATAATCATATGTTGATCAACGGCGCGAGGCGGCGGAGGATCGCCAAGGGCAGCGGGACGTCGGTGCAGGAAGTGAATACGCTACTGAAACAATATGCGCAGGCGCGCAAGATGATGAAGAGTTTTTCGGGTGGTGGAGGTTTTCTGGGCAAACGGCTCGGGAAATTGAAGTTACCGCCCGGCATGGGATTTGGTCCACAATAGAGAAGCGGGAATTCTCCAGAGAATTCCCGACAGAGCAGAGGAGTTGTTTCGATGTTGATGATTCGTTTAGCGCGATTCGGCGCGAAGAAGAAGCCGAGCTATCGCGTGGTGGTGATTGAGAAAGAACGGGCCCGAGACAGCCGCGCGGTCGAAGTGGTGGGGTCCTATCATCCCGTGGAGAAACCTGCGTCGGTAAAATTGAAACACGATCGCATTGAACATTGGATGAAAAACGGCGCGCAGCCGTCGAGCACGGTGGCGCGGTTGATGCGGAAGAATCCCGCCGTAGCAGCGGTTTAAACCAAGTCTAGACCGTTACCTGCTAGAATCGAATCCAAGTAGGAGGATAACGGGTGAAACATTTGGTGACGGAGATCGCGAAGGCGCTGGTGGACATTCCAGAAGAGGTCGCGGTTACCGAGATCGCCGGCGAGCAGGTGACGGTTCTGGAGTTGCGTGTCGCGCCGTCCGATTTGGGGAAAGTAATCGGCAAGCAGGGGCGGACGGCGCGATCGATCCGGACATTGCTCGGCGCCGCGGGGATGAAGCTGAACAGGCGGTTTACGCTGGAGATTCTGGAGTAACGTGGTTGCAGTCGGCCGCTTATTCCGGGTGCGGGGCAACAAAGGGGAGCTGACCGGGGAGATTTATTCCTTGCAGCCAGGGCGAGCGGAGAAGTTGAAGGATGTGGTGCTCGAGTTGGCGGATGGCAAGACGCGCGCCAGCAAGATCGCGGAGATCTGGTGGCACGATGGGCGTCCGGTGTTCAAGTTTGAGGGGATTGATTCGATCTCCGATGCGGAATGCTGGAGCGGAGCCGACGTGCTGGTCGCTGATTCCGAGCGGGAGCAACCCGAGGAAGGCGCCTTTTCGCACGCCGATCTGATCGGTTGCGTGCTGTGGAATCGCGAATTGAAGGTTGGTATGGTGCGCGCGGTTGAGGATTTTGGCGGCGGTCCGCTGCTGGACGTGAGGCTGGAAGACGGGCGCGACGTTTTTGTTCCGTTCTCGCGAACGATTTGCAAAGAGATCGATGTTGCGGCGAAGAACATTCGGGCGGACGTGCCTGAGGGACTGCTGGATAGGTAAGTGATTTTTCACGTCCTGACGATATTTCCGGATTTTTTCCGGGCTGCCTTTGAGCAAGGCGTAGTTGGCAAGGCCCGGGCGGCGGGCTTAATCGAAATCCGCGTGCACGACTTGCGCGATTGGACGCGCGACCGGCACAGGACGGTGGACGACAGGCCTTTCGGCGGCGGTGAAGGAATGCTGATGAAGGCCGGGCCGATTTTTGAGGCGGTCGAATCCATTTGGCCGGAGCGCATCGTTGGAGTAAGAAATGCGGGGCAGAAAGTAATTCTGCTCTCGGCGCAAGGTGCGAAGTTCGATCAGGCGCGGGCGCGCGAGTTCAGCAAGCTCGACGAATTGCTGCTGATCTGCGGCCGGTATGAAGGTGTTGACGAGCGCGTGGCGGAGCATCTGGCGGACGAAGAATTGTCAGTCGGCGACTTCGTGCTGAGCGGCGGAGAATTGCCGGCGGCGGTGGTGATCGATGCGACGGCGCGATTGATTGCGGGCGTGTTGGGAAATGAAAACTCGGCCGTCGAGGAATCGTTCGGCGAGGAAGGAATGCTGGATTGCCCGCAGTATACGCGTCCGGCCGAATTTAGAGGTTGGACGGTTCCGGAAACGCTGCTCGGGGGAAACCACGAGGAGATCCGGAAGTGGCGGCGGCGGGCGGCGGCCGGGAAGACGGCGCGGAAACGTCCGGATTTGCTGCCGGATTTAATGAAATCTGTGGGAGAACAAGACAATGCAAAACGCAGTGATGACGAAGATCCTGAACAAGAATAAGCGCGAGTCCGCGCATCCCGATTACCGGCCCGGCGACACCATCAAGGTGCACGTAAAGATTAAGGAAGGCGATAAGGAGCGGTTGCAGGTGTTTGAAGGCGTGGTGATCGCGCAGCACAACACCGGCATGGGCGAAACGATCACGGTTCGCAAGATCAGCTTCGGACAGGGTGTCGAGCGCATCTTTCCGATTAACGCGCCGGTGGTGGATCATATCGATCTGGTTCGCACGGGACGTGTGCGCCGGGCGAAGCTGTATTATCTGCGCGCGTTGAAGGGCAAGGCCGCCCGTCTGCGCGAGCGGACTCCCGCAAAATCGGCTTAATGCCCAGCAGCCGCTACGAGCGCGCCGCCCGCACAGCCGGGTTTCGCAGCATCGCCGGGGTGGACGAAGCCGGACGAGGCTCGTTGTTCGGTCCTGTCTTCGCCGCCGCTGTGATTCTGGATCCCTCGCGCCAGATTCGCGGGCTGGACGACAGCAAGCAGTTGCCGCCCGATCGACGCGAGATTCTCGCCGAACGAATTCGCGAACGCGCGCTGGCATGGGCGGTCGCCAGCGCGGACGCGTTCGAGATCGATCGCGTCAATATTCTCGAAGCATCGCGGCTGGCGATGAAACGGGCGATCGAACGGCTGGCGGTGGCATCCGATTACCTGTTAATCGACGCTGTTACGGTAGCCGTGCCGCTTTCGCAAAAGGCGCTGATCCACGGCGACTCTCTGAGTTTTTCGATTGCCGCCGCGTCCATTCTCGCCAAAGTGGCCCGCGATGCGGCCCTCGTTCAATGGGATGGCGTTTTCCCGGAGTACGGATTCGTCCGGAATAAAGGCTACGGCACGCCGGACCACCTCGGCGCGCTGGAAAAATTCGGACCCACAACGCTGCATCGCTTCAGTTTTGAACCGGTACGAACCGCCTGCCAGTCGCGGGACTACGTATGGTCAGGCTATCCTGAACAAGGCGAGCTTTTTCGATGCAATTGAATCCAGGCGCGACTTCGGAAAGTCCACCAGCAGCGCCGAAGCGCTGGCAGGGACGTCTCCTGACGGTTTGTTTCGCGGTGTTTGCTTTCGAGGTCGGCCTGTTTCTAGTCATTTTTCCGTGGCAGGACTCCTGGAGCCTCAATTACTTCCAGGGAGTGAGTCCGGCCGTCGAAAATCTCTGGGATGAGCCGTCGTTTCGAGGTCTGGTCACCGGATTAGGCTTAGTAAACATTTATATCGCGCTCTTGCAAATCGTCCGCCTGTTTCGCCGCTCTAGTACCAGTACTACCTAACCCCTCCATAAGAATCACTGAAAAGCTGGCTACGGCTGCATTCTGTATGCAGTACTTTTTCGGTACCTAGGACAAATCCTAGGCCATAAGGCATTAGCTATTCGGCTACCATACTAGGGTGTTGATCTTAGTGCCTCCCTCGGGAGAGTACTAAGGGGCTTTCTCAGCACTCGATTGAGGTGAAAGGATGTCTAAATTGCGGCCTTTTCTTCTTCCCTGTGCTACAATCTGCACTGTAATCGCGCTTGCGCTGCTTACGAGTGCATCTGTCTATGGGAGTTCGATTGCTTTTGTTTCAGGACCAGTTCCTGGTGGAGACCCGTTCTTGTCAGGACCAGTTCCTGGTGGAGACCCGTTCTTGTCAGGACCAGTTCCTGGTGGAGACCCGTTCTTCTCCGGACCAGTTCCTGGTGGAGACCCGTTCTTGTCCGGACCAGTTCCTGGTGGAGACCCGTTCTTGTCCGGACCAGTTCCTGGTGGAGACCCGCTCTTCTCCGGACCAGTTCCGGGCGGAGACCCGTTCTTCTCCGGACCAGTTCCGGGCGGAGATCCGCTTCTCTCCGGACCAGTTCCGGGCGGAGATCCAGCCAGGGCGTAAGAACTCTTTCCATCCGGCACCTCTTGCAGAAACGAGGAACGGACCCGTCCGTTCCTTCGCGAGTGGTTCAGAGTGACGCACGTTTACGACGTCTTAGCGCCAGTGCTTGGTATCAGCAATGCTGTGGCGCTGCTTCTGCTGGTCGCATTTCTTTTTGTAGGTCCCACCCGGAAGTTCTGGGTCGTTCTCCTGTACGTTTCCTGGGAGTTGTTCGCGACCGCAGGCTTGACTCTCGCCAACCTTCTTCTCAATGGTACGTCCCAACCGGCGGACCGCGCCACGCAAACCGATGCGAATAAGCTCTATGCTCTGCTCTACTGGAGCAACGACTTTATTGTCGATTTGCTACGTTTCGTGCTGGTGACGGTACTCATCTACAAAGTAGTCGGGAGCTCGAAGCCGACGCTGGGGCGAATGCTCAGCGGCTTGGTGCTGGCGACGATTGTGCTCCCATTTCTGCTGTTTCATCCGACCTTTCATCCGTTGCCGAGCGGCGCTTGGTTTAACAGTACCAGCCAGCTGTTGAATTTCGGCGCCGCCATCATGAACGTCATCTTGTGGGGGGCATTAATCCAATCGAAAAAGCGCGATCCTCAGATTCTGGCGGTAAGCCTCGGAATGGGAATTTTGGTGACCTGCACGGCGATCTCGTACGGATTGAGGCACTTCGTTCCCTACGGCGCCTTTACGGCGGCGTTCAATTTGTTCCTCAACGTAGCGCAGTTGGCTGCCTGGCTGATCTGGTGCCGCGCCTTTTGGCCGGTGCCGAAACGCAAAGTACCCGATGCGGCGGTCCTGACCCGGTGACCGGCCCGCGCCCAAACGGGTCGGCCGCTCGAAGATTGTGTTGAAGGAAGCTTGATGGGATTTCTCTTACAGGACGCTCGCTTCGGGGCGCGAATTTTCTTACAAACGCCCGTCATTACGGGTTCCATCATCCTGCTTCTTGCGCTCGGGATCGGGGCGAATTCAGCTATGTTCAGCATAGTGGACGGATTGCTGTTGCACCCGGTGCGCTATCAGGAGCCCGACAAGCTCGTCTTCGTCTGGAGCTACGATCCGCAGGGCTCGCTGAGCGCTGTTTCGCCGGCCGATTTCATGGATGTGCGGGCCCAATCGCAAATCCTGGGGGGCTTGGCGGCGTGGATACCCGCTTCCTTCGTGGTGATCGGAGGAGAGCGGCCCCGCCAGATCGGCGGCGCGAGGGTGACGGCGAATTTTTTCAGGACCTTGGGCGTAAAGCCGGTTCTGGGGCGGACGTTTCTGCCCGACGAGGATGGCCTCGATCATCGTGCCAACGCAGCGCGCTCGGTGGTCATCAGTTACCGCTTGTGGCAGCAGGATCTGGGAGCGGATCCGAATGTGTTGGGCCGCACGCTGAGCGTCGATTCGCTGCCTTACACCATCGTCGGCGTGGCCCCGAACGATTTTCGCTTCTGGTGGCGCCCCCACGATTTATGGGTGCCGGTTTCGATGAACGTGCATGAGCGCGACTACCACGACCTGGTGGCGATCGCCCGCCTGAAGGGAACACGGGCCCGAGCCACGGCGGAGGTGAACGTGATCGCACGGTCGCTGGCGGAAGCGTATCCGAAAAGCGACCGGGCATGGACCCTTCAGATTGAAGATTTGAAGGAGCGGCTGCTGAACAAGACATTTCGCCTGCGGCTGCTGTTTTTATCGGGAGCCGTCGGGCTAGTCCTGCTGCTGGCCTGCACGAACGTCGCGAGTTTACTATTGGCCCGCGCGGCCGCCCGGCAGCGAGAGATTGCGGTGCGCATATCGCTGGGCGCCACGGCGAGGCGCCTGGCGCAGCAGCTGCTGACCGAAAGCGCACTTCTGGCTTTCTCAGGCGGTGGATTAGGATTGGCCATTGCCTGGGCGCTGATACGCGGAGCGCCGCGCTTCGTACCGGCGAACGCGATTCCCGGTGGCCCGATCGAGCTCAGCATGCCGGTGGTCTGGTTCAGTCTGGCGCTGTCCGTGGCGACGTGTATTCTGGTCGGCCTGGCCCCCGCGGTGGGGATCGCGCGGTCGGAACAGCAGACGTCGCTCAAACAATCCGGCCGCGGAACCACGGCCGGGCGCGCCAGCCAGCGCACGCGGCAAGGGATCGTCGCGGCCGAGGTTGCCGCCGCGCTTATCCTTCTGGCAGGCGCGTGGCTGATGGCCTCCAGCCTGCGCAATCTTGCCAACGTCGATCCAGGGTTCGATCCCTCGAACGTCTTGACGGTGGGGCTATTTCTACCTTCCTCGAAATATAACGCAGTCCAGGCGCAACGCTTTTATCGCACCAGTCTGGAGCGTATCGCCAGCCTGCCGGCCGTCCAAGGGGTGACGGTGGGAACCAGTCTGCCGCTGCTCAACAATATGTTGGTGCGTTTCGATCGGGAGGGTTCCTCCCGCGACGCGGCCGATCGGCCCAGCGCGCCTTATGCCGCCGTGGGCGTTCAATATTTCCAAACGCTGCGGATTCGCCTAGTCCGCGGCCGTTTCTTTTGTGAGGCGGACAATGAGAATGCGCAGCCCGTCGCGATCGTGAGCGAGGCGCTCGCCGCGCGCTATTTTTCCGACGAAGATCCGATCGGCAAGCGGCTGGTCGTGAGCCGGCCGGTTCGATTTCAAAACAGTGAGGAGACCGTCAAGGTGGAGATTGTCGGGGTGGTGGGAAACGTCAAATTGTCCGATCTTGCCGCGGATCCAAAGCCGATGATTTATGTCCCGCATCTGCAAAATGCGTTTTCACCGCGAGTGTGGTTCGCCGCGCGTACGGCCGGCAATCCAGCAGCGCTGGCGTCCGCGGTTCGGGGCGAGTTCATGGCCATCGATAAGGAAGAACCGGTGGAGCAGGTGGGAAGCCTGGACCAAATGCTCGCGAACCAGCTTGCGCAACCGCGATTCCAAACGGGCTTGATGGGCTGTTTCGCGCTGGTGGCGCTCTTGCTTGCCGTGCTGGGTGTCTACGGTGTGAACGCGTATGCGGTCGCGCAAAGGCGGAACGAGCTCGGGCTGAGGATGGCACTGGGGGCCACGAGGGGCGCGGTGCTGCGACTGGTGATCGGACAGGGAATGCTGCCGACGGGAATCGGAATTGTTGTGGGCGTCCTGGGGGCGGCCGCGGCTACTTCCTTACTAAGGAGCGTGCTGGTGGGTACGGAATCCTTAGACCCGATTGCCTTTATTGGGGCGGCTTTGGTGCTGACCGCGGCGGCGGCGCTGGCCTGCTATTTTCCAGCCCGGCGGGCGACTCGAATCGACCCGGCAATTGTTTTGCGGCTGGAATAACGGCAGAATATGGGTTGGTGCCATGAAGACATTCGCTCCATTTCATGAACAGGCGCAATTTTTGAGAGAATCCAGCGGTTCCAATATCGAAAAAACGCTGCTCAAGGCAGTGAAGGTGTTGGCTCTGTTTCGCATCCCGCACTACATTTGTGGCGGGTTTGCCGTTCAAGAACATGGCTATCCCCGGTTTACCGTGGACGTGGACATTATTGTGCCCGATGTGGATTTTGCCCGTGAAAAATTGGGCATGAACGGCCTCAAAGAGAACCCCGGGCCCAAAATGACCGTGACGGACAGAGAAACGAAAGTGGAAGTGGATCTGCTGCCCGGCGGCGGCAAAGTCGATCCCGGGCCACTCACGTTGCCTGTCCCCACGCAGGTATCCGATCAGCCACAGATCCTTGCGTTAGGAGGGCTCATCTCTTCCAAACTGTCCACTTATATTGGTCGCGGAATTGCGCGGGCGCAGGATTATGCGGACGTTGCAAAGTTGATCGAGGCCAACCATCTGCCGCGGGAGTACGGCATCGATCTGAAGGTGCAGGATTTGTACCACACTATGTGGGATGAACTTCACCCTACGAAGTTGCAGCGCTAGCTCCCAATAGGGACCCACTTGCATCGCTTTAGCAAGTTTGTTACCTTAGAGGTTCGTATTCCCTTGGGAGGCATCGGGTCTGTTCGTTGGACCCGGGCCGTTTGGACCATATAACAACATGAGCCGCAAATCCGGTAAGAAGTATACTGCTGCATTAGCACAGGTTGAGAGCAAACCCTACGCTCTCGATGAAGCCGTTCCTCTCGTCAAGAAAATCAAGTATGCGAAGTTCGACGAAACCATCGAGCTGCATTTGAGGCTGGGCGTCGATCCTAAGCATGCCGACCAGATGGTGCGCGGCACCGTGGTGCTGCCGAACGGACTGGGCAAATCGAAAAAAGTTCTGGTCATTGCCTCGGGCGACAAGATTCGCGAGGCGCAGGAAGCGGGCGCCGATCTGGTGGGCGGCGACGAAATGGTGGCCAAGATCCAGAACGAAAACTGGACCGATTTCGACGCGGTGATCGCCACGCCGGACATGATGCGGGGTGTCGGCAAGCTGGGTAAGGTTCTGGGACCGCGCGGGCTGATGCCGAATCCGAAAACGGGCACGGTGACCAACGACGTTGCGAACGCGGTGCGGGAAGTGAAAGCCGGCAAGGTGGAATTTCGCGTCGACAAAACGGGCGTCATTCACGTTCCGTTCGGCAAGGTGAGCTTCGATTCGACGAAGCTGGTGGAAAACGCCAACACACTTCTAAACGCGGTGGTGAAGGCAAAGCCATCGGCGGCGAAGGGCAAGTATGTGCAGAGCGTCACGGTCTGTTCGACCATGGGGCCGGGCGTCTCGCTCGACGTCGCGCCGTATAACGGAAGGGCTGAAAAGGTCTGAACATGAAAAAGAAATCTGAAAAACAAAAGGACATGGAGGCGCTGCGCGAGCAGCTGGCCAAGGCGCAGAACGTGTTCCTGACGGGCTTCGAAAAATTGACGGTCGGTCAGGATTTCGAGCTGCGCAAGACGATTCGCGGCGCGGGCGCGAGCTATAAGGTGATCAAGAATCGCATCGGCGAGAAGGCAGCCGAGGGGATTCCGGCCGGCGACCTGTTGAAGGAATTGAAGGGTATGTGCTCGATCGCCTACACCTCGGGCGATCCGGTGGCGCTGGCCAAAGCGCTCACGACATACGCCAAGGCGAACCCGAGCTTTACGTTCAAGGCGGGGATGGTGGAAGGCCGGGTGGTGGACGTCACCGGCATTCAAGCGCTGGCGAGCCTGCCTCCGAAGGAAGAGATTTACGCGAAGCTCCTGTGGCTGATCCAGGCGCCGGCTCAGCGGCTGGTTACGGTGATAAATGGAGTTGGGCGAAACCTGGCCGTGGTGATCGACCAGGGTGTAAAAGAAAACAAGTTTTCGAGCTAATTAGAACTAAAGGATAAGGGAAATGGCAGACATCAACGCGATTGCGGAACAGATTCAAGGGCTGACGCTCCTCGAGGCATCACAGCTCGTTAAGATGCTAGAGGAAAAGCTGGGCGTTTCGGCGGCGGCAGCGGCTGTAGCGGCTCCGGCGGCGGGCGGCGCGGCAGCAGCGGCTCCGGTAGAGGAGAAGACCGAATTCACGGTGGTCCTGACGGCCGCGGGTGCCAACAAGATCAACGTGATTAAGGCTGTTCGCGAAGTCACCAGCCTGGGCTTGAAAGAAGCCAAGGACCTGGTGGACGGCGCGCCCAAGACCGTAAAAGAGGGCGTGACGAAGGACGAAGCGGAGACGATCAAAAAGAAGTTCGTCGACGCCGGCGCCTCCGTCGAAGTGAAGTAAGGTTTTTGCGCGCAGGGTAAACCAGATTTAGCCATGTGCGCGGCGAGGTAGGATCTTGAATTCAGGAAGATCCGGCTTTGCCGCGTCAGGCCTCATGAGCCATTTGACTTAGGGAAATGGCGTTTGTTATGCTTAGATTAACTGGAGAAGGCCCCGTACCTGGCAAACGTAAATTTGGAACTCCGCGATCTGCACGGCAGTTCGTCTGAACTACCGCTAGGCTTTGCCCTGCGCGCACAACCCTCGCCCGAAGTGTTTTCACACTCTCGGGCCTTTTTGTTTTGATGTTACCGGCGGCATCCTGACCGCCTGCCGGCGTCCGATCGGAACTGAGGACTTTGGATCATGCAAACCCCGGAACATGTCTCTTACCGTGAACGAGTCGATTTTTCGAAGATTAAAACTACCATCCCGATCCCTAACCTGATCGAGGTCCAGAAGAAATCATACGAGCGGTTCCTGCAAATGGACCTGCTGCCGAGCGAACGCGACGACACCGGTCTCGAGAGCGTTTTTAAGAGTGTATTTCCAATCTCGGACTTCAGAGGATTGAGCCAACTCGAATTTGTCGACTATGCGATAGGCAACTGGGAGTGCAAGTGCGGAAACCTGAAGGGACTGCACCACCTGCGCTCGACCTGCCGCAATCCCGCGTGCGGCGCGACGATAAAGACCGATCCGTTTCACTTGGGCGATGTGCTGTGCCATCGTTGCGGAACATTTAATAAGAACATCGTCACGTTCTGCAACCGCTGCGGCGATCCTGTGGGGCTGCAACTGAAATACGATGTGACGGAGTGCGAGGAGCGCGGTATGACGTACGCGGCTCCGCTGAAAGTCACGATAAGGCTCACGGTTTTCGACAAAGATCCGGAGACCGGGCACAAGACGATTCGCGACATCAAGGAACAGGAAGTTTTCTTCGGAGAAATTCCGCTGATGACGGAGAACGGCACGTTCATCATCAACGGCACGGAGCGGGTGATCGTATCGCAGTTGCACCGTTCGCCCGGCGTATTTTTCGAGCGGCAACAGGCGCAGGGGTACTTCCTGGGCAAGATCATTCCGTATCGCGGAAGCTGGGTCGAGTTCGAATACGATATCAAGAACCTGCTCCACGTTCGTATCGACCGCAAACGCAAATTCTACGGAACCGTATTCCTTCGAGCCCTGGGATTGAAGACCGACGCGGAGATTCTGCGCGCGTTTTATAAGACCAACGACATTGTCCTGAAGGACAAGAAGATCTTTTGGAGGCTGGTCGACAAGGACGGCAAGATCAGGGACGGCATTATCGGCCACAAGCTGTCGCATGCGATCAACACGAAATCGGGCGATACGGTGGTCACGCAAGGACGCAAGATCACCAACAGCGTCTTCAAGGAAATTCAGAAGGCGAAGATCGAGCAGGTGGAAGTCTCGGCCAACGATTTAGAAGGCGCCTATGTGGCGGCCGACGTGGTCGACATGGATACGGGCGAGGTGCTGATCGAGGCCAATCACGAATTGACGGCACCGATCATTTCGAAGCTGATGGACGCGGGGATCACGACGTTCGACATGTTCTTTCCGGAGCTGGATGACGTTGGCAACGTCATTTCGATGACGCTTAAGAAGGATGGCGTGAAGGCTCAAAACGACGCACTGCTCGAGATTTACCGCAAGTTGCGGCCGGGCGATCCGCCGACCGTCGACACGGCAACGTCGCTTTATCAGGGCATGTTCTTCGACCCGCGCAAGTACGATTTCTCGCGCGTAGGGCGCATGAAATTCAACATCAAGCTGCATGATCAGGCGGACTACGCGCCGCCCGCGTGGCTGCAGGATCCGGCGACGGCGAACAAGAATCCGATGGACCGCAGGGTTCTGGATCACGACGATTTTATCGGCACGATTAAATATCTGTTGAAACTGCGCCGAGGTATTGGCGCGGTCGACGACATCGATCATCTGGGCAATCGGCGTGTTCGCGCGGTGGGCGAACTGCTCGAAAACCAGTTCCGCATCGGCCTGGTTCGCATGGAGCGCGCGATCAAAGAGAAGATGAGCGTGTACCAGGAAATGTCGACGGCCATGCCGCACGACCTGGTGAACGCCAAGCCGGTGATGGCCGCGATCCGCGAATTTTTCGGATCGTCGCAGCTTTCGCAGTTCATGGATCAGACCAATCCTCTGTCGGAGATTACGCATAAGCGGCGTCTTTCGGCTCTTGGACCAGGCGGCCTCTCGCGTGAGAGAGCTGGATTCGAAGTTCGCGACGTTCACCCGACGCACTACGGGCGCATCTGCCCCATCGAGACGCCGGAAGGTCCGAACATCGGTCTGATCAGCTCGCTGTCCTGCTTCGCGCGGATCAACGAATACGGCTTCATCGAAAGCCCGTACCGGCGCGTAAAAGAAGGCCACGTAGTCGATGAGGTGCAGATTATCAATCCAGGGGACACCGATCTGAAGGTCGGCCAGGTTCTGCTGCGGCCCGAGCTCGACAAAGCCGTGAAGGCATCGGGCGGCAAGAAGGGCACGCTCGATTACGAAGCCCATTGCGATTATCTTTCGGCGTGGGAAGAAGACAAGTACATCGTGGCCCAGGCGAACGTCGCGATGGATGACAAGGGTAATATTACCGCCGAGCTGGTGAACGCGCGGCAGGCCGGCAACTTCGTGCTGAAGCACGTGGGCGAAATCGAGTACATGGACGTCAGTCCGAAACAGCTGGTCTCGGTAGCTGCGAGCCTGATTCCGTTCCTTGAAAACGACGACGCGAATCGGGCGTTAATGGGATCGAACATGCAGCGCCAGGCTGTGCCGCTGCTGCGCGCCGATTCTCCTTACGTGGGCACCGGTATGGAGCGCGTGACGGCTCGCGATTCGGGCGCGGTCGTCCTGTGCAAACGAAGTGGGATCGTCGATTCAGTGGATAGCGAGCGCATCATTGTGAGAGTCGAGGGCAACGTCCATGAAGGGCAGCTCTCGCGTGAAGTGGGCGCTGACATTTATACGCTGACGAAGTTCAAACGTTCGAATCAGAACACCTGTATTAACCAGAAGCCGATCGTCATGCAGGGCCAAAAGGTCAAGAAGGGCGATGTTCTGGCCGATGGCCCTTGCACGGAACTGGGTGAGCTGGCGCTGGGCCGCAACGTTCTGGTCGCCTTCATGCCATGGCGCGGTTACAACTTCGAAGACGCGATCGTCGTGTCCGAAAAGCTGGTGAAGGAAGACTATTACACCTCGATTCACATTGAGGAGTTCGAAGTCGACGCACGCGATACCAAGCTTGGGCCGGAGGAAATCACGCGCGATATTCCGAATATCGCCGAGGGCTTCCTACGCAATCTGGATGAGAGTGGGATTATTCGTATCGGCGCGACGGTGAAGCCGGGCGACATTCTGGTCGGCAAAGTAACTCCAAAAGGAGAGACGCAGCTGACGCCGGAAGAAAAACTGCTCCGCGCGATTTTCGGTGAAAAGGCCGGCGACGTGAAGGATGCGTCGCTCTACTGCCCGCCGGGAATTGAAGGAACGGTGGTCGATTGCAAGGTGTTTTCGCGTAAAGGGGCCGAGCTCGACGAACGTTCCAAACTGATCCTCGAAAATCAGGAAGAGCGGCTGCGCCGCAACCTCGAAGACGAGAAGCGTATTCTCAACGACGAGCGGTCGAAGCGCTTGTCGAACATGCTGGACGGCAAGCAACTCCTTGCCGACCTTCATGACGAAAAGACCAATAAGAAATTGCTCGCAAAAGGCACGGACCTGACGCGCGACATGATCGAAAAACTGCGCGCGCGCGATCTGAAACGCATGAAGCTGAAGGATAAGGATCCGCGGCTGAATGAACAGGTCGACGAGATCGAGGAGATGACTTCGCGGCAGATCGCGGTGCTCGAAAAGATCACCGACGAAAAAATCGGCAAGCTCCGCAAGGGCGACGAGCTGCCTCCGGGCGTCATCAAGCAGGTGAAGTGCTATATCGCGATGAAACGCAAGCTGTCGGTCGGCGATAAGATGGCGGGCCGGCACGGTAATAAAGGCGTGATCGCACGCATCGTTCCCGAAGAAGATATGCCGTATCTTCCCGACGGCACGCCTGTTGAGATCGTCCTGAATCCGCTGGGCGTTCCGAGCCGTATGAACGTCGGGCAGATTCTCGAAACGCACTTGGGTTGGGCAGCGCACGCGCTGGGCGTCAAGTTCGCCACGCCGGTATTTGACGGCGCGACGGAAAAAGACATCAAGGCGCAGCTCAAATCGGCGAACCTACCGAGCTCCGGGAAAGTTCAGTTGGCCGACGGCATCAGCGGGCAGACGTTCGAGCAGCCCGTCACCGTGGGGTACATCTATATGTTAAAGCTGTCCCACTTGGTCGACGACAAGATCCACGCGCGGTCGATTGGGCCGTATTCGTTGATCACGCAGCAGCCGCTGGGCGGCAAAGCTCAGTTCGGCGGACAGCGCTTTGGCGAAATGGAAGTATGGGCTCTCGAAGCATATGGAGCCGCTTATGTTCTACAGGAACTGTTGACAGCCAAGTCCGACGACGTCTACGGTCGCGCCAAGATTTACGAGGCGATCGTGAAGGGCGAGGCCGCGGCCGAACCTGGAGTGCCCGAGAGCTTCAACGTTCTGATTCGCGAATTGCAGTCGTTGTGTCTGGACGTCGAGTTGATGAAGAAACAGACTGAAGAAGTGGATACGGCCTTGGCCGCAGACTAGCCAGTCTGAAAGATTGAAGACGGCGGGTGTTTGCTGGCCACAGGCCACCAGACACCGGCCACTTTTAGGGAGACATCATGTACCGTTCTTCTCCGTATGACCGTGCAAATTTGATCGCCGATTTTGACTCGATTCGCATTTCGCTGGCGAGCCCAGAGAAAATCCGGAGCTGGTCCCATGGCGAGGTGACCAAGCCCGAGACCATCAATTACCGGACGTTTAAGCCGGAACGCGACGGGCTGTTCTGCGCCCGCATTTTCGGGCCCATTGCCGACTGGGAATGTCTCTGCGGCAAGTACAAGCGCATGAAGCATCGCGGCGTGATTTGCGACAAGTGCGGCGTCGAAGTCACTCTCTCCCGCGTGCGCCGCGAGCGGCTCGGCCACATCGAACTGGCCAGCCCCTGCTCGCATGTGTGGTTCTTTAAAGGACTGCCCTCGCGCATCGGCTACCTGCTCGACATTACTCTGCGCGAGTTGGAGCGCGTCCTCTACTTTGAAGCCTTCGTCGTGGTCGATAACGGCGAAGTGCCGGACCTCAAGAAGGGCGAGGTTATTTCGGACGAGCGGAAGCGCCAGCTCGATACCGAATTCGCCGGGAAATTCGTCGCCATGATGGGCGCGGAGGGAATCAAGGATCTTCTAAAGAAAGTCGATTGCGAAGGCCTGAGCCTCGATATCCGCGAGAAGATGAAGACGGAAATCTCTCAGCAGAAGAAGCTGAAATACGCCAAGCGCCTGCGCGTCGCCGAGAGTTTCCGCAAGTCGGGCAACAAACCGGAGTGGATGATTCTGGACGTCATCCCGGTGATTCCGCCGGAACTGCGTCCGCTGGTCCCATTGGACGGCGGCCGTTTTGCTACATCGGATTTAAACGATCTTTACCGCCGCGTGATCAATCGCAATAACCGCCTGAAGAAGTTGATCGAGCTACATGCTCCGGACGTCATCGTCCGCAATGAAAAGCGCATGTTGCAGGAAGCCGTCGACGCTCTGTTCGATAACGGACGCCGCGGCCGCGTGCTGCGCGGCGCCAACAATCGCCCGCTCAAGTCTCTTTCCGATACGCTCAAAGGCAAGCAGGGCCGGTTCCGTCAGAACCTGCTCGGCAAGCGCGTCGATTACTCGGGCCGTTCCGTTATCGTCGTTGGACCGGAGCTCAAGCTCAATCAATGCGGGCTGCCGAAGAAAATGGCGCTCGAGCTGTTCAAGCCGTTCATCTATCATCGCCTCGAACAGCGCGGCCATTGCACCACCATCAAGCAGGCCAAGGAATTGGTCGAGCAGCAGGACCCGGTGGTGTGGGACATTCTCGAAGAAGTCATTAAGGATCATCCGATTCTCCTCAACCGAGCGCCAACGCTGCATCGCCTCGGCATTCAGGCGTTCGAGCCGGTGCTGGTCGAAGGCAAGGCGATCAAGCTGCATCCGCTGACTTGTACGGCGTTCAACGCCGATTTCGACGGCGATCAGATGGCCGTCCACATTCCTCTATCGCCTGAAGCGCAGATCGAGGCGTCCACATTAATGTTGTCTTCGAACAACATATTGTCTCCCGCGCACGGCGCGCCGATCGCGGTGCCGACGCAGGATATGGTGCTGGGTCTTTATTACCTGACCAAAGCGCGTCCTGGAACCAAGGGCGAAGGCCGCATGTTCGCCTCCATCGACGACGTATTGATCGCGCTTGAAATGGGCGAGGTCGAAACGCTGTCGCCCATCCGGCTGCGCTACACCGGCAAGGTCATCGACTTGACCAAGGCTTTCGACAGCCAGAACCTGATGCACACGGAGCCGATCGAGTTCGTGAAGCAGTACATGGACACGACGGTCGGCCGCGTCATCTTGAACGATACGCTGCCCGACGAGATGCCGTTCATTAACGGTTTGCTCAAGAAAAAAGGCCTCGCGCAACTGGTTCAGTATTGCTACCTGAAGTACGGTCTGCCGATCACGGTCGGTATGCTCGACCGGGTTAAGGCGCTCGGGTTCCTCTATGCCACCCGCGCCGGAATTTCCATCGGCATCGACGATATGATCGTGCCGAGCGAGAAGGCCGCCCTGGTCCGCAACGCCGAAAAGGCCGTGATTGAAGTTGTCGCGCAGTATCAGGAAGGCGCGATTACGCACGGCGAACGCTATAACAAGATCATCGAAATTTGGTCGAAGGTCACCGAACGCGTCTCGGAAGAAATGTTCAAAACGATGGAGGAGGACGACCGCACGGGCCGTTATCTCAATCCGATTTACATCATGGCCGATTCGGGCGCGCGCGGTTCGAAACAGCAGATCCGCCAGTTGTCCGGTATGCGCGGCCTGATGGCCAAGCCGTCCGGTGAAATTATCGAACAGCCTATCACCGCGAATTTCCGCGAAGGCCTCGACGTGTTGCAGTACTTCATTTCCACGCACGGCGCCCGCAAGGGACTGGCCGATACGGCGCTCAAAACGGCCGATTCGGGCTACCTCACGCGCCGCCTTTGCGACGTGGCTCAGGACGTCATCGTTACGGAGACCGATTGCGGCACGGCTGACGGAATTTATGTCGAGCCGATTATTGAATCGGGCGAAATCATTGAGCCTTTACGCGACCGCATCGTGGGCCGCGTGGCGCTCGAGGATCAGCTCGATTACGAAGGCAATCTGATTGTCGCCGTGAACTCGGAGATCACCGAGGATCTCGCCGGCGCGATTCAAGCGGCCGGTATTGACCGCGTGAAGATCCGTTCGGTGCTGACGTGCGAATCGAAGCGCGGCGTTTGCCAGCTTTGCTATGGCCGCAACCTGGCCACCGGCCGTCTGGTCGAACGAGGGGAAGCGGTGGGCATCATTTCCGCCCAGTCCATCGGAGAACCGGGCACACAGCTCACCATGCGCACGTTCCACATCGGTGGAACGGCCACCGGTTCGGCCGAGCAGTCCAAACAAGACGCGAAGTCGGACGGCTTCGTGAAGTTCATCAACGTCGTCACGGTGAAGAATGCCAAGGGTGAGCTGATCTCCATGAACCGCAGCGGCATCATCGCCATTCTGGATGAGAAGGGTCGCGAAAAAGAACGCTATCAGGTTGTCTACGGCGCCAAGATTCTCTACGCCGACGGCGTGCCTGTCAAGAACAACGCGGTGCTGCTCGAGTGGGATCCTTATACGTTCTCGATCCTTACCGACGTCACCGGCGTGGTTCATTTCAAGGATCTGACCGACGGTCTGACCATGCAGGAACAGGTCGACGAAATCACCGGCCGCTCCCAGTGGGTGGTCATGGATTCGACCGACGAAAAGCGCGTGCCGGCCATCCTGGTCCGGCCGGTGGGTGGGACCAAGGCGGACGAGAAGCGATATCTGATGCCGATGAACGCCCACTTAATGGTGTCGGACGGAGATGAAGTACACGCCGGCGACGTGGTCGCGAAGATTCCGCGCGCCACCACAAAAACCAAGGACATCACGGGCGGTTTGCCGCGCGTGGTCGAGCTTTTTGAAGCCCGGAAACCCCGGGAAACCGCCGTCATCACGGAAATCGACGGCATCGTCAAATACGGCGAAATATCGAAGGGCATGCGCAAGCTCTACATCATCGGCGACGATGGCGAGCAGAAGGAATACTCGATCCCGCGCGGCGTTCACATCAACGTGCAGGAAGGCGAGCGCGTCAAACACGGCGATCCGCTGATGGATGGGCCGCGCAATCCTCACGACATCATGGCCGTGATGGGCGAAAAAGACCTGCAGAAATACCTGGTCAACGAAATCCAGGAAGTGTACCGTCTGCAAGGCGTCAACATCAACGACAAGCACCTCGAAGTCATCGCGCGTCAGATGATGCGCTGGGTGAAGGTCGACGACATCGGCGATACCGAATTCCTGCCGGAGGAAGTGGTCGACAAGTTCAAATTCCGCGAGGAAAACAACCGGGTCCAGGAGGCCGGCCAGACTCCAGCGCAGGGCAAAACGGTGCTGCTGGGGATCACCAAGGCCTCGCTCTCGACCGATTCGTTTATTTCCGCCGCCAGTTTCCAGGAGACAACGCGTGTGTTGACCGAAGCCGCCATCAACGGCAAGGTCGACTACCTGCGCGGCCTCAAGGAAAACGTCATCATGGGCCGCCTGATCCCGGCGGGCACTGGGATGTTGTACTACCGCAATGTGAAAATCGCCGGCGAGGATGTGGAAGAAGAACTAGTGGCGGAGCAGGAAGCCGCCGCGCTCGACGCCATTCCGGGCTACGACGAAGAGACGCCCGCGCTTTATACGGGTGGACTTTCCGAAGCCGTGGAACCGGCTCCCGAAGAGACGCTGGCCGAATAGAGGATTACGGAAAAGCGACCTCCATCGCAGGAGCGCAGGCGGACCGCGCTCGCCGCGGCTGTTCTGTTTCTTGTGAACGGGATCGTCGCCTTTCGTCTATTTCGGACCGAATATCTCAATTACCCAGGTTCGATCGAGGGCGCATTTGTAGCCCTTGCCCGTTATATTCAAGCCCATCACCCGATGTACGGATGGCTCCCGATTTGGTTCCAGGGTCTGCCGTTCTCTTTCGTCTATCAGCCGGCGCTGCACTACGCAGTCGCATGGACTTCTTCGCTCACCGGTCGCAGTCCGGCCGGGGCATATCACGCCGTCACGGCGATCACGTATTCGCTGGGCCCCGTGGCGGTCTTCTTTTTGTTGAAGCGCCTGTGTGCCTATCGCGGAGGGCTCAACAGCATGGGCTTCGCGTTCGCCGGTGCGATGCTGTACTCCCTGTTTTCTCCGGTTTTGCTACTGGTCCCCGTCATCAAGGTCGACGTTGGCGGATTGCTTCACGCGCGTCGTCTTCAAGCTCTCGTCACCTACGGCGAAGGACCCAATGTCACCGGGCTCACTTTAGTGCCTCTCGCTCTCTTCTTGTTGGATCGATGGTTCGCTACCCGCACGCGCGCGGCCTTTGTCATGGCCGCGATGGGAATCGCCGCCGTGCTCATCACAAGCTGGCCGTCCAGCGTTGTTCTGGCGCTGGCGATGGTGTGCTACGCCGCAGCCAGCGATATCGCGGATCTTCCTCGCTCCACGGGGCGAATCGCTATGGCCGGAGTGATCGGCTACGCTATCGCGAGTCCTTTCGCACTTCCCTCCATGATCTGGCAGACATACACGAATGCGAATGTGATGGGCGACAGCCCGGTACGCAACACAAAATATTACGTCTCCTGCGTCCTGTTGCTGCTGGCATTGCTCGCGACCCGTGCCATTCTCTTCCGCGCCGGACGGGCGATCCGATTCGCAGTGCTGTGGACAGTGCTGCTTGGCTGGATCGTACTCGGCGCCGCCTGGTTTCACGTTGCCATCGTCCCGCAGGCGCTCCGCTTTCACTTGGCGTTAGAAATTGCGTTGATTATATTGGTGGTGTTGACGGCGCAGCGCGTGTTGCGAACGCACCGCTCGCAGATAGTTGCGGCAACGGTCTTGGCTGCCTTCTGCTGCCTCCAGCTCTACCAGTATCGAAGCTACGCTCGAAGCGTCGTGCGGCGCTTCGATGTCACCCGATCGATCGAATGGCAAACCGCCGATTGGCTCGCGAAAAACATGCCGGCGGGGCGCGTTTTTGCGCCGGGATCCATCTCGTTCTGGATGAATGCCTTCACCGATAATCCGCAGATCATCGGGTGCTGTGATCAGTCGATTATCAATCCCCAGAACTGGATTGCGGCCTACATTCTTGGCGCGGGTTATGGAGACGAGGCGGAAGACGAGGAAATCAGCTTGCTCTGGTTGAAGTCGTACGGAGCTCAAGCCGTGATCGCCGGAGGCCCCGCATCCCGTGAGTATTACAAACCCTATACACACCCGAAAAAGTTTGACGGGCGGCTAAACGTTCTCTGGGCCTCCGGAGACGATAAGATTTACCAGATCCCTTGGCGCGGGGATCCTTTGGTCCGAATCGTTCCCGTTCAAGACGCTGTGCGCCACCCGCCCTATAATGGGATCGATATCGCAGAGATGCGCCGTTTTGTGGCCGCACTCGATAATCCCGCCCTGCCGGTCGCGTCTGTGAACTGGGATTCACCACAGCGCGGGCGATTTAGGGCCAATATGACTCCGGATCAGGTCGTTTCCGTAGCGATTAATTGGCATCGCGGATGGAGCGCGCAAGTAGGTGGGCGCCCAATTCCCGTCATGCGCGACGGCCTGGGTTTCATTCTTCTTGCCCCTGCGTGTGCGGGAGATTGCGATATCCAACTTGACTGGTCTCCTGGTCGGGAAGTCTCGGCGGCAGTGGCGGCGAGTTGTATCGTCTTGGCCCTGCTCGCCTCGTGGGTGGCGTTCCCACGCGCTAAGAAAAGTAAATGAACCAGGGAAAACGGTCGACCGGCAGGTCCGTTCGCTTTCGCGCAAGACACCAGGATTGCTCGCCTCGATTCTCAGTGTTGTAGCCATTCTCCGCCAGGAATTTAAGCAGTGGCCGGTGAGGCGCAAATTCGTCGATGTAGGTCGTAAAAAGCCGCGTCACCTCGAAGCCCGCGGCCTTCATCGCATCCGCTAATTCCTGCGCCGCGTACTCCCGCATGTGCCCGATCTCAGGCGCATCGTCAGCCGACGGTCGCTTGTAGAGGTAGAAAATCTGGGGATTGCTATTCCCATCCAAGGTCTTCGCGACGCTCGTAATGCTGCCGACATTGGGCGTGGTCACCAGCAGAAAACCTCCATCGACAAGCACCCGTCGAGCCTCCATGAGCATGTGCATCGGATCGTAAATGAGATGCTCGATGATCTCGCCGGCGATCACCAGGTCAAAGTGTCCGTCAGGGTATGGAAATGGATCCCTCTCCGCGTCGAAATGATCGACTTCGCATGCAAATTCTCCGTCCGGGAACTCAACCACCTTGTGATCGACGCGGCCCGGTGGCCCATAGTATGCCCCGCGCACTTCGCGATAGCCGCAGACTCTGCTGAGGAGGGGAGTGATCTGCATGTAGCACCCCAGCTCCAGCACTCTGCCCGTCGATTGCGGCGGAGGCGCCAGCGCGATTGTGCCCGCCAGCCTCGCGAGATGCTTATCAAGATACGCGCGAGCGTCCGGGCTTGGAGTGGGCATCTCACGCAGAGCTTTCTCGGCTGCCTGCAGCTTTTCGGTGTCGAACTGCTGAGCGAAGTCCGCCTTCTCCGTGGGACTCAAATGATAATTCAAGCGGCGCAGCAAATCGCGGACAATGCGAAGTGGGAGCGGTAGAGAAGACACCACTCTAAAGTCTAGCAGCCGGCCTCAGGCCGCCGAAAAGAGGCACTGCTGCTCCGTGTAGCCGGACCCGAACTGCTCCAGTTCCATCGGAAATTTGCGCCGCAGTTCCTTGGGCGCCGTCGCGCGAGCGCCTCCCATCATGGATTGTAATTGCAGCGCGTTCACGACGCTTTTGCCCTGGGCGTCGTTATTGAAGATCACGAACGTCGACTCCGCAAAACGCCTGATGTGCTCGATCCGTTTCGCCCACTCGGCCAGTTCCCCTTCCGAGTAAAGATAGTCATGCTGCCGCCCCCTTTGGCTCGCGGCGTCGCGGCTATAGGCGCCCAGTGAGTTTTGCGGATTCCGCCCATGCAGCCGCACATATCCGACGCCGGAGGTCAGATACGAAGTTGGCGGCATTGCCCGGGTATATTCCGGCTGATCGATGTTGCAGAAGCCGACGCGGTAGTCGAGAAATACGCCAACCGCCTCCTCCGCCATCCAACTGCTGTGCCTCATCTCGGCCACCAATGGGAACTCGTGAAACGCCCTCCGGAGCCGGATAAAGAAGTCCTTGTTCTCCGCCGTAAACCGGAACGACCATGGGAATTGCATCAGCAATGCTCCCAGCTTCTTGGCATTCAGCATGGGGCGCAAACCATCCGCGAAAGCCCGAACTTGCGCTTCGTCCAGCACTCGCGCATGCGTAAAGCTTTGATGCAGTTTCGCCGTGAACTGAAACCGTGGATTGGCCTCCACTTTCTTCATCCACAACCTGACTACTTCCGGCTTAAGATGCTGATAAAAAGAACTATTGATCTCGACCGTATCGAACCGCCGGGAGAGGAATTCAAGAGGATGGAAACCGCTTCCGTATGTCTTGGGATAGACAAGTCCGTTCCAGTGCGGATACGACCATCCGGCAGTGCCAATAATGGGGGAGGTGGACATAGACAGACACTCCGTTCGCTATATATTCGCCTAATTGATATTAGCGAAGAAGAGGCGAAGTGTCAAGAGCTATTTTACGACGAACGCCGTTGTATCTTCAATCAGCTCCGCCAACCGCCGCCGCAGCCGGAGTCGCAGATGCCGAAAAAAGGCCAGTAAATTCACATCCAGCTAGTGCCGGCGGCTTACCGCTTTTCTCTAAGGGTAATGAGAGTATTTTAGACCAGGGGTTTCTCCGACCCATACAGGTTCGGATCGTCTTCTGTCCGGGAGATAAAATACCGCCGGATTTCGTCGCGCAGGCGGGGTTTATCCGCCGTCAGTTGATAGATTCCTTGCCAGTCCGCGCGCAGATCGGCGGTCGGCGCGAACTGGTTGCGGACCAGGATCAAATCCCGGTGCGAATACGCCCGCCTCACCTTCGACCCGTGGAAGTGATGCACCGCGAATCCATCAACGTAGCCGATATTTTTCTTGAGCTTCGCCGCACTCCGCTGCCACGCCGAGATCGCCCCGCGATAATCGGCCGTGTACCCGTCGATGTGCATGTCGGGAGCCTCTTCGCCGACCAGGCCGAACGCCATGAACCAGTCCCCATGCCCCAGGATGCATTTGTCGAGCAGCCCCCCCACCGTGTCAAACGCCGTCCGGCGGAACGCCCACATCCCGCCCGTCGCTCCGACTCCTCTTTGACCCGCGCCCGACCCGTCGTAGGAGTCCGCGCCTGCCTTCTTCCACCCGCCATGCGCGTACCCCGCCGGCAACTGATAGCCATTCTGGACGTAGTTGAATGCGAAGCCTGCGTTGACTCGCATCGGCAGGTGTCCGGTGCCATAAGTCTCGCCAGTCAGGTCGGAATAGGAGGAAAAAGGTTGAACAAAATCGTAATGCTGGAGCTGATGGATCGTTTCGAGCGCCCAGTCGTGCCGCGTCAGGTGGAAGTCGGCATCGACATACGCGCCGTATTTCCAGCCCGCGGGGAAAGTTTGAATGACCCGGTTGAGAATATTCTCTTTGTGAAACAACTCATAATTCGTGCGTAACCGCACGTCCGTCGGGTCCTGCGCCGGATCGGTGATTTCGAACGGCCGGTCGCCATACGCCAATTCGCCCACGTGCACCCGGACGTTGGCCGCGCCTCGCAGATGCCGGATGCAATCGTTGGCCAACTCGCGCCGCGCGCGCCACCGAAAGGGATTGGAATAGCAGACCGCCACGTGGAGCGTCTGTTCCTCGGACCACGCGGCCCACGGCTGATGTTGGTCCGGATGCTGTCTCGAATGCTCAACTGGCATGTCTGTTTCGCCTCTGACCGGATAATAGGCGAGACATTTGCCGGGCCGGGTGAGTGAAAGTGGTAAATGGTTGAGATCGCGTCTTAAAGAAGCACGTCCCCACCGTGCATCGAGGCCGGCATAGTCGTTTTGCAGGTTCAAACACTCCGATTTATACTCATTTATGAAGGTCAAAGACGTGATTCGGGCAATCGAGCAGGACGGCTGGCGGTTCCATTCCCAGAGGGGGAGCCATCGCCAGTTCAAAAAGGGCATGCTGGCGAGCATCTACCGGCAAGCGCAAATCGACAAGAAGTGAGGATTTCCATGAAATACGCCATCGTGATTTCGAAAGTTCCGAACAGCAACTACGGCGCCTATGCGCCGGATGTGGATGGCTGCGTCGCGACCGGCAACACGCTCGAAGAGGTGAAACAAAATTTGAAGGAGGCTCTCGAATTTCACTTTGAAGGCACTCGGGAGGATGGGTTACCCATTCCAGCGCCTTCCTCCGAAGTAGCTTACATCGATGTCGAGGTTCCGGCGCCCGTCAGCCATGAGGCGCACCCGCACGAGGTTTGACCGAAGTGGCAACCGAGACTCGCTCAGAAAAACATCGCCGCTGAAGCTCGCTGTTGGCCTCGTGCCCGGCGCAGCCGGATCGTCAGCATGTCCCCTCCTTTACAATCGGGACTCGGTGTCAATAACGAGGGTCGCCGACCGCCAGGAAGGCCTCCAGATCATTTTTCGGGATTACGTAGACTGCCGTTGTGGGCCGGCCAATTTTGGCGGCAGCCGTCCTTCAGGCGGCTTTTTGAGGGTTGCAACAAGCCTGCTGAAAGGCAGGCTGCCGCCAAAATTGGCCGCCTCACACGGGCGAAAACCTGGAAACAGGTCTACTGAACCGTCGACACCCAGTCGTTGTTGATCCACGTCGCTTCCCGCGACGCCAGTGCCGGTTTGTGGGTGCGTTTTTCCTTGTACATCCGCCGGTCCGCCTCCGCCAGAAGCTGCTCGGCGTCGTTGCCGTCGATCAGGAAATGCGCCACGCCGATACTGATGGACAGGAACTCCTCATGGAACAGGTTCTTGCCTATCTGTGCCACCACTTCGCGGAATTGCGCGACCTTTATGTCGACGTCGGCAGGCTTCACACCGGGCAGCAGCACTACAAACTCGTCTCCGCCCATTCGAGACACGTAATCGTACTCGCGGCACGCATCTCGCAGCCCCGCGGCCACTTCGTGCAGCGTCCGGTTGCCTTCCAGGTGCCCGAAGCGGTCGTTGACCATCTTGAACCCGTCCAGATCTAGCACACACAAGGCCAGTGGAGCGCTCGTCCGCCTGGCTCTCGATATCTCTGAGTCGAGCTGCAGGAACAGCGATCGCGCATTTGGAAGATTGGTCAGATAATCCGTTGTCGCGGACGATTCCGCGCGCCGGAAGTGCAGAGCGTTCTCAATCGCGAGTGCGATTTTCGAACTGATCGCCAGAAGGATGCGCAGGTCGTCTTTGGTAAATGCGTCCTTCTCCTCGTGATACAGCGTCAATACACCCAGCACGCCTGCTACGCCTTCGAGCGGCACCGCGACCGCGGACCCCAGGTTTGAAACCTTCGATGCATCGTTCAAATAGCCCGGCTCAACGGAGGGATTTCCATTTAGAATCGGCTTCGAATTTTCGGCCACCCAGCCCGATAATCCGTGCCCCACCGGAATCTCAAGCAAGGAGAGCAGCCGGAAATCGTCGCCCGTTACGTACTCCGGCATCAGGGTGTTTTCGCGCCGGATCCAGATCGCCAGTGCGTGATGGGGAATGATCCGCCGCAGGCGCACCGCCAGTACGCTCAGTGTCTCATCGAGACTCAGCGAGGCCCCCAAATCCTGCGAAATTTCGAACAGCGCCTGCACCTCTTGCCGCGCAGCCGCGATGGACGTCAGGAAATCGACGGCGCCCGCTTTCGATCTTCGCTCCGCCGGCAGATTCCGGGACGCTTCGAATCCCGCCGCCGGCGCTTCGCCATTCGCGATTTTTAAGCCGACAGACAGTTTGCCCGTGACGCTGTCTTTCGCCTGCGCCAGTTGTTCCAGTTCCACATAACGGGCGGCGAGAACGTCCACCACCCGCGGATCGAACGCCTTGCCCGATTCGGAGATCACCACTTTCATTGCCTCGTCCAGAGGCAAGGCGCGCCGGTACTGGCGATCGGTTGCCAGCGCGTCCAGGCAGTCCACCACCGAGAGAATACGCGCGCCGATCGGAATCGATTCACCCGAGAGCCCGTAGGGATATCCGGTCCCGTTCCACTTCTCATGATGCGCCCGCACGATCGGCACGACAGGGTAGGGAAACTGCACCCGCTCCAGAATCTCCGCGCCCACCACCGGATGAATTTTCATCTTCTCGAACTCTTCGGGCGTCAGCTTGCCGGGTTTGGAGATAATATGCTCCGGGACCGCCAGCTTGCCGATATCGTGCAGCAGCGACGCCGCTCTGAGAGCGTTGAGATCTTCCTCCGTCAGTCCCAGATGCTTGCCGATTTCGACGGCGTAAACCTGCACCCGTTGCAAGTGGCCATGCGTCGTGTGATCCTTGGCCTCGATCGCCAGCGCCAGTGCCTCGATGGTGCGCAGATGCAGAGACGAGACTTCTTCGACATGTTTTTTCTCGTCTTCCAGGCGCTGCAGATAGAGACGGTAGGAGCGGAAGATGAGATAGAGCACCGGTCCTGTGAGCAGCACCGTGGGCCATCCGATGAACCTGTTGGCGTAGCTCAACGCTTGCGCCGCGGCCGCTCCGCCCAGATAGTAAGGGAGAGACCAGAAATAGCACTCCCGCCACACGGTTCGGAAATTCCTGTTTTCGGATAGCGCGATCACCAGCGCCACCGGTAAAGTATTCAAGAAGAACAGCGCCAAGGTCGCCGTTGCCAGGCGAATGGCCGGATCCACGTAACTAGCGGATAGCCACGGCGAGTGGTACACCTGCTCGGTAATCGCGATCGCGGCAGCCATCGCGCAGGTATTGAAAATGAGCTGCGCCGGGCGAGCCCTCCGTTCCTTGTTCCAGAGGCATTGCACCAGCGTCACGATCGTGCCCATGACAATCGTCTCGCTGGTGCCCAGATCCACCAGTCCGAACAGGATGAAGATGAAGTTCAAACTCAGCGTTCCCGCCATTCCCGGCACGCTGATGCGCATACCGGAGCAGAACACGGCCATCAGCAGGAATCCAGCGTATTTCAGCAGATCCGTCGACTCCCACGCCGCAATGGAATGGGCAACGACAAGGGTTCCCAGGATTCCAATAATCAGGACAAACAGGCGCACTTTGGCAACGAGCGGCTGAAAGATCGGCTCCGAAGGCGACGACGCGTCCCCGGTGCCGGCTGGCACAACGAATCTGAAGGAGCTCATCTAGGTTCCTACCTAGCATTCACCATGCCAGCCTCTAGGGTTAAGATTGACGCGCTATATCAATGAGATGCAAGGTCCGTTTGGCACTGCGCCGGACAATTTGGCACTTCGGCAAAAATAGTTTTGCGACAAACTGTCTCATTCCCCGAGGGGCTTTTCTTAGTTGGCCTAGGGTATTCCGCCGAGGGCTCTATTGCCGAAATGCTGTCGAAATAGAAGTTGGCAAAACGATGACTTCAGATTGCACCCACGTGTTTTTGGGAATGAAAGCTGTCATCGTAAGCGACGCCATGCGCCAGCTTATGGCGGTGGTCGAGCGCGTCGCGCGCTCCAACGCCACCGTGTTGATTTTGGGCGAAAGCGGTTGCGGTAAAGAAGTCCTTGCCCGCGCGATTCATCACTACTCCGGCCGCTCGCAAAAACCTTGGGTAGATCTCAATTGCGGCGCGCTGCCGGAACACCTGATCGAAAGCGAATTATTCGGCTACGATCGCGGCGCTTTTAGCGGCGCCAACACCCACAAACCAGGATTGTTCGAGCTGGCGCACCAGGGCACCATTTTCCTGGACGAGATCGCCGATCTCGACATGAAGATGCAGGTCAAACTGCTGCGCGTCCTCGATGGAGTGGGATATTACCGCCTGGGCGGCGTCAAGAAAGTCAACGTGGATGTGCGCATCGCGGCGGCGACCAATCAGGAGCTGGAAACCGCTGTTTCCGAAGGACGTTTTCGCTCCGACTTGTACCATCGCCTTACCCAGATTACGTTGCGCGTGCCCCCGCTTCGCAAACGAATCGAGGATATCGCGCCCCTGGCCTGCCATTTCCTCGCTCTGCACGATCCATCGCTGCGATTTTCGCAGGAAGCCATCCAGGCTCTGGAGCGGCATTCCTGGCCGGGAAATATTCGCGAACTGCGCAACGTCGTCATTCGCGCGGCGGTGTTGGTGTTGGGGGATGAGATTCGCCCCGAAGACCTGCCCCTCCATCACTTGCCGGAGCACGTCGAGGAGGCTTCGGGCAGCCTTGAAAACATGGAGCGCAAAATGATCTTCGATGCGCTCGACTCCACCAACGGCCACCAGCAGAAAGCGGCGGCAAAACTAGGCATTTCGCGCCGGACTTTGAGCCGGAAGCTCAAGGTTTACGACGCGGGATACACCGAGGTAAGCTTGTGAGCCTACACGAGAAAAGACGGGAAGCTCGGTGCCTCACCACGGGAGAAGTGCGCGTGAAATTCACCGATCCGGTGCCACTCGAGATCGACGGTAAATTAATGGACGTCAGCGCAAACGGCTTCCGAATGTCGCACGATTGCACCGTGCTGCATTCGGGGCAAGTCGTTGATTTCGCTTACATCGAAGCCAAAGGCCGCGCGCAGGTGATGTGGACCCGCATCCTGGCCGGAGGCGTGGAAACGGGCTTTCTGGTTATGGGGCGTTAAAACGCCATAAACACGCAAAAATGTAGGCCCGAAGGAGCCTTAAACGACCTTAATTACTGCTTCCGCGAGTCTGCTGGACCTTGGGCACCGATAAATAGCCGGTGATCAGGTCCTTCTTCACATCGTTGACCACAAGCTCGTAAGGCAGCACGGACTTCGATAAAAGGAACTGCACCGGTTCGTTTACGGTGCGATTCTTTTTTTCGACCTTTTTGTCGTCGGCGATGATCACGAGCGAAAAGGTATTCTTCTTCGGCTCCGTGCTCTCGAGCACCAATTGAATGTCGCCCACCTTTTGCGGTACGTTCTTCTTGACTTTGGCGATCTTGAATTCGATGTAATTACGCTCGCCAAGCTGCCTTAAAGCCAGGAGTTCTTTCCCGTTGGTGGCGATCAATCCGCTTTGCACGCCCAGGTCGCCGCGCGCGCTTTTCAGGTCGGCGATGGTCTTCTCGATGGCGGACTTGTTGGTCGCGGTATCGGTTTTCAGGGTGCCCACGTCGTTGGTCACTTCGCCGACCTTAGCTGACGTCGCGGTCGCGACGCCTTTCACCTCTGAAACCTCCGCGGTGACGGCGCCCAATCGTTGTCCTTGCTCGGCTTGCGCTCGCTCCAGTTTCGCGGCCAGTTCATCGGCGTGCTTATTCGCGGCTGCTTTAGCCTCGCCGCTGAGCTGCGCCGCCTGTTGGCGATACTTCACCACGTCCTTTTGCATCGCTTCAATATTGCGCCGGCTGGTCTGGACCGAGACGGACGATGTTTCGTGGATCTTTTCAATTTCGGCGAGCAGCGATTCCTTGGTATCGGCGATTTGACCTTTTACCGCATTCAACTGGTAGAACAGATACCCGCACGCCGCGACCAGCGCCAACACCGCTCCCATGAGAATCGTAGTCCTCAGATTGGAGCCGCTTGGAGGAGGGAGGTGCGCATACTGTACCGGAGCGGGCTGCGGCGCATATCCGCTGGTCGGATAGTTCGGCGGAGGGTAATTGGGCGGAGGATAGTTCGGCGGCGTATAACTCTGATAACCGGGAGGCGGGCCCGCTGGAGGGGCATATTGTGGCGGCGCCTGCTGCTGCTGCGTCGGTTTAATCGGTTCGTCGTCTTTTGGTATGAGAGATTGCATAGATCCACCCCCAATATAGTGTAGCTCAACAGGTTGGACGTAAACTTTATTTCAAAGTTACAATTAATCTCGCCGCGGCTTGGCGAATTCCATGACTTCCTGCTTGGGTATGCCGGGTTCGAAACAGCGGCGGCAGCGCGCCTCATACATGCCGGAGGCGCCGACGACGATCAGATCGTGCGATTCCACCAGGCGCTGAGTATGCTTGGCGGGATTGCCGCAGCGCATACAAACGGCCAGCGTTTTTGTGATCGATTCCGCTATACACAGCAGTTCCGGCATGGGAGTAAAAGGGCGGCCGAGATAATCCGTATCGAGCCCGGCGATGAGCACCTGTTTGCCGCTATCGGCAAGTTGATTGGCGACCTCAACCAGATCGGGTCCGAAGAAATTCGATTCGTCGATGCCGACCACTTGCGTCCGCCAGTCGAGCTTCTGCAAAATCTCCTGCGCGCCGTTGACCGCTTCAGACCTCATGCGCTGGTCGCCATGGGAAACAATTTCCTCGGCCGAGTAACGGTCGTCGATGGCGGGTTTAAAAACCTGGACGCGCTTGCGGGCAATGCGGGCGCGGCGGAGGCGGCGGATGAGCTCCTCACTCTTGCCCGAAAACATCGGTCCGCAGACGACTTCGATCCATCCGATGTGGCCGGTGACAAGTTCCATGGGTCAGGTGTCAGAATAGCGCATGTATAGGATTAGTTTCCGGAACGAGCGAGGAAGATTTATGGTCCGGCTAGCATGTGTCTCGCGGCCGACAAACCAGCCAGGTGGATGGGTTTCCAGGTGTACGTCGTTCGAAGGCTTGCCGCAGACGACGCGCCGATCGCGGCACAATCGCAATTCAACCGCTACACGCTGCCCGAGGTGGGCTCGGGCGTTGGTAGACAGCAACACAACTTTATCGTCCAGTAAAAGGGAGACGGGACCGCTTGCCAACGCACATATGCGCATAGCGGGACATTGCGGCAAGCGGGTATTCTGGTTTGGTGACGCGTTTGCGGGGAAGTCGACTGTGTTTTTAAAAGGCGGTGATGAGCGTGATTCAGTTCGATGCCGCACATCAAGCGGTTCATTATCCACTGGATCGGCGGTTTCGCGTATGGGTCAAACCTTCGTTTCTAGCGGGAGCGGCCGTGGTGATGCTTCTGCCATTCCTTCTCGCCTGGGGAGAAGCTTCCATTTGGGGGTTGCCGCATATCCCCGCACCTCAATTGAGCCCCGGTATTACGTCGCCTCACGGCTTCCCGCTGTGGGTCCGCTACGCTCACTTTTTCAATTTCCTTTTTCTGACGATGCTGATCCGTAGCGGTCTATCCATTCTTTTGGAGCATCCGCGGCTATATCTTAACGACGATTGCACGCCGGGCACAGAGTGGATCCGATTTACGCCTTTGGCGGTTCCGAAGGATCGGGTCTGGACGGCGAACGACGATGAACGCTATATTTCGCCGCTATTTGCGCTGCCGGGCTATCGCCATTCGGTCGGAGGCGCGCGCTCCTGGCACTTCGTCGACGTATATGGGTTCATAGTCACGGGTCTGGTTTTCGTGACATTACTTTTCGCAACGGACCAATGGAGAAGGCTTGTACCAACATCCTGGATCGTGCCGGCGCAGGCATGGAGCACGTTTGTTTTATATGCCAACTTTCATTTACCGCCGGAATCAAACGGCTTTTACGGATACAACGCACTTCAACAACTGGCCTATTTTATCGTGGTGCTCGTCTGCGGGCCGCTCTCGATTCTGACGGGTATTGCGATGTCCCCCGCATTGGCGAATCGCTTTCCTCAGTACCTCCGATTATTTGGCGGCAGGCAAGCGGCGCGCTCCCTCCATTTTCTTCTTCTGCTGGGGTATGTCGTGTTCCTGGCCGTTCACGTCACTCTGGTAATCCTGACCGGATTCGTAAAAAACATGAACCACATCGTCGTTGGAACGGACAATCAAGAACCGCTCGGGATGATTCTCGGTTTTTGCGGAATCACGGTGGTCATTGTTTGCTGGATCGCCGCTCACTACATTTCGTGGCACTTTCCGCGCACGCTCCAACATCTTGAAAAAGCCGTTTCTCAACCTGTTCGCCTTGCCACGTTTAATCGCCTCACGCCTTGGCAGAGATATTCGAAGGACCAGATCTCCCCGCGCTTCTGGTCGAACGGTAAGCGTCCCGAACGCGATGACTGGCAAAGGCTGGCGTCGGGCAGCTTCCTCGATTACAAGCTTAAGGTGGGGGGGCTGGTCGAGAGGCCGATGGAGTTATCTCTTGCCGAACTGGAGCGTCTGGGAAAAACTGAGTTTACAACGATGCATCATTGCATTCAGGGATGGTCTGGTATCGCGCAATGGGGAGGGCTGCCCATGAAGACGTTGGTGGACCTGGTCAAGCCGAAGCCGGCAGCCAGAACAGTGGCGTTTTATTCCTTTGGTCCCGGCTTGTACGGCGGGACGTATTACAGTACGCAACGTCTGGACAACGTCCTTAAGCCGGAGTGCCTGCTTGCGTATGAGATGAACGGATCACCGCTGGGAAAAGAGTATGGCGCTCCGTTGCGGCTGCGAGTGGAAAATCAACTGGGATACAAGATGGTTAAGTGGATTGAACGAATTGAGTTCATTGAGTCCGAGAAGCAGATCGGCGAAGGAGAGGGGGGAACGGACGAAGACGATTTGTACTTCGATCTGCTGCCCAACATCTGACGGGAATTCCGCTCCGGCATCTGAGGCGTATTGCGCCGCGAGACATAAGTGGCGGATACTTCTCCCCAGGGAGTGCCAGTCACCGATGCCAATTTCAGGTTCAGGCGATGACGGAAACATGACGAGCGATCTCGCGCACTTTGACCTGGCTGGCGAAATCGCCGGTGCGGAGCGGCAGAAGCCCTGGCCCTCCGGTATCCATGCCAGGACCTTGTTCAAGAAACGGGATTTTCGCGTCGTCCTGATCTCGATGGAGGCCTCTGCCCGAATGAAGGAACATCAGGTTGACGGCACGACGTCCGTGCATGTGTTGAAGGGGAATGTGCGGTATAGCGCCCAGGGACGGACGTACGATCTGCAAACTGGGAGTCTCATTGCTCTCGGCGCTTCGATCAAGCACGAGGTCGAATCAATGGATGAATCTGTATTCCTGTTGACCATCTCCTGGCCGGGGTAACCAACCGTGTGCCGTGCGGTATGAAATGTCAGGAGCACGAAGTCTTTGCGCGGGAGGAATACTTGCGATGCGGGCGAGCTTAACTGAGCGGTATAGCGACCTCACGGAGCTGGAATTCGTCACGCCTCAGGGTGGATGTATGGCATGAAGAAGCGCGCTACGCCAGCACCGTTGATTGTCATGACCATTGGACACTCCACACACCCCGTAAAGGAATTCATCCATCTTCTGAAAGCTCATTACATACAGCGGCTGGTCGACGTGCGTACGGTCCCGCGTTCCCGGCATAATCCGCAGTTCAACCGAAGGCAATTATCGTCTGCCCTGCATTCCGCCCGCCTTCACTACCGGTACATGCCGGGTCTGGGTGGCTTCCGGCATGCATCCCGGGATTCCATCAACACCGGCTGGCACAACGCGAGCTTCCGTGGCTTTGCCGATTATATGCAGACGCCGCAGTTCCGAAAACACCTGGACGATTTGGTGAAGCTTGCGAAGTCGGAGCGGATCGTAATCATGTGCGCCGAAGCCGTTCCCTGGCGCTGTCATCGCTCCCTGATATCGGATGCGTTATTGGCGCGGGGCATTGAGGTATTTGAAATCACAAGCGCCCTTCGTACACGGGCTCATACGCTGACGCCCTGGGCGAGGGTGAACGGCGTCCAGGTCACTTATCCTGCTGAACACGAAGAATAGCAGCGGGAGCACCGACATGTCGCTTCTCTCCGTGCCGCACCCGCCATTTGGATGCGTCGCGCCCTATCGGTCGTGCCGCGTGGTTCTCCGCTAAAGGTGTGATTATTTCTTCGGGCGAGATTCCGGGGGAACCAGGCCGTTGGCGCGATAGTAGGCGACGAGAAGACCGTAATGTTCCGAGGCGTGGAGAGCCACCGATGAAAAGGGCTCCATATTTTTCGTCGGGCCTTCGGGTTTTAACTTCAATGCCGCATTGGCGGCGTCAATCGAGTCTTTCAGAAGTTTGACGCAGGCTGCCTTGGCCGGGTACTTGGCGGCGTCCAGTTCATCCCACTTCACTTTTTCGCCTTTTCCGGCCTTCGACGCATAGATATTGCCGGAGGCGATGTGGACGATCACGGCACCGAAGCTGCGCATTTCCGGCTTCAGTTTGTAATCGTATTTGTCGGCCGGAAAATCCTGCGCCATTTCCAGAACTTTGTTGTTGATGTAGTCGAAATTGCCCTTCAATGCTTCGGCGGCGGTCGTTGCTTTGGGCTGCGCGAGAGCGACGAAGGCTCCGATGAAGACGAGGGTGCAGGGGGCGAGTTTCCTCATATCAGGGACGAGCTTAGCATGCTCAGCACGATCGCTCCCCTGTGGTCGCGGCAAAAAAGCCGGGACAGACGGACATTTCTCGGGTTTCTCCATTATAAGCGTAGAAGAAAAAACTGGAAAGGGGAGCTGAAGAATATATGAGAAATCTCCGTCTGTCCCGGTTTTCCGGTTTTTCCCCGGCAGCTTTAAGCCGCGTCTTCGAAGCTGACGACAACCCTCTTTCCCAGCGCATTCAGCGCGGCTTCGATTTTCTCCGGCTTCGTATTGTGCTTCGGGTCGAGCATCCGCCGCACGACGGTTTCACTCACGCCAAGTCGTCCAGCCAATTCCGTATTGCGAATCGCATGCTCACGCATTGCCAAGTAGAGCGCGAGTTTCGGAGCGAGATAAAGCGGAACACCAATCGGATGTTGGCCTCGCTTGATGCTGGACGGAGCCGGGATTGCGTCTCCCCTTCGAATACGCCCTGCGAGCGCCTCCGCCAGACAGTCCGAGGCCTGCTCCAGCGAATCTTCCAAATCGTTGCCGCCTGTTAAGGCTTCCGGGAGATCCTTGAAACGAACGAAGAATCCGTGACCCTTTTCCTCACGGAGAATACTGGCCGGATACATTGCCGTGAACATCAGATATCCCCTTTCCGAATGCCGAGTTGTTTGCACATCGCAGACAAAAGACCGGGGCCAAGCTCCTTCTTCAGATCCTTGACGACGGTGAATCGGTCGCCCACATATAGCGTTCCATGACTGCCCGCTCCACGCTCAGGCACCCATTCATACTTGAGGCCCCTCCGCCGGGCGATCGCCTTGGCGCGGCGAAGAAACTCGGATCCCCTCACCTCCGTATTGTCGAACACTTCTGTTCGAGTTGCAACCGCCTCAGCCTACCTCACAACCACCCGCAATGCAAATCCCCCCAACCCCGCCACCAGCAACCCCCATGCGATTCGTCGCCGCCAGATGGCGGAAAGATGCGTCGCCCCCAACGCCAGCACCACAAATACAGCGACCTGCAACGCCCCGGCGCCCGCGCTGTAACGCGCTGGAAAACCCGCGATACTCAGTCCGTGAAATAATCCCAAAATTCCGGCAATCCAGGCCAGGTGCTTCGCCTCCGTCGCCATCAGGATCTCCACCGCCAGATAAGCGACCGTCAACGCCAGCGCGGCTTCCAAAAATCTGGGCGCCAGCGGCCACGGGATGCGTGGACCAATCAGAATCGCGCACGCCTCGCCCATCAGGAAAAACGCGAACGGCGCAATGGCACGCGGAGCCGCAATCGCGAGCCCCAGCAGAAACAGTAGGCCGATCCAGTTGGTGGCCGCGCGGACGAACCCCAATCCAAATTCGCGCGCGAAGGTCTCGATCCGCGAGGGAGGGCGGAAGCGCAGCTCCGACCGTGGAAACGCGCGGTCGAAAACCTCCTGGTCGCTATTGGCGCCGCGCACCGCGTGCAGCCAGTGCACATGATTCGGGACCGTCACTTCGAAAAAGGTACAGTTGACGCCCAGCCGGTCGGGAACCAGAGTCTCGAATTCGTAGGAAGCGTGGCACACGTAGGTATCCTCCTCCTGCGCGCATTTCGAGAGAGTCCGATGACCTCCATCGAAGCGAATGTGGTCGAGAATCGCCGCCGGATTCGCCATTGGCGCGACTTCCACCATCGGGATGCGCAGCTCATAATCGGCCAGAGGACCATCGATGCGGAGCTCACCGCTGCTCATGCTGACGACGTGCGCCCACGCCGGCGCCGCAATCAAAATCAGAACACCGATCCGCCCTGCGCTGAAGTCTCCCTGCGACACGCCGCTACTCCGATACGCGCCGTTGTCTCCGCAGCCGCACGTACAGCACGCGCAGCGCGGCGATCACCGGAACCGAGAAAAACATCCCCGGCACTCCGGCAATCTGTTCGCCCGCCAGCACTCCGAACAAGACCAGCAGCGGATCGACCTCAACGCCGGAGCTCATCAGGTAGGGGTTGAGCACGTAGTCCTGGAAGATCCGGTAAATCGCCAGGAACGTCACGATCCACCATAGATGCGGATAGTTCGAAAACGCCGCCACCAGGAGTATCACCGCCGACGCCGTCAGCGGGCCCACCACGGGAATGAATTCAGCAATCGCGGCAATGCCCGCCAGCAGGATCGCGTAGGGAACCGACGCGATCGAAAGAAAGCCGGTATAGAAGAGAAAAGTCGCGATGGCCAGTAGCACCAGTGCGCGAATGTACTGCGCCAGAAGCAAATTCATATCGACAAAAATCTCGTTCACGACTGTCTGGTTCGCTCGGGAGAAACTGTCGACGATCGCCTTCCGGATCGCCGCGCCGTCTTTGAGAAAAAAGAAACTGAGAATCGGAATCAGAATCGCGCTCAGCACGTTGCCGATGCCGCTTAAGATTTGCGCGCCGGCGCTCGAAAGAAGCGGCAGCACGTGCTCTCCCAGATCGCTCAGCCGTTCCCGCAGAAATGCGGCGAGCCTTGGCCGCGCGAATTCGAGCCATCCAGGAATCGGCAGATGGCCTAATGGGTCCGGTTGTTTCATCGCCTCCAACAGCCGCGCAGCCAGGCTTGCCGCCTGCTCGCCGATGCGGGAGCCCACCGAAATCACGATCAGCACGATCACCGCCAGCAGGATCACATAAACCAGCACCAGGATCGCCACGCGCGGCACGCGAGCCGAAACCCTCCGCTCGAAAAAATCGACTACCGGAGCGAGTAGATGCGAGAAAAACAGCGCCAGCGCGAAAATCATCAGCGTGTGGCGGATCTGGTAGACCAGCGCGACGATCAGCGCGAACAGGAATACGGTCCACACCATTTTTAACGCGGTACGGTCGATTCCGATCATCTAGACCGTTACTATAGCAATAGTGGATCAACCAACTATGCGCTCCCTGGTCGCCGGATTTCAGGAGCTGGAAGACAAGCTTCGCGAAGGCGGCGGCGCAAAGAAAATCGAGAAGCAGCATCGCGAAGGCAAACTCACCGCGCGCGAACGAGTTGCCCGGCTGATCGACCCCGGCACTGCGTTTCTCGAAATCGGCCTGCTGATCGCGTTCGATAAATACGACGGCCAAGCCCCTGCCGCTGGCGTGGTTACAGGGATTGGACGCATTGAAGGGCGGCCCTCGGTGATCGTCGCGAACGATGCGACGGTGAAGGCCGGGGCGTGGTGGCCGGAGACGATTCCGAAAATTCTGCGGGCGCAGGAAATCGCCATGCGCAACCGCCTGCCGATTGTTTATCTGGTGGATTCGGCGGGAGTTAACTTGCCGTATCAGGACGGAATTTTCCCCGGTCAATATGGCGCGGCGCGAATTTTTTATTACAACTCGCTGATGCGGCGCCGGTTGCACATTCCGCAAATCGCGGCGGTGATGGGAATGTGCATCGCGGGCGGTGCGTATCTGCCGGCGCTGTCAGACGTCATTATTATGGTCGAGGGATCGAGCTTCATGGGGCTCGGCGGTCCGAATTTAGTGAAAGGCGCGGTGGGACAAGTCACCGACGCTGAATCACTTGGCGGTGCAACTCTGCACACGCGGACCAGCGGCGTGGCGCATTATTCGGCCAAGGACGATCCGGAATGTCTGGATCTGATCCGGCAGAAGATTCGCGAGCTGCCGCCGCCTCCGGCAGCGCTGAAGGGCGTCGCGCCGGCCAAATCCGCGGAAGGGTTGTACGATTTACTGCCGTCGAATCATCGGCTTCCGTATAACGTTGAAGAAGTAATCGCGCGCATTGTCGATGCCGGCGACTATCTGGAATTTCAGCCCCATCATGCGCCGGAGATGTTGTGCGCCAATGCGCGGCTTCATGGGCGCGAAATCGGGGTGATCGCGAACCGGCGAGGGTTCTTAAAAACGTCCAGCGGACCCCGAATCGGGGGAATTGTGTACACAGAATCGGCGCTTAAAGTGGCATATTTCGTCGAAAATGCGTCCCGAAGAGGCCTTAATCTACTATATTTGCAGGATGTTTCAGGCTTCATGGTGGGTGTGGAGGCCGAAAGCGAGGGCATCATTCGCGCGGGAGCAGCCATGGTCGAGGCGATGGCGTGCGCGACGGTTCCGAAAATCGTGCTGACTTTGAATCACGCGAGCGGCGCCGGATATTACGCGATGGCGGGGCAGGGATTCGATCCGCATTTCACATTCGCATGGCCGACCGCGCGCATCGGGGTGATGGAAGGGGACGCGGCGGTCCAGGCGGTGCATGGTCCGGAGCTGGCGAAGTTGAAGGCGGCCGGCGAACCGGTTCCGGCGGAGCTGGAAGCTCGCATCGCGCAGACGCGCGCGGATTACGAACACTGGCTGGACGCGCGATTCGCGGCGGCGCGGGGACACGTGGATGCGGTGATCGATCCGCTCGAAACGCGGCGCGTGTTGCAATTCGCGTTTGAAGCGGCGGCGGGGACCCGCGAACATCTGGTGCTGGAAACGATATGAAACTACGCATCGAGCAGGATGGAAGGCTGTACCGCGTCGCTCTATCGTCGCCCGAGACTCGCAATGTGATCGATGCCGAGGGGTGTCGCGATCTGTTGCGCGAGTTTCGCGCCGCGGAGGCGGATGAAAGCGTGGGGGCAATTTTACTGGAGGCCGACGGACATATTTTCTGCGCCGATTGCGAGCCGGACGAGGCGTTGATGTCGATCGGGCGGAACATCGTGAAGCCGATTATCGCGGCGGTGCATGGCATCGTGCTGTCGGGCGGCCTGGCGTTGACGGCGAACGCTCATGTGGTGGTCGCGGCGCAAGGGACCAGCTTTGGGCTGACCGATATTCGCGAAGGGCGGTGGAGCGAGGCGTTTGCCGATGCTATTGGACATGCGATCGGCGAGCGGCGGGCGCTCGAATTGGCGTTGAGCGGACGGATTTTCTCGACTCCGGAGGCACTGGCTTGGGGACTGGTGCATCACGTCGCGCCGGCGTTCGAACTGGAAGACCGGGCGATGGAGGTGGCGACGGGCATCGCCAATGCCAACCCCGAGGCGATTCGCGCTATGCTAAAAATCTAGCATGCATTGGTTGGGCAGCACATGGGAAGAGGCGTCGACACGAGAGTCGACGCGGCACGCAGGAGTACGTGCGCCACACGGGACGGTCATTGTGATGCTTGTTTGTGGTCTGGGGGCTTGCAGGCATCAGCCGCAGGCTTACTTACTGAAGCAGCGGGTTTTGACGCCTCCGCCGTCGAAGCCGGAGATCAAGAGGGCTCGCAAGCATCCGAGCCGGAAGATGGGATGCGATATCGAGTCCGAATCGTTCGCCGTGGCATGGCACGGAAACACGGCGCGCCTGACCGTGAGGCCGGAAGCGTACTACGCTCCGCCGGCAGAGCAACAAAAACAGCAGGGGACAGCGGCGATCAGCATTGCGGAGAGCGGGCCACGCGTTTATGTCGATTCGGTGGCGCAGCTTCAAAAGTTTCGGGACGCGTTGGCGGTGAAGGAGGATGCGGGCTGCTTCCGCGGCGATGAAGCCACGCGCCTGCGGCAGGCGATTACGGAGACTTTTCCGTTCCCGCCGGGGATCGCTGTCTATCTCCGGTTCGGTGCGTACTCGCAAACCAGTTTCTTCGATCTGACGCCTGAGTTTCTGCTGAGGCTGGTAAGTCCCCCGGTCACGAAGCCCGATATTTCGCTCTACGCGGTCGTACGCGCGCCCGGGGACGATCGAATGCGGATTGCGCTCATTTCCGGGGAAGGGAAGTCCCTTGCGGTTCCCGAAACGCCGGCTTATTACCGCTATTTCTATAGGACCGGCGCGTCCGCGCACAATTTTCTTGCGACGATTCTCGGCGCGCCGGATCGGAACACGCTGCGTGAAGCGACGGACCGGTTTCTGTCCGATCCGGAGACGTGCGAGAAGCCGGGGCCCGGAGTGTTCTGCCAGTCGGTCAACGTCGGAATCAACGCGGGGTTTTACGTTCAGATCAACGGCAAAGACGGTTTCGTGCGGCTGGGCGGGACGGTTGGGGAGGCCATCGACGACACCCAGACCGGGCTCCACGAGATCGGGCGGCGGCGGACGCTTCCTGAAAATGTGACGGTGCGGCGGATGTTTCATGGGAAGTTGATTCCGATTAAGGTGGACGGGTCGACGAACAATATTTTGTCGCTGGTGGCGATGCCGGGGGATGAGATTACGTTTTGATCCTCGGCGGCTGCTTCGAGTGGACCATGCGGCCTTCCCTTGTGAAGTAGGCAGAGATGTCCTTTCCTCGGTCGGCGAGAAGGCGATTGCTTCGGCGGTGACGGGCTTGGCGGCGTTCCGAGTTTTCTTCAGTGTCATTCGCGTTTCTTGCCGATCAACAGTGCGAGTAAGTACTCGTGGGTGGCGGGATCGGTCTGAATGTTCTGCCAGTTTTGAAATGCTGTGCGCGCCTGTGCGATTCGAAGGTCCACTTCCGTGAACGTCCAGATCTTGGTGTTATCGTAGTCGGCCACGTGGCGAGCCTCCTGGAGCCGGAAAAATGCTTCGGCAAGTTCTTCGAGCTCGGCTGGAACGGTGAGGGGTGGAGTGCTCCAACTCTTCCAGGAGCCCTTCGAAACGACTCCTGAAATTTCCTTCATATTGTTATGTTTGAACGCGCGCTCCAGCCCCAGACGGGCCTCCGCAGAGCCGCTCCAACGATCCGCGGCTTCGTGAATGAGAAGATGAAACAGCGCGTAGTACGCAGTTGAAACCGATCGACGAAATGCTGCCTGCTCGAAGGCAGGAGAGGGTGAGGTCGCTAAATAGCCGGCCAGAGCTAGCAGCTCTTCGGCTATTCCCATTTTGGATCTTTCAGCTTGTCTTGTTCGCTCTTGCTTCGGTAGTCGATGTACGCCAGGCGTTCGTAATCGCCTTGCCGCAGAAGCTCGTCGGACAGTTCGCGGTCTACCCGCTCGGCTATGCCTATGAGGTTCTCGTGGAGGCTCGCGTTATCTGAAAGCAGGACGCGGAAGAAAATCGCGGGGTCGCCGCTCCAGTCGAAACCGGTGTGGTAGCGAATGCGGATCACATGGGGAGCGAACTTTTCTTCGGCGGCTTTCACGATCTTCGGGATGTCGTTCAACTGTGCGATCATCTGGTCCTCATAGATCAGGATAGCGGTTGCTTTGCGCGTTGCGCCAGATAGTGCTGATCGAGAGCCTGCCGCACCAGCGTCTTGATGACCGCTTGCCGGCTGACGTTGAGGTTCCGCGCGGCCTGATCGAGTTCGTCCAGCATGGTCGCCGTTAGGTCGACGTTGACGCGTTGGATGGGATGGACCATCCGGCCTTTCCCTTCGAAGAAGCTGGAAATATCCTTTCCCTGGTCGGCGAGACGGGCGATTGCTTCCGCGGTGATCGGTTTGGCGGTTTTACGAGTTTTCTTCATATAGACGAACTTCCTCTTGCGTCGACTTCCATAAAGTGATGAGATGAAAAATCTCTCCTTCTTCGTCGTCTCGAATTTCGAAAATAATCGTATACAAGCGGCCGCCCACCCAACCGACGGCGCGGTATTGCTCGGGAACGTCCGACCGTTTTTCGAGCCAGTAAGGACGGGAGAACAACGTCTGGGCTTCCTCGAAGCCGATGCCGCGACGAGAGTTTGCCTTGAGGAGCTGGCTCTTTCGAGGGTCGAAACTGAAGCGCATTGCTGATATGACTGTTATACCACTCTGCGGAAACAACTCGCATGTCCAATTGCCATTTTGATAAGATATCGGGCTATGAAACTCACCGTTGGTTGCTTTCTGATTTTCTGCGCGCTTGGGTTGAGCGCGCAAGTGCCGCCCAGATCCGCCGCGGAACAAGAACTGCTCAAAGTTGAGGCCGAATGGATGAACGCATACCTCCACTCCGATACTGCCACCGTGAATCGGTTGGAAGGTGAAGACATGATCGTCTTCACGTCAACGTCGCTTCCCTCCAGATTCGAACCCAAAAATAAGAGCCGGAACTTTGAAAGTCGCTCGGCCGCGAGAAAGGCTGTGATGGCAGCGGAGAAACGCACCCTCGAAAAAACTCAGGTCCGGCTGCTGGGCGATGTTGGTATTATCAACGCGATTGACAGCCATTCCTTCAAGGACGAAAAAGGCGTGGAGAAAACCGAAAAAACTTTTTACACGGGCGTCTGGGCAAAACGAAAAGGGGTCTGGCAATGCGTGAGCGCACAGTTTACCGTCATTCCAGAAGCCAACTGGGGACTCTGATCGCGGTAAGGGGGTCAGAGGGGGTCAAGAGGCAGCCACGCTAGCGATTTGCGTTTTGGGACACCCCACGCGCTATTCTATGCCGTTTTCGGATTTTGACGTACGAAATCTTTGGCGCTCGATGCCATCTCCGGCGGATCATGTGGTTCCGAAGCGTGCATTTTCTTGTCCCGCTGCGTACTGTGATAGGAAAATCCTGGGCTGCCACTCGCATCGCGGGAGGCGTCGTTCCCATTTCTTATGCAAACTCGCGATTATGTCCTTTGGGACACCCCGGGCGTGTACTTTTAAGCGTGGCTGCTCAGGCTGTCCGTCACTCACCCGCCGATTCCTTTGAGATGATCCGCACTTCTCACAGTACCTCCGCATTATGCCGAGCAGCAAGCAGTGTGAGTGGGCGTTGTCCCGGATTCCCCTTGACTTTTACCTATCATGGACGTCCCGCATGGCTCAAACCGCCATGCGTTGGTGCGCCAAGTGTCTTGCTTGAGATCAGGAATGTTGCCGACCGCGTTTTGCGCGAAGAACGCCGATCATTCCAAGGCCGGCAGAGAGCAGAAGAAAGCCAGATGGCTCCGGCACGACGCCGCTAACGGGCGTGTTGAAAGTCAGCGAAAAATTGGGATCATTTGCACTGTTGGCGTCTATCCCGATGCAGTATTGACCGGGTGCCAAGTTCGCACTGCCAAGTGTACCCGTAAAGCTGTCGCCACTGTTCAGTGTTTGGGACCCACCCCCGCTGCAAGAACTGCCGGCAAGGCCATCGGTGAACAGGTAGGACGCTGTGCTCGATGCGCCCGTGATGGAGGCGGTGGCGCTAAATGCACCTCCGCCCCAGTAAAACAAGTAATAATCTTCAGACCCCTGTCCACCGATTGTTCCGGTGAGCCCAGCCACGGGGGAACCGCCGAGCAGAAATACAGGTGCGGAAGTCGTACCACCCTGGAAACCATTAAGGGTCTGGGTCCACTGGCCGGGGATTGAACTGTCCGCTGCCCAGCCCCCGTCCGCGATGGGACCGTCCAAGATGAAACCGGCGTAGACCGTTCCGTTAGAGTTGACGGCAGGATCGGCCAGAGCCAGTATCCCTCCTGTTGCGCTGAAATATGACTTGGAAATAGCCCCGCTGCTGTTTGTTGCAAAGTACAAACCTGACAACTCCGAGCTGGCATTAGAGTCAGTCGAGGATAAGAACTGGTATGCGTGCAGGTCGCCGAATGTCCATCCAATGAGGGAGGGCGAAGATTGAAAGTTGGTCAGCCCCAGGTTCGTCGGGAGTGGGGAACTGAACGTTGCCGAAGCGACTATATAATCCGAGAAGGTGCCCGCCGGGCAAGGGCCACTGCAGGTAGTGAAAGTATTTCCCGTGTAATCGTAGGTTATCGAGCCGCCGTACGCTGCAGAGCACATTACAGCCATCAACAAAGCCCTGGTCATTTTCCTCCTCTTGGGCAATGCGGTGAGAAAAGCGCAATCTCCGAAAGCTGCGCTTATCTGGAACTTTGGTGACGGATGTTTTCGATGGCGTAGGCTCAAGGGCGTTCCTTCTCCTGGCGGGGTCAGGACAAAGAGAGAACTCAGTTTGAACTCTGGCTTCATAGTGAGATCGATCATACGCCGGGGAGGACGCCGCTGTCGTCACCCAAATTGGGTACGAAACAGATCTCAAATCCGGAAACGCGTGGAGCGGAGGATTAGCGATATCAGTTCGCCTTGCCGGTTCGTACCGGTTTTGGAAAGGATTCTCTTTAGATGAGTCCGAACCGTTTCGGCGGAGGTGCCAGTCTCGGCGGCGATCTCCGCCGCGCTTTGTCCCTGCACCAGCCTTACGGCCACGCGCGCCTCCGCCGGCGTCAACGAGAAAAGCTCGCGTAGCACTTCGGGATCTGGACTGGAAGCCGACTCCGGATCGATGACCAACAGGCTGATGGCCGGCACGGCGACGCTTAACGGCAATATCGGGCGCGCGTCGTGAATCGGCATGAGAAGCACGCGATACGATTTACAGCGCGAAGGGCGAAGAATCTCCATCCGGCGCAGGCCGCGACTCTGGCCGCTGCCCAGCTCGTCCACGGCCTTCGAGAGCGCCGCCTCCGCCTTCGGCGAAATCACGCTGAGGCGGCCATTTCCGACTCCAAGGCCGTCTCGCGCGAGGAGGATCTCGCGGGCGGCCGCGTTCGAGTAAAGGACGTGGCGCTCGGCATCGATCAACAGGAATGCGTAGGGATAGCGTTCGAGATGGCCGGTAAAGGTGGCGACCTCGCGACGCAGGGAGCCGAGTTCACCGTGCAGCAAAGCAGCCCGCTTCAAATGCGGCATTAACTGGCGCAAGATCGATTTTTCCTCTTCTCCGAAAGGCCCCGCCTTGCAGCCGCGTTGGGCTGTGATTACCGATTGGCCGGTCCCGGAGGCGAGGATCACCCCTCCCATGCCATGGACGTAATCTCTGGGAGCATAGAATTCCCGAAAAGCGGCACTTGCCTCAAATTCCTCTCTGGGGCAGGCTTCGTAATCGCTGCCAACCGTCCCTTCAGGCCATCGAGCGGTGGCCAATCGCAGAGGATCTATCAGACCGTATCGATCGAAATAGAGTTGGATGTCCTGGTCCAGCCAACCGTGCCACCGGACCACCGTAAATCTGTCGCTCTCAGGGTTGTGGATTAACAGTGCGCAGCATGGGGTGCGAACGGCGCTCGCAAACGCCTCCAGAAACGACAGCCAACGGGAGCCATCGTCCACCGAGTCATAAATCAAGCCAATTAGATCAGGTATGACGGCGCTGTGAAGGCGGGGTTCGTCGGCCATACGCAGGGCTAAGGGAATTGGGGGTCAGAGGGACAGCCTGGGGTCAGAGGGACAGCCTGAGCAGCCACGTTAGCCATTTGCGTTTTGGGACACCCCACACGCCATTCTATGCCGTTTTCGGATTATGACGTGCGAAATCTTTGGCGCTCCATGCCATCTCCGGCGGAGCATTTGGTTCCGAATGGTGCATTTTCGTGTCCCGCTGCGTGCTGTGATAGGAAAATCCTGGGCTGCCACTCGCATCGCGGGAGGCGTCGTTCCCATTTCTTATGCAAACTCGCGATTATGTCCTTCGGGACACCCCGGGCATGTACTTTTAAGCGTGGCTGCTTAGGCTGTCCCTCATCGCCCAAAGAGCCGCCTTGAAAGGGCGGCTGCCGGCAAAATTGCCCGCCCCACAAGACGACGACTGAAGTCGCCGCTCGAAGCTAATCAGTCAACGGCGCTCTTGCTAAAAATAGGTGTATACTTCCACCTAGCCGGAAACACGAAGGTTTCGGAGGCCTCAATATGTTCTGCGGTTCTTGCGGTAAACCGCTCGCGGAGGGGGAACGCTTCTGTTCAACCTGTGGAACGCCCCTCCTCCAGGCAGCGCCGGTTCCATACGCTCCGATTCAAGACGCGCCTCCCATGCGGCCGGCCGTTCCTTTACCACCGGCAGTTCCGCCACCCCCACCTGCAACGCCCATTCAGGATGTGCCGAGTCCGGTTCCTTTGATCGGCGGCTTTGGGTTGGCGGGAATGGGCGAACGCGTGGTCGCCGCGATTCTCGACATGATCTTCATCGGGATCGTATTCGCGGTAATCGGGATGGCGACCGCGGCCCGGCTCGGTGGAGTCACCGATAGCGGTTTCTCTCTGAATGGCTTGCCGGCGGCCGTGGCGATCGGCATCACGTCCATTGCCGGATTTTTGTACTTCTGGCTGGCCGAAGGGCTGTTCGGCGCAACCTTGGGTAAAGCCATTGTCGGGATCGGGGTGCGGCGGAAGACAGGCGCGTCATGCGGGATACCGGCGTCGCTGCTGCGAAACATCCTTAGGATCATCGACGGCTTTGGCGTCTATCTGGTAGGGTTCCTGGTCGCGATCTTTTCAAAGACTCGACAGCGCATAGGCGACCATGTGGCGGGCACGGTGGTTGTCGATAGCGGCATCTCAAAGCCCGTACGCGCTCTCGCGGTGGTGGTGTGGCTGGTGGCCTTGGTGGGAGGGTTGTCGGGCGCTTACGTGATTCACAGTGGCGCTCCGGAAATGGTGACTGGCGTATTCGCGGCACTGCCTGCGACGATTCCCGTGACCTCGACCGGCCGCCTCCAGGCTGGGAATTTCGCATTCACCGAGGGCAAGAGCGGGACCGTTCATCCGAATGCGGTTTATAAACCGGGCGATCGCGTTTTCCTCAACTACGATATAGGGGGATTTGCGAGAGACGCGCAAAAGACTCCACACTTGACTTTCCAGTTAACGGCAGCCGATCCGGCCGGCATGACAATCCACGAGCCCTGGATTCTCCACTTCAATGGACCGCTCGACCGCGGACAGCCCGTGAACGGAAACCTGGGATTGGAACTGCCGTCGTATGCTCCGCCGGGAAGATACAAGGTCAATATCAAGGTCCATGATGAAGTCGATAACGCGAATCTCGAGTTGACACCCTCGTTTGAAGTGAACGCTGCCGCGGTGGCGCCTCCGCGGGGGCTGGAGCTTCGGGATTTCCAACTTTCGCGTTCCGAAAACGGGGCCGCCGAATCCATTCCCATCGTTGAAGGCGGCGGCACGGTTTACATGAAAGCGAATGTCTTCGGTCTTCAATTTCTGGATGGCCATACCAACGGCCACATGAGTTTTAAGATTCTCGACCCCGACGGGAAAGAGACTCTGAACCAGCCGGACTTTCTCGACCTGAGGGAGGCCCAGTTTTACCGGCCGCCGACGTACTGGATACACGTCCGCGGTGCGCTGCCGATTCCGTCAGGCGTGAAGACCGGAATTTACACGCAACAGTACCTGCTGGTGGACAATAGCTCCAATCAGAACGTCACGCAGGAGGCGAAGTTCGAGGTGAAGTGAAGCGCCTGGCCCCCACCTCACCGCGCGAAGCCGCCCTATGGGAGGCGTTGAAGACACCCGTGCTGTTCTCCCGCCTGTCGCGGGAAGACTTCAGCCGCGACGACGTTGGCCGGATGCTCCAGGAAGGCATCGTGGAGCTGGATCAGCGCCCGCGACCGAATATCAGCCAGAGAATCAGGATCAAAAGGACCAGGCCTCCGATTCCCCCTCCAACCTGAGGCCCCCCGTAATAGTACCCGCCGCCGCCTCCAAGGAGGAGCAGAATAATCAGGATAATCAAGATCATGCTCATAGAGATCTGATCATGGGGCGGGCGAATTGTTTCGAAAAGATGAGCTGAGGGTTATTTGCTCCACTGTCCCGCGAACTGCTCCAGCGCGATCCGTACCAGTTGGCTGCGCGTTCGCACCCCGGTCTTGTGAAATAGCTGCTGCAACGCGGCTTTGACCGAACTTTCCGAAATCTCCAGCCGCGTTCCGATCTCTTTATTGCTCAGCCCTTCGAACACACCGCGAAGAACGGCGCGCTCCCGTTCGGTGAAGTCCTTGGTCGCCGGCCGTGCCTCCGGTTGCGATGCCACATGCACGATATCCCGCAGGCATCGCTGATCCACCCACGTCTCGCCGCCGTGCACTTTGCGGATCGCTTCCGCCAGCAGCGCGGGAGAGCTGTGCTTGAGAAACAGTCCCGATGCGCCATCGTTCAGGATCTGCACCGATTCCGAAGGCGTGATGCCGGCCGTGACCATCAGCACCCGCGGCTTCAGCCCCAGCGCCCGCGCGCGATCCAGAAAATCGGGCGCTCGTTGTTGCCCCAGATCGTAGTCCAGCAGGACCAGATCGACGGCCCGATTTCGCAAAATGTCCACTGCCTGTTCAACCGAGGAACAGTCCGCCACCATCTCGAAATCAGGCTCCGCGTCGAGCAATCTGCTCAAGCTCTCGCGGAACAGAGTGTGGTCGTCCAGTAGTAACAGGCGTATGTTCTGCATTCTTGTCCTGATCGCCCGCGTCGGCGACGACCGTCAACGAAATTGTAAAACAGCAGCCGGCCCCGCGCGGGACATACAGCAGGTCGCCGCGAAATCCACGCACCAGCGCGCGCGAAACATACAGGCCGAGTCCCGTCGATTCCGCGCCGGATTGAAATGGCTGGAATAGCCGCTCCGGCGCCGCCACGCCGCTTCCCGTATCCTCCACCCGAAGCATCACGCGCGCCCCTTCGACCGAAGCGGCAATCGTGAGAATCTTCGTCTCCGACGATTCCATCGCCCGCGCGCTGTTCTTCGTCAAGTTAAGAAAAACCTGCAACAGCGTGTGACGGTCCGCCCACACCAGCGGGAGCGAAGGCGGCAGGCTCCAGCGGAGATCGATGCCGGAATCCCGCAGCGACGGCTCGATCACAATATGCAGCTCGTCCAGCAGCGCGAGTACATCCACGCCCTCCATCTCTTCGGTCGCCGTCTGCCGCAGTTCCAGCGACGCGATCCGCTCGAGGCCGGTCACCAGCGTTGCCAGTGCGCGATAATCCTCGCTCCCGGCCAGTGCGGCGTTCCTCCCCAGATTTGCGTTCACCACGCCGATCGCCCCGCATAGGTTTCGAATTTCGTGGCAAACCGTCGCCACCACGATGCGCGACCCGGCCATGAACTGCTGCAGGTTAGACTCTTCGCGGCTGCGCAAATCTTCGGAAACATCCACCACTACCGCGGCCAACCGTGGACCGGACCGCGTTCGATACGTCGAAAACCAGATGTTCGCCAGAAAAACTTCTCCGCCGTCGCGCCGCCCTGGACATTCCATCTCCGTTCGGAATAGCTGCGTGCTGGATGAGAACGGCGGAACGCTGGCCAGCGCCGGCAGATAGTTGCCGATGCGCGCGCCCGGCAGCTTACCGGGAATCACGTCCAGCAAATGATGCGCCGATTCGTTCGCCAGCAGCACGGTGCCTTCGGCGTCCAACGTGAAAATCGCCGCCGGACTGCTCTCGACCAGCACCCGCAACTGCTCCTCCGCGTCCAGACGCCGGTCCATCTCGATTTCGAGGTCGTTAACGTGCTTCTGTGTCAGCGCGCGATTCTTGTTCGACTCAAAGACAAACAGTCCCGCGCCAAAAAACGCCGCGAACACCAGGATCATTCGCGGAATGCTTTCTGAAGCCACAAATGGAAACGGATCGAACGCTTCCACCAGGAAGGTGCAGAGGGCCGCGCAAATCCCGATCTGCCAGCGATGGAGCGAGACGCCCACCATCAGCATCGGGAAAAGATAAAGGAAACCCAGCGAGACGTTGGTTTCGACGCGCCAGTCCACCACCGCGATCGCGGCGATGAGAAAAAACGCGCGAGCGAGCATCGTTTTGGGCTTGCCGTGAAAAAGATAGCTCAGCACGCTTTCCGGGCACCTTCACCTTTTATGCTAACAAACACCGCCGTTTAGCTACGCCGTTATCCAAAAGATAGGTATCGAACGATATTTCAGGAAGCTCTTTCGGAAATCTGATAGCTTTTTCACACTTTTCTTATGCCTGCTGACTTAACATAAAGAGAGCCCCCGTAGAGCACTCGCTCCGCCATCATGAGTCACCGGTTCGTTCGCAATTCGCTATGCCTGGCTGGACTTGTCTGCCTCATGGGACAACACGCCGCCGCGCAACCGTCTGCGCCACAGCCCCTGACATGGGAACAGATTCAGCGGAGATTCGATGCGGCGAATCCAACTCTTCGTGCCGGACAGCTCAATATCGACGAATCCAAAGCCAACGAAATTACGGCGTTTTTGCGGCCCAACCCCACGCTGAGTCTCAGCCTCGATCAATTCGACCCTTTTACCCCCAATCCCTACCGCCCTCTGACAAACCTCCAGCCGGGAATCGCAGCCGGCTATTTATATGAGCGCGGACATAAGCGCGATTTGCGCAAGGAGAGCGCCGAAAAAGCCACCGGCATCGCCGAATCGACGCAGCAGGATCTGCGCCGCACGCTGACCTATACGCTGCGCAACGCATTCGTGCAGGTCCTTCAGCAGAAGGCCGTGCTCGCCCTCGCCCATGAGAATCTCGACTACTACGACAAACTACTCGACGTAAATCGCGTCCGCTTTAAAGCCGGCGACATTGCCGAGGTCGATATGGATCGCCTCGAAAACCAGCGCATTCAGTATCTTTCCGATATTCAGAACGCGACCGTGAGCCTTCGCACCGGCAAGATCATGCTTCTTCAGATGTTGAACGACCGGACGCCGGTCGATTCGTTCGATATCGCCGGCCCCTTCGACTTTACCCCGAATATCCTTCCCGTCGACGACTTTCACACCATCGCTGTTGCCACGCGTCCCGACCTGCGCGCCGCCGAGGAAACCGTCGACAAAGCGCACACCGATCACAACCTCGCCGAAGCCAACGGCACCACCGATCCGGTGTTCGGTATCGATTTCGGCCGCCAGAATGGCGATCCGCTGTACGTCGGTTTGAGCATGACGATACCGGTGCGCGTTTTCGATAAGAATCAAGGCGAAAAGCTGAAGACCCAGATCGAGATCACCCGTACGGAGCGTCTCCGCGATGCCTCCCAGGCGCTGGTGTTCAGCGACGTCGATTCCGCCTACGTCACCCTGATGGGTACCCTCAACCTCTTGCAGCCCTACAAAGCGACTTATCTGGCCCGCGCCCTCAAGGTCCGCGACACCATCGCATTTTCTTACCAGCACGGCGCCGCTTCCCTCCTCGATTTTCTGAACGCGCAAAGCGATTACCGGAGTATCCAACTGAATTATCTGAATCTGGTGGGTTCCTTCCTGACTGCCGCGAGCCAACTGAATCTCGCCGTGGGGAAAGAGGTCGTTCAATGAGGCGGGCCCCGACACGATCAATGACACGAGTAATCGCGCGCGACTTTGCGGCAGTCGCCGTTTTAGTCCTCCTTCTCACCGCCTGCGGCAAGAAAGAAGATGCGGCCGATGCCAAAGGTGAGGCTCCTCCGCCCGCCCATGTCGAGCACGAGGGCGACGCCACTCTCGTCAAGGTCGACCATCCCGACCAGTTCCCCCTCGCGACCGCCGGCAAGCACAGCGCCGCTCCCGAGTTAAGTGTCACCGGCGTCGTGAATCCCGATGTCGCCCGCACCGTCCCTGTCATCTCTCTCGCCTCCGGCCGCGTAGTCGAAATCAACGCCCGCATTGGCGACACCGTCAAGAAGGGGCAGCTTTTGCTCAAGGTTCAAAGCTCCGATATCTCCTCCGCCTTCTCCGACTACCGCAAGGCCGTGGTCGCGGAGCAGTTAACGAAGGTGCAGCTTGATCGCTCGAAGACTCTATACGAGAAAGGAGCCATCGCCAAGAAGGATCTCGAAGTCGCCCAAAGCGCCGAGGATAGCGCCCTCGTCGATGTCGAAACCACCACGGAGCGGCTCAAACTCCTCGGCAGCCAGACCAGCCATCCCACCGGGATTGTCGATGTCTATGCTCCGGCCACTGGCGTAGTGATCGAACAGAATGTCACCGCTGCCGCCGGCGTGAAAACGCTCGACAATTCACCCAATCTGTTCACCATCGCCGACCTTTCCGTCGTCTGGATTATCTGCGATGTCTTTGAGAACGACATGCCGAGTATCCGCATGGGCGAGTACGCCGATATCCATCTCGCCGCGTATCCGGCTACCGTGCTCAAAGGCCGTATCAGCAACATCGGTGCGGTGCTCGATCCCTCCATCCGCGCCGCCAAAGTGCGTCTGGAAGTCCCCAATCCAGGCATGCTTCGGGTCGGCATGTTCGTCACAGCGACGTTCCATGGAGCCTCCCAGGAAATCCGCGCCACCGTCCCAGCCACCGCCGTTCTTCATCTCCACGATCGCGATTGGGTTTACATGCCCGCGGAACAGGGTCAGTTCCGGAGGGTCGAGGTTGTCGGTGGTTTGATGCTGCCGGGCAAACTGCAGGAAATCGTGTCTGGTTTGAAGCCCGGCGACCAGGTGGTCTCGAACGCCCTCGTTCTTCAGAACACCGTGGAGCAGCAGTAATGGGGCGGAAGTAAAGTGATCAATTCGCTCGTCGATTTTGCACTGAATAACCGCGTCCTCATTCTGGCCATGGCGGTGCTCTTGTTCATCTGGGGAATCATCTCCTTCCGCGAGCTCCCCGTCGAAGCCTATCCCGATGTCGCCAACAACTATGTGCAGGTGATTACGCAGTGGCCCGGCCGCGCCGCGGAGGAAGTGGAACAGCAGGTCACCGTGCCGCTCGAAATCGTCATGAACGGCATCCCGCATCTGGAGTCCCTGCGCTCGACCTCGCTGTTTGGACTCTCCAGCGTGACCATGGTATTCGACGACGAATCGGAGAACGATTGGAATCGCGCCAAAGCGCTGGAGCGTCTTTCTCAAGTCACTCTTCCGCAGGGCGTGCAGCCGCAAATGGGAACCGACTGGAGCCCGGTCGGACAAATCTATTTCTACACCCTCCACAGCACCAATCCGAAGTATGACGTCATGGACCTGAAGTCCCTCGAAGACTGGTTCATTGAAAAACAGTTCAAGTCCGTGCCCAACGTGGTCGACGTGTCCAGCCTCGGTGGCATCACCCGCGAATATCAGGTGCGCCTCGATCCCAATAAGATGATCGCGTATGGCCTCACGCTCGCCCAGGTGGAGCAGTCTCTCACCGCCAACAATGTTAATGGAGGCGGCAGCTTTATCGAGTCCGGATTGCAGCAGATCAACGTGCGCGCGGTGGGCTTGGTCAAGACGGTGAACGATATTCAGGAAACCGTCATTGCCACCAAAGGCGGCACGCCGATTCGTATAAAGGACATCGCCCTCGTGGCACAGGGTCCTAAAATTCGCTTAGGCCGGAACGGCAAGGCAATTCACAAGGTGGATGGCCGCATCGTCGATAACGCCGATGTTATCGAAGGAATCGTCCTGCTCAAAAAGGGCGCCGAAGGCGACTCCACTCTCGTCGCAATTCACGAAAAAGTAAAGGAGCTGAATGGATCGGACGGCCATCCCGGCCTGCTGCCGCCCGGTGTAACCATCGTTCCCTTTCTCGATCGCAGCGACCTGGTGCATTTGACCACGCATACCGTCATGCACAACCTGACCGAGGGAATCATCCTGGTCGCCATTGTGCTGTTCGTCTTCCTGGGAAATGTGCGCGGAGCTTTCATCGTCTCCCTCACCATCCCGTTCGCGCTGTTGTTTGCCGCGACGTGCCTCAAGCTGAAAGGGATTCCTGCGAATCTGTTGTCGCTCGGCGCGCTCGACTTTGGAATGGTGGTCGAGGGCGCGGTGGTAATGGTGGAGAATATCATCCGCCATCTCTCGAACCGCGCCGGAGCGGGAAAGCCGCCGCGCCAGCAGATTTCCGAGGCCGCCCACGAGGTCCAGCGCCCTGTCTTCTATTCGATCGGCATCATCATTACCGCGTATATTCCAATCTTCACGCTGCAACGCGTCGAAGGACGCCTGTTCAAGCCGATGGCATGGACCGTGGCGTTCGCGCTGTTAGGCGGCCTCATCTTTTCCATGCTGCTGGCGCCCGTCCTGGCCAGTTTCCTGTTCCCCAAGGGCACCCGGGAGTGGCACAACCCTCTGATGATTTTCATCACCCGTGTCTATACCTACACTCTTGGTTTGGCGATTCGCTGGAAGTACATCACCGCCGGAGTGGGCCTGCTCTGCCTTGGAGGCACCCTCTGGCTTGCCAGCCACGTCGGTAGCGAGTTCCTGCCGCACCTCGATGAAGGCGCGGTGTGGGTCCGCGGAACCCTCGCGCCGAGTACCGGACCGAGTGAGGGGATGCGTCTCGCGAATGAGGTCCGCGTCATTCTGGCCTCGTTTCCCGAAGTGACCGTCGCCACCAGCCAGGTGGGCCGCCCTGACGACGGCACCGATACTTCTCCTTTCTCCAACACCGAGTATTTCGTCGACCTGAAGCCCAGGGAGCAATGGCGTTCGGTATTTCATCAGAATAAGGAGGAGCTCATCAGCGCCATGAGCCGTGAGCTCGATAAGATCCCTGGCGTGATCTGGAATTTCTCCCAGCCCATCGCCGACAACATGGAGGAAGCCGTCAGCGGCGTCAAGGGCGAGCTCGCCATCAAGATTTATGGCGATGAATTGAAAGTTCTCGAGGAGCGCGGCGATAAGATCGTCGACATCATGCGTACCATTCCCGGCGTGCAGGACGTCGGCATGTTCCGCGTGCTCGGCCAGCCGAATCTGAATCTTGTTGTGGACCGTCAGAAAGCCGCGCGCTATCAGATCAACGTCGCCGATGTGCAGGACGCGATTCAGACCGCGGTCGGCGGCACCGCGGTGGGACAGGTCTTGCAGGGCGATCAACGCTACGACCTGGTCCTCCGCTATCTCGCTCCGTTTCGCGATACCAAAGAGGCCATCGAGAATATCCGTTTGGTGGCTCCTTCGGGCGAACGCGTCTCGCTGGCGCAGCTTTGCAAGGTGGATGTTTCAGACGGCGCCTCCCAAATTTCCCGCGAGCATAGTTCGCGCTATGTCGCGATTAAATATCGCGTGCGCGGACGCGATTTAGGCAGCGCCGTGGAGCAGGCCATCAAAACGGTGGAGCGCGACGTCAAACTCCCGGTCGGCTACAGCCTCGTCTGGGCCGGAGAATATGAAAGCGCCCAGCGCGCCCAGCGCCGCCTTGCCATCATCATTCCGCTTACGCTTATGTTGATCTTTTTCATTCTTTATCTGATGTTCGGATCCATGAAGTGGTCGTTGCTGGTTCTCGCGAACGTCGCGATGGCGCCCGTCGGTGGAGTAACGGCATTATATTTCTCCGGAGTGAATTTCAGCGTATCGTCGGGCGTCGGGTTCCTGGCGCTGTTCGGAGTGTCGGTCCAGACCGGCGTCATCATGGTGGAGTACATCAATCAGCTTCGCTCGCGCGGGCTCTCCGTGCTGGACGCCGCGCAAAAAGGCGCCATCGAGCGCCTCCGCCCGATCCTGATGACGATGCTGGTTGCATCGCTAGGTCTGCTGCCCGCGGCAACATCCCACGGCATCGGATCCGATTCGCAGCGGCCCTTCGCCATCGTCATCGTCGGCGGGCTCATGGGCGCCCTGGTAATGAGTGTCTATCTCCTGCCCACCCTCTACGTCTGGATCGCCGGAGACCACGACACGCTCCCCGCCCCCGAAGTGAGTTCCGTGGAGGCCGACTAGCCGATTTTATGCTCGATTAAGGCTCCTAAACGATGCAATTTAGCATCAGTTATGGTCGTTTAAGAGCGCTGTTAGGAAGCCTCGCTCGATCGGCCAACTGCCGTTCACCTGCTGGTTCTGCTGGGAGAATGTCCCGGCGGTCAACACCCCGCTCAGGTCCGTCGGGTTGGGCGTCATTTTCTCCCGCTCCAGCATTTTCTTCAACATATCGGTCGATGCGGACAAGCGGTGGGTCAGTAGCTCGGCGATTTCCGGCGTGGCGCACACTGCTTCCACCCGAACCTGAAATCCCTTAGGCCCCGAACCTACTGAAAACGTTACAGTTTGCGCTTGGGAAAGTGGCTCCAGAAACGCGTGCGTGCCGGAACCCAGGTTCGCATCGCTCAATGCGAACGACGGCACCGAAATCCAGACCGGTTCCGATGGCAAATGGGGAGGTTTGCGCCAGTCCTGGAGCCCGATCATACTTACGCCATGTTCATCATTCGAAACGGCCATCGCCAGAACTTTGGCTCGCAGAGGCGTGAAGGAAATGAAGTAGCCGCTACGGGTCGCGGGCATGGAGCACGAGGTCGCGGTCGCGCATTTTCCGCCATGGTTCTGCGCATAAGCGGCCAGCTTTTTCCACGTAAACCGCCCGCGCAGAGCAAGATACGTATTCCCTTCCGAGAACGCCGCGGCGACCGCGTCAAGGTCGGTGCGATAATCCAGACCTGTCTGTTCGATAAATGCTTTATAATCTGGATCTTCAGCCGATTTCGAGCCGGCGATCAAATCCAGCAGCCCGCTGCGGCGTAAGCCGTCTACGTCGATGAAAACATGGGTCGCGCGGGCTTGCGGGAGGCTTTGGATCAGTTGCTGGTCGTTCAGCGTTCGCGACGTTCGCCACCAATAAAAACCGCCGATCGCGGCCACCAGAAGCAGCAAAGCTAGGGCAGTCTTCCTCACACCGCCACTGCATCGTGTACTCTATCTTGTTTCCACAGTTCGACATACGGTCTAAGGTCGGCCATCATTTTGGCGAACTGGACCGGGTCGAGCGATTGTGCGCCATCGCTCATCGCCTTTTCCGGATGCGGGTGCATTTCGACAATCAGCCCGTCCGCGCCAATCGCGACGCCCGCGCGCGAAAGCGCCGGAACCAGGCTCCGCTTCCCGGTTGCGTGGCTGGGATCGAGAATCACCGGCAAATGCGTGAGCTCGTTAAGTGCTGCGATTGCAGCGATATCGCAGGTATTGCGCGTCACCGTTTCGAAGGTGCGGATGCCGCGCTCGCACAGGATCACGTTGGGATTGCCGTGGGCCACCACGTACTCGGCCGACATGAGCAATTCCTTCACGGTCGAGCTCATGCCGCGCTTCAACAGCACCGGACGGCCGCATTTCCCGAGCGTTTTGAGCAGCGCGAAATTCTGCATGTTGCGCGCGCCGATCTGCAAAATATCGGCGTATTCGGCGACCAAATCGACATCGCGATCGCTCATCACTTCGGTGATAATGCCGAGTCCGGTGGCCTTGCGGGCCTTATCGAGCAGCTTCAGTCCTTCCACTTCGAGGCCCTGAAAATCGTAGGGCGAAGTGCGTGGTTTGAAGGCTCCTCCGCGAAGAAGCTTCGCGCCGCCGCGCGCCACGATCTCAGCCGATTCGAGAATCTGGCGCTCACTCTCAACCGAGCAGGGACCCGCCATCACGACGAATTCGCTGCCGCCAATCGTGGCGCCTCGCACAGTGATTTCAGTCTTCGCGGGCCGGAACTCGCGGCTGACAAATTTATAAGGAGCCGAGATGCGCACGGCGCGCTCGACCGACGGCATGGCTTCGATGGATTCGAGACACTGAGTGATATCGCCGACGCCGACCGCGCCGATCACGACGCGCTCCTCGCCTTCAATCGAGTGGACCTTGTAGCCGAACTCTTCAATCCGCGCCCGGACCTGCGCGACCTCAGCTTGCGAGGCGTGCAACTTCATCGAGATAATCATGAACTTTCGATTTTATCATTCTATACTGGCGCGATGAGGGTTCTGTGGATCGTAGGGCTGGCTTGCGCCGCTCTCCGGGCTCAGCCGAAACAGTACGATTGTCATCGCGCCGGTTCGGTAATGAAAATCGACGGGCATTTGGACGATGCCGCGTGGAGTAAAGCCGAATGGACCGATGCATTCGTCGATATCACCGGCGCAGACCGTGCGAAGCCGCGGTTTCGGACTCGCGTCAAAATGTTATGGGACAACGATTACCTCTATATCGGCGCGGAGTTGGAGGAACCCGACGTGTGGGCCACGCTGACGAAGCACGACTCGGTGATTTTTCACGATAACGATTTCGAAGTGTTTCTCAATCCGACCGGCGACACGTTGAAGTACTTCGAGTTCGAGATCAACGCGCTGAATACCGGCTGGGATTTGTTTCTGCCGAAGCCATACAACAAAGGCGGCACCGCCGACAACGGGTGGGAGATGCCCGGCTATAAATCGGCGGTGGCGATCGATGGGACCTTGAACGATCCCCGCGATCGGGATAAAGGATGGTCAATTGAGCTGGCGTTGCCGTGGAGCGCGTTCGTGGAGAGAAGCGGCAAAGGCCGGCCGCACATGAGCGATTCGTGGCGGATAAATTTTTCACGGGTCGAATGGCAAGTACGAGTGGTAGATGGGAAGTATGAAAAGATCACGGGCCTGCCTGAAGACAACTGGGTGTGGTCGCCGCAGGGCGTTGTGAATATGCATGTGCCGGAGAAGTGGGGCATCGTGCGATTCTTGAAGTAGATCCTATGCGGTCCATCCTGATTCGTCTTGACGAAACAACGTATCGAGCTTTGAATCGGGTGGGGGAGAAAGGCGCTAGAACTGAGTTCATTCGGGCTGCGATCGTCCGCGCGATTCGCGACGCGGAGGAGGCTCGCATTCGCCGCGCGTACATCCTTCAACCGGATTCTGAAGACGAGGCAGACGATTGGTCGAATTGTGAGGAATATAAGCCCTAGAAACCACTCCCTCTGGTCGCGGCTCTTCGCGCGGCGACATGAGTGTCGACGTGGTATGAGATTCGCCTGTCTGATTCCGTTCGTGTCTGCGACGTTATTTGCCCAGGTCTCGCCTGCCGATTCCGCGGAAGCGCGGACGGTGCGCGAGTTGCTCGCGTCGACTGACGCAGCGCGGCTCGCGTGGGGCGCGCAGCTTGCGGCCAGGTATGGATAACAGGAGTTAGTTCCCTTCCACCTGTTCCGTTACTTGGACGAACAGGCTTTCCGCTACAACAACCGCAAGCACATGAACGACAGCGATCGCTCTGATCTAGGTGTGCGCCCGATCGTTGGAAAGCGCTTGACGTGGGCCGAAGTCACCGGGCAAAACGAAGGGTCCGACGCGTGCTAACTGAGAAGGAGATAAAACGCCAGAAACGTGAAAAACGTAAGCGATAAGCGCCTTGTTTTCAGTATTTATCAAATTTAACGCAACGAAGATGGGGTTGAACATCATCTACAGTTTTGGGCAAGTTCTGGCGATCTCCCGCTAGGTACGGTTGAGTGTGGTATGATCCAGCCTCTGGATCGTGTCGAATACGAGTGGATTTCGCAGCCCTTTTGAATTGGCTCAGCATTATGCGGAGCACGGTAGTGAATTTGGAGCGAATAGCAGTGCTGAATACGAAGAAATCGCCGATATGTTTTGGGCCGACCCGAAACCCGCGCACGTTCGGGAGTGCCGCCGGAGCCGCGGAGACATTATCCGATATGACCAGAATGGGCAGGCATTTAGCGTGGTGGACAGCAAGAGCGTGATAAGAACTTTTTTTAAACCGATTCCGTGCGTGTCTATCTCGGTCCCGCAGCGGGCGACCGAAAAGAAATCTGGGCGTTGTCACGAGTACGCAGATAATTTACTTTACTTTCAAGCGAGGTGTCAGCAATGGTAAACGACAAACTTTGTACTGTTTGTGGATTTGAAATGGAAGAAGGCCCCCGCGACTATAATATCTGCCCTTCCTGTGGGACCGAGTTTGGATTGCACGATGTCAACTCAACTGTAGATAACCTGCGCGCCGTATGGCTTGCTGGCGGCGCAAAATGGTACAGTGTGGCAATTCCGCAGCCCTCAAAATGGAATCCGATCCAACAATTGGCTAAATTGCTATTCAGCCAAGTTCACATCTCACCCGTATACAACCTTGGAACCATTATGGGTGAGACTCCGGTGCTGGCTGAATCGGACCGAAGGAAGTTCTCATATAGATTACCCGAATCGCTGTGTACGTAAGCGGCACTTCGTCAAGGGCTAACTCAAACCAATACGCACCAGCCTCTTTGACCGGAAATCCGATGGTTGCGGTAGCGGCGAAGGCACGATCATTGTCGCCCTCGAATTCTATCGACATAGCAATAGGCGGCATTCGTTCACCAGATGGCGTCGTTGGCGTTAGCGTGATCTGCCCTGACCCGCGGTGCATACCCGATTTCCCCATCACCACTAGATTTAATCGGATTACCGTAGGTTGCATGGATTCGGCTGGACCTTGAACCGTCCATTTATCGACAACCCGAACGAAACTCATCACACCATCAGCCTCCCGCAAGACCCTCTCGCAGAAGAACACACCCGTCAAATACGGACCACCACCCGGTTCGTTTCGTTGTTGCACGACGGAATCATAGCATGATCGGGATAACGGGCTTATGATGGACTCAATGAAAGCTGATTAGGAAAAACCTTGCTGGCACCCGAGGACGCGGGATTGGGGCCTCGGATCGAGGTGCGGATCGAGGATCGGCGATCGGACAAGGCGCACGCTCTTCCGCCGACTCCGCCTTGGGAATAACGTAGGCGCGTGGTATCCTCAAAAGTTGGGTATTAGCCCATAAATTTCGGTAAATATTAGAGGATCAACCAATGTCTGGTCACTCCAAATGGGCGACAATCAAGCACAAGAAGGCTGCGACTGACGCCAAGCGCGGGAAGGCTTACACGCGCGTCACCAAGGAAATCATGATTGCCGCGCGCAATGGCGGCGACCCCGATATGAATGCGCGGCTCCGCACCGCGATCACTGCGGCGAAGGCCGTCAGCATGCCGTCCGAAAATATCAAGCGCGCCATCATGAGAGGCACGGGCGAGATCGAAGGCGGGCAGCTTGACGAGATCATGTTCGAGGGCTACGGGCCCGGCGGCGCGGCCGTGCTGGTGGCCGTCGCGACCGATAATCGCAATCGTACGGTGAGCGACATTCGCCACGCCTTTTCGAAAAACGGCGGCAACCTGGGCGAGCAGGGCAGCGTCTCCTGGATGTTCGAGCGCAAGAGCCAGATTATTATCGACGGCGACCATGCGAAGGAAGACGACCTGATGAATCTGGTGCTCGAATCGGGCGCCGACGATTTGAAGGACGAGGGCGGAAACTGGGAAATCCTCTCGGCTCCCGATTTGCATGAGGCGGTGCTCGAAGCGGTGAAGAAGGCGGGAATCACCCCGGAATCGGCCGAAATCGCCATGGTCCCGAAGAATCTGCTGAAGCTGGAAGGCAAGAACGCGAGCGGCATGCTGAGGCTCACCGAGGCTCTCGAAGACAACGACGACGTGCAGAACGTTTATTCCAACTTCGACATCGACGAGAAGGAATTGGAGGCCCTGGCGTAGATCGCCGGGGACCAGCGTGCGCGTTCTGGGCATCGACTGCGGCACGGAGCGCACCGGTTGGGGCGTCATCGAAAGCGATGGGCGCAAGCACACGGTGGTGGCGCACGGCGTGATCCGGCTGTGCCTTCGCGATCCTCTCGAAACGCGTTTGGCCGCGATCGCCTGCGCACTCCGCGCCGTGATGACGGAACACTCCCCGGCAGCTGCGGCGGTGGAAGAAGTTTTCTATTCCATGAACGTGAAGACGGCGCTGAAACTCGCCCACGTGCGCGGCGTGGCGCTGCTCGCGATTGCCGAGGCTGGAATCACGCTGGGCGAATACTCGCCGCTCGAAGTAAAAATCAGCGTCGTGGGATACGGGCGCGCGGAAAAACGGCAGGTGCAACTGATGGTACGGTCGATCACGGGGCTGGGCGAGGCGATTGAATCGGAAGACGCGGCGGATGCGCTGGCCGTCGCGATTTGCCATGCGACCACCGCGCGCGTGCTCAGGGTGGCTCAATGAAGCTGACCGCACTCCTGATCTTGTGCATCGCGGCGCCGGCCGCGTTTTCAGCGGAGACGGGCCGCATCGTTTATACCAAGTCGTTTCCCGGCTCCTCGCCGGCTTACGTCTGGATCGCGGTCGAGCGCAACGGTGACGTTTCCTATAAAGAGGACGTCGACGACGATCCTGAAAAATTTCAGCTTGAACCGAGCGGCGTCGATGTGATGTTCGATCTGGCGGCGCAGCTCGATCATTTCAAGCGGCCATTGGAATCCGGCCTGAAGGTCGCCAGGATGGGTGAGAAAACGTTTCGCTGGGAGGATGGCGGCACGGCGAGCGAACAAAAATTTAACTATTCGCTCGATGAAAGCGCCAAGGCCCTGCACGACTGGTTCGAGGCGATCACCGAAACCGAGCGGCTGTTCGCGGAGTTGAAGCGCGCCGCCCGTCACGACAAGCTGGGCGTGCACGAGGCGCTGATCAACGTCGAAGCCTGCTGGATGCAGAGAAGGCTGGCGGGAGCGGATCAGTTTTTGCCGCTGCTCGACCAGATCGCGCAGAACGAGATTTACCTGCACATGGCGCGGCAGCGCGCGGCGATGCTGGGCGAGGCGATTCGCGCGTCCAAGGCCAAAGCCCGATGAGATTGCCGATGTTCCTGCTGGCCGCGGCGATCGGCATCGCGCAGACGCCGGCTGCTCAGCCGCCTCCCCCGAACAACCCGGAGCGCGAAGATTTACAGCGCGCCGTCAAGGAAGCCGGCACCAGCGCCATCGATTTGACGCGCGTGCTGGAAGCGTTCCTAAAGAAATATCCCAACGCGACGCAGCTCCAGGAAATCGAGAGAGCGCTGGCCAAGGCCGCGATCGACAACAAGGACGACCGTCGCGCGGTGCTGTACGGGGAACTTGCGTTGGCTTCGACGCCGGACGACATTTTCTTTCTCGATCGGGTGGCGCGGGCGGAACTGGCGCTCGGCGGCAAGGAGCATGCCGCGAAAGCATTCCAGTACGCGCGCCACTTTCAAGAACTCGTCGAGAAGATGCCCCATTCGATCGGGCTGGGCGCGGCCAAACGGCGGGAAGAAGCGGATCGGGGCGTGGCGCGAGGCCTGTTGTATCAAGCTCGCGCGAAGGCCGCGATGGGCGATTTTAGCGAGGCATCGAAGCTTGCGGCGCTCTCGTTTTCGACCTATCCATGCGAGGAATCGGCGCGGGAATGGGGCGGGGCGTTGGCCTCCATGGGATTCGACGAGCAGGCGGTGATGCATTTTGCCGATGCCTTCACCATCCCCGACATACGCGCGTTGGACTCCGATCGCGCCCTGGACAGAAGGCGGCTGGGAGAGATCTACGCGAAGAAGAATCATTCGGAAAAGGGGCTGGGCGAGGCGGTTCTTCAGGCCTACGATCGCATGGCGGCGCTGGTCGAGGAGCGGCAGAAACGTATCAACGCTCTCGACCCGAATGCCAACGTCACCGATCCGATGGGGTTCACCGTCAGCGGTCTCGACGGGCAGAAACTCATGCTGGGGAGCCTGAAGGGGAAGGTAGTGATTCTCGATTTTTGGGCCACCTGGTGTGGTCCGTGCCGCGTTCAGCATCCTATGTACGACCAGGTGAAGGAGCGGTTCAAAGGCCGCGACGACGTGGTGCTGCTCTCGATCGATACCGATGAGGATCACGGCACGGTCGCGCCCTTTTTGGAGCAACAGAAGTGGAGCAAGGCCAAAGTCTACTTCGAGGATGGCTTGCAGAAGCTTTTGCAGGTGAACGATATTCCCACGACGATTATTTTCGATAAACAGGGCCGCCTGGCCAGCCGCATGAACGGTTTTCTGCCGGATCGTTTCGTCGAGCAACTCTCGGAGCGCATTCAGAGCGCGTTGGTCGAGGCACCGTGACTTTTCGCGCCGTGAAATTTAAACGGGTCATCTGGATCGTTCTCGATAGTGTCGGCATCGGCGAGATGCCGGACGCGGCGAAATACGGCGACGTCGGTAGCGATACGCTGGGCAACATCGCGCGCCAGCGTCCGTTGCATCTTCCCAATTTTTGCGAGCTGGGGCTCGCGAATATCAAGCCTTTGACAGGCCTTGCGCCGGTCGCCGAACCTGCCGGAGCATTCGGCAAATGCGCCCTCGCGTCGCCTGGAAAAGACACCACCACAGGCCATTGGGAGATGGTGGGGATTCATCTGGCGAAGCCGTTCCCGCTGTTCCCTCGGGGATTTCCACCGGAAGTGATGGACGAATTCGAGCGGCGCATCGGCCGTCACGCGATCGGCAACAAGGCCGCGTCCGGCACTGAAATTATCAAGGAGCTGGGCGAGGAGCATGTGCGCACGGGATCGCCGATCGTCTACACCTCGGCCGATAGCGTGTTTCAAGTGGCCGCGCATGAGGAAGTGATTCCTCTGTTCGAGCTGTACAAAATTTGCGAGACGGCGCGGGACATTCTTCGCGGTCCTTATGAAGTGGGCCGCGTGATCGCGCGTCCGTTCACCGGCGAGCCAGGAGCGTTCACGCGCACGACGAATCGGCACGATTACGCGGTGCCTCCGCCTAAAGGCATGCTGCTCGATCAGCTAGCGGAACGCGGTATCGACGTTTACGGCATTGGCAAAATTTTCGACGTCTTCCTTGGCCGCGGCATTCGCGAATATGTGAAAACGAAAAGCAACGCCGACGGATTGGTGAAGACGCTGGATGCGATGGATGAAGTCGATCGAGGAATGATCTTCGTCAATCTGGTCGACTTCGATCAGCAGTACGGGCATCGCAACGATGTGGAAGGTTACGCGCGGGCGCTCGAAGAAGTCGACCGGTGGCTGCCGGAGTTTATCGCGAAGTTGCAGGCGGACGATCTGGCGATTCTTACGGCGGATCATGGCTGCGACCCGACGACGCCTTCGACCGACCATAGCCGCGAGTACGTCCCGCTGCTTGCCTTTGGCCCGTCGGTGAAGTATGGCGTGAATCTCGGGACGCGCGCCTCGCTATCGGATATCGGGCAGACGGTGGCGGAAAATTACGGCGCGAAAATCATGGCGGGCGAAAGTTTTCTAGCGCAGCTCGTAGATGCACGATAACATCTGGCCGCCTGGGCTTATGCCGCTGCTACCGAGCCGCGACCGCAGGAAGCGGTTGTTTGCTGCGAGAGAGCTAATTCTTTTTATCGCACTCGCCCCGGCAAATCGTCTCAGAAACCTTTCGCGCCGCATCCAGCCGACCGGGATCGCTCACCGACGGAAGTTGTACCCTTTGCATTTCCACGATCGCGCCATCGGCGCTCTTCCGCCGATCGATGATTCTCTTCTCGGTCAACGCCGGGGGCGCATCCGCTTCCCGGGCGCGGCCGCTCGACGTGCGGCCGTAGATTTCAGTCTCCTCGCTGGAGGAGCCGTCTGCCTTGGTCGTCGTCGTGACCACGCTCTGCCGCGTCAGAGACAGATTGCCGTTCAGGCCCGGTTCATAGATTGCCGTGTTGCTGACGCTCCCATGATCCTTCTTCGTCTCGGTGGTGGCGACGCGCTGGGCCTCGTATAAATCGCCGTTCGTGGAGCGCAGATACACCGACTCGTTCTCGCGCTTGCCGTCGCTGGTAGGTTCGCTGGTCGCGGTCCGCTTCTCGGCCACTTCGAACGATCCGCTCAGCGACTTCTTCTCGACCGCCGTTTCGGTCACGGTCGCCGCGCCCGCTTTATGCGTTTCGATCGTCTTGCGTTCCGCCGCGGCCATATTTCCGCTGATGTCGCTGCGATACGTGGTCGCGTGGACCGTCGACTCGCCTTCGCCGGTTTTCGTCTCTTCCGTCACCACGCGATCGGTCGCGACCAACTGCCCGCTGGTACCGTAATGGCGAATGATGCGCTCCGTGACCGTGGTATTGCCCTCTTTGCTCAACACCTTCTGCTCCACCTGTTGGAGAGGCACTTCGCGGCCATTGATGGACTGTCGCAGGTCCGTCACAATCCCGTCGGTCGCGACGGTGGCTCCGCCCGCGACTCGATTTCCGTTTAGATCGGGTGTATAGGTCGTGGCGGTGCTTTGAGCGACGGCCAAACCGGCAGCGACGAGAAAAAGACAAGTTCGCACACCCTAAGACTAAGCGAAACCCCGATCCGCTTCAATACGGTGAATACCCTAGTTCCGAGGCGCGACCGCAGGGAGCGATCTCCCGTACAATAAATACAGCGGTGAAAAATTTCTATATCGAAACCTTCGGCTGCCAGATGAATGCTCATGACTCGGAAAAAGTCATCGGCACGCTGATCGGCGAAGGCTATTCCCAGGTCTCGACGCCCGACCAGGCCGAGCTGGTTTTCTACAACACGTGCAGTATCCGCGATAAAGCGGAGCAGAAGGTGTTCCATCGCCTGGACCAGTTCAAGCGCGAAGGGAAAGGCAAGAAGTTCATCGTCCTGGGCTGCGTGGCGCAACAGGAAGGTGAGCGCGTCTTTGAAAAGGCGCCGCATGTCAGCATGGTCTGCGGCTCCGCCAGCTACAACCAGTTGCCGCAGATGCTGGTTCAACTCGAAGCCGGCAACAAGCGCATCACCGGACTCAGCCTCGATACGGACGACACCTTCGAGACTCCCCTCACCCGCCGCGAGAATCCGCATCGCGCCTACCTGACCATCATTGAAGGTTGCGACAAATCGTGCGCGTATTGCGTCGTTCCCTTCACGCGTGGGCCGGAGCGCAGCCGTACCAGCGCCTCCGTGCTCGCCGAAACGCGCCAGCTTGCCGACGCCGGTTACACCGAGGTTCAACTGCTCGGCCAAAACGTGAATAGTTATCGCGATCCTTCGCCTGCCGGCTGGGATTTCGCCACGCTGCTCGATCGGGTGGGCCGCGTGCCAGGAATGCGACGCGTCCGCTTTACGACTTCTCATCCCAGGGACTTCGTGAAACCGATCGTCGACGCGATTGATGACAATCCGCATCTCTGCAATCATGTCCATCTGCCGGTACAGAGCGGCTCGACGCGAATCCTGAACGCCATGCAGCGGCTCTATACCCGCGACGAATATATGCACCGCATCGAATGGATGAAGAACGCCCGCCGTCCTATCGCCATCACCACCGATATCATTGTCGGATTCCCTGGCGAGACCCAGCAGGATTTTGAGGAAACCCTCGATCTGCTAAAAACAATCGAGTTCGATTCCATCTTCGGGTTCAAATACTCGCGCCGCCCCAACACGCCCGCACTCGCGCTGGACGATCAGATTCCGGAAGAGGAAAAGACGCGGCGCCTCGGAATCGTGCAGGAGCTGCAACGCGAAATTCAGACGCGTCGCAACGCGGATTATGTGGGCACCGTCGAAGAGTGCCTGGTCGAAGGCTTCAATAAAGCGACCGGCCAATGGATCGGACGCACCTCGCGGCACAAGACGCTGAATTTTTTGAGGCCCGCCTCTTCTGAAGATATTCTGGGCTCTTACGTGGACGTCCGCGTCACCCGCGCGGGTGCGAATTCATTGGTCGGCGAGTGTGTAAACTGAGGAGGATCGCATGGAAGTCGAAATGAAAATCCGGGGGTTGATGATGGACCCGGTGACCAACATGCCGATTGTCGTCCTGAAGGACGTCAACGGCACCGCGATTCTTCCCATCTGGGTGGGCATCTACGAGGCGAACGCGATCGCGCTCGAAATCGAGAAGATGCCGACGCCCCGTCCCATGACGCACGATCTGATCCGCAATCTGCTCTTCGGCCTCGAAACGGGCGTGAAAAAAGTGGTCGTCAGCGATCTCAAGGACGATACGTTTTACGCCGTCATCTGGTTGGAGCGCGCGGGGCAAATGATCTCCGTCGATTCGCGTCCGAGCGATGCGCTGGCCATCGCCCTGCGCCTCGACTGCCCCATTTTCGTCGAGGACGCCGTGCTCAAAACCTCCAAGAGCGTCGCCGCCGTAGCCGAGGTCGGCAACAATGAAGAATTGCGCAAGTGGCTCGAAAACCTCAACGACGAAGATCTCGGCCGCTATAAAATGTAATCGCTAGCCAAGCCAGATCAGTAGCTTGCGAGCCACGTGGGGCAGGCGGTTTCGCCTGTCATCGAGTTTTTCACAACCTCTTCATCCCTTCCGCGACAGCGATAACATCTTTACAACGTCCAGATAGGAGGCTAAATGACAGTTATCAAGCAGCGAATGTGCGCCGAAGCCGACGCCGAAGTCGTGGTTTTTCTTATTGGCATGCGGATCAACAAGCCCTGGAAGATTCACAAATGGCTTCCCATGGCGTTCGCGATGCCCAGGATGCTGCGTGAACTCGGGCTGCATCCCGAACTTGGCTTTCTGGGCGGCCACACCTGGTTCGCGAGGACCATCATTGTGCTGCAGTATTGGCGCTCCGTCGATGCTTTGAACGCCTACGCAAAAAATCGCAATCAGGCGCATCTCCCAGCATGGGCGGCGTTTAACCGTGCCGTAGGAACGTCGGGCGACGTTGGGATCTGGCACGAAACGTACCGGGTTCGGGCAGGCGATTACGAGACAATTTACGTCAACATGCCGCCCTTCGGGCTTGCCAAAGCGACCAAGGCAGTGGCGGCGTCAGGCCGCCGGGAATCGGCGGCGGGTCGCATGGGGCGACGGCCTTTGCCAAACTTAACAAACTCTCCCGGGGAAAACGACGTCAAAGAAGCATGAGACGGATTCTGATGATCGCCGCGCTGTTTTCAGCGCTGGGAGCCATAAAAATGGCGGCGAACCCGAAGATCCGCCGCCCCGTCCAGCATTTTATTCATTTCTATCGCGAACAGGACAACGAGATGGGATTTATCCCGCGCGCCTTTTATAGTTGGATACTCGCCAAAAGAGCCGACTAGTCCTTCTTAGGAGGCCTGGGGCGCGCCGGAGCATTTTTCCCCGTCCAGCCGGTGAGCTTATCCTTGTCGACCTGGAGCGTCAGCGTGTAAGGATCCTTCGTGAAGGCCTTCGCGACCCCTTCAAATCCGATCTCCTCGCCCACCTCCATCTTGCCCGGCAAACGCGCCTCGAACGTGAGCGTGCAATCCGCCACTCCGTCCTTCGCCACGGCAACCACGATGGTCTTCGGGCCAAGAGCCGGCGTCATGGAAATGATTTTTCCCTTGAACGCTGGAAGAGCGCTGTCCTTGATGTCGGCATCGAATTTCGCCTGGCCGCCGTCAGCGACAAGGAGCGTCTTCATATCGTTCCACGTCGCCAGCATTGGGTTGGCGGCCCGTTTTGCTTCCTCGGCCTTGGCATCTCCCACCGCGACATCAACCGTGCTCGGGATCACGTAACCGTTCGGGAGCGCCGAACTCGCCGCGGCGGCCATGAGTTTATCCTCGCCTTCGGGCGAGCCGTGATAGGTTTTGTAAGCTCTATCTACGAAGCTCCTCATACCCTCCCGGGCCTTTGGATCGAGGCAGCCAGGCCCTGTGTAGGCGGCAGCCCGGGCGTAATGGAAAATCGCGTCCGATTGTCTTTCGGGGTGCGCCTTGGCTTCTTCGGCCAAAATCTTTTTCCCGATCCACACGTTTAACTGGACTCGCGTCGGATCCTGCTTCAGCCGGGCGATCACCGCATCCATACCCTGCTGCTCAGCGATCCAGTCGAGCTGAGTCTGCGCATAAGCGACCATCTGAGGCTTCAACTGATTCCACGCATCATCTGTCTGACCGGCCGGTTTGTTCTTCGAGGAGAAAACCTCATCGGCGTGGTCGATCACGTAATGCGCGGCGTCGGATAACGCCGCGAGATCCTCAGCGCTTGGCGTTTTGATGAGCGGCACGTCGCCGAAGATCGTCCGGAGTAGCAGGAGATTGTCCGGAACCTTCTTGCGGAGTTCCTGAGCCGCCATGATCTGGTCGTGATACCGCTTCAAGTCGCCGTACACTCCAAAGTACACGCCCGTGCGCGCCTCGTCATAGTCGCTCTGCGGAAAGTCATGCTTCCATTTGTCGAGCTTCTCCAATTTGGCCGCCGGATCCTTCTCGGTGTTGGCCGCGATCCCCAGCGTCTCCTCCGCGGGGCTCTTCCATTTTCTGTTGTCCGCCGGTGCCGCCGCCGCTGGAGGAGGTGTCTGCGCCGCCGCGAACGCCATCACTGCCACGAAGGCGATTGTTATTTTTTTAGTCTTTGAAAAGGTCACGTGAGCCTCACTCGGGTGTCGTTGTCTTTTTAGTCCTGAAAATCTTCTTTTGGGTTTCGTTCTTACCGGTCCAACCGCTCAGTTTCGCCTTCTCCGTATCGAACGTCACCATGAACGGATCTTTCGTAAAGCTGCGGGCGACCCCCTCGAATTCGAGTTCACCGCCAGGCTCCATCTTACCTGGAAGAGCCCCGTCCAGCTTCAATGTTACATCGCCCGCCGAATTTTCGATTGCCACAACCAGTTCCTTCGGCTTCAACGCCGGCGTCATGGCCACAAGTTTGCCCTTTAGACGTGGGACGAGCGCATCCTTCATATTGGTTTCAAAATATGTATCGCCCGTGGGCGCCGTCAGCGCCGCCTTCAGATCTTTCCACAGCGCCTTCTCCGGATGGGTCTTGTCGAACATCTGCTCGGCGTCGATCCGCTCTTTCTCAATCTGCGCCGCGCTCTTGATCTGAAACCCCGTGGGCGCCAGCGCGCTCGATTTAGCGCTATCCAGCAACTGCGAAAGCCCTTCATCGGAGCCGTGATATTTCACGTAAGCCGCATTCAAATAGGCCGTCAAACTCTTCCGATCGCCCGCCGGCAGGCTGCCCGGTCCGTCATAAGACGCCGCACGCGCGAAATAATATAACGCAACCGGCTGCTTTCCCGGGTTGGTTTTATTCTGCTTCAGCATGGCATCCGCCAGCCAGTAGGAAACCTGTCCCTGCCTGGGATCGAGCGCGATCGACTTCGCCAATTCCACCTCGGCGCGGGCGAAATCCTTGCGCGTCCAATCGATCCAACCCGCGGTTTTCTGCGCGAACACGCGCATGTCCGGCTTAGCCTTCCCGGCCTCGGCGTCGGTCATCTCGTTGGGACGATTCTCTTTGGCGTAAATCCCGTCGAGATTCGCCAGAATCGTCGTCGTAGCCCGTTCCGCGATATCGAGATCGGCCGCCGCGGGCGAAACAAGCTGATAAATCCCCCCCACAATCGTCGACAGCGCAAACAAATTGTACGGATTATCGCGCAGCACGTCCACCGCGGCATTGAAGGCCTCGCGAGGCCGGTTGAGCTGCCGGTACGTTTCCAGATAAAGCTGGCGCCGGATCTCGCCTAGCTCGCTCTGCGGATATTGCTTGCTCCACCGGTCTAAGGAATCGAGCCAGATATGAGGGTCCTGCGTTTGCGTGATCGGTTTATAAAGGTCGTATTCGGCGGGGTCTTTCCAGTCGGGTTTCTTCTTGTCCTGAGCGGTCAGACTGGACACAAGGGCGCCCCCGGCGATCAACAGCACTGACAACCTTTCAATGTTCATGAATTCGGTACTTTGCGGAGTATAGCGGAACGCGACGGATAGCCGCAACCGCCCGCCACATCTTGATTGGACACCGCTCCGCTCCAACTAGTTCCCCATTTCGTTTTCCCCGCCACGGCCCGCATTGCTCTCGGCATTGACACCGAACCCCGACTGTAAAGGAGGGGATGCGACTGCCGCCCCGCCCCTAGAGCGGTTTCCTAGATAGTGTGGTCCGGGTAGGGCGGCCAATATTGGCTGCAGCCTGCTTTCAGCAGGCTTGTAGCTCATCAACGAGAAGCCGCCTCTAAAGCCGGCTGCAGCCAATATTGGCCGCCCTACCTTGGGTCCGTAGAAAGTGGGTCTATAGAAACTCTGAAACGGCTCTAGTATCCTTGACTTCAGTCAATGCGCTGGACCGACCTCGGAGTCATCGTTCTCTATCTCGCCGGCATCACCTGGTTCGGAACCCGCTTCCGCGAATCCCAAAAAACACTGAAGGATTATTTTCTCGGCGGCCGCACCGCGCCCTGGTGGGCGATCGCTCTCTCCATCGTATCGGCCGAGACCAGCACCCTTACCGTGATCGGCACGCCCGCGCTCTCCTTTCAAGGCAATCTTGGATTCCTGCAAGTCGTGTTCGGATACCTGCTGGCGCGCATCGTCATTTCCACCCTGTTTCTCCCCGCGTATTTTCGAGGCGAGCTGTACACCGCCTATGAGCTGATGCGCGTCCGCTTCGGCAATCGCATCCGCAGGCTCACCGCCGGAACGTTTCTGATCCTGCGCGCCTTGGCCGAAGGCGTGCGCGTCTTCGCCATCTCCATCGTCATCTCGATTATTCTCGGCACCGGCGAAATGACCTCGATCGTCGTCATCGTTTGCCTGACGCTGATCTACACCTACGAAGGCGGCCTGACCGCCGTAATCTGGACGGACGTCATCCAGATGGTCCTCTACGTCGTCGGCGCGGTTCTCAGTTTCTACCTCCTCATGGACGAAATTCCCGGCGGTTGGTCTCATGTGGTCGCGGTCGCTGGTCCATTAGGAAAATTTCAGGTGTTCGATTTCCGCCTCGCCCCGCCGGCCATTTTTTTCACCCGAACCTACAGCTTCTGGGCCGGTATCATCGGCGGATGCTTTCTCACCACCGCCAGTCACGGCACTGAACAGTTGATGGTGCAGCGCCTGCTCGCCGCGCCCACGGAACGCCAAAGCCGCGCTGCCCTGTTCGCGAGCTGGGTCGTGATTTTAGTCCAATTCACGCTCTTTCTCGTAATCGGTTTGTGCCTGTTCGTGCTCTATTCGGACAACCACTGGAAATTGCCCGATGTGCCCGACAAAATCTATCCGCTGTTCATCTGGCAGCATCTCCCCGCGGGCATCTCCGGACTGGTGATGGCGGCAATCCTGGCAGCGGCGATGTCGAACCTCAGCGCCGCGCTGAACTCTCTGGCGTCGACCACGGTCATGGATTTCCTGAAGCCGCTGTCGCGCGCTGCCTCCGACTCCGTCTGGTTGAAGCGCGCCCGTTACGCCACCGTGCTCTGGGGAGCCATCCTGTTCGGCGTCGCCCTCATCGCCCGCCATTGGGGCAGTGTTCTGCAAGCCGGATTATCCATCGCGTCGATCATTTACGGCTCGCTGCTGGGTGTTTTCCTTCTCGGACTGCTCACGAAGCGGGTCGGCGAAATGGCGGCGATGTGCGCCATGGCCGCGGGGTTGGTCCTGATGCTTTACGTCAGATTCTTCACTCCAATTGCCTGGACGTGGTACGTTCTCATAGGCACCTCCGCCACGTTCGCGATCGGATTAGCCGCATCCTACCTTTTCCGGGAGAATCGCTCTGCAGCAACATGAACCCACCCTCCGCCGCGCCTTGGGATTATGGGCCGCCATCGCCATCGTTATCGGAACCGCCATCGGCAGCGGAATCTTCCTCGTCCCTTCGGATATGGTCAAGGCGGTCGGCTCGCCGGGCATGGTTTTTGTCGTATGGATCTTCGGCGGAGTCCTCACCCTCTTCGGAGCCCTCACCTACGCCGAGCTTTCGGCCGCTCTTCCAGACGCCGGCGGCGAGTACGTTTACTTAACCGCCGCCTACGGTCCTTTTTGGGGATTCATTTATGGCTGGACCCAGACATGGGTTGCGAAAGCCGCCTCGATCGCCACGCTCGCAACGGGGTTTTACACGTATCTGGCGGATTTTTTTCCCGGACTAAAGGCCGTGTCCTATACTCTCCCGCTGCCTATCGGACCGGGCGGCGGATCTCTGGAAATTCGCTACGGCCAATTGTTGGGGATTGGCCTGATATTGTTCCTCGCCTCCGTCAACTATATCGGAGTGCGCGTTGGCGGGGCGGTACAAATCGGCGTGACGGCGCTGAAGTTGGCGCTGATCGGCGGATTAATCGCCGCCGGACTTCTATCGAGCCACGGATCGGTGGCGAATTTTCACATCGGAATGCCCGCCGATCCTGGTGGGATTCAAGGCTTCTTCGCGGCGCTCGTCGCGGCTTTATGGGCTTACGACGGCTGGAACAACGCCGGTATGCTGGGCTCCGAAATCGAACGCCCGCAGCGCAATCTGCCCCTCGCGCTGATTTCCGGCACGCTATTAATGGTTGCCGTTTATCTGCTCACCAATCTGGCTTACTTTTACGTTCTGAGTGGACCCGAAGTTGGATCGAGCGAAAGAGTCGCGGCCACCATGATGCGCCGCGTGTTGGGGCAACCGGGCGGAGCCGTGGTCAGCGTGGCCGCCATGATCTCCATTTTCGCGGCATTAAACGGATCGATTCTCTCCGGGTCCCGCGTCCCTTACGCGATGGCGCGCGATGGCTTGTTCTTCCGCGCTTTCAGCCGCGTGAATCCAGGTTTCCGCACGCCGGGCCCGAGCATTGTACTGCTGGGCGTCTGGTCCTCCCTCATTTTGTTGAGCGGCCAGTACAAGCAACTCTATACTCTGGTGATCTTTCCGAGCTGGATCCTCTACGGAATGACGGCGGCCTCGGTCATCGTGTTGCGCATTCGCCGGCCGGATTTGAACCGTCCGTACCGGGTATTGGGGTATCCGATCGTGCCTGCTCTCTTCGTAATGGTAGCCGTTGCGCTTCTTTATTCCACTCTGATGAGCTCGCCCCGCGAATCCGGGATAGGATTGGTCCTGATTATCGCTGGATTGCCGTTCTATTTCTATTGGAAAAGACGGCGGCAGGCATAAAAGCGACAAATTTACAGTACCTTACCAAAGCTGGGACCGGCAGTACTTAAAAAAAGGAGAGTTTTCGTTTTTTTGTTCTGATTTCAGAACAAAACTCTTGAAATTCCCACAAACATAGGTTTATGCTTAATCTGCAACGGTAAAGCGCAGGTTCTATCTGTTCCTTTTTCAGAACAGCGCTCGGTCCGGGGTGAAATTTAGAAATTCCGTAAAGGAGTGGATACAATAACAATGGATGTACTCAAAATGCTGGCGGAATTACGCCAAGAACGCGCACAGCTGGAAGAGGCCATTTCCACTTTGGAGCGCCTTTCTCAGGGGCGAACGAAGCGCCGGGGCCGTCCTCCGGCCTGGATGGCAACCGTAAAACGGCGCGGTCGTCCGCCGGGGAGCAAGAATAAAGCAAAGGAAATCGCGGCTTAGAAGACCAGTGGGGTGGGTAGGCTCCCGCATTCGAGCCGCCCACTGTACACTGAAGAGAAGTGTCCGCACACTCCACTCCAAAGCTTACCGGACAGGTAAAGGCCGGCGGCTGCGCTTCTAAACTGAGCCCCAAGATCCTGGACCAGGTGCTGCCGCGGATTCCGCGCGTTGCGAATTCCAACATATTAGTCGGATTCGATACCGCCGACGACGCTGGTGTCTACCGCGTCAGTGCCGACCTGGCGATTGTCCAAACAGTCGATTTCTTCACCCCCGTTGTCGACGACCCGTACACCTTTGGAGCCATCGCGGCGGCGAACGCGCTAAGCGACGTTTACGCCATGGGCGGTCGTCCTCTCACCGCGCTGTCGATTCTCGCCTGGCCCGGCTCGGGCGATATGGAAACCCTCGAACAAATTCTAAAAGGGGGCGCCGAGAAAATTCACGAAGCGGGTTGCGTGATTCTGGGCGGCCACAGCGTCAACGATCCCGAAATCAAGTTTGGATACGCGATTACCGGCACCGTCCATCCCGATCGCGTGAAGACCAACACCGGCGCGCGTCCGGGCGATGTTCTGATGTTCACGAAAAAAATCGGCACCGGAGTCATTTCGACGGCCCTCAAACGCGGCATCGCCAAGGATGCCCACGTCGATGGCGCGATCGCGCAAATGCTGACGCTGAACCGCGCCGCCGCCGAAGCAATCGACGCGCTCGAAGTACACGGCCTCACCGACGTCACCGGCTTCGGACTCTTCGGACACGCGCGTGAAATGGCGATCGGAAGCGGCGTTACGCTCGAAATCGATTCCTCGCTGGTCCGTTTCCTCGACGGCGCGATCGAGTACGCGGAGGCGGGCGCATTTTCCGGAGGACTTGGAAATAACCGGGAATTTATCGCATCCTGTGTCGAAGGATCTTCTCCTTTCGACGACTTGTTCTACGATCCCCAGACGTCAGGCGGCCTGCTAATCGCCCTGCCTGAACGTGATGCCTCGGAACTCGAAAATAAATTTCCCGCCGCCTATCGAATCGGACGCGTTTTCGAACGGCAATCCAAGCCACTTAGGGTTTTATGATCATCATCGCGCTCGATGTACCCTCCGCCGCGGAAGCTCGCGCGCTGGTGGCGGCTCTTGGTGAAACAGCGGACTTCTACAAAGTCGGTCTGGAACTATACGCCGCCGCCGGCATGGATTTTGTCCGCGAGTTGAAAGGCCAGGGCAAGCGCGTATTCCTCGACCTGAAGCTCTACGATATCGGCGAACAGGTGAAGAGAGCGGTCGCGGCGATATCGCTGTCCGGCGTTGACTTCCTGACCATCCATGCCGTCAAACAAGTGATGGAGGCCGCCGTGGCGGGACGCGGCGAGCCGTTAAAGTTGTTGGCCGTCACCGTTCTGACCAGCTTCGATGAACAGGATATTCTCGATGACGGATGCGCCCTCACGCTCGCGGAGTTAGTTGAAAAGCGAGTCGGCCATGCCATGAATTCAGGCGTTGACGGCATCGTGTGCTCATCGCTCGAAGTCGCCAAGGTGCGTAAAATAACAGGGCCGAAGATGACGCTGGTAATTCCCGGCGTCCGCTCAGCCGGGAAATCCGTGGGCGATCAGAAACGAGTCGCGACGCCTGCGGAAGCCATCGCCAACGGTGCGGATTATCTGGTCGTCGGCAGGCAAGTAACCCGAGCCGAAGATCCCCGCGCCGAGCTGCTCAAGATTCTCGACGAAATTCAGGCCACGTGTTATCCGCGTTCATCGGCGTTTATCAGCGGCTAATATTCAAAAAATGACCACGATCACTCATCTCGAATGCGCCGCTTGCGGAAAACGCCACGAAGCCGGACAGCTCCACAACCTGTGCGAATGCGGCGGACCCTTGCTGGTCCGCTACGACCTGGACAAACTCCGCGAGGGCTGGAGCCGTGAATGGATTCCCAGCGGTCCTACCAGCATGTGGCGCTATGCGCCGGTACTGCCGGTGTCGAAGCCGGCGGCGATGATCTCGCTCGGCGAAGGCATGACGCCGCTGGTTCATACCAGGCGTCTCGGCGCGCGCCTGGGCAGCGAGGATCTGTGGGTGAAGGACGAAGGAGTTAACCCGACCGGCAGTTTTAAAGCTCGCGGACTTTCCTGCGCCGTGTCGATGTGCGTCGAGCTGGGAGTGAAGAAAGTCGCGATTCCATCGGCCGGCAACGCTGCCGGAGCAATGGCCGCCTACGCCGCCGCGGCGGGAATCGAAGCCCATATCTTCATGCCTCGCGACGTGCCGCAGGCGAACTATATTGAGTGCTGCGCCGCGGGCGCGCTCGTTACTCTGGTCGACGGCCTGATCAGCGATTGCGCGAAAATCGTGATGTCGCGCAAAGACGAGGAAGGCTGGTTCGACGTCAGCACGCTGAAGGAACCGTATCGCATCGAAGGCAAAAAAACGATGGGCTACGAAGTCGCCGAACAGTTCCGCTGGCAGTTGCCCGACGCGATTTTCTATCCCTGCGGCGGCGGCGTCGGTCTCATCGGCATGTGGAAAGCGTTCGCCGAGATGGAAGCTCTGGGATGGGTTTCTTCGAAACGTCCTAAGATGATCGCGGTGCAAGCCGAGGGCTGCGCGCCCATCGTCAAGGCGTTCCAATTAGGTGCGCCGCGCAGCGAATTTTTCGACCATGCGGAAACCATCGCCAGCGGGTTGCGGGTTCCCAAAGCGCTGGGCGATTTCCTGGTGCTCGACGCCGTCCGCCAGAGCGGTGGAACCTGTATCGCGGTGAGCGATGACGAAATGCTCGAAGCCGGCGTCGAGTTGGCCACCGACGAAGGAATCTTCGCCGCTCCGGAAGGCGGCGCCTGCGTGGCTGCATTAAAGAAGCTGCTCGCGAACGGATTCCTCACCCCGCAGGAGCGAATCGTCATCTACAATACAGGCAGTGGTCTCAAGTATCTGGAAGCCTATTCGACCCGATTCCCGCGCTAGTTCGAGACCATCGTGTGCGACGCCAGATCGACCGTCACCGCATCCGATGGCGACTTGAACACTTGGCCCACTTGCGCGTCATGCAGCTCGATCCGAATTTGCTTCGCGTCCACTACGATCCGTAAATAGCCGTAATCCTGATCGTCGTAATTTTCAAAGATCAGATCCGCGTTGACGTTCACAGGAGTTCTCGGAGGACTTCCGGCGGTCGCCTTAATCTTGCTCAGGCCATGACCGCCGTTTCCGCACACGATGTAGGGAATATCGAACTTGTTGACCGTCCGCGTGAAGCGCTGATAATTGTGCGCGTGCCCCGACAGGTGCACGTGAGGCCAGTAACCCGCCTTGGTGCATGCCGCGTCGATATCGGCCAGCATTTTCGGACTCCCTCCGTGCGCGGTCCCGCCGCTATAAGGAGGATGATGCGTCACCACGATCGTCGCGCCGCCCTTCTTTTTGGCCTGTTGCAGAGCGCTTACCAGGAACGTCAGCTGCTGATCGTCTACTGGAGAGCTCTTGTCGCCTTCGCTCGAAATCACACCCGGGTCTTCGAGCACGTTGCTGTAAAGCCCGATAATCGTGACGAACGGCGCGTCCAGCGCGAAATAGACCGCCGGCTGCGTCATGGAGGTGCGAATCAATGCGCCCGACTCCGGCGTTTTCACCGGCTGGTCGCTGACGAAGTTTCGCAGGAAAGCCTCCAGCGACGGTACCCCTTCCCCGGAATAGACCAATCCATCGTGATTTCCCGCGGCGGAGAAGATCGGCGCTGAATATGCCCGGTAAGGTTCGTAAAATTGATCGTAGTAAAATTGCGCTTCTCCGAAACTGTACACCACGTCTCCGAGATGGAAACAAAATGCCGGACGGTCGGCCGGCGTCGGGTCCGCAAAATCGGCAACCATTTTATCCGCCACCAGCGATTGGGTTTCAGGCCCTCTTACCGATCCCGTATCGCCAAGCGAGTGAAACACAATCTGCCCCGATTTCTGAATGGCGGCTTCGGTGGCCGCGCCTCCGCTGCCCAACGCGTCGGCCAAAGTCATCGTGAGATTGGCGCCAGTGCGCGGTGTCGGAATCGCCTGTAATAGTTTCTTCTGAACCTTGTTATAGAAGGATGTGTCGCTGCCGTGAGCGACGGTGAACTTGCTGGGATCGGGCGAGGTGGTGGGTTGCGCGAACTGCGGTTTTAAAACCGGTGTCGTGGAAGGGGGCGCAGTTTTCGGGGACTTTGGTTTCCGTGCCATGGCATTCGCTCCTTAGGAGTGTAGTGCGATTCGGCGCGGAGGCGTTTCAATTATGGAAGTGTAAATCCCCAGAGAAATGAGATTTGCTTGCCGAGCTGCGTGTACCCGGTGGATGGCGATAACGGGAACTGCTCATAGCCGGCAGGAAAGATGCCCGCGGTGGCCACGCCGGTAATCCACACCGCGCCATGCGGGTCGAGATCGACGTCGTAGACCGTTTGCGCTCCCGGGCTGGTGATATAGGTGGAAAACACCAGTTGGCTCGCTCCCGCCGCCGGCGATGGATTGAGGACGGAGACGAATCCGTCCAGGCCGCCTCCCGCGGAGGTGGTGTTAAATGCGTTCGCAGTCACCGGCAAGTTCTCGGACAGCGTGTAGCCGCACAAATAATAGAGCCCCTGCGCGTCGCGCCTCAAACCGTAAATCACCTCGCCGCCGAAGCCTCCGAAGTAGGTCGCGTACGTCAGCCCCTGGTGAGGCGCCGTCGCTTTCGTCATATCGAAGACCGCCAGGAATCCGTTGCTTCCCAACTGATACCCCGACGAGTCTACGTTCAAACCCGCGGGCATGACAGGTTGATACGCGTTTTGTGTGGTCGGGAATCCGGTCGAAAGCGTGTACCCTGCGATCGCGACCCATTGGCCGCCCGGATCGACCAGGATTCTTTTCCCTTCGTCGTAACCACTGGCCCCGCCGAGAAACGTCGAATAGACCACCGTCCCGCTTCCCGGATTGATCACGGTCAGGAATGCGTCGCCCTGCCCCGAGTAATTCGCATAAGCAGTCGCGGCCGTAAAGGGAAAATTGGTGGAGAAGGTATAGCCGGTGGCGTAAATCAGGCCGTTTGCATCGACCGCGATATCGTTGCCCCAATCCTGCGCGGCGCCCCCCAGATAAGTAGCGAAAATCAGGGAAGACGTGCCCCCCTGGCCGGTATCGAATTTACAGACAAAGGCGTCATAGCTGCCGTTGTTGGAGGCTTGGTACGCGCCCACGACGGGTAAATCGGTCGACGTCGTGTATCCGGTGATATAAACCAGCCCGGCGGTGTCCACAAAAATACCCTCGCCCGAGTCGCTGCTGGCGGTGCCGCCGTTATTCGTGGTGCCGCCAAAATAGGTGGAGTAGAGCTGCGAGTTGCTCCCGTCCTGAGCCGAATCCAACTCAACCAGAAACGCACGGATGCCGGTGGCAAGCACGTTCGAGTAGCCCCCGGTCGAGACGGGAAAATTGGTCGAATCGGTATTCCCGGTAAAGTAGACGATGCCGGTCGCGCCAACCTTCATCGCCGTCATCATATCGTTGCTGGTGCCGCCGTAATACGTGGAGTAAGCGATCACCTCGGTCGGATCGGCCGCCTGCGGATTGATTTTGATGACGAAACAATCCTCGGCGCCGAAAGCGGTCTGGCTATACCCAATGCCGCCGACCGGAAAATCGGTCGAAAAGGTATTGCCTCCGATGTACATGAAACCTTGCGCGTCATGCCCTACCGAAATACCAAGATCGGCGAAAGATCCGCCGAGAAACGCGACGTAAACAATGGCCGGGTCGATCACCAGCGCCGCGGAATGGTCGTAATCGCCCAGATGAAACCGGACCGCGCCGTCTTCGCCGATGCGATACGATCCCTCGACAGTCACCATCTCACCCGAGGAACGCCGTTGATAAATCGAAGGAGCGCGCTGGGTCAATTCCTTGCCGGCGAGCGTTAGAATCAGGTCGCCGTGGTCGTTCAAGCGGGCCGAATCGGCGCCTTCGAAGCGAAGCGCGATCGGCGAAGAGTCCGCGCCGGGAGCGATTTCGAAATCGTACTCCAGCTCGCCGTTGCGGCTGTAGTACAGCAGATCGATACCCGGGTAAATCGCGGTACGCCGCAGGCGCGCGTAGTTTTCGATGCGCTGGTAAGTCTGTCCGTGAAATGAATTGGTCGGATGCGCGCTGTGATCCAGGCCGATGAACGGAGCCGTGGCACTGGAATGTTCAAGCTTCATCCGCAGCGTCCGGTCTCCCAATCGCATGGCGGTGCCGGTTTTCTCGAAGCGAAAAGCATAGCCGAGACCGCGCGCGGACCATTGGTTATCGGTCTTCTCAAATTGAATCGGCGCGGTCGGAATCGGTTTGTTGGGCGACGCGGCGAAGGCGCCGGCGCAAAGGAATAGTATTAAAGCGGACCGCATGAGTAGTGAGACGTGACTCCCAAGCCCCCGGGTTGCGGGGAACTTCTATTATCGCTCTCACTATTAAAGCATTACTAGAGTGCCCGCCGTTCACAGGTGTGTTCACAGGTGTGAATTTAGTGGCTGTCTCCGTCGTGATCGACGTCGCCCGACGATGCTGCGAGCGCCGCGGCGCTCAGATGGACCGTATCCTTCGTTTGGGCCGCCGTGGCTGCTGGCGTCTGGGGTTTCGGTGCGGGCGGGTTCTGTACCGCGGCGGCCTGAGAGGCGGCGCTTACGCTGGAAATTGTCATGGTTTTATTTCTCCTTCAGATCCTTTATCGGCCAGGACAGGAGTTGCATGAACTAAATATTTGCGGATGCAGACATCGTACACCGCGCCGCCGAGGACGCCACCCACCAGAGGTCCGACGATGGGGATCCAGAAGACCATGGTGCCGTCCGTGAGACCGTTGTTCTTGAATCCGGCGACGACGGTGAACAATCGCGGGCCGAAGTCGCGCGCTGGGTTGATCGCGTATCCGTGCATGCCTCCGAACGCCATGCCAATGACGACGACCACCAGGCCCACCATCAGCGGAGTCATGTTCCCAGGCGGCGTGTTGCGGTCGTCGGTAATGGCGAAAATCATCAACAGCAGTAATGCCGTTCCGATCACCTGATCGAGTAAACCCGCGGACGGCTGCATGGGAAACGCCGGGAACGTGGTGAAAACCCCCGCTGTCTTTTCGAGCGTCGGATCGATCGTCAGAAACTGCGGGCGGTAATTCCAGAATACGATGGCCGCGGCGCAGAACGCTCCTGCGATCTGCACAAGGCAATACGGCAAAACTTTTTTCCAGGGGAAATCGCGATACACCGCGAGGGTCAACGTCACAGCCGGATTCAGATGCGCGCCGGTGGTTTTTCCAGCAATATAAATGCCCATGGTGACGGCCAGTCCCCAGGCGATGGTGATGTTTGTATAGCCGCCTTTGTGGAACAGCACGTCCATGGCGACCACGCCGTTACCGAACATGATCAGGACCATGGTGCCGAGAAATTCGGCCAGAAGCTCAGCGGGGAGCCGGTTATTCATCGCTACAGCATACTCGAAGGCGCGGTATGTTGTCCCGCGCCGAATCAGCCGATAGAGCTCGTGCATGCTCAAGCGATTGCTGGCGGCCATCGCCGCCGGAACCATCCTATTTCTGGTGAATCAGATTGGGGTGGTTGCGGGTGCGCTCGAACCGCCTCCCGGTTATGAGCCTGCGTGGTTCACGCGGAACCTGGATACTCCTCACAATCTGACCTCGGCGGTTGTGGCCCAGCAGCACCACTGGTTGGTGCCGGATTATGACGCTCCCTGGCTAACCGAGGGAGCTTTGTTCCATCCTCTCTTCCAGATCATAGGGCGATGCGGGCTGCCGATTATCATCTCCTATTACGTGTTTGACATCCTCTTTTATTGGATGGCGGCCTGGGCGTTGATCGAGGTCGCGCGGGCATTTTGCGAGAATCGCAGGCAGATGTTTTACGCGGCTTTGATGGTGGTGTGTGCGCTGCCTCTGAAACTATTCGGCTTCGTGCTGGCACGCCCTCTTCACTTTCCGGCGCCGATCAGGCTGTGGATGGGCGCAGGGCTGATCGAATACACCCTGAACACTTCCGACGGCCTCGCGCGCGGAGGTCTGTCAAACTCCGTCACGCTCACATTGGGCACGGCGATCATGCTGTTCTCCTTTGCGAATCTGGCGAAGTTCGTGGGCACTGGAAAGCGGGCGAACTATTACTGGCTGTTGGCCTGTGTTTTTCTAGGGGCGGTGTTTCACCCTTTCGAGATTTTTATCATTACCGTTGCGGCCGTGTGGCCTCTCTGGAGCGTCCGGCGCCGGTGGGAGAGTGTGATGCTGTTTGTGGCTGCCGGAGTGGGCTTTATTCCGCAGATCATTCAAACCATGCGCTCGGGTTGGGTGCGCGACGCCTCCGATCTGGCGCGAGATTGGCGGATCACCACGCCGGTTTGGGTGTTGGAGGTGTACGGCATTCCAGCAATCCTGGTCTGTTGGCTGCTCCTGGTGAGATTTAAAATGGAGCGTCCTGAAGACCGGGTCTTGCAGAGCTGGTTTATAACCACGTTGCTCCTGCCTCTGGTGCCCGGTCTGCCGAGCGCGATGCACTTTTTCGACGGATTCGTTTACTGCGTCGCAATTCTGCTGGTTCGGAAGGCGTACCAGGACCGGCTGTTTGAGCGGCTGTTTCGGGAGCGGCCAAAGATCATGCGAGCGGGCCTGGGCGCGGCCGTAGCCGCTTCGATTCTGGCTCTCATCGTTACGTACGCGCAGATCTATAAGGACGGCAAATCCGCGGATCCGGATTTGCTCTCCGCTGTGGTGCCGAAGGCCGAGGTAGCGATGATCCGGTGGATGAAGGAGAATCTTGCGCATCGAGACGTCGCGGCGAGTCTGGTGCTCGCGCCGGACGAGATGGCGCCCTGGGTGGCAACCATTCCGATGCCGAGTCTGGGAAGTCACGATGTAATGAGCATCACTTATTTCCCCCAACGTGACTTGGCGCACCGATTCTACAAAGGGGAGGACGTTCGACGCGAACTGATTGACGGATTCGGCGTCAGCTATATTGTGATTCCGGCGGCGAGCCCCGCGGTGGTGAGTTCCGCCCAACTGCTGCACACGGAAGGCGATCTAAAGCTATACCTGATTCCAGGCGAGACAATGAAACCCTACTCGGACTCGCCGAGGCTCGACGGGACGCAGAGGAACGAGCTCCGGCAATGGATCGCCAGGCTACTTCACGGTTGAAAGAACCCGCCGTCCTTCGATGCGGTAGCTCCCCGAAAGGACCAGCGATATCGCTTCGGAGTAGAGGCGATGTTCTTCTTGCAAGATGCGCGCGGCCAGCGATTCCGCGGTGTCGCCGTCAAGCACGGGAACCGCGGCTTGCGCCACGATGGGACCCGAATCCACGCCTTCATCGACAAAATGCACCGTGCATCCCGCGATTTTAGCTCCGTGCTCGAGCGCCTGATGTTGCGCGTCGAGACCCGGAAACGCGGGGAGCAGGGAAGGGTGGATGTTGAGAATCTGCAGCGGGAATTCGCGGATAAAGTAGCCGCTGAGAATGCGCATGTAGCCGGCCAGACAGACGAGATCGACGTGGTGCGCGCGCAGGCCTTCGATGAGCTGGCGGTCGTAGATCTCGCGGTCTAATCCTTTGGACGGGAACGAGACCGCGTGGATGCCGCGCTCAATAGCGGCCGCCAGGCCGGGCGCGTCGGGACGATTTGAAATGACGATGGCGATCTCGGCGTCGAGGCGTTTTTCCGCTATGGCGTCGGCGATGGCCAGAAAATTCGAGCCGCGGCCGGAGAGCAGAATTCCAAGGCGCTTCATCTTATATATCAGTCCCAACAACCCCCACGCTCACGTGTGGGGTTATAACCCCGTGGCGTCAGCCCGGGGATGAGTCTCTTTGTACACAACCCTGGGTCCACGCGCGCGGGTCACGACGCCGATTTTGTACCAGCTCTCCTTCATCTTGTCGAGGGCCTTGCAGGCTTTCTTCGCATCCTTTTCGGACACGACGAAGATCATGCCGATGCCCAGATTGAAGGTACGTCGCCAATCGGTTTCCGGAATGTCGCCGATTTTGCGCAGCAGATCGAAGACCGGCAGCACGGGCCAGGAGCCGACGTCGATCCTGACTCCGAGGCCTTTAGGGAGAATGCGCGGCGTGTTGTCGGTAATGCCTCCGCCGGTGATGTGCACCGCGCCTTTCAAGATTTCCTTGTCATGCAGAGCGCGTAGAGGGGCCAGATAACTGCGGTGGAGCTTCAATAATTCCTTCGCGACCGACGTGCCGAGCTCGGCGAGCTGCGTGTTGACCTCATGGCCGGCGATCTCGAACAGAAGCTTGCGGGCCAGTGAGAATCCATTGGTATGGAGGCCGTTCGAAGGAAGGCCTAGCAGCACATCGCCCGGCTTGATCGACGCGCCGGTGATCATGCGCTTTTTCTCGACCACGCCGACGATGAAGCCCGCCAGATCGTATTCGCCGTCTTGATATAGGCCTGGCATTTCCGCGGTTTCGCCGCCAATGAGAGCGCATTTATTGTGTTCGCAGCCGCGCGCGATTCCGGAAACTACGGCCGCCGCGACGCGGGCGTTCAGCTTTCCGGTAGCGAAATAATCGAGGAAAAAGAGCGGTTTCGCGCCCTGCACCGCGATGTCGTTGACGCAATGATTCACCAGGTCTTCGCCGATGGTCGAATGTCTGCCTGTCAGAAAGGCGATTTTCAGCTTGGTGCCGACGCCATCGGCCGAAGAGACCAGCACTGGCTGCCGGAAGCCTTTCAAAAGAAAGCCTCCGCCGAAGCTGCCGATGTCGGTGAGGACGTTCTTGGTGAAGGTGCGGCGCGCCATTTCGCGGATGGAACCAACCGCGCGGTCGGCTTCGTCGATGTTTACGCCGGCCTGCTTGTAACCTATCGGTTTCTTCGACGCCATCTAATATTCACCATTGAGAACCTCTATACTAAGCGATTGCAATATGAGAAATCTTGTCACAGCTCTGCTGGTATTTTGCGGATGCGCGGCTGCCGCCGATAACGCGGCCATCGCGATTCGTAATGCGAAAATCGTAACCGTCTCGGGCTCAGTCATTCCTAAGGGGACCGTGGTCGTGCGCAACGGGCTGATTCAGGAAGTCGGCGAGAACGCGACGATTCCGGGCGATGCGACGGTGATCGACGGAGAAGGGATGACGGTTTATCCCGGCCTGGTGGACGCTCTTAGCACCTGGGGAATGCCGGGTACGGCGGCGGCTGGGCGCGGCGGCACTGGTCGCGGCGCCGCGACTCCCGCCGCGGTTGCGACGCCTGCTGCCCCTCCGGCGCGTGGTCCCGAGGATCGTCCTTCGACGACGAGCTGGATCAAGGCGGCGGATGAGATTCAACCGGGCGACAAACGCATCGCAACAGCCCGCGGCGCTGGTTTCACGACTGCCGCGGTTTGGCCGACGCGCGGATTTTTCGCCGGGCAAGGCTCGCTGATCGATTTATTGACCGGCGAGAAGGCGGGCGAGATGGTGCTGGTTCCTTCGCTGGGACAGTACATTTCGCTGACGCGCACGGGCGGAGGCGGCATGGGCGGCGGTTTTCCCAGCGCGCTGATGGGGATGATCTCCTACATCCGGCAGATCTATCTGGACGCCGGACACTATCAACTGGTGAGGGACGCGTATGCCAAGAATCCTCGCGGCATGCAGCGGCCGGAGTATGATCGGGCGCTCGAAGGCGTGCTGGAGTCGAAGCGCATTTTGTTGCCGGCGAATCGCTGGGTGGAGATCGATCGCATGATTCACTTCGCGGCCGAGCTGAAGCAGCCGACGATTTATTACGGACTTCGTGAAGGGTTTGAGGATCGTTCCGTGAAGTACCTGAAAGACGCCAACGCAACGGTGCTGGTGAGTTTGAAATGGCCCGAGAAGGCGCGCGATCAGGACCCTGAAGCGGACGATCCATATCGCCAGATGGTGGTGCGCGAGAAGGCTCCGACAACGCCGGCGGTGCTGAAGAAGAACGGGATCAAGTTTGCGCTCTATTCGGATGGGCTGGACGCGCCGCGCGATTTGCAGCGGGCGATCAAGAAAGCCATCGACAACGGGCTTTCCCGCGAGGACGCTTTGCGCGCGCTGACGCTTTCTCCAGCCGAGATTTACGGCGTGCAGGATCGCCTGGGCAGCATCGAGAAGGGCAAGATTGCGAATCTGGTCGTAACCAAGGGCGAGATTTTCGACGATCGCACCAAGATTGAATTCGTACTGGTCGACGGCAATAAATATGTACCGGCGCCGGAACCACCTCCGGCTGGACGTGGCGGCGCAACCGCGCCAACCGATCCGAATGGAGTCAAGAAATAATGAAGCGAGTATTTTTAGCAGGTCTGATTGTACTTTCGCCCTTGGGCGCTGAAGTCACCGTGATTCAGAACGCCACCATTATGAGCGAGGGCGCCAAGGGGACGTTCGTCGGCTCGATCGTGGTGAAGGACGGCAAGATTACCGAGGTGGGCGACAAGGTCATGGTGCCTCCGGGCGCGACTCTGATCGATGCACAGGGACAATGGGTGATCCCCGGCATTATCGATTGCCACTCGCACATCGCGGTCGATGGCGGCGTGAATGAAGGCAGCGTGTCGGTCTCCTCGATGGTGAATATCCGCGACGTCATCAATCCGGAGGACATCGCGATTTACCGGGCACTGGCAGGCGGCGTGACGTCGGCGAACATTCTGCACGGGTCCGCCAACGCGATCGGCGGACAGACGCTGGTGCTGAAGATGCGCTGGGGCCAGGACGCCGAAGGGATGATTTTCCAGGGCGCGACGCCTGGGATTAAGTTCGCGCTGGGAGAGAATCCGAAGCGTGCTGGAAACCCGCAAGGTGGGCGCGGCGCCCCCGCCACCAACGCCCGTTATCCGGCGACGCGCATGGGTGTCGAAGACGTGATCCGTGAGGCGTTCAATGAAGCGAAGGCATACAAAGCGACTTGGGATGCGTATGACGCACAGGTCGCCAAAGGCGAGCACCCGATTCCGCCTCGCAAAGATCTGAAGCTGGAGCCGTTGAAGGAAGTTCTCGAAGGTAAGCGCTTCGTGCACGCCCACTGCTATCGCGCCGATGAAATTCTGATGCTGATCCGGGTCGCCGACGATTACGGATTCAAGATCAAAACCTTCCAGCACGTGCTCGAAGGCTACAAGGTCGCGAAAGAGATCGCGGCGCACGGAGCGGGTGGATCGACGTTCAGCGACTGGTGGGGGTACAAAGTGGAAGCGTTCGATGCGATTCCGTACAATGCGGCTTTGATGACCCAGAAAGGCGTTATATCGAGCCTCAACTCGGATGACGCGGAGCTGATGCGCCGCCTGAATACGGAAGCGGCGAAGGCTATTAAATATGGCGGTCTTTCGCGGGAGCAGGCGCTGGCGCTGGTAACGATCAATCCGGCCAAGCAGCTCGGGGTCGACAATCGGGTGGGGTCGATCGAGGTCGGCAAGGATGCGGACATTGTGATTTACGATAAGGATCCGTTGTCGAACTATTCCAAGGTCCAGAAGGTGTGGATCGACGGAAACAAGTACTTCGATCGCGATTCGGATGTCAGCGCGCGTCCGTCGAAGGAACTGGAAAAGAAAAAGCTGGCTGACAAGGAAAAGGTGGCGCCATCGTCTCAAGGTGGGGCTCCGGGAGCGAGGAGGCCGCAATGAAAAATCTCGGACTTTTAATGGCATGCGCGGTCGTCGCGTGCGCGGCGGCGAACGATTCGTTCTTTATTCGCGGGGTGGACGTTTACCCGGTGACGGGCGCGGAGATGAAGGGCGTTTCGGTGCTGGTGCAGGACGGAAAAATCGCCGACATCGGGGCGAAGCTGATCGCGCCTAAAGGGATGAAGGTGGTCGACGGCAAGGGGCTGCGGCTCTATCCCGGCATGATCGATTCGAACACAGAGCTCGGTCTTTCCGAAATCGGAGCGGAGCGCGTGAGCGTCGATACGGGCGAGTTGGGCGAGTTCATGCCGCAGTTGAAGGCGCTGAGCGCGGTGAATCCGGAGAGCGAGCATTTCGGCGTGGTTCGGGCCAACGGGCTCACCAGCGCGATGGCGTTCCCGGCCGCGGGCGGGCGCGGAGGGCGCGGTGGCGGCGGTGCGCAATTCATTTCAGGCCAGGCGGCGCTGATCCATCTGGACGGCTGGACGTGGGAGGACATGGAGATCAACCGCTCCGCCGCGATGCACCTGTTGTTCCCGAGCATTGCGATGCGCGGCGGACGGGGCGGCATGGCGAATGTCGATTTCGCGGATGAGATTGCTTTGTTGTTCGGCGGCGGGAGCGCGGCCGGCACGTTCACGGAGGCCAAGCGCAATTACGAAACGCAAGTCGCCAAGGTGACGGAATTTTTCGACCAGGCGCGGCAGTATCAAAAAGAGCGGAACGCGAATCTTCCCGGTTTCAAACGCGATTTGAAGCTGGAGGCCATGATTCCGGTGCTCGAAGGCAAGGTTCCGGTGGCCGTGCCGGCAGCGCGGGAACGAGCGATTCATGATGCCATCGTGTTTGCGGAAAAAGAGCATATCAAAATCGTGATTCTTGCGCCGCAGGAACTGGGCAAAGAGGGTCCGGAGTTGAAGGCCAAGAATGTTCCGGTGATTATGGGCCGCACCGAAGCGCTGCCGGAGAATCAGGACGCTCCCTACGATTACGCGGAATCGCTGCCGGGAGAATTTTATAAAGCCGGCGTGAAAATCGCGTTCGGAACCTTCGATAACGAGTTCTCTCGCAACCTGCCGTATAACGCCGCTCGGGCGGTCGCGTATGGATTGCCGTATGATGCGGCATTGAAGGCCGTAACGATTAACGCGGCTGAAATCTGGGGCGTCGGCGATAAGACGGGGTCGATCGAGAAGGGTAAATGGGCGGACCTGATGTTGACCAACGGCGATCCTCTGGAAATACCGACGCAGATTAAGGCTCTGTACATCAAGGGCAAGGAAGTGGATTTGTCGAATAAGCAGACGAGGCTGTACCAGAAGTATTTGAACCGGCCGTAGACTCCTTTCAGAGTTTGGGCAGCCCGCGAGATTTATCACCCCACGAACTGCCCGCCCCCCTTGCTAACGCTAGCCGCAGCCTTTTGGGCCGCGGTGGGTACCCGATCCGTGTGATCACTCTCACGGCAAAGTCCGCTGAAGAGACGCAGGTCCTCCCCAATTCATCAGACGATTCCGCTAGTGACTCGAGTACTTGGCGGGTCGCGAACCAGGGTTCTATTGGGATACCCCCGGCTTCTTGACTGTATGTTAGAAGACGGTTTTACGGGCGATTGTGGGTGAAACATGGAAGATGTTGAAAACATGTCACGCAGAGAACGCGGAGAGCGCGGAGAACGCATTTCACACTGGTAAGACTTTTCCGGCGATTCGCTGTGAAAAAGTTGGTCGCAATCAAGGCGACTGCTGTATACTGTTCGAGGCCGTGAGGCCAAAATGGAAATTCCGGCTTAGATAAGAGGTGCACAAATTCGCTTCCGTTAGGTCGGCCATGACCAGTAGAACCCGAATATCTTCCTGCAACATTGTGCTTCCGTTACGTACTGGCGCCCGTCCAGGCGTCGCTGCTAAGCGTGCCGCTACCGGTGCGCTCCTGGCCCTGCTCTTACCGGCAACCGCTTTCGGCACGGCAGCGTATCCGACTGCAGGCCCGCAGCTTGGAGTGGACGACTTCAACACCAGCACGGTGTATCAGTTGTCCGACGTGAATACGGCGACATCGGGTTTTTACTCGTGGGTAGCTTCTGATTTGTCGCAGCTCGCAACTTCTACCGGCGCATTCAGCTTTCAATGGTCCCTCATGGACGCCGTGTCCGCAGCCATCCAAGACCCGGTCTATGAAGCCTGGGTGGTGACCAGACCTGAAGTGATGGTGGGGGGTGTAATATACCCCGCTAACGACACAGTGGAAGACAGGGGCGGGGCGGCCATCGCTCTCACCTACACGGGCGTGCCCGGCGTTACGATCAATAATCCCTGCTGGATTCAGGTATATCGCGGTTCCCAGCTTGGAGTGCTTGAGAACACAATCGATAATAAGACCCCCACCACCGCCGCATGTTACCCAAGTACCGGTTCGGGCACACTCGCCGGCGGGGGCGTATGGCTAGAGGACAGGCCTTTTACACGTGAGCTCGAATATGAGCTGAATCCCGTGGTGAACGAGGAATTTGTGTCGCTGCTCGTTGGACAGAGCATTGTCAATGGCTTCGACACTGTGACTATTTATGGCGGAGTGGATTGGGGTTACACTTACACCGCATACGACACGCCTGAGCCCGCCTCCATCGGGTTAGTTGCCGCCGGGATCGGCGCCATCGCTATGCTCGCCTGCTCGCGGCGGAGAAAAAGCGCATAGCGCGTGAAGACAAGCGTTCGTACCAATCTACCTCGTGCCAAACAGTCGTAGCGAACGGTCGCTTCATATTCGTTATTGTTGCAAATATGGTAGCCGCGCATGCTGCCAGGCGTCTTGCGGGGCGGCCAATTTGGCGGCAGCCGCCTGTCGAGGCGGCTTTATGCGAACAGCAACCGGCCCTTGGGCTCAGGAATCGCGCGACCAAGCTCCTTCGCCGTCTCGATCCATTCATCGATCACGACCTCGACGTTGGCAAGCGCCTCCTGCCGAGTCGAGCCGTCAGCGGCGCATCCGGCGAGTTCAGGGACTTCGGCGATGAACGACTGGTCTTCGTCGCTCCAGTAGAGAATAATCTCGTACTTGGTCATTCCTCTACTAGTCTATATCGAACGATGACCTTCCGTACCTGCTTGACCTGATACGCCTTCGCGAGCGAGCCGCGCGGCTGGATATTCAGGATTTCCTCAACATCCGAGCGGGTAAAGATGTGATGGCTGCCCCTCACGCGCTCCGAGAAGTTGAGCGAGATCAAAAGGCTTCGTAAATCGTCGAGGCGAATGTTGGCGTCTGCGGTGCCCCGCAGAACCCGGTCGAGAATTGTTTCTCGCATTTCATTTCCGGGTCTTCGCGTTGGCAGCTACCGCGAAGGCATCTCCGGCCTGCGCGACGCTCGCGGTGTCCGGTTTAGTGGCGTCGCTGGCGCTCGAAAGCGCGTTTGTGATGGTCGCCATCGATGCGGCATCGAGTATTGGACTAACCGCGTTCGCGCGAATATGCTCCTCAATCATCGCCATGTACCCCGGATCTGACAATATCGCGGTAGCCGAGGAAGCCGTATTCTGAATTTCCTCGGCACGAGTGAGAGGGGGAGCTGATCCTCGTTGTTGGGCGACCTTTGGCTTGGCCGGCGGGTCGGCTACCGAGCTAATTCCGGCGGTGAGGAGGTCAACCTCCTCAGCCCTTTCGGCAATCCGCTTGGACATTTCGGCTGCGCCTTTGAGAATCTCCTCCAAGAGTTCGGGAACCTTTTCGATAGCCTGCACGGCCAGAAAACGCGGGGCGTCAGGTAGGAGCCATTGTTCAACCTTATCGCTTTCCTCAGACCTGACGTCGCCTGAGACTGTCCTTACTGCGATTCCCCATCTACCAGCGATCTTGGCGTAGCCCAAATCTTCATGGTAATAACTAGGAACGCTGTTGGCAGAACCACTGAATGAAACCCAGGTCGGAATGCCGATGCTGAATTTTTTCAGGATCGCGTCCAGCTTAACGATTGACTGTCCTAGCTGCGTGGTGGCAACGTTAAGGGATGCTGCTGCTGCGGGAAATTGCTCGATGGACTTCTTTACTCTGTCTAGTTTTTTAGACAAGCCGTCGTTTGTCGAAGTCATAATTGGACTCCTTTAAATTGAAGTTATTGTGCTCGAACCTGCAGCCAGCCCAGGGGGACCCAGAGTGACTACAGGATTGATGTTACCACCGATTCAATCACCGCGCAATTATTTCGTTCCTCGTGACCTCGCGGAAAGACCCGGGCTTAAGGCGCCCCAACCTCGACCTCAATCATGCGAACTTTTGGCGCACGGGTCGCATGCGGTGGCTCGAAGTGCAACTCCAGCGCTTCCTTAAGATTCGCGAGCGCTTCTTCCTCTGTCTCACCCTGACTGGCGATGTCGAGTTCCAGACACTGCGAGACATACCAGTTTCCCTCGCGCCAAACGGTCGTAGCGAATGGTCTCATCATATGCACTATTGTTGCAAATATCGCCCCACCGCCACCGCCGCCTTCCGACCCTCCGCAATCGCCCACACCACCAGCGATTGTCCTCGCCGAGCATCCCCTGCCGCGAAAATTCCGGGAACCGAAGTCGCGTAATCGGTCGTCTCAATATTCCCTCGCGCGTCCAGCTTCACGCCAGTCTCTTCAACCAACCCCGCGCGAACTGGACCGGTGAAACCCATGGCGAGAAGAATCAGATCCGCGTCCACGACTATTTCCTCGCCGGTGTCGAGCTTCTTCAAATGAAGCTGTTTCACATTGCCCGCGTCGTCTCCGGTGAACCGCGTCGTCGAAGCAGACCAGTGCCGCTCGCCTCCTTCTTCATGCGAGCTTTCGACTCGCAGTTGCAGAGGCCACAAAGGCCACGGCGTCGATGTGTGGCGATTTTCCGGAGGCATCGGCATAATCTCAAGCTGCTTCACCGACGCCGCTTTTTGACGATGGGATGTCCCCAGGCAGTCGGCTCCCGTGTCGCCTCCGCCGATGATGATCACTCGTTTGCCGGTGGCGAGAATCGCCGTCGACGCGTCGACGTTATCGCCCGCCACGCGCCTGTTTTGTTGGGGCAGAAAATCCATCGCGAAGTGGATGCCGCGTAATTGCCGTCCTTCGATCGTCATGTCGCGAGGATGCTCCGCGCCCATCGCCAGCACCACGGCCTGGAACTCATGCAGATCCGCCGCGCGAACGTTTGCGTTGGTCACGAACTCCACGCCTTCGCCCGTCATTTGTTGCACGCGGCGGTCGATCCAGCGCTTCTCCATTTTGAAATCGGGAATGCCGTAGCGCAGCAGTCCACCGATACGATCCGCCTTCTCGAACAGCGTCACGGTGTGTCCCGATCGCGCCAATTGCTGCGCCGCGGCCAATCCCGCTGGACCCGAACCCACCACCGCCACTCGCTTTCCGGTGCGCTTTTGCGGAGGCTCGGGGTGAATCCAACCTTGTTCGAATGCGTGATCGATGATGGTGCGCTCGATCACTTTAATCGTTACCGGAGGCGCATTGATTCCCAGCACGCACGCCGCCTCGCACGGGGCGGGGCAAATGCGGCCTGTGAACTCGGGGAAATTATTGGTGGCGTGCAAAGTGCGCACTGCATCCCGCCAGCGGTCGCGATAAACCAGGTCGTTCCAATCGGGGATCAGGTTATTCAGAGGGCAGCCGGTGTTGCAGAACGGCACGCCGCAATCCATGCAGCGCGCGGCCTGCGTCTCGACCTTCGCGTCGTTGAAATCCTGATAGATTTCGAAATAGTCGTTGACGCGTTCCTCAATGGGGCGGCGCGTGGGAACCTCGCGCTCATATTCGAGAAATCCGGTTACTTTACCCACGCAGAGCCTCCCGATGCGCTTTTTGCTGGCGCCTGGCGCCCGGCCCCTGGCGCCTACCCATGCACAACCGCTTTCTCTCGCGCGACGCCGAGCACTCGCTTGTATTCATGCGGGAAAACTTTCACAAACTTCGGCTGCATGAAGTGCCACTGGTCTAAAATCCAATTCGCGCGCGGGCTCTCGGTTTCCTCGGCATGACGGGCGATCCAGTAGCGCAGAGTCTCGATATCTTTCTCATCCTCGACGCGTTCCAGGTCGACGCTTTCCCGGTTGCAGCGCGTCTTTTGAAAGTCTCCGTTTTCATCGAGCACGTACGCGAACCCGCCGGTCATCCCCGCCGCGAAATTCTTGCCGGTGTCGCTCAGGCAGATCACCAGGCCCTTGGTCATGTACTCGCAGCCGTGATCGCCCACGCCTTCAACCACCGCCGTCGCGCCGGAGTTGCGCACCGCGAATCGCTCGCCCGCGCGGCCGTTGAAGAAGGTCTCGCCGGAGGTGGCTCCGTACAAAACCACGTTGCCGATCAGGATGTTGTTCTCAGGCAGAAACGTGGAAGTGCGCGGCGGATAGACGATAATCGTGCCACCGGAGAGTCCCTTGCCGACGTAATCGTTGGCATCGCCTTCCAGTTCGAGCGTGACACCTGAGACGAGAAACGCACCGAAACTCTGCCCCGCCGATCCGGTGAATGAGAAGTGAATCGTGCCCGGTTCCAGGCCCTTCGATCCATGTTTGCGCGCGATTTCGCCCGAGAGCATCGCGCCCACCGTGCGATCGACATTGCGGATCGGGAGCTTAAACTCCACGGGTGTACCGTTCTCAATCGCGTCTTTCGCGTAGCCGATCAATTTCGCATCGAGCGCCTGATCGAGTCCGTGATCCTGCGCGATGGTGCAGCGCCGGCCCACGCGCGAGGGCACCTGCGGATTAAAGAGGATCTGCGAAAAATCGAGACCCTTGGCCTTCCAATGGTTCACAGCGGGCCGCATCTCGATCATGTCGGCGCGGCCGATCATTTCATCGAAACGGCGGAAGCCCATCTTCGCCATGTGCTCGCGCACCTGCTCGGCGATGAAGAAGAAAAAATTGATGACGTCTTCCGGAGTGCCGTGAAATTTCTTGCGCAGCACCGGGTCCTGGGTCGCAATGCCAACAGGGCAGGTATTCAGATGGCACTTGCGCATCATGATGCAGCCGAGCGCGACCAGAGGGGCGGTTGAGAATCCGAACTCTTCCGCGCCGAGCAATGCGGCGATCGCCACATCGCGGCCGGTTTGCAGTTTTCCATCCGTCTGCACGATGATGCGGCTGCGCAAATCGTTCAACACCAGAACCTGCTGCGTCTCGGCGAGCCCAAGCTCCCACGGAATGCCCGCATGCTTGAGTGAAGTGAGTGGCGATGCTCCCGTGCCCCCGTCGTGTCCGCTGATCAGCACCACATCGGCATGAGCCTTCGCGACACCCGCCGCCACCGTCCCCACGCCAACTTCTGCAACCAGCTTTACCGAAATGCGAGCCTTCGGATTGACGTTTTTCAAATCGTAAATAAGCTGTGCCAGATCCTCAATGGAATAAATATCGTGATGCGGCGGCGGCGAAATCAGAGGCACGCCAGGAATCGAATGCCGCACCCGCGCGATGGTCTCGTCCACTTTATGCCCCGGCAATTGTCCGCCCTCACCAGGCTTCGCACCCTGCGCGATCTTGATTTGCAGATCGTCGGCGTTCACCATGTAGTTGGTGGTGACCCCAAACCGTCCCGACGCCACCTGCTTGATCGCGGAGCGCCTCTCGGTCCCATACCGAGCCTCGTCCTCGCCACCTTCGCCGGTGTTTGATTTTCCGCCGATTCGATTCATAGCGATAGCGAGCGTCTCATGCGCCTCCGCGCTGATCGACCCAAACGACATCGCTCCGGTTGCAAAACGCTTTACGATTTCGCCTGCGGGCTCTATTTCTTCGATAGATAGAGGTTTTCGGGCGGTGCGCAGCTCCATTAATCCGCGGAGTGTACAGAGGTCGCGATTCTGGCGGTCGATGAGCGCGGCGTACTCTTGAAATGTCTCATAACGCTGGCTTTGCACCGCGTGCTGGAGCTTTGAAACGGTTTGCGGATTTAGTAAATGATACTCTCCGTTGGCTCGAAACTGATAATTTCCACCCAAATCCAGCTCCGTTTCCGATTCTGTTATAGGCTTATAAGCGTATTCGTGCTTTAAACGGGCTTCTTCGGCCAGGACTTCCAGGCCGACGCCCTCTATTCGGGAGGCGGTGCCGGTGAAGTACTTGTCTATCAATGACTTACTCAGGCCGAGCGCTTCGAAGATCTGGGCGCCCCGATAGCTTTGCAAGGTCGAGATACCCATCTTGGAGAAGACCTTGAGAAGGCCCTTATTGATCGATTTCTTGTAGTTTTTGAGTGCGTAATCGAGCTTAATCGATCTTAAAGTGCCATTTTGTACGCTGTTTTCGATGGTTTCGATGGCTAGATAGGGGTTAATTGCACTGGCTCCATAGCCGATCAGCATGGCGAAATGGTGCACTTCGCGGGGCTCGCCGGACTCGATAATGAGCGCTACTTGGGTGCGGGTGCGTTCGCGAACCAGGTGATTGTGAACGGCGGTGAGGGCGAGCAGGCTCGGGATGGGGGCGTACTCGTCGTCGACTCCGCGGTCGGAGAGGATCAGCAGGCGGTAGCCGTCGCGAATTGCCAGGGACGCGCGGCGGCAGAGACCGTCGAGGGCGCGCTCCAATTCCTTGGCGCCGCCCGATGCTGGAAAAACAGCGGAGAGCGTGGTCGCCAGAAAATCGCCCCAACTTACGCGCCGCAGTTTTTCGAGGTCGAGGTTGGTCAATATCGGATGCGGCAGCTTCAGCGTGTGGCAGTGCTGCGGCGTCTCTTCTAAAATATTGCGCTCGGTGCCGATGTAGCTGGTGAGCGACATGACGAGCTGTTCGCGGATCGGGTCGATGGCCGGATTCGTCACCTGCGCGAAGAGCTGCTTGAAATAGTGGAACAGCGTTTGCGGTTTATCGGAAAGGCACGCGAGCGGCGTGTCGGTGCCCATGGAGCCCACGGGCTCCTCGCCATTCGCCGCCATGGGAGAAATGAGCAGGCGCAGGTCCTCTTCGGTGTAGCCGAAGGCGCGTTGGCGCTGGACGATGGTTTTCGGATCGAAACCATAAACGCGCGGAGGATCGGGCAGCGCGTCGAGCATGATCTGATTCGCCGTCAACCATTCGGCGTAAGGCTGGCGAGTGGAAAGAGCGTGCTTGATCTCTTCGTCGGGAACGATGCGGCGCTCTTCCAGATTGACGAGCAGCATTTTTCCAGGCTGAAGGCGTCCTTTATATTCGACGTCCTCCGGCTTCACGGGGAGGACGCCGGTTTCCGATGCGAGGATCAACTGATGATCTTTGGTAACGAGATAACGCGCGGGGCGGAGGCCGTTGCGATCGAGCGTTGCGCCGAGCCATTTTCCGTCAGTGAAGGCGACGGCGGCGGGTCCATCCCAAGGCTCCATCAGGGAGGCGTGATATTCGTAGAACGCGCGCTTTTCATCCAGCATGGTCGAATCGGCGTCCCAGGCTTCGGGGATCAGCATCGCCATGACGTGGGGCAGGCTGCGGCCGGCGAGCGTGAGCATCTCGACGGCGTTATCGAGTGAGCCGGTGTCGCTATTGCCGGACTGAATGACGGGGAAAATCTTTTTGATATCGTCGCCAAACTGGTCCGATGCGAGGACCGATTCGCGCGCGTTCATCCAGTTCACGTTGCCGCGCACGGTGTTGATCTCGCCGTTATGGCACACGTATCGATAGGGATGCGCGAGAGGCCAGGTGGGGAACGTGTTGGTGGAAAAACGCTGGTGGACCAGGCAGAGAGAGCTGCGCGTCGAAGGGTCCCGCAACTCTTTGTAAAATTCGGCGATCTGCGGGGCGAGGAGCAATCCTTTATATACGATGGTGCGCGAGGAGAGCGAGGGCACGTAGAAAAACGACTTCTCGCGAATGTCGAGCGCGGCGACCGCTGCCTCGGCGCGGCGGCGGACGACGTAGAGTTTCCGCTCCAGTTGATCCTGGGTCCAGTCGGCGGCGCCGCGGAGAAATACCTGTTCGATATAGGGCTGGGTGGCACGGGCTTCGCGGCCGATGGCGTCGCCATCGATAGGAGTGTCGCGCCATCCGAGCGTCGTTAAACCTTCTTCGCGAGCGATCTTTTCCACTATTCCTTCGCAGATCAGGCGCTGCTGTTTTTCGACGGGGAGGAACATCATGCCGATGCCGTAGGTGCCCGGCTCGGGAAGGGAGAATCCGAGCGTGGCGCATTCGTGGACGAAGAATTCGTGAGGGATCTGGATCAGGATACCGGCTCCGTCGCCGGTTTCCGGGTCGCAGCCGCAGGCTCCGCGATGGGTCAGATTGATGAGGATTTCGATGCCCTTGCGGATGATTTCGTGCGACTTTTCGCCGTTGAGATTGACGACGAAACCCATGCCGCAGGCGTCGTGTTCATGACGCGGGTCGTAGAGTCCCTGACGACCTGGAGGGTATTCCATGCTTTACATTACACGAACAGACAATATCACGTCAACAGGATTTATGCGGTTGCAATATTAGAGTTACTGATTGTATGATGGAAGGAATGGCACACGAAAGCCTGAAATTGTTTCGGGATATCGCACAGACGCGGAGCTTTAGCAGGGGGGCGGCTTTGAATTCGGTGAGTCAGAGCGCGGCCAGCCAGCAGGTGCAGGAATTGGAACAGGTTCTGGGGACCGAGCTGCTGGACCGGTCGACCAGGCCACTGGTGGTGACGGCGGCGGGTCATCTATACGCCGATTTTTGCCGCGATGTTCTGCGGCGGAGAGAGGAGTTTCATGTCGCACTGGACCGGATGAAGGAGGAGGTAGAGGGCACGGTGCGGGTGGCGTCGATCTACTCCGTTGGTTTAAGTGAGATGGTGCAACTTGAACAGGAATTTGGGAGAAGGCGGCCGGAAGCTAAATTAGAGGTTGAATACTTGCGGCCGGAGAAGGTGTACGCGTCGGTGCTGTCGGATGCGGCGGATCTGGGGTTGGTGAGCTATCCGGAACCGAGCCGCGAGATCACGGTGATTCCGTGGCGGCAGGAGGAAATGGTGGTGGCGGCGTCGCCATATCATCCTTTCGCCGCGAACGTCGGGGCGGTGTCGGCGGACAAGCTACAGGGGCTCGACTTCATTGGGTTTGACGACGATCTGCCAATTGCTCGGGAGATCGACCGGTATTTGAACGGGCAGGGGATTAAAGTAAACGTTACACTGCACTTCGATAACATACAGATGATTAAAGAAGCGGTGACGCATCGGGTAGGCGTGAGCATTATGCCGGCGCGGATCATGAACGATGAGATCGCTCAAGGCCGGCTGGTGGCGATTCCGATTGCTGCGCCGGAGCTGTACCGTCCGCTGGGGATTATTCATCGGAAGAAGAAGAGATTTTATCCGGTGGCTCAGGCGTTTTTGGAGTTGCTGTGCGAGAAGCCTACGGGGGAGTTTGAGGCGGTCTAAGTAAGGCGGTCATATTCGGCGCGGACGCCTCCGCTGGCGTCGAGCGTTTGCGGCAGATCCGGTTTCACTGAAAGCCCCTGCTGTTTATTTTGGGCGTATTCTGGAAGAAGGAGCAGATCATGGCAAGTCTCGATTGGTCACAATGCCCCGTGGTGGAGAGCATCCCCGGCAAGGTTAGCGGCGCGTGGGTGTTTCGCGGTACGCGCGTCCCGGTGGCTGCGATTTTTGAGAACTTGAAAAACTCTCCGATCGAAGAGGTTTTGGAAAATTTTCACGTCACGCGTGAACAGGTTCAGTGCGTTCTCGACTTCGCGGCCAAGAGCACGTTGGAAACGTTGCACGTTGGATGAAAATTCTCCTCGATGAAAGCGTTCCGCAAAAACCGAGGTTGATCATTGAGGGCGGCCATACGGTTGTCACGGCGTGGTATCAAGGTTGGTCTGGTTTGAAGAATGGAGCTTTGCTGAATGCAGCGGAAGAAGCGGGCTTCGATTTATTTATCACGGCGGATCAGGAATTGAGCTACCAGCAAAATCTAACAGGGCGGAAGATGGCGCTGGTTGTGCTGAGCACGAGGGAATTCGTCAAGGCGCATATCGCAGGGATTATGGTTGCTGTGGAAGCGGCCACACCGGGTAGCTATACCGAGGTGAAGGTACCGGGAGAACTAAACCCCCCCGCCCCGTGTTTCTCGCGCGGCGAAGCCGAGCAGCGATTTTTTAAGAGTGCTTAAAGATGAAGGTGATTATCTCTGATGGGTCTTGGCATTCAATTGTTTCAGCCTTGCCGGGGACGGCCCGCTTTGACCCTTTGTGACCACTCGGGAAAGAGGCGCATAGTTCCCACCCGTTCAGAGCGGCGCTGTCCATAAACTCGTAAAGCGATACTCCAGCTTTTACCCCGTCCATTGGGAGGTTGATATTCCAGTCAACCGTTCCCGTGTTCCGGTCGAAATCCGCCAAGCCATATTTAAGTGTCACGGTGCAATCGTCTCACAAAGGCGACAACAGTTTCTTAATGGGCCCTGCCGGTAAGAGCCGAGAGCAGGTTGAAGAAAAACCAGCCCGTATCCAGCCCACCGTAATCCATAACGAAGACCTTTGGAGTCCCGTGAGATTCACACACGCCGACACCGTCGACGTAGGGCTGGTAGCGGACAACATGGTTCAAGGGAATTCGAAGAGTCTTCCTTTGCCCACCGAAATAGATCGTTCGTGTGGTGATTAACATTTCGCCGACATCGAGCGGCAGGAGGCCTGAGACTTGGTGCGCTTGAGAGCTGCCGACATGGTAATAAATCCCCGCTCCTACCGGTAGGCTGAGCCCGCCAAATGTCCTTGTATGCGTGGAGACTATTCGTTCTTCGGCAAAGGTAACTTTCCCGGCGGTGAATATAGGCGTCTCTTCCGGGTGAAGGTTGAATTGGGCACGACCAGCGCCGTCGTAAATGGGATCGAGGCCATGAAGAACCTGCCACAGGATGAGACTCATATCCAACTGAGGTAGGCCGAACCATCGGCGTGTAGCGATTCTGCCGTTGTTAATGTATTCCTGAATGCCCCAACCTTGGAGGATGGCGAAGACGCGCCGGTATTCGTCTTGCGAGACTGGGGCTTGTAGTGCGATCTTCCCTGCTGCTTCGTCCGTTGCTTGCAGCAGCACTTCGCAAAACTGTTCGAGAGGAACACGGCTGGCTGTCGCGAGCTGGCGGGCTTCAAGATCGAGGTCAGAAAAGCTTTTTCCTGCCAGAGTGCCGTTGAGCGCGAGATCGTATAACGCTTTCTTTGCGCCCTCGGCTCGCTCGGTACAGGCGAGGTGCCGATTTTGGAGCCAACCAGCATTTTCTCCACACAGATCACAACGGCCCATAGTCAGCAATAATACGCTTTCGCATCTATTCCCGTCGATTCGACGGGAGGGAGCCTGTCCCGCGGAAACCCTTGTACTGATCTAAACGGACCTATAGCGGCCCACCTTCTTGAAGTGTAGCGATGGGTGTCGCGGGTTTGACTTGAGCAGGGGCGAACGATTTGTCGGCTAGTGGCCTGTCGCAAAGAAAACATTACCGCGTTATCCCCTCCCTGACGGTCGGGGTTCGGTGGAAACGCCGAGGACGATTGCAGAAGTGACACCGAACCCCGACTGTCAAGGAGGGGACATGCTAACGAACTCGCTGCGACAGGCCACTAGATCCCTGATGGGTTCGGGAGCGCTTGATAGCAGGCCCAGAAGTCCGGGGAGGCGCGGTGGATCAAAGCTCAGTGGAGCGACCGGCGGAGTGGTCACGAAGGGCGCGCTCGGCTAGCGCATCTAGCTTGCCGGATTTGACGTCCGCTTCGAATTGACGGTCCCAGGCGGTGGAATCGAACTCGGAGAACCAAGCTCGAAAGGCAGATAGTTCCTCAGCGGAGAGTTCTTTTACTGCGCCCTCGATTTGCTCGATCTTGCTCATTCGCTTCTTATCCGGAAGAATATCAGGGAAGTCAGCCTTTATAATCTGCGTTCGCGTTCGTACTCGTCGAGTGGCTTGACGCGTCCGGCGGCGATATCGGCAAGGCCGCGGTCGAGTGAGGCGAGAGATTCCTCGTCGAGCGGCGGGCCGCCGGAGTCGGCGGCGTTTCGAAGGTCCTCTAGCAAGAAGCGCGCTAGATGCGCCGCGGCGAAGGACAACGCCTGCTGGAGGTCGGCCTCTTCAAGATCCGGGTAATCGGCGAATAATTCTGTCCGGTCTGTGTAGCTACCCAGAATTTCGAGGACTCGCTTGACGGTGAGGCGAAAGCCGCGAATACACGGTTGGCCGCCCATTTTGTCGGGCTCGATGGCGATGCGATCAAATGGCGGCTTTAGCGTCACGAATCCATTGTAGCCTCGGCGAGGGGCACACATTTTGGCTGGGCGTCAGCTTGGGAATCGTGGGCACCGCTCCCTGCGGTCACGGCTCTGTTACTTCGCGTCAGGCTGTCGCTTCGGAGATGAGGCGCCCGTTTTCGACGTTCTCGGGCTCGGGGGCTTGCAGCTTTTTCTCCGCTTTCCTTAGACGCTCCTGAAGCAGTTCGTATTCACGAAGAAACGACCGCATCGCGAGATAAAAGCGCAGGGCGAGGTCTTTCTTTTTGCAGGTCTCATACGAACGGCTCGCGGCCAGCAAGTCTGCCCTCACGGTTTCGAGTCTGGGATCATCCGGCACCTCGTCCGCCAACTCCACAATCAAAGCGCCCACCAGATTACTCAGAGCCGCACTGGAATTCGTCTCCGGCGCGCTCATGTGCTCCAACTGGCGCATGGCATCATGTATTTTACTCATAGGTCTCCTCCACAATTTCGTCGAGGAGTTATTATAGTTCGTTTCTGCTATTGCGCGCTACCCGCCATGCATGTAGAATCGGGTGCCATGAAGCAACGATTGGCAATTCTCACTGTCCTTATGAGCGTGTCCGGGTTTGCGGCGGAAGAGAAGACTGTTACCGGGTGGGTCCTCGACTCGGCTTGCGCGATTACTAAGGGGTTGAAAAAACCCATCAGCGCGGATTGCGCGGTGGCGTGTGCCAAGAAGGGGTCGCCGCTGGTTATTTTGCTCGACAACGGCACCATTTATCTGCCGATCGCGGACTCGATGCCGGCTGATGGGCAGAATGAACGGCTGATGCCGTTTGCGGGGAAGCGCGTTACGGTGTCGGGGAAGACCTATAAACAGGGCGGGGCCAACGCGATTGTGATTGAGAAGATCGCCGACGCCAAGTAAGACCGGACGCCGGCTGAAGCCGACGCTGCAAGCTGAAGCTCGCGCCACCAAGAAAAAGATTAGAGGGTTACGGTTTCGCCGCGCGCGGGCATATGGGCTTCGATGCCGTATTCTTTCGTGATCAAGGCGGCCAGGGTCGCGCCGGGGCCGGGTTCGCCGTGGACCAGGAACACCTTCTTCAAACCCTTGGCGAAGGGGCGCATCCATTCGATTAATTCGTGCTGGTCGGCGTGGCCGGAGAGTTCCTCTAGCGAGACTACTTCGGCGCGCAGCGGCATCGGCTCGCCGAAAATGGGTACCTCTTGCTGATGGTCTTGAATCTTGCGGCCTAGCGTGTACGGGGCCTGGAAGCCGGTTATGAGAATCGTGTTGCGCGGGTCCTCTATATTGTTGCGGAGGTGATGGAGGATGCGGCCCGCCTCCATCATGCCGGAGGACGCGATGATGATTACGGGTCCATGAAGGTCGTTCAGCTTTTTCGATTCGGAGGCCTCGCGGACGTAGGTGAGGCGGGAGAAGTCGAAAGGGGCTTGGTCGTCGTCCAGGAATTTTTGCGCTTCCTGGTCGTAGCATTCGGTGTGTTTGCGGTAAACCTCCGTCACGTTGATGGCGAGAGGGCTATCTACGAACATGGGGATCGAAGGGATGCGCTTCGCATCCATCAACTGGTGAAGCATCAGCACTACCTGCTGGGTGCGGCCGACGGCGAAACAGGGCACGATGATCTTGCCGCCACGGGCCGCGGTGCGATTCACGACGTCGGCGAGCTTGTCCTCGGCATGGCCGATGGGCGCGTGCAGGCGGTCGCCATAGGTGCATTCCATAATGAGATAGTCGGCGGCGTCGAGGGGCTGCGGATCGCGAATGATGGGGATGCCGACGCGTCCGACGTCGCCTGAAAATGCAAGACGCACGCCGTCGGCTTCGACGATCATCGCCGTGGAACCTAACATGTGGCCGGCGTCGTAGGTTCGATAGGCGAGGGCGGCGGAGACTTCTTTACGGTCGCCTAATTGGACGGGTTTAAAGAGAGGATAGGTGTGCGCGGCATCGTCGAGAGTATAGAGCGGGACGCACTCGCGGTCGTCGAGTCCTTTCGCTTTGCGGCGGGCGCGGCGCTTGTTGCAGAACTCGGCATCGGATTGCTGGATATGCGCCGAGTCGGCCAGCATGGCCAGGCAGAGGTCGATGGTCGCGGGGGTGGTGTAGATCGGCCCCGAAAATCCATTACGGACCAGCGTCGGCAGATTGCCGGAGTGGTCCATGTGGGCGTGCGAGAGAATCACGGAGTCGATGGAGGAAGCGGCGAAGGGGAAATTGCTGTTC
>Ga0182024_10000147_pt1 | contig 158336 bp, 141 predicted proteins | sample P32metaG_FD_120480 | JGI IMG/M metagenome (GOLD analysis project Ga0182024, IMG submission 120480) | Permafrost microbial communities from Stordalen Mire, Sweden - P3-2 metaG (Illumina Assembly) | ecosystem: Environmental > Terrestrial > Soil > Wetlands > Permafrost | place: Sweden: Stordalen...
CCACGCTTCTTTCAGACCCCGCCTCACGACGACGCCCTTGCGCTTCGCTATCACTTCACCTCCATCAGGTTGTGAAAAGGACTTTCACCTTCGAGCTGTCGAACATGCTCGGCACACATAAAAACCGGACGGCGCTCCCCAAGGGGAGCGCCGTCCGGTTGTGTAGCATCGAAGTGTTTTTGCCTGCCTAAGCCGATGGAGCTCTGCGCTTCCGCGGAGCGGCCGACTTGCTGCGGGCGCGCTTGGGCGGTGGAACCACGTTGCCGTCGACTTCCCTGCCCGTCGTCTTCCTGGCGCCCTTCTTCGGGCGTTCCGAACCGGCGGTCGGCTGGCCGGGAACCACAGGTTGCGGGCCCTCGTCTTCTTCCGCTTCGTCGGGAAGCGGCAGCGGTTCCGGCTCCGCAACTGCGGGCGGATGGAATTCAGCGCCGAGGTAAACCAACAACCCCTGCGTCTCATCCGGCACAATCCGAACCACGGTCTTATCCTGCGAGAAGTTGAGAAACTCGCCGAACTCCTGGAAGCCGAACGCCTTCCAGTCGAAGTTCGGAGATTCCTCGGCGACCCACTGTTGCAGATCCGTGGCCGTAACGCCTTCTTCCAGTTCCAGACGATGGTTTTCGAGCACATCGCGAAGGAACGGCAGCGCTTCTTCCGGCCGCACCGTCTTCTCCGGGGAGCCGCCGCGCTTGCGCGAAATCATGTAGCGGCCCTCGCCGCCCGTGACCAGAATCAGGTCGTTCTTGCGCAGCCGCTCGATGAAATCGGTGAAAGATCCCGCGCCATAAGCGCGTTCACTGAAGCTGGAATCCAGCTGCAGCATCGTGGACTTCAGCAAGCCCAGCTGCGGACGTACTTCGCGCCGCTCCAGAACCTGCAACGCGCGCTCAACCAGCGGCATCGCCTGATGCAGATCGAGCGCCGGACGGCGGGACGACTGCTGTCCCTGTTCCCTCGGAGGATGCTGCTGTCCGCCTTCCCGGGGGGGCGGACTCTGCCGCGGTTCCACGGAATGCGGTCCGCGCTCCTGCGGCCGATCGCGGCCACCGGAACCACCCGAACCACCCGATTCCCGTCCGTGATCGCGATGCGAGCGCGAAGAACGGCTATCGTCGAGCATCGATTCGTAGCTGATGAACTCGTGACAGTTCTTCTGCAGGATCGTGCTGGTGAAGGCCTTGCCGCCCACCACGAACACCGTCTTATCGTATTGCTTCAGCTTATTAACGAGCGCGATAAAATCGCTGTCGCCGCTGACGATGGTGAACGCGTTGATGTGATCGTGCGTGAACGCCATCTCCAGCGCGTCGAGCGCCAGATTGATATCGGCGCCGTTCTTATCGCCGCGAGGCGACGGGTCGCGCTGCACCATCTGGACCGCGTATTCGGAGAGCTGGCGGGTGGAATTTTCCATCCGGCCCCAGTTCGCGTACGCGATCTTGGTGACGATTTCGCCCCGTTCTTTGAGGGCTTCGAGAACGACGGAAACGTCGAATTCCCTTTGCAGCGTCGATTTGACGCCAATTTCAATATTGTCGAAGTCGATGAAGATCGCAATCTTCAGATGCTTTTCCATGTTTACCTTAGTGAAGCTCGGCTCCTGGCGGGCGAAGCTTGTCTCCTGGCGGCGTGAGCCGCGCCTTCTGTTCGTCGGGCGAGCCGATTCTCGCGGCGCGATTTGCGTCGCCTCTCTTAATTCTTCGTGCACCGGAGTGCCCTGCTCTGATTCTTCCATTGATTAATAACTAACGCCTAATGACTTAACGCTCCGCCACGGGGCCAACGGCCTCGCGGACAGAAGCTACAATCGTTTCCAGCGAAGCGCCGGGCTGAAACACTTTTGCCACGCCCTGCCGCTCCAGCTCCCGTGCGTCGTCGCCCGGGATGATACCACCCACAATAACCTTAACGCCGGTCATGTCGTTCTGCCGAAGTAACTCCATCACGCGGGGGACAACGGAGTTATGCGCCCCGGAGAGCATTGAAAGCCCGATCACCTGCACATCTTCCTGCAGCGCGGCGTTGACAATCATCTCAGGGGTCTGTCGCAAACCAGTATAGATTACTTCCATGCCCGCATCGCGAAGAGCTTTGGCGATAACCTTAGCGCCGCGATCATGACCGTCAAGGCCGGGCTTTGCGACCAGGACGCGTATGGGAGTATTCATATCGCGGCTTGCCACCGCTGGTTCCATGGTAGCAGTCCCGCGGTCGCTATTCCCACTCGATTGTGCCCGGCGGCTTGTGGGTGAGATCGTAATACACGCCGGCGATCTCCGGAATCTCAAGCAGCCGGGCTGACATGGTGCGCAGCAGATCGTCCGGCATGGTGACTGAATCGGCGGTCATGCCGTCCACCGAATAGATCGGGCGCAGCACTACCGAATCGCGCGCTTCTCCTGAACCCAGCGGAATCAGAATCACCGGAAACTGCCAGACCTTCGCATCGAAGCCGGATTCGAGCGACAGATCGCGAACAATACCGTCCGATCTTCGCAGCAGTTCCAGCCGGCCATGCGTAATGAAACGGGAGTAAACACGCTGCTGCCCGAGCGGCTCCCTGGATGCCACGCACGCCATCACCCGATTCACGCCGGCAGTGCGGTTCACCAGTTCCGTCGCTTCATCCTGTAGCCTCGCCGTTGCTGAAGGGAACGCGTCAATCGCCAGCACCGGCGCGTAGCTGCGGGAATCGCCCTGCACACCGACGGAATGAACCGGCACCAGCCAGCCTTCCGGAACTCTGGTCACTGCGTGCTCTTCGGCCGAGCAAAGACAACGAATCGCGAGGCCTGGACCCGGAAACGGATGCCGATCCAGCAGCGCCGCCGAGAGTCCCATCTCGCGGCCGATCTCGCGCACTTCATCCTTATAGAAATCCGCCAGAGGCTCGACGATCAACCCCTGCTCCATCAGCTTCTGAATGCCGGGAACGCGGTTGTGATGGGTCTTGATGGTGGCGGTCTTCGATTGATCGCCACTGCGCTGACCGCCCGATTCGATGGTATCGGGATAGATGGTTCCCTGCCCCAGAATCCAGCTGCCATCGGCAACGCCGCGAGCCGCCATGATGCGTTCCTGCACCTTCACGAACTGTTCGCCGATGATGTGCCGCTTGAGCTCCGGTTCGTGCACACCTTCAAGCGGCCCGAGAAATTCTTCCTCGGCGTGCTCGATACTCACTACACCGTGTCCGAGCGCCGCGAAGGTTTCTTCGACAAATTCGGTTTCGCCCTCACGCATCAGCCCGGTATCGACATAGACTCCACAGACGCGTTCGGAACCGAGCGCTTCGAGGCAAAGCGTAAACGCTACGGTGGAATCGACACCGCCGCTCACGAAGAAAAAGACACTGCGTTCACCCGCTCGCTCGCGAATCTGGCTTTCCACCAGGCCGATCCGGTTCGAAGGATTCCAGTCTTTCGCGCAATTGCAGATACCGAAGAGAAAGTTTTCGAGAATGCGGACACCTTCGGTGGTATGAGCCACCTCGGGATGAAACTGTACGCAGTAGATCCGACGTGAATCGTCTTCAATGGCCGCGGTGGAGCAGGTGCTGGTAGTCGCCAGCACTCGGAAGCCGGCGGGAGGGACCGCTACCAGGTCGCGATGCGACATCCAGATTTTCTGATGGTCCGTAAGGCCCGCGAACAGGCGCGAATCCTGCACCTGAAGATCGAGGAACGCCAGACCGAACTCGCCCTTATCTCCCGGGCGAACGTCGCCGCCCAGAAGGTGCGTGATCAACTGCTGGCCGTAGCAAATGCCAAGCGTCGGGATACCGGACGCAAGAACAGCGGGGTCCAGGGTGGGGCTTGAGGGATCGTAAACGCTGCTGGGGCCGCCCGAGATGATGACGCCGCGCGCGTGACGTAACGCATCGACCGGCGCTTCGCTGGGGAAAACCTCGGACGAGACGCCGAGTTCGCGAACCTTGCGGGCGATGAGGTGACAGTACTGGCCACCTGTGTCCAGTACAGCGATCTGGGCCGGAGAAACTACTTTTGCGCCCTTTCAGCCCTGATTTTGGAAGCGCTGTTCAGCAGCGCCTGCGCCTTCGGCAGGTCTGCGATGGCAGCTACCACTTCAGGATCAGTCACAATTTCATACTTTGTGGATTCATCGAGGTTGAACGCCGTCTTGTAAATCTCGCCCTGTAAGCGGCGGCGAAGCTGGTCGTTTTCTTTGGTGAATTCCGCGTCCGTAAACGTGAATTTCTGCGCCTGTAACCAATTGTGAAAATCGGTCATCTGCGCCGCATCCACGTTCCAACCGGCCGGCAACGCGCCCTTATGCGTGGAGAAGAAATGCTTCGTGTACATCTGGAACTGATACTTCAGGTAGAGCTCGGTTTCGAGCGGTCCCCAGCAGGTGGGAATACCGCGGCCTTCGGGGTCGCAGGCGCTCCTCGGAGTGTCGAATTTGTCGTCGGGCGAAATTCCTCCGCCGCCGTAAACAGTGCGTCCGCTATCGGTCATCTTCACATCGGCCGGATTCCGCGCCGCCGTGTTGGTGCGGTAGTAGTAATCGAAGAACGAAACGCTGGAGTAGTCGCGCTGAATCAGACGACCGCTCGGCGTGTAATACTTTGCGGTGGTCAGGGCCAGACCTGTGTTTTCAGACAGAGGATAAACCGTCTGGACGAGGCCCTTGCCGAACGTATTGTCGCCCAGAATCCAGGCGCGGTCGTGATCCTGCAATGCGCCGGAAACAATTTCCGACGCGCTGGCCGACCGGTTGTTGACGAGAACGACGATCGGATAATTCCGCCCGTGGTTGCCTTCGGTCGCCTTGTAAGACTTCTCCTGCGAAGCGCGCCCGTGGTGCGAAACGATTTCGGAACCCTTCGGGAGCAAATGCCCGGCCACGGCAACGGCATCCGTCAGCAGACCGCCGGGGTTGCCGCGAAGATCGAGAACCAACCCCTGCAGACTGTCTTCGTTGAGACTCTTCAGGGCGGAGGCAAAATCGTCGCCCGTCGTCTCAATAAACTCCTCCAGTTCCACATAGCCGATGCCGGGCTTGAGCATCACTGCCGCGTTCACACTGGAACGATGAATCTCGTCGCGAACGAGATTGACGACGACGTCCTCGGCGCCTTCGCCGCGCTGAACCTCAATCCGGACCGGAGTTCCCTTCTGACCTTTCAGGAGATCGGCGACTTCCGTAGAGCTCAGGCCGTCGGTCTTTTTGCCATTCACGTTGACGATTACGTCGTTCGGAAGTAAGCCTGCCTTATAGGCGGGCGACCCGACGAAGGGCTCCACCACGATGGTCTGCATCACACCTGCGGTGTTGGCCTTGCCTTCCACGCGCATGCCGACGCCGGCATAGTGACCGCTTTGCTCTTCGCGCATGGCCTTCAATGCGGTTGGATCGAAAAAGTTGGAGTGGGGATCGAGCGTCCGCAACATACCGGTGATGGCACCGCCGTCGCCGCCAGTTCCGGTACCGTAAATCGCTCTGTCGGCGCTCACCGGGTCGGCGAAATTCTGCTCAACCGTGGAATATAGCCTGGTGAAGTCTTTGACGCTGGTGCTGATTTCGTCATCGCCGCCGGCGGCGGAAGCGACCTGCGCGTTTGGCCCGTAGATGCCACCGACAATGGCGCAGCCGACGACCAAAAGAGGAATCAGAATGAAGGACCGGTGCTTATTCGACAGACCGAAATGAGCCATAGTGAAAAGAGACCTTTCCCTTGAGCCGCTCGCGCAATTGTGGCTCTAAAGCCAGTATAGCAGTGTTAATTTCCGAGTCGGTGACGATTGGCCGCAGCTCAGCTTTAACGGCAGTCGCCGAAAAAACAGCGAATGTTGGCAATTCCGTCGATCTGATCTCCCCAGAGGGGGTTGAGCCATCACATCCGTTGCGCTGATGGCCGCGCAGGGTAGCGCGGCACCGCGACGCACAAGCCAGTGGTAGAGCGCGCAAAGCTGAATGCCCGGCGACCCGAATTTCAGCCGGACTTTTTAGGTCAGCTATGCTCTGAGCATGTCTTCCATCCGACAAACGTCATCGTGGCTCGCGAACGCATTATGCAGTTCACCGTCGCCGCAGTGAGCGACGGTCCAAGTTCTATATATCAGGGCTGGCGTTCCCTCCAGTGAACAACGAGCTCGGTCAGGATGCTTCTAGCTCATTCTCGGATTTCGATCATTTGCGTTTCTCGTGGCCTCAAGGATTGGACGGCCTCATTCCGGTTGCCACTCCGGCCCGACCTTATCGATTCCTGCGGTCTTCGTTAATTGGTGAAAGTCCTGGCCATTTAGGCCAACGGCACTAATCTGGTAATTTTCATCTCGCTTCGAGTCAAACACGATGAACTGACCGTCAGGGCTAAAGGAAAAGTTTCCATTCGGGGCCGACCCATCGAGTATTCGGTGTTGATCGGAGCCATCTGCGTTCATGGCATAGAGTTCGATAGGACCGTCCCTATCCGAGAAGAACACAATACTATTTCCAGACGGCGTAAACTTCGGTCCGAAATTTCTATTCGTCGCGCTGGTAAGACGTTCCAAGTTCGATGTCTCGGTATCGAACAGGTAAACAGCGGTCCTGCCGTCGCGATCAGATTGAAACAGAATGTGTTTGGCGTTATTAGAGAAAATAGGGTCATTGTCGTTTCCAATACCTCCCGGAACCACCCGCTGTTCGGTCCCATCTGGCTTCATGAAGCCCACCTTGAATTCCCGGTCCTGAAGTATCTCAAAGGCCAACAGAGTGCCGTCAGGGGACCATGCTCGACCGAAATGATTCGCGGAGTCCGGCAACCTCCGATCATTCTTGCCGTCTGCGTCGATGACGTGCATTTCCTCGTTGCTGCCACTTCTTTGCTCATAGACAATCCGCTTTCCATCGGGCGACCAAACCGGAAATATGCCGCTGCCTGCGCACTCCACTAGCCGGACCCTGCCTGAGCCATCCGCGTTGACACGATAGAGGGCGCTCTTGCCCGTGCCCTCGTAAACCGCAAACGCTATGAGCCTCCCGTCTGGCGACCACGTTGGATTCCTGGCGTCTTGCACACCATCAGTCAGCTGTTTTTGGTTTGAGCCGTTTACGCCGATGACATTGAGGTCGTACCCCTTTTCTCGCTTTGATAAGTACGCAACTAGTCGGTCGGTTTTGGACTCGGCAAGCCAACGTTGGCTGGAATTCTCTGTGGGCGCAGCCTTTAGATTCAGCACTGCATTTTTCTGGGAGGGCGTTAACCATACGGTACCCCCTCCAAATTGACTCAAAGTCAATCGAATCGTTCCGAATTGCTTCGTCGAAATGGTGGCAAAGCGCTTATCGTCCTGGTCAATGCTGATCTTGTCGGTTATAAGCTCAACGGGCTTATCTGCGATTGTGAACTTTGTAACGATTGCGTCAACGTCGTCGAGAGTTCGATCGGCGTTTAAGGTTAAGGACTTGATACCTGTCCCCAAGTAGAGAGACAATGCGCCAACATCCACCTGCTCATACTGCTCGTGAGCTTTTATCCTCACGGCTGCTTCTTGGCCCGCAGTTGTCTGAGCCGTTGCCGGGCCAGAACCTTTTGCTGCATTCAGGGCGTCAAGCGTCTTCTGGTCGAACTCCCCCGTGACCGGCAGATTGTGATCTGACTGAAACTTCCGCAGCGCTGTAATCGTCCTTGTTCCGATCGCGCCGTCAGCCGATCCGGGCTCGTAGCCGAGGAACTGAAGACGCTGTTGTGCTTCCTGGACGCTCTTCTTTGCTGTCGCCCCTGCGGTGGTCTGTTGGGGTGAGCTTTGGGCGAAAGCTGAAAACGCCCTCAGCGACAGATAGCCCACCAGAAGAACGATCAAAAAAGAAGACTTCGTTTTCATGGGATGTATTTTATCCCACTTCAGGCGGGTAATTGTCCCGGTCCCTCTGTGTTCTAACTCTCCTGAATTGCATGCATCGAAAGTATCCGCCCATCCCATTATTGCCACAACCGTTACGGAGCTCCGTCCAGGTCCACGGCGGCTCCGTTAACGCGGAGACGAAAAAGAGGATACGCAGGGACTGGGGTCCACGAAGTCGGTGCGACGGCATCTTGACCTGGACGTGGCGCAGGCGCTATCTGACGGGGCGACATCTTCGCGCATTCCCGTGTTGACGGCGCTTCAAGTTCACGCGGCTTGCCACGGGTTGAAGAGCGACACTTCGGCGTTCTTAAAATCGTCGACATTTCGAGAAACTACCGTGAGATTGTGGTGTATCGCAGTCGCCGCGATCATCGCGTCAACCGTAGGTACGGATCGGCCTTGCCGCTTCACATCAGCTGCAAGCATGCCCCATCGGTCCGCTACAGCGTCACCCACGGGAAGAATTCGGCCGGCGAAACGGCGCCTTAAATCAATCTCAAGCCACGCCTCCAACTGCGCGCGTCGCTTGCCCTCGGCCAGCGTGACTATGCCCTTTCGGATTTCACCCAGTGTGAGGACGCTCAAATACAGCGTTCGTTCATCAGCGGCATCCAGCCACGCCAACACGCGCGGCTCCGGCTTGATGCTCACGACCTCAGAAATCCAGTTCGTATCGAGGAGAAACCCGCTCAAAGCGTGATATCCCTACCCGTGTCTTTATCCCGCTCAAAATGAAGCTCAAGACCAACGAGAGGAGATTCACGGAAAAACTGAACAAGACTTTTCGGCGCGCTCTTCTCCCGCAACGCCTCCACGCCAGCTCTGATCAGTTCATCCACCGAGCGAAAATTTCCGTTGTTGATTTCCTGGCGAACCAGGAGTTCAGTTTCCGGGGCAATGTCAATGTTCATGACGCGATTCCTCCTGCTTACCTTTCAGAGTAAAGGATACAGGGCCATGCGTCACAGGCCTTCGGAATTACCGAGACGGCGTTCTACTTCTGCGCGCGCTCGGCCCTGACCTTATTCGCGGCGTCCAGCAGCGCCTCCGCTTTCGGCAGAGAAACCTCGGCCGCTACCACCTCGGGGTCCATCGACAACTGGTAGTTGGTGGAATTGTCCACGTTGAACGCGGTCTTATAGATTTCGGTCTGCAGCCGTGTGCGAATACGCTCATACTCCTTCGTATATTCGTCTTCCTTGAAGTCAGCCTTCTTTTCGAGCAGCCAGGCGTGGAAGGCCGCCATCTGATCGGCATCCACGTTCCAGCCAACAGGCAACTGCTCCTTATGGAAGGTGAAGAAGTGCTTCGTGTACGCCGCGTACGTGTCCGCCAGGAACAAATCGGTCTCCAGCGGTCCCCAGCACGCCGGATTATTCACGACCGCGTTGCAGGGTCCGCTGGGAACGTCGAACTTCTCGTCGGGCGAGATTCCGCCGCCGCCATAAACGGTGCGGCCGCTGTCCGTCATCTTGACGTCGTTCGGATTCCGCGCCGCCGTGTTCGTGCGGTAGTAGTAATCGAAAAACGAAACGCTGGAGTAATCGCGCTGGATCAAACGGCCGCTGGGCGTGTAATACTTCGCCGTCGTGAGCGCCAGACCGGTGTTTTCCACCAGCGGATAAACCGTCTGGACGAGGCCTTTACCGAACGTGTTGTCGCCCATGATCCAGGCGCGGTCATGATCCTGCAGGGCTCCGGAAACGATCTCCGAAGCGCTGGCCGAGTTCCGATTCACCAGGACGACGATCGGGTATTTCAGCCCGTGGTTGCCCTCCGTAGCCTTGTAGGACTGTTCCTGCGACGCGCGGCCGTGGTGCGAAACAATTTCCACGCCTCTCGGCAGCAGATGGCCGGCCACCGCGACAGCCTCGGTCAAAAGGCCGCCCGGATTACCCCGGAGATCCAGCACCAGGCCCTTGAGGTTATCCTCATCCAGGCCTTTCAGCGCGTCCATAAAGTCGGCACTGGTGGTTTCGATAAAGCCGGTCTTGTCGATCCTGACGTAGCCGATGCCCGGCTTCAGCATGAAAGCCGCCGACACACTCGACCGGGCAATGGCGTCGCGCACGATATCGAACTGCATCTTTACGGAATCTTCCCCGCGCAGCACCTGAATCTGAACGGGGGTTCCGCGCGGTCCGCGCAGAAGATCGGCCACTTCGCCCGAACCAAGACCGTTAGTGTCCTTGCCGCTCACGTTGACGATGACGTCGTTCGGCTTCAGGCCGGCTTTGTAGGCGGGGGAGCCGACCAGCGGGTCCACCACGATCGTCTGAATCACACCGGCCGGATTGAACTTGCTCACCACTTCCATGCCGACTCCATAGTAGTGGCCGCGCTGATCTTCGCGCATGGCCTTCAGCGCCTTGGGGTCAAAGAAATGCGAGTGCGGATCGAGGGTCCGCAACATTCCGGGGATGGCGCCGTCGCCGTCGCCGCTGCCGTAAACCGCCAGATCGGCGTTGACGGGGTCGGCGAAATTCTGCTCCACGGTGGAATAGAGGCGGGTGAAATCTTTGAGGCTCGCGCTGGTATCGTCATCGCTGTTGGCAGCGGACGCGACCTGTGTGGCCGGTCCGTAAATGCCGCCAGCCAGAGCGCCCAGCAGGACAAGGACCGGAATCACCAGGAAGGATCTGCGTTTGTGCGACGTTCCGAAGTAGGCCATGAGTATAGGATCTCTTCTGAGCCTGCTTGCGGTCAAGGCTCGATTTGTCAGTTTGTTGGATAGACGGGGCTAAATAGATGACGTTAGGTTTAGTGCGCTGGTTTCCCCGGAACTGCCCTGGCCGTGGCCGGTTTCGGCGATTTCGTCAGATTCTCAGCGATAAAAAGGCCGCTCTTGCCTGCAGCCACAATATCAAGGTCGCCATCGCCGTCGATGTCGGCAACCCGGACCTGTAGTCCGGCGCCCATGCGGCCGCCATAATCGATCAGATGGCGGACCCATTCGACGCCGCCGTTGCCGCCGGGTCCACGGCCCGTGACGGGGGCCTTCCGGTACTCATACCAATACAGCCCGAGCGGCTCTTTTTCGCCAGGATCGGTGCCATTGTGCGCCATATAACGTTTTCCGGTGACCAGATCCAGCTGGCCGTCTCCGTTCAGGTCCACCAGCGCGGAGGCGTGCGCCTGGGACCATGAATTGTCAATGGTGTGACGAATCCACTGGGTTTCCCTGCCCGGCTCGGCAGGCATTTGTTCGAACCAGTAGATGCCGTAGTCGTGGGCGGCGGTGGTCAGGATGTCCATGCGGCCGTCGCCATTCAAATCGATCGCATACATGAAGCCGAACTGCGTGCGAGCGGGGGTAGCGGGGGCCGGCGAGGGTGATGCCCCTGCCCGAGCGGCGGGCGCGGGGGGTGTTTCCCAGTCGGTCGGGTGGAAGGTCCATTGGCCGTTGGCAGGGTCGGGCGGCGCTTCGAACCAGCCTTTGGGGGTCAGGATGTCGTTGCGGCCGTCGCCGTTGATATCGCCGACGCCGATGCCGTGGCCGTAGCTCTGCTGGCTGACAACGTGTTTGACCCATTTGTGATCTTTCAGTTCGAACCAGGCCAGGGGGACAGTGGCGCGGTCGAATTCCGGCAGGATCTCCAGTGCTTTGCCGTCGTTATTCAGATCGACCAGAAAGGCGAACTCTGTGGGGCCGGAATGGTCGATTTCGGTTGCCTTCCATTCTCTGATGGATGGCGAGGCCACGTTCTTGCCGGGATTTTTCAGCCAGACGATATTGCCGGAGAAATAGCCGAACTGGACGATGTCGGGATAGCCGTCGCCGTCGACATCGAGCACCAGATCGCTGAAGTTGTCGACGTAGTTGCTGGTGAAGTTGATCTCGCGGATGGGGTGTTTCTTCCAGGAGGGGGCTTCGTACCAGCTGTCGCCCGAGACGATATCGGGCAAGCCGTCTTTGTTGATGTCCGCGATGGCGGTGGTTTCGGTGGCTCCGGGGTCGATCATGCGGACCCGGAAGGTTATGTCCGGCGGGCGGCTGGCTGCGGCCAGTATTGCGGCGGTGATGGCGGGAAGGAGAAATTTGCGCACGTTTTAGCTCCCGGTTCGGGAGTTTTCATGATATCGCCGTTGGTGACAGCGCCTGCGCCCGGCTCAAAGGTTTCACCATGATTTTATGACTTGGGAGGGAAATCCTGCCGGGGCAACCCCCTGTTGTTGCGGCAGGTGGCCGGGACGGCGTGCCCACCCAAGCGGCCCTCCGTCCCAATACGAACGGTGTTCACCGGACGGATGCGGAGCATCGGCGCCACAGCGCAATAGCAATGTCGCGACGGTGTGTCGGCTCTGAATCTGACGGTTTCGAAGGAGGTTGGTCCGGAACTTCAGGGACCGCGCCACACCTGCCCGATGAGGCCGGTGGCGTCGGCCCATTGAGACTTCGCGGAAGAATCCGTTCTCGGCCCGTATCGAGCCGAATCCCCACATCGGCGACTTCCCGACGACCTTCCGGCGGACCCGGAACGTGACGCGGGCTGTCGCAAACTTCCTTCGGATCGGGACAGAGGCATAACCCTCGGCGCGGGTATCCTGCGTCCACTGCTCCAGGGTCTCCGGAATGACGGCTGACAGGTCGGCATCGCGCCCGACGTGCTTTTCCGGTTGAACGGGCGGGCATAATCCATAATGCCACTTGACTATCAAGCGATGCTGGTGATAAAACATTTAACACCCTGACCGCCACACGTCGCCATCGGGAACTACCCAAATGACACCCACACCACAGCCTTCTGCACTTGCGTCGCTCGCCAATAAGATCGTCGGGAATCCAGCGAACGAAGTCGGGCGGGATGCCCGGACCGTAGGGACCGCGATGCTCACGGCTATGTTTGTGGGCGTGATCATCGCGATCTGCTGGAATCCGTCGCTTTGGGCGCCCGTGTTGATGTGGGCTGCCGCGTCGAGCGCCGTTGGGTGGTTTCTGGGATTTATCTTTGGTAAAAATATATCTGACGGGTCCACTGTGTGATAGGATACCCGGATGGCTGAAGTTTGGTTGTGGTTTAAGGCGTTCGTTCCTTATTGGTGGGCGCTTATGAGTTGCGCAGCCTTTACGGCATTAAGTGTTTACGCTGCCATTAAGAAAAAAGGAAATCGGTGGGTCGTTATAGCTACCGCATCGCTCGCTATTTTGTTTTTCGGTGTTGCCTCTTTTGAGGCGTGGGATAACGAGCATGATGGCAGGCTTAGCGAGGAAAGTGACTTGAATCGCACGCGGGCAGAGTTGGCCGATCTTCGGAATGATCGATCACCGCATATGTCTGGCGTGATAGACCAGAAACTATTCGGGGTGACGGATGGTGGAACAATCGGAGTTCTTGTTTTGGTTGCGGTGAGGAATACGGGAGAGCCAAGTATCGCTGAAAGATGGCGTCTTCGGCTGCAATCAGGGCCATCAAAGCTTGATTTCCATCCAGGTTACTTTAACGATGGCTTTACTATGCACGGGGATAATGGTTTCAAGCTCACCCTGAAGCGCCACGACGCACTAGAGGAACATTTTATTTCGCCCTTACCCAGGGGCGCGGTAGTAAGGGGGTGGCTGCGTTTTTCTGTTACGGGATTGTCGCTGGAAAATGTTAGAGATGCAACATGGTCAATAGTTTTTGAGGATGTATTGGGTAATGAGGGTATCGTTCGAGACATATCGAAATCGGATATTGATCAAAGGCCGGGCACTTGGTATTACCCTGGGTCAAAGCCAGTCAACATTCCGTTTGAGCGCGGGCATAAGAAATGAGATCATGGAGGCGGTATGACAGAAGAAACGAACCTTCCCGATTGTCACGAAGGCCCCGACGCATTCGAGCGTTTCGATGCGATGATGACAGACCTTCTGGCGGTTCCAAAATCCATTATCCTGAAGCGACAAGCAGCCTATCGAAAAAAGGTAGATGCCAATCCGAAACGACGTGGTCCAAAGCGAAAAATGGAGACTCCCGAAGAAGTCTCCATGCCAGACTCACTACCCGAAGAAGCTTAGAACGGTTCGTCGTTCTGGTGTCCGGTCAGTTCCTTGTAGGTGAGGCGCTTGCCGACGATCTGCGATACCGCCAAGTCAAACCGTTCGGCGTCGTCCATGTCTTTGCGGTTATTGTACCGGAATGCCTGTTCGTCTATGTAGCGGTGAAGATGGAATGGCTCAACCGAAACATAGGTTCCCTTCAAGCCGCGCTTCAGGAGACTCCAGAAGTTCTCGCATCCGTTAGTGTGAATCTGCCCGTTAACGTAGGTTTCGGCATGGTCCACAACCTGGTGCGTGAATTCGTCCAGTCCCTCGTAAGACTTCAGCGCGTCCGTGTAGATGCTCGATCCCGCTTCCACGTTGTCCCGAACCAACTTCTGAAGGTCTTTCTTTTTCCGCGTCTCCATAACCTGAGCGCGAATCTCTCCACCACGCTCCAGAACGGCTGCTACAATCGCCTTCCCGTCGGGGCCGCGACCGTGGATCTTTTCAGCGCGTTTGTGAGCGTGCATATTTCGGGCCTTGCCGCCGATGAAAGACTCATCGGCTTCGATTTCCCCCGAGAGTTTTCCTCCGTTCTTTCCTTGGAGCGCAAGGCGCGCGCGTTGCAGCATGAACCACGCCGTCTTTTGGGTGACACCCATCGCGCGGTGGATCTCCCAGGACGAAACGCCGTTCTTGCAGTTCGTAACCAACCAGACAACCGGAAGCCACTTATCCAGACCGAGCGGGCTATCTTCCAGAACCGTGCCAGTCTTCAGGGAGAACTTACGCTTGGCATGATGGCTGGAGCACTGCCACCGATACGTTTTGGCGTCGTAGGTGACTTTCTTGCTACCACACGTCGGGCAAGTAACTCCATCGGGCCATCGTTTCGAGGACATGTAAGTAACGCAGTTCGCGGGCTCCGAGAAGTAAGTAATTGCCTCCCTCAGAGTCTTAGGTGTCTTGACTTCCATAAGTCAAGCATAGCGGAATTAACTGGACCCGTCAAGTATATTTTTACCTTATCTTTGGAATTCCGCGAGTTCCGCGTAAAGTCGTCATGGCGACCGCAGCCCCCACGGGAAACACGCCAGCGGGAGGCGCGGCGGCGGGCGCAGCAGCCGGCGCACAGCAGGGTAACGATCAGCAGGGAGAAAACCAGCCCAAGTCGCCCGACGCCGTCAACACGAATCTTGAGGAAATCTCGGACTGGCTCACCAAGATTATCGTGGGCGTATCGCTCGTGGAACTGAGAAAGGCGCTGGCAGCTCTCGAGGGGGCGGCCGAGTTGATTGCCAAAAGCATCGGTGGAACAGGTCAGGTCTCATTTGCCTACGCGCTTATGCTGTATTTCTCAATTTCCGGATTCTTAGGCGCGTACCTTCTGACCAGACTATATCTGCAGAAAGCTTTTAGCGATGCAAGTTCGTAGATGACTATCACTTCACGCGCAGAAGACCGGCAAGAGTCTCCCATGACTGCGCAAGCCGTCACAATCCCGATTCTTATAAGTATAAATAACCCGATTTTGTGCAATAATATTCCGCACGATGTCAATTCAGCCTGAGCCTGACGAACGTGACGCTGTCTGTTTTACGTCGGGCCTCCGAGGCTTGTGTTTCAGCGCGGGCGTCATTCATGCGTATCTGGCTGCGGACCGGCCGGCCCCGGCTGTCGTGGCCGGCATTTCCTCGGGAGCAATCAGCGCCGCAGCGTTTCAGAAGGCCTACCGTCTTAAAGAGCAGGGCAAGGACAGGGAAGCGGCGAGGTGGGCGTGGTTCCAGAAGTACGCTGCGGCCCTGACAGAACCGCCCGGAGGTGTTTTCTGGGATTCATTGCCAAACCCGACCGACTTCTTTGCCGATGAAAATCTGCCCGGCCTGCGGGATTTTTCGCTCAGCCCCAGGTTGCAGACAGAGCAGATGCATGCACGCCGTCAGAGATATCTTCTCCAGCATCTGGGTCTCTGGTGTTCGAAGCTGTCCGTTCGAGTCTCAACAATCGGCGGCCTGATCGTCAATTATGTCCGGTATAAGGAATCTTATTCCGCAAACGCGGCAATCAGATTCTGGAACTATTTCCGCTTCGCTACTATCGTCGTAATCCAGTTGTTGTGGCATACTGCATGGCATCCGATCAGGGTTCACGAGGGCCTCTTCGACGAGACTAAGTCCGGGCCTCGGCCGCTCCTCGGATGGCATCTCTACCTGACCGTTTTGGCAGTTCTGTTTGGGGCATGCGCCCTAGTGCCGGGATTGGCGTTAATCATAACCCACCTCGCCCCCGATGCCGGCATGACTTTGTTGGCGATATTTTTGGTTATGGCGGCCACAGCGTGGGCGGTACGGAAGCGCGAAATTCAGTTTCTTAAGAAGGCGCTGCTCGCCAGCGTGGGATTTGGACGCTCGCTGCTGCACAGTTTCCCGTTGCGAAAGCGAATCTTCGATTTGTTCGGAGACGAACCGTTTCTTTCGGACCCGATGCCTGCGCTTCTGGTTGTCGCTCCGCTCCAGACCCTTTACCGGGACGGCACTCCCGTTGCCGCTCGCCAGCTTTGGGCCAGAGCTGGCTCGCAGATCCTGACGACCGAGGCGCTGGTGACGGCTGTCGCCGTTCCCGGTATTTGGGAGCCGCGCAGGATAACCGCTGATTTCTTCAGCCAGTGGGAACCCCTGCCTGAAATGACGCCAACCCCATCCACTCCGGCGAGGACGGCATCGGGAGGGAAGCAGAAAGGCTTTTCAGCAATCGTCGAGAGCATTCGCTCTGCATACGGCGTCCTGAGGAGCCGGACGTCGGAGGAAGCGGGGTCTCTCAACCGGGATGAGCCAGGACCTCGACGCGACGTGCTCGATCTTGTCGACGGGGCGGCTGTGCGGCAGAATCCGTTGCCGGCGATGCTTACCTATCTGAAGCGGAATCCCGATACTGCGGCAAAACTCGAGGTTCCCCGCAGCGGCGCCGCGATTCACGTTGTGTACAGTGTTCCACTGGACCCGCCCGAAGGAGACGACGAGGTGGATGAGCAAAGCGTCAATATTGTGGATACTGCACTGACTGCCCTGAAACTGGCGGCACGACGCGATACCAGCATGGAGGTAAAGCAACTCAATTGCATCACGAGACTCGAACGCGAGTTGCGCGCAGCAGGCAAGTCAAGCGGCGCAACGGCAGCATTCGCAGACGAAATCGCTCCACCCGCCGAAACTGCGCGCCCCGCGGGAAATGGAACGCCGCAGACCGATTCCACTGAGAAGGAAAAATTCAAAAGCATGGCCGTCGGCTGCCGCCGGACGCTTGAAAAACTGTATGCGGGCCGGCTCGCCTCCATGCCCGCCGAAGATGGCCTTGTAAAATGCCGGGACTTGCTTATCGGGATTGGAACGAAGAGAGATATTCCTAACCCGCGCCAGCCTGGACTTTCCGAAATCTGCTCACAGTGCGAACGGAAATTGCATCAGCCGGTAACGGCGACGCGGCCCCCCGCTGGTTCATTGTTTACGCGCTTTCCTAATCTAAAAGTTCGACCGCAAAACACGCAAGCCCGGCCCCGGATCGTATTCCTTTGGAGTGGAGGAGTATTCCGCGGTTCATTTCATATAGGGATGATAGCCGCGCTGCGGACGGCAAACGTCCGGCCAGACCTGATCGCGGGAGCTTCGGTAGGGACATTGATGGGCGCGACCCTGGCATCCATTTTCAGTCTGCCTGAGGACGAGGGTACAGAGCGGTTCAAACGTCTTGTCGCGGTCTTTCGTCAGGTCGACTCCGAAGTAGCACTGACAAAAACTCTGAAAGAGGCGAGCCGCGACCTCGGAATTCGGGCACGCAACATTCGACTGTCGCCGGCCATGGTGCGACAGACTGTACTTCAGGGTATTCGGGCCGATTCGGGGTACGCGGCGACGGGAGCGCCACCTGAGCTCATTGATGCCATCGCAAGCCTGTTCAGCATCCCTCTGGACGAAACCCGTGAAATAGCCGGGAGGTTTATCGCCGGGATGGTTGCCGAGGCTACGCGCGAGTTGCTGATCAGCATTCGGAAACATACGCTCATGCGACTCAACATTCAATCCGCGGTCATCGGAAGTTCCCTGCTGGAAAAACGGGCTGCCGAGCTTATTGGAGGAACGGACGGAACGGACATACCGCTCAATACCGACCAGCCGTTTACTGAGAAACAGATAGCGTTTCTTGCGACCGCGACAAACCTCGGCGCACAGGGGCAGGTTGTGTTCGGAGATAATCCCGGCCATCGGAATCGACGTTATGACTTTGTCGCCTCCACACTTTCATCGAGCGCTTTTCCCGCGGTCTTCGCGCCTCGTCGTCAAAGCGACGTCCTTCCCGGCTATGGCCATTTCAATGTCAGATACAGCGACGGCGGCATCTTCGATAACCTTCCCTTCCTTCCGGCGATTCAGGCGCTGGCACACGTGCAGCGGGAAGAGACCAAAGATATGGACGATGCCGCGCTGCACCAATATGTCATCGACAGGAATGACAACCCGGATCTGTTTCTGGCGGGAGCGCTGGATGCAAGATCGGAAACCGCTGAGGACGGCGATGGTCCATTTGACTATTTCGACGAGATTTCGGCGCGCTCCAAGCGTTTGAAGGATAACAGCAAGATTCACAGCTTCGTGAATGCGGCTCACGTCGGCTCACGGCAACTCGGTGAACTTGCGGGCACAAACGAAGCTGCATCTTTTCAGGATCGTAACTTCGTAAGGGCGTATGTCCACTCCGCAGTGCTCCCGGTCTTTCCGAGCGACGCCGAACATCTGAATCCGACTTTCGCCTTTTGCCGGAGTACCGGAATGAAGCCCGCACGGCTTGCCAGTTCAATTGCCGACGGATGCTTCCAAACGTTTCAGACCCTGGCTGACGCCCGGGATTACGGATCGGACAGCGTCCGGAAGAGTCTGGACCGTGTGTATGACTCCCGGCCGGCAATAAAACAAATCACATCTCTTGCGCTGCCGGTGCCCGGTGGCAATCCGGGCACGTGTCCGTTCTTTCACCTTGCGGGCAAATCGTTTGACTGTCCGTTCATCGGAATTGACGCGAAGGACATTCATACTGAATGCAGGAAACGCCCCAGAGGCACCGCATGAACCTGACTGAAACTGAAGCAGGTATCACCGCGGCGGCGGTCACACTCGTGCTGGGAACGCTGCTTCGTATGATCGGAAGCCAGTTTCAGCCGGTAGAGCCGGGTGGTCTTTTCGGGGGCTTCAGGCGGCGTTCTCTGGCGATGGAGTTTGTGCGCTGTCCAGGCGACGTACTCAGTATCCTCGGCAGAGATAATAACTGGAATCGTTCCCTGATGCGCCAAATTCAAATTGTCGATTTCATTTTCATAGCGGGCTATTTTACGTCGTTCACAGCAGCGAGCTCTATTCTGTGGCGGCCGGGACACGTTGCTGCTGTAACTTCAGGAGTCTTCGCGTTTCTCGCCGCATGGTTCGACGTGCAGGAAAATTGCTCTATTCTCCTTCTGCTGCGGAGGCGAATCGACGATTCGCCCGGGGTCGGGATGCTCATCGATAAGTGCCGCATCGCTGCGGAGATCAAATGGACATCGATGCTGATCGCGATGCTGATATATTCCTGGCTGCTTTTTCGGGGCTATCGCGGCGACCACGAAATCCAACACTCCCACTTCATCTCCTGCGTATTGATTTTCTGCGTACCGCCCGCGTGCATCGCAGTGGCAGGATTATTCGCCCTACCCGCCGGAACCGGAAGCTGGTTTGAGAAGACGACGCCATTCATATTCGCGGGAATTCTGGTTTTGTGGGCCGGAGTATTCCTGTTCCCGCCGCACTAATCAGGTCAGTAATTCCGCAGCAAGCCGGACTGCGGAGCGGAAACGCCGCATACGTTTTCCGACATTCGCAGGAGCGCCCATTTTGTCGATCAGGTTTCGCGCTTGCTGACTGCGGCAACCGCGAGGTTCGCTACTGCCGGCTATCGTGTACAACGCGAACAGCGGAAGATCAAAAGCAGAATCCCTGTTCAGGCAACGCGTTCCTCGCTCAGTCAGGATCAGACAGTCGCCGCGACCGCCTCAGACGCGACCGCCCGGTTCCCCTCAGACGATGCAATGTATCCGGCAACCGCCTCCTCAGGCATCGGCGCGCTGAAATAGAAACCCTGCAGTTCGTCGCAATCCATGCCGGAAAGGCGGTCGTTTTGAGCCTCGGTTTCCACGCCTTCGCCTGTCACCCGGAGGCCGACCCGATGGGCCATTTCAATGACCGACGCCAATACCGCCGAAGCGTTTGCGAACTCGCGATTCACGAAAGTGTGATCCAGCTTAATGGTGTCCGCCGGAAGCATCGCCAGGTAACTGAGCGAGGAATACCCCATGCCAAAATCATCCAGCGAGATGCGAATACCCGACGCGCGTAACCCGTCCAGCTGGTGCCGGGTTCGCTCCAGATCGCGAAGGAGAACGCCTTCGGTCAACTCGAGTGTAAGCAGACTCGGTTCCATTGCAAACTCGTCGAGGATCGAAGCCACATGGTCGGGAAAGTCCTCCCGCTCGAACTGAATTGCTGAAACATTTACCGCCACGCGGATCGGACGCTCTCCGGCGCGTTGCCAGGTCTTGCAATTGCGGCAGGCCTCTCTCAGTACCCAATCCCCTATCACGAGAATGAGACCGGATTTCTCCGCGAGTGGAATGCATTCGGACGGCGAAATGGGGCCGTGCTCCGGGTGCGTCCAGCGTAACAGCGCCTCAAAGCCGGTTAATTGCCCGTCGCGTTCCACAAGAGGCTGAAAATAAAGCTGAAGCTCGCCGCGTTTCTGAGCCTGATACAAGTCGCGGCCAATCTCCTGCAATCGGTTTTCGTGCTTTGCGATTTCGGAGGAAAATACAGCAAACTGATTCCGGCCACGCGACTTGGCGACGTACATAGCGCGATCGGCCCGCTCCTGCAGCGCGGACAGATCCGTGCCGTGCTCCGGGAACAGGCTGACGCCGACGCTGGCGCTCAACAGGAGCTCGTTTCCGTCAACGAAGAAGGGATCTGCCAGAGCGTTCAATAATCTGGATCCAGCGACGGAGGCGTCCTCGTCATTGTTTAGATTTTCCATGAGGACGACGAATTCGTCACCACCTACCCGTGCCAGCGTATCGCCCGGAGCGACAGCCGTGGCCAGGCGCGAGGCCACCAGTTTCAGGAGCGCGTCGCCGACCGTATGGCCCAATGTGTCGTTCGCCTGTTTAAAGCGGTCCAGATCGAGAAAGAGGACTGCCCTCTTCACTCCCTGTTGTTTTGGCCCGTGTTGCTTTGGCGGTCTCGATTCAAAGCTTTCCTGAAGGAGCCGCCGGTTGGCAAGACCCGTGAGCACATCGTGATGCGCGCCGGTATACAGCCGGGCTTTACTGATGGCAACGTCCTTCATTTCCTGAATGCTGCGTTTGATGGACAGGAAGAGGAACGAGTCCTCGAAAACGACCCACCATGCGTGTTCGACCCACCGCCACGGACTTACGGTCACGATCCCGTAGACAGATTCGGGCCACCAGACGCCGCGCACCACATGATCGATCGCGGTCACAGCCGACGCGGTAACCAGGACCCGCCAGTCCCGATAAAACGCCAGAAATGCAAGCGAACCGAAAACGTGAAAATGCGTTTCGATTCTGCCCCCGGTTACGTCGATCAGCAGGATGGAAACCAGTATCTGGGCCACCGCGACAAAGTGCCGTGTGATCTGGCGAGTAGGCCAGAAGGTAGCCAGCGCAATGGCAGGAAAGATAAATGCCGGGCCAGCCAGAATGGCCGCCCACACGTGCGGATGCACGCCGCTCTGCGTTCCACTCCAGACGCGCGGCGAGACCACCAGCGCGGTAACAATCATGCCGATCCATTCCGCCGCCAGGAGCCACGCAAACATACGGTCAACGAGAATCGTGAGTTCGTCTTTGGAATACCGAAAATATTCATCGGCCCGGCCCTGCAGCGTGGAGGTTGATTCCGTGTCAGGCAGGATCATCGGTTTTCCCCGGTCTGCTGCACGTTGGCGCCGGTCAAAGCACAGCCAAATACAAGGCTGGTGCGTGGCGCGGGCCGTCCGGTATCGATCGATGCCCGCAGCTGTTCAAGCCCGAGGTTGTCACCCTCGTGGCCACGGGAACCTGTTACCCCGCCCTTGAAGAGCAGACCTCCGTTCGCGTTGTAGAGGACGGCGTAACCCGATGTGCGCGCGCCAAAACGCTTCGCCTCCCGCCCGTCGTCGTCCCAGATCTGGCGGGCCCCGGGAATTTCGCGTTCTGCCTCCTTCCATAGGTTGCCCGGTATCCATCCTGAGTTCTTTGGGCGATAGAACAATACAGTCGTCGAAGGGGGACCGTTCTGCGAGTTCCTGCCTGCGCTGAGGCTCGCGATTTCGTGGAGCGTTGCCACAGTACAGGAGCAATAGGGATGCACAAAGACCAGAAGGGCACCCCCGCGGGCAGGACGGTCAATGACACTTGCTGCCGGCCATCGAGCGGGAACCGTGCTGACGGCGCCCGCGGTTTGATCAAAACTGAAGAGCAGGGCTGTCCCAGCCAGCGTGCAAACGGTGGAAAAGCTCAGAATCCCCAGTATCCAGATCCGGCTCTTTCGGGGTGAGGCCGCTCGCCATTCATACTTAGCGCAGCGGATGGCGGCGGAAATGACTGACATAATAAGGTCAGTATGTTGCGCGCACGCCGCCCCGCGCTAGATTCTCAAAGGTAATTGGTAACGAGTTATCTCTTCCGATATAACCTTCGAGATCGCAACTGGGCGCTCGTATCTCCCTGAAATCTGAGCAGCTGAAAGATAGGGTTCCTTGCGATACACCCGGAACTGCCTTGGGCGGCCTCGCGTGAAGGAGTCTTTCCATCCCGCGCCGTTCGCCCGTTTGCACCCTGGTCCAACCTGGACCACCGGCGTCCCCATTCCCGCCCGGAACAATTTCCCCGCACCCGGAGTCTTATAATATGGACGTATGTTCGAGGTCCCCGTGGCCGCTAATTATTCGCTCAACCTTAACGTAAGCCTTACGCCCGAACAGCAGGCTGCGCTTGAGGATCAGACTCTGATTTCGGCGCTCCAGCGCGCCGAAGCCGGCGCGTACGAGACGCTCATCCGGCGTTTCCAGGCTCCCGTATATAACCTCGCCTGGCGGCTGCTCGACAACCCCGCCGACGCGGGCGATGTCGTGCAGGAAGTATTCCTGAAGGTCTTTCGCAACGTGGATAGCTTCCGGGGCGACAGCAGCCTGCGCACGTGGATCTACCGGATCGCCGTCAATGAGTCCCACAATAAGCGGCGCTGGCTGTTCCGGCACAGGAAAGGCGAAACCGGGATTGAAGATGTCTTCCCCGGCGACGACAACCGCGAGGCTCCCCTGGTGGATACAGGCGAGACGCCGTTCGATTTCACCGTAAACCGCGAAGCGCAGCTGCTGCTCGAAGAAGGCCTGGCGGCGATCAGCCCGGCATTCCGCGAAGCGCTGGTGTTACGGGAGATTGAGGAACTCAGCTACGACGAAATCGCGCACGTTCTGGATATTTCGATGGGGACCGTGAAGTCGCGCATCGTGCGGGGCCGTGAAGCCCTGCGGTGCTATCTGGCCAACCGGATCAATCCGGCAGGCTCTCTGGAAATGGTGCCGGGTCCCGTGAAGTGGGGACTCGAAACAGGAAATATGAAGTAATGGAAGAAATGAATTGCAAAGCCGTGCGTCCCGTTCTCTGGGACTACGCAGCCCAAATGTCAGAAGCTTCCGGGTACGAGGCTTCCGGGTATGAGACGACGGATTCTCATCTCGATAGCTGCCGGGAGTGCGACCGCTATCTTGCCGATGTCTCGTCCCTGCGGACCGGTTTCCGGCATCTGCCGGTGCAGGCTGTTCCGCCACTGCTCGAAACCAGATTGCAGGTGATTGCTTCGCGCGAACGGTCGCGGCGGTTTCTGCGGCTGAATCCCGCAGCCTGGATGCGCGATAAGCTCGCCAGCGCCATGATGGCCTTCGACAATTTCCTGCGGCCGTACGCCGTACCGGCAACGGGTGGCCTGCTGGCTTCCTGCCTGTGCTTTTCGCTGCTCGCGCATACGCTGCAGCTTCGGCCCTTTCTGGTGGATAACGACATGCCGATCGGGCTCTTCAGCGAAATGACGATCGACGATGTCTCGCCGTTCTCTTTCTCCGGGAAAGACATCACGGTGGAGGTGACGGTGGATGCCAACGGCAGCGTCACCAACTACGCGACTCTGCCGGGGGCCACTCCGACACCGGAAGAGTTCGAGGAGATTGGCGGGCTGCTTCTTTACAGCACGTTCACTCCGGCCATGCGGTCCGGCCAGCCCGTTTCAAGCCAGCGCCTGTTCGCCATTCGCCATCTGAACTATAAGATCGATTCGCGGGGCCTCACTCATCGGGACTAAACGTCCGCCAAAACTTGGACAGCATTTCCTGGCCAGCGCGCGCGTTCTGGAGCGCATCGCGGCGGCTGCGTGTCCCGAGGGCACTCAACAGGTCATCGAGATCGGTCCGGGTCAAGGCGCGCTTACGGAACGATTGCTGGAGCAGGCAAACCGCGTGGTCGCGATTGAGATGGATTCGGAGCTGGCCGATCAGCTCCGCGAGAGATGGGGCGAAAGGGGGGAGAACAATTCCCGTTTCGATCTGGTGGAAGGCAACGCCCTGAATTTCGACTGGACGCAATGGGGAGCAGGCACGCTCGCGGGTAATCTTCCTTACTATGTTGCGACCGCGATCATCTCGAAATACCTGGCCAAGCCCGGGCCGCTGACACAGGGTGTATTCCTCATTCAGAAGGAAGTGGCCGAAAGAATCGCGGCGAAGCCGGGAACGCGCGAATTCGGATATCTTTCGGTGGAGTGCCAATATCAGGCGAAAGTGGAGTATCTGTTCAGCGTGCCGCCGGGCGCGTTTCGTCCGCCGCCCAGGGTGGATTCCGCAGTGATTCGCCTGACGCCGTTGCCTGAAGTCGCCCGCGGCGAGGCTGGGCTCTTCCTCGATTTCGCGTCCGCCTGTTTCCGGCAGAAAAGAAAAACTCTGCGGAATAATCTGGCGGAGCGTTATGCGAAGGACAAGCTCGATGCGCTGCCGGCGGTTTCGCGCCGCGCCGAACAATTGAGCGTCGCGGAATTGCTGGAACTCTTTCGAACGCTCCATGCGACAGTCTAAGGCGCGGCGATTCGCTGCGCGGTTCCGATATCGAACTTCTTAAAATCGAAGTCCTGGATATGAACGTTTTCCCGCAGGTTCTTAATCACCACGCGCGCGGCGAGGTGATCTTCGCTCCCGACCTGCATCCATAACCCATCGCCGAGAGGAGCCTGATCCACGTTCATACTCGTTCCCTTCTGCACGCTGGCCAGCAGGCCGCCGCCGATGTGGAAATTGTCGTAAAAATGCACTTCGAGACGCGCGACCTGGCGATCCGCCTCGTCAATCCAGATGGTTCCCGCCAGTTTTCTCGCGGCGCTCTGATCCATCCCGCTGGCTTTGGCGCGCGGGTCGCCTGCGAAATCGAAGACCAGAGTTTCCCGGCCGCGAAGCGAGATCCTGTGCGGATTGGAAGTTTTCGCAACCGCGAGGATCTGGCTGACAATCCGGGCGCGGCCCCCGCCTCGTCCGCGTTCGGTCCCATGCGCGGCTTTCACATAACCGTCAATCTCTTTGCGGACTCGCTCCTGTTCGTGTTCCTGATCCTTCGGGCCGAGCTCGGCTCCGTCCTTTTTCACAAGCCGGATGATGCGATGTCCGTTGACAAAAAACACTTCGGATTCCTCACTCTTCGTCCCGGTGACGGTGCCCTTCGCATCCAGGGTATCGGTGCGAACAATTTCGTGGAAGGTGTAGTTCTCGCGAATCGCGTCGGTCCTGCGCTGGTGCTCCTGGACTTCCTTCAGGAGCGCGGCGGGGTCGGGAAACCCGGTTGTCTGGGCGCATACCATCCACGCGACCCCAAACACGGCGACCTGGTGTAGTCTTTTTAGGTGAGGATTCACGTATGTCTTCAAGGTTGACACATCTGACCCGCCGCGACTGGATGTTGCTTGCGGCGTCAGCACCGGTAGCCGCGCCGGCCGCATTCGCAAAAACGAACCCAATTCGCATCGCTTGCCAATGCTACGTCTTCGAGCAGGATTATGGGGAACGCAAACAGAAAACCATCGACCATGTCGATGAGATTCTCGGGACCGTCAGCGATGCGGGGTATCGCGCGGTGGAGCTGACGTCCACGTATTTCCCGCCGGATAAGACTGCCGAATCGCTGGCGCTGCTGGATAAGCACGGTCTGGCGTTGCCGATCGCCTATACCAGTGGCCCGATGCACGACGATCGGTGGCATCAAACCTGCGACGCAGCGCTGGCCTATGCGGACCGGCTGAAGCCGCACAAGGGTCTGGAAGCGATCAGCTTTAACTCTGATCCGAAGCCGAAGAGCGCCGCGAAGACCGACGCTGAACTGGCGACGGAAGCGCAGGCTCTGGAGCAACTCGGCGCCGGTTTGAAACAGCGGGGACTTCGGTTACTGGTACACGCGCACGCTCCCGAAATGGCGGATCATGCCCGCGAATGGCGCTATTTTTTCCACCATACGACGGCGGCCAATGTCGGCATCTGCCTGGATACGCACTGGGTTTATCGGGGTGGCGAAAACGTGATGGATATCCTCCGGGAGGCCGGAACCAGGATCGGCGACGTTCATCTGCGGAATTCCGTGGGAGGCATCTGGCTGGAAGAGTTTGCGGACGGCGACGTTGATTACAAAGCAGTTGCGGCGGAGCTAAAGAAGCTCCGCTATAAAAGCTGGCTCACCGTGGAACTGGCGTGGGATCCCACGACAAAACGAACCCACCCGCTGGTTGAGGATCTGAGACGCAGCCGCGAATATGCGGAGAAAGTCTTCGCGACGACGTAAAGTCAGAATCCGTACAGCCGCGCGGGATTGTCCACGAGGATCTTGCGACACACGGCGGCGTCCGGCGCCCAGAGCGGCAGTTGATTCAGCAATCGGCCGTCGTCGATCTGCAGCAGCGGGGTAACCTCGGTCGGCGGGTGGCCCGGCGCTGTCGCCGTGTTGGGGTGCGGCCAGTCGGAGCCCCACAGGACGCGATCCGGATTCGCGGTAATCAGAGCGCGCGCGAACGGCGCGGCGTCCGCATAGTCGGGACCCTGCGTGGAAGCACGATAGGCTCCCGAAACCTTGACGTAAGCTTTGCCGGAGTGGACGAGATCCACCAGATCGGTGAAACCGGGCTGCTGCAATCCCCGGGCGGCGTTGAGGCCGCCGAAGTGATCGAAGACCACGGGCACTTCCGAATCCAGAACCAAATCGCGAATGCCGGAGATCACCGCCAGACTGGTAAACATCTGGATGTGCCAGTTCCGGCTTTTTGTCTGCGCGATCGCGGCCTGGAAACGGCGGCGGCCGGTTGCCGGATCGGTCTGGCCGGCGGTCGCGAGATTGAGCCGGATGCCGCGGATGCCCGCTGCGCGCAGACGATCAAGCTCAGCGGGTGAAGTATTCTCGTCGACCACGGCCACGCCGCGCGCATTCGCTCCGCGCGCTTTCATGCCATAGAGAGTGCAGGAATTATCGGTACCGTAGACGCTTGGCGTCACGATGACAACACGCTGCATGTGGAGCGCCGCATGCACCTTCGACATTTCTTCCGGCAGCGCCGTTTCGGGGGTGTAGGTGCGTCCCGCGAAGAAAGGAAATTTTGCGGGATCGCCGAAGATGTGCGTGTGACAATCGCAGGCGTGCGCGGGGACGGCGAAATTAATCGGCGTCGTGACCTGCGCCGCGCGGGCGAAGAGAAGATTGGCCGCGCCCGCGCCAGCGACGGACAGGAGGCTGCGGCGGGTTAAGCTGGAATCCATTTGGTCTAATTATCCGATGGCTGCTCGACGCCGTCGATCACCATCACTTCGACATTCTCTTTCTTCGATTCCAGGTCGAGCCCGAGTTCTCCCTTCATCGCGGAGATGATGATGCCGGTACTGTTGTCGAACTCCATTTTCATAACGTGCTCTCCCGGTGGAAGATACGGCGTGAAATCCAGCACAAGATTATACCTGCCTGTCATTCCCGACATATCTACAATCGGGGTTTGCAGCGCGTCCGCCATAAAATCGGCAAACTCCCTCATCGTCATCGCCTTCACGACGGTGCCGATGGCCGAATTTTCCCGGAATGGTTTTGTATCAGGGGCCGATTCGTGCAGTTTCGCTCCGCTCTTCGCGACAGTCATCACGTAAGAGCGCAACTCCTTTTCCTGCCGATGAAAACTGAGTTTGAACCGGTCCGCCAGTAAGGCCCGCATCATCAGTTTCAACTGATCGTCCGGCACTGGCGCGTCCGCCTTTGCCTCAATGTCGAAGTGTTCGGACTTCAGCCATTCGGGGCCTGAGATCTGACTGTCCTGCACCCCGTAGGCCCACTTGATACATGTGGCTACGGTGACGTCCCGCATGGTTAAGTTCCCCGGAGTTGTCGCCGTTTTTCCATCACTCTCGAACTGTACTTCGGCAGCGCTTGGCCGAATCGAGGCCACGGCAAATGTCTGCGCCGAGGCTGTCGCGCTCAGCAGGGCTGCGATGCCCATCGCGATTCCCGCCTGCAGTGTTCTCATGATGACTGAGACGCAGGCGCGCGGCCTGAAGTTCAGTTTTCCGACGGCTTTTCGATATGGTCGACGACGAGGACGTCGACCGATTCTTTTTTCGACTCCAGTTTGATTCCGAGGTCACCCTGCAACGCGGCAATCAGAATGCCGACGGCGTCCGGTTTTCGTCCCGCCTCGACTTCGGCCTGAACGTAGGGCGTGAAGTCAATCGCGAAATCGTACCGGCGCGTCAGCCCTGTCATGTCGACAACGGGTGTTTGCAGGGGTCCGGAAATGAAGTCACCGAACTCCTGCATTGTCGTGAATTTCGCGACGGTTCCCATATCCGAATTCTGACGGTAAGGTTTGCCTTCGCCGACCGATTCTTTCAATTTGTGTCCGCTCTTTGCAATGGTCAACGCGTAGGCGGGCAATTCGCGACTCTGCCTGTGGAACGTTAGCCCGAACCTGTTCGCGAGCAGAGTCTGCATCATCAGCTTCAACCGATCGTCGGCGACCGGTCCGTCAGCCTTGGCGATGACGTCGAAGTGTTCCTGTTGGAGCCACTCGGGTCCGGAAATCTGGCTGTCCTGCACCCCGTAGGCCCATTTGATACAGGTGGCGGCAGTGACGTCGCGCATCGTGAGATTTCCCGGAGTGGTTTCCGTTCTCCCGTCGTGCTCATACTGAACCGGCGCGGCACTTGGCCGGATGGACGCGACGGCGAATGCTGGCTGCTCCGCCGCATACGCAGCAATACTGGTCATCGAAAGCAGCAGGCACACAGATACTTTAGTTTTCATTTGGTTTCTCCACGTGATCGACGACTAACATTTCTACCGGCGCTTTGCGCGATTCCAGCTTTAACCCCAACTCGGGCTCAAGTCCACTCAACACCATGTCTGCAACATCGGGTTCCTGACCAGGCACGGGATCGGACCGCGCGAAGGCCATCAGATCGAATTTGAAATCGTATTGGCCCTCGAGGCCTGTCATGTCGAGCACACGGACCCGCATGGGACCGGAAAGAAAGTCGGCCAGCATCTTCATGGATGCCCATTGCGCGACGAGGGTACCTTTGCCCATGAGCATGGGCCTCCCCTCAACGACAGACTTCCGGAACTTCGGGCCGTTCTTCGCCACGACGAGCGCATAAACGCTCATCTCTTTGCTTTCGCGATGCAGGGTTAAATGAAATCGCTCCGCCAGCAGCGACTGCAGCATCAGACTGAACTGTCCCTGATTGGCAACCGGCGCGGCTGCCCGGGCGACGATGTCATAGCGCTCCGTATTGAGAGAGTCCGGCCCCGCGATCTGGCTATCCTGCACGCCATACGCAAACTTGAGACAAATCGCCAGCGTGACGTTGCGCAGCGTGAGCGTTTCGGACGACATGCCGATGTTGTTGCCGCCGGTGCCCGCCTGGCTCGGCTTGACGGTTGCCGCTTCGAATGAGAGCAGCGGAGTGTCGCCCTGAACGAAGGCGGTGCTCAGCAAGACGCCGAGAACTGGAAATATCCGTAATCGCATCGTTGCAAGCGAAGACCATGCAGCGAGCCGGAAATTACAGGAAACGAATTACAGCACTTCATCCAGACGGCGGCGCAGGTCCGCGACTTCTTCGCGCAGCTTCGCCACGTCCGCCTCGAGCGCGGCGATGCGATCCGAGCCACCGGCGTCGCGGGTGGAGGCAGGAGCGGTAAACTCCACAGGGCCGCCGAGCGTCTGAGCCCACCTGGGCTCCTTCATGCCGGGAGCCGCCGCCAGTTTCTGCGTGAGCGCTCCATCCTCGCGCGCCGCAAGCTTTTGCAGCACCAACTCGACTTCTTCCAGATCGGCGAACTCATACACACGTTCCGTACGGCCCTTGATTTCACCCAGTGTCTGCGGACCCCGCAGCAACAGCACGCACAGAATCGCCGATTCCCGCCGGCCCAAATTCAGCTTTTCGGTGTATCTCTGGGCGTATTTCGACACGCGCCCGTTACCGATGATTTCCGCCGTCATGCCCTTCGTCCGCAGACCAGACAAAGCTTCGTGAACGTCGCCTTCTCCAAACTCCACGACCGGAAAGCGGTTCGATTTCTGATTGCACGCAGCGAGCAGGGCGTTCAGCGTCAGCGGATAATATTCGGGCGTGGTGGCTTCTTTTTCGAGCAGGGCTCCCAGCACGCGTACTTCTTCCGGCGTCAAAACATTCATCTCCCACATGGTAACGTCCGGCCTGTCATCCAAAAGCAATCTTGGTTCTGTCGCGGATTGAAGCCAGAATACAGGGGTGTGACCATGGTCGTATATGTTTGTCTGGCCGTTGCGCTCATCGTGATCGCGCGCCTCGTTGTCGTGTGCCGCGCATCGATCAAAGAACAACGGCACACCGATTCGCTCACAGGCCTCCCCGATCGCCGGGGTTTCGAAGCCATCGTGGCCGAGCACCTGAAACGCGAAGCTCCATTCGCTATTGTCTGGCTGGGTCTCGACGGCTTCCGCAAACTCAATGAGCTGTGCGGCTACGCCAGCGGCGACATTCCGCTGGCGCAGGCCGGGCAGCGCATCCGCCGGTGTCTTCGGCCTGGCGATGCGGCGGCGCGATTCGGAGGAGATCAGTTTCTCATTCTGTTGCGGGGTCACGACGCGGTCTCCGGAATTACTGCGCAAATTCTCGGCGCGCTCCATGCAAGCGCCGGAGTCAGCCTTTACCCCAACCATGGCGACGGCGTTTCGGAATTGCTCCTGTTCGCGGAAACAGCCATGCGCCAGGCCAAGGCCAGCGATCGCGGACGTGCCCTCTTCTACGACCTGTCGATGGCTGCAGGTGGTGTGCGCGGCGCCGAAATCGCCAGCCTCATCCGGTCCGCACTGGCAAACGACCGGTTCCGTCTCGTGTACCAACCCGTGGTTGATGCCGATGGCGAAATCGTCCGGATGGAGGCCCTCGTCCGCATTGACGATCCGGTTCTGGGCCGCGTGGCACCGGTCGAATTTATTGGCGTGGCGGAACAGACCGGGCTCATTCACGGAGTCGGCGGATGGATTCTTCGGCAGGCCTGCGGGCAAGCCCGCGATTGGCGCGATGCCGGTTTTGAGACCCAGGTGACAATCAACCTGTCACCGCTTCAGTTGGCATCGAACCAGTTAGCAGATGCCATTCTCAATGAGATTTCAGAATGCGGGCTTGAGAGATCCGCGGTGACCGTGCATATCGCGGGCATCATAACATCTACCGGCCCAGTGGAACGGCTGCGGTCGGCGGGCGTCCATGCCTCGTCCCAACAATGGAGCGGGACAGGTCCGCTCTTCGATGAAATCAGAGTTAGTGCGCCTTTCGACGTACCAGCCAACAGACCGGAGCTCACGCTGATCGCACGGGGAATTGAGACGCCCGACCAGCTTGATGCGGCCCACGCCGCAGGTTGTCATCTGTTCCAGGGCTTCCAGATCGCACCGCCCCTGGAACCAGACGACGCTACCGAGATCCTGCGTACCGGACTATTCGCCGGCGTCGGCGGCGGCATCGGCCTGGTCCGTCGCTAAGACGCGTTCAGCCAGGGCGAACTTCAGTTCCTCGATCCCCTGCCCCGTCGCGCTGGAAATCTGGAAAAACGGCAAGCCAAGTTTTTTTGCCAGACGCTGCAGGGCTACCACTTTCTTTGCGTCCTGCGAGACGTCCATCTTGCTCGCAATCACCAGCATTGGCTTTTTCGCCATGTCGGGACTGAACTTCTCCAGTTCGGTCATCAGGGTCTCGAAATCGTGTTTCGGATCGCGTCCGGTTTCCGACATGTCGACCAAATGCGCCAGCACCTTCGTGCGCTCCACGTGCTTGAGGAACTGGATCCCCAGGCCTTTGCCTTCGTGCGCGCCTTCGATCAATCCAGGGATGTCAGCCACGACGTAGCTTCGGTCGTTTGGCAGTTGCACCACGCCCAGGTTTGGTTCGAGCGTAGTAAAAGGATAGTCGGCGATTTTGGGACGCGCAGCTGAAATGCGGGAGATCAGAGTGGACTTGCCGGCATTCGGATAGCCAACCAGCCCCACATCAGCCAACAGCTTCAATTCCAAGCGCAAAGTCTTGAATTCACCGGGCTTACCATCTTCATGTTCGGTGGGAGCCTGATGGGTGGATGAGGTGAAACGCGCATTGCCGCGCCCGCCTCGTCCGGCTTTTGCCGCCAGCCAGGTTTGTCCGTCCTCAGTGAAATCGAACAACTGCTCGCCTGTTTCAAAGTCGAAAACAACGGTGCCGACGGGAACCTGGATCGTGATGCCTTCGCCTTCGTGACCGGTGCGATTGCTGCCTTCGCCGTGGCGGCCGCGCTGCGCCGTATATTCGGGATTGAACCGGAAATGCAGGAGGGTGTTGCGATGGATGGTGGCAACCATGATGACGTCGCCTCCGCGTCCGCCATCGCCACCGCTGGGACCACCGCGGGGCACGTACTTCTCGCGACGGAACGCCAGGCAGCCGTTGCCGCCGTCGCCGGCCTTCACTGTGATTTTTACTTCATCGACTAACATAGGTTCCGACTTTCAAACAAAAAAAGGCCGCTGGTCTGCGCGAACAGATCAGCGGCCCGTACACCGATGAAATTCGTGGTTTATTCGGATGCCACGATGCTGACGAACTTGCCCATCCGACCGCGGTCGCGAAACTCAACGACGCCTGTGACGGTGGCAAACAGCGTATCGTCCGAGCCCCGGCCCACGTTGACGCCCGGCTTGAATGGTGTACCGCGCTGCCGCACGATGATGGAACCGCCCGGCACCAACTGCCCGCCGAAGCACTTCACGCCCAGCCGCTGTGCGCAGGAATCACGCCCGTTTTTGGAACTGCCTAAACCCTTTTTATGTGCCATGAAAAATTCCTCCCGCGCGTTCGCCGAGTCAGCCCTGTGGCTTAGGCAACGATGTCGCGGATGCGGACCTCCGTATAATCCTGACGGTGGCCCTGTGTGCGCTTGTACTGCTTCTTGCGCTTGAACTTGAAGACCAGAATCTTGTCGCCCTTATCGTGGGCCGCGACAGTGGCATTCACGCGCGCCGCACCCGCCGCTTCACCGGTGACCAATGCGCCGGAATCCGGAAACACAGCCAGAACTTTGCCGAGCGCGATCTCAGCGCCGGGTTCTGCTTCTAATTTGGGAACGCGGAGGACGTCACCCGGGGTGACACGAAACTGCTTTCCGCCGGTTTCAATAATTGCATTCATTTGGAGTCTCTTGAACCTCAGTGGGACGCTCAGGTGCACACTTCTACACCCGGGCAAGAACCAGAAATTCTATTGTAGTACAGAGCCTTCGCCCGGCACAACCGGGCCCCCGTACCGGACATATCGCCGTGACTATTATTTCTGTAGAATGTCCTCTATGTGAACTGCGAAATTCGCTGTATTGGCGCTACTCTCGATCAGCTGGAGTTTCGGTTTCGACCAAAATAGCAGCTACTTCACCAATCAGAACCTCGATGCTGCTTCCTCTGGAAATTTCATTCTGATCGAACTCGACCCGAACGGCAATGTCGACGACTGGTTCATTAACGTCGAGCTGAGCAATGGTTTGCTGACGACCAGTGACGATCCTCGACTCGGAACGAGCGATGAGTTTGGCCTTGACAATAATGCCTCGAATACGAATGACCCGGGAACCTGGACCACCGGGATTCCGGAGCCCGCGACCGCGCTGCTTCTCCCGCTTGCACTCGGAGGACTTTACGTTCTGCGCCGACGGCTGTTCGTCTGAGGTTGCAGTTCAGTTAGCGGATGGCCGCTGGACGCTCTCCACGATCAATACCGGCATCATTTCTTTCGATGGCTCGAGTTGCAGGCCCAATCGATCGTGAAGGGCGGTCGGCATACCAGGTTGACGGCGAATGGTCACGACCGGTGTGCGGGTTGAAGATTACCAGAATGTCGAAGGTCCCGGTGATTCTGGTGTTGTCGAAGGCCGGGCGACCGGCGATTCCGGTCAGATAACCAGCAGGGCTTGCGGTCGTTCGCATGCCGCAGATCAGCGAATTATCCCGCGCGCACGCGTTTTTCGCTCCCTCTGCCAGAGGATTGAGTTTCAATCCGCCCTTCGCAACGACAAGATTGGCACAACCGAGGCCCGTTTCCCGTGCCAGCCAGCGAGCTACAATTTGTCCTTTAGGCCCGAATGAAAGCATTCACCGACAAACAAGGGCAGTATCTGGCGTTTATCTACCACTATGCCAAGCTGAATCGAAGACCGCCCGCGGAGGCCGATCTGGAACGCTATTTCCGGGTATCGCCACCTTCGATCCACGACATGATCCTCCGACTGGAGGCTGGCGGATTCATCGAGAGGACGCCTGGCCAGGGACGATCGATCCGGCTTCTTGTCCCGGCGGCCGAACTACCACCGCTGGAATAGAGCTGAGTTCCCGAGCCGCGTTGAGCGGCGATACCGGTCACTTTTGCTGTATACCGGACTCACACGGCTAACGTAGAATAGATCCGTATGCGCTTATCTTTGCCCGTTCTGTTGCCTGTTGCACTCGGTATCCCTCTGTGCCTCGGCCTTGCGCTGTGGGCGCAGACGCCGGCGACAACGCCACCATCCGCCATTGACAACAGCCAACCGGAAGCCAACTTCAGCGCCGGGACGACCCAGGTGAACGTGCTTTTCACGGTCACCGACAAGAAAGGCCGCTTCGTTACCGACCTCACGGTCAACGATTTCGAAGTCATCGAAAACAAGAAACCGCAGTTCATCCAGCAATTCACCGCGGAATCTGATCTGCCTCTGCGGCTGGGACTGCTGATCGATACGAGCAACAGCATCCGGGACAAGTTTCGTTTTGAGCAACAGGCCGCCATTCGCTTCATGAACGATGTGATTCGTCCGAAGGACGACCGCATCCTGCTGGTCGGCTTCGACACGGCGCCGGTCATGGTCTCGGATCTGACCAATGACATGGAGGCGCTGGAAAAAGGCGTCAACCATATGCTGCCGGCCGGTGGCACCTCGCTTTACGACGCGATCTTTTTCGCCTCGGACAGACTCACAAAGGAACAGCCGCGCGAAAAATTCCGCCGGGCCATGATCGTGATCAGCGATGGCGACGACACGCAGAGCCGCTACACGCGCGATCAGGCTCTCGAAATGGCGCAGAAGGCAGATATTGTTATCTACGCCATCTCGACCGACATGTCGCGAGCGGGATCGGAAGGCGAACTGGTGTTGAAGTATCTGGCGGCTGAAACCGGCGGAGAGACATTCTTCCCGTTTAAGCCGGAAGATCTGGATCAGTCGTTTGAGAATATCGCCAACGAACTGCGGCACCAGTACAACATCTTCTATCATCCGGATCCGCTGAAGACCGACGGTCTGTACCACCCGATCACGGTACGCGTGAAGACCCGTAAGGATCTGATCGTGAAAGCCCGCCACGGTTACTACGCGCCCAAGATGTAGCTACCACGGTCGCGGGCGAGACCTTCTCTGATTTTCCTTACATCGGAATCGGACCAGTGCGGAGCGGTCCGGCAATGCAGGACGTTATTTTTTGGAGCCAGTGGCCAGGGTGTATTCGCACTCGGCCACAATCCTGCCACTGACGAATGTGAAGGTTGCGGTCGCTCTTGCCGGGAACGGGAATTGCTGCTTCCCGCCAGCCATGGAGACTACGCGCGCGACGTCACCGAAAACCGCTTCGACGTAAAATTCACAATCACGTCGTACGACTCCGCGGGAAAACTCGAGTCGAGAGTTTCAAGAGTCAGGTGTCTGGTGGCCAGCATGAACGGTCTCCTGCTTCCAGTGCACTGCTTTACGGCTTCGGTGCAGGCGCCGGGAGATCGCGCGCAACGATGGGATCGGAAAACCCGTTGCGGTGCGAACCGTCGCAGAACGGCTTATTCTGCGACATCCCGCAGCGGCAAAGGCCAATCACCTTGCGGCCGCCGAGTCCGAAAGCCTGGCCCTGTGGATCCAGAATCTCGAAATCGCCCTCTATCCGGATGGAACCGTTGCTGTTGATCGTGATCTTTGTGTCTGGCATGAAGACACGATGCTAGCATGCCCTGCCGATTACTTTTTCGGTGCGGGAGACGACCCCGAATCGGGCACCGTGTCGCCGTAGGTAATCGTTTCGTCCGCGCCGAAGTGCTTGTAATTGGTGTATCGAACCACCATCTTGATCCGCTGTGACATTGTGGGGAAACGCAGCACGTCGTCCGCGCTCGTGTACGTGGGGAACCAGTATTTCTTGTCGATCTGTTCGCGATAGGTTGTGAAGTTCGGGAACTGGTGATCTTTACTGGTGATGCCGACCCCCTTGCCGAAGGTCTTGACGATCTGAAAATCGCGGTCGTCCACCCAGATGGTGCCCTGAAAATAGCGCTCGTTCTTCACCATTTTCTTCGGCTTCACGGAAAACTGGTAACACGGAATCTCATCCACATTCTGTTTGCCGAGATAATCGACATCGTACTTTCCGATGTCTTCCGTGGTGAGAACGAAAGGCTGGATGCTGCGAAGATCCTGCAGATCCTGTGGATCGAGGGTGATATGCTGCAACGAAACCACCGGCGCATAGATGACCTTCTCGGTTCGCTGCTTATTCGGCCCGAAGGTAATATCCGCCGTCTCTTCCCACTTGCCTTCCGGACTGCCGGAACTGTCGATTTCCTCCATCTTGAGGATCTGAGTGTACGTGTAGTTTTCCCGCGCCTTGCGGAACTCCAGCTCTTTCGCGGCAAACTTCCGGATAATCTCATCGGGGCTCGGCGCATCCGGGGGAGGCGCAGTCTGTGCGGGCAGGGCTCCCTGCGTAGCCACAAACACCACCGTGCCAAATACGATTACGCTGAACATTGCGGAGCTGGATAAAGATCGCATTGTCATATTTCTATTATGCGCCGTTCGGTGGAAATTATTGCGTGGCAGCCGGCGCCGGAGCGGGCGGAGCCGCTGGAACACCCGAACTTGCCGCGCCAGGGACCACGCCCGGAGCCAGTGGCAGCGCTTCCGGCGCTTCCGGCGCTCCCGCCGACTTCGCCCCCAGACCCAGCCCGATCAGCGATGGCGCATTGATCTTGCCGGTTGGCGTCATTTTCTGAGCGGTCTGAAATCGTTCCATGGCATCGACCGATGCTTCATCCCAAACGCCTGTGGGCTCACTCTTCAAATAGCCCTTATCCACCAGCGCCTGCTGGATTTCCTTGTATCGATCCGGCGTAGGGTTCTGCTGGCGCGTCCGCCACGTGGCAATCGGAGGAGCCTTCTTACCTTTGGCCGCGGTCTTCGCCACGGTGTTCCTGGCCGCAGTCTTCGCCACCACCGGACTGGCTTTCCTGGTGCTCTTCGCGGCAGACGAGGATACATCCTTCTTTGCAGGTGTCGATTTGGTTCCGGTTGCCTTGGTTACCGTTGTCGCGGCCGCACCGGCGAAGGCGCACAGAACGGACAGAACAGCGGCTGCGTGCAGGAATCTCATAGGCGAACAAGACCGAAGGGGACGTCATCCGTCCCCTCCCTGTCATTGTACGTGTGAAACCGATTAGTTCGTGCTCGCTGCCGGTAAGCGGTTGGCAAGATACAGGGGCTGCCAGTTTCCCGTACCGCCGCCACGGATACCGCTGCCTCCCTGGCGAGCGATATGGAAGGCGACGGAAGCGCCTGGCTTCAGCGTAGCCTGAATCCGGTTCACATCGTCGGGAGCGTTGATGGATTCGCGGTTTACTTCGAGCAGAATGTCGCCTTTCTGGAGGCCAATGCCATCGGCGAACGAATCGGGATCCACCGATTCGATCACCACGCTGCCGGTGCCGGTATATCCGGCGTCCCGTTTGTCGGAAGCGCTGAGCGTCCCGATCGTGATGCCGAATTTTTCCACACCCTGCGGGGACTGCTCTCCGCCGGAGTTCTTCGCAACCACCGGGTTTTCGGCGAAAGTTCTCTCGCGATCCGCGACCGCGACGTCCAGCGTCATGGGCTTCTTATCGCGCATGATTCCGATTTTGAGCGTACTGCCCAGCGGGCTGTCAGCCACCATGTCAATCAGATCCTGGCCCTTCTGGATGGTTTTGCCGTTGATGGAAACAATGACATCCTGAGACTTTATTCCCGCGCGCTCGGCCGGGCCGCCTTTAGTGACCTCATTGACGAAGATCCCCTGTTTGACTCCGCCATAAACCTCTATCAGGGAGGCATTATCGGAATCGACGGACGGGAACGAAATGCCGATGGAGCCGCGCGTCATCTTGCCTTCTTTAATGATCGTGTTATAGACCTTCACTGCCGTATTGCTGGGCAGCGCGAAGCCGATCCCCTGGTATCCGCCGCTTTCGCTCGCGATCATGGTATTAATGCCGATTACCTCGCCGTTAATGTTGAGGAGTGGACCGCCGCTGTTGCCGGGATTGATGGCGGCATCGGTCTGAATAAAGTGCTGGAAGGTATTTCGGATCTGTGAGGCCGATTCGGTCGGCTCCGGCACGTCGCGCGACAAAGCACTGATAATCCCGGCCGTCACCGTGGCCTGGAAGCCAAGCGGAGAACCGATCGCCACGGCCCAATCGCCGACCTGCATGGAATCGGAGTTGCCAAGCTTCGCCGGCACCAGATCGTGTTTGTCGATCTTGATCACCGCAAGATCCGTCAGTTCATCCGTCCCGATGACACGGGCCGGATATTCGGTATCGTCGTCAGTGAACCGGACGGTGATCTTCGTGGCCTTATCCACCACGTGGTTGTTCGTCAGAATGTAGCCATTTCTATCGACTACAACGCCCGAGCCGAGCGCCTTCGAGGGCATTTGTTCTCCGCCGAACGGGCTTCCCCCGCCACCACCACCGCCAAAGAAGCGCCGGAACAAATCCTCCGGGCTGTTGCCGCTGTCGTCGCCGTTGTCGCCATTATCGGGATTCGACGGTTGAAGCCTCTGTCCGCGGCGGCCGCTCCCGCTCCGGCTGGAGGCCTGGGGAGTCGGCTTGACGCCAAACTCAACCGAAATATTTACCACGGACGGCCCCAGCTTCTTCGCAATGGTGGCGAACTGGCTCTGCATTTCGCCGCGCGCGGGAATCGTCAGCGGTGTGGCGTCGGGCGCGACACTACCCTCATCTTTCGCCTTCACCCCGGTCTGGACGACCGTACCGATTAAAACCCCGAGGGCCAGCGTGAAAACGATTACCGTGGACGTCAGGAACTTCTGGTTCCGCGCCTTATCGTAAAAACTCATATCTGTAGTATCTCCGGTTTGCCGCGTTTCAATTCAACGAGCAGAACGCCTGCAAGAATCAAACCTGCTCCTATTTTACCGCGACTGGACAAAATCTCTCCCATCACCACCCAGGAGGCGAACCACGCCACTGCCGGTTCCAGCGCCAGGATCAGCGCCGCACGAGCCGTGGTGGTGTACTGCTGAGCCCACGCCAGAGTTGTAAACGCCAATGCTGTCGCGAGCACTCCGGTCACCAGGACGGCCATGCCCAGGCCGGGTGTTGGATGAAAGCGCACAACTCCGAACCCGATGGCCGACACAATTCCCAGGACGGCCGCGACGGCAACCTGCACCACCGCCAGCGTCTCAAAACCCTCTGTGCGGGAGTAGTGAGCGAGCACGACGAAATGCAGCGCAAAAACGATCGCGCAAAGCAAGCTGAGAAAGTCGCCGGTCGTGATCCCGAATTTGCCGGAAGGAAGCGCCATCAAAGCCATGCCGAACGATGCGACCAGAATGCCAATCACCTCATACCTGGCCGGTTTCGTCTTATAGACGAGCGAGTTCGCCAAAGGTACCATCGGAATCGAAAGACCAGTCAGAAACGCCGATTTGGCGGGCGTTGTGAGCGCCAGGCCCTCGGTTTGAAAGACAAACGCCGTGAAAAGCAGCGCGCCCGCCAGAATCCCGCCCTTCAGCGCCGTCCGTTGGAGCTTTTTCCCGTAAATCGCCCCCAGAACCAGCGCCGCAAGCGTAAATCGGGCGGCGATGAAGAGAAACGGGGAGATATCGGCCAGAGCACCCTTGATGACCACGAAGGTCGCTCCCCAAATCACGGTCATACCGAACAGCGCGAGTTCTGCGCGGCCACGCATTATCGTGGATTCACTCACAACGCTTCGCTTATACCGTCCCGCCGGGCGACGACAGCAGGGCGGCAGCGGTCAGCAGCACCCGTTTCAAACCGAGATCGCGACCCGTAGGTCGATACCATTCCGCCGTGGTGTGCGCGCCGCCTCCGTGCCCGCCCGCTCCGATTGAAACCGCCTGGATACCCATCGAGAGCGGGATATTGGCGTCGGTTGAAGCGCAATCCGGCCTGGAACGAATCCCCAGATGGGCGTCCACGGCGCGCAGGGCGGCCAGCAACGGGGCGTCGTTGTCGAGTTTGCCCGCGGGACGGTTTCCGATTTCCCGCAGCCGCGCGGTTACTTTACCGCCCAGGGCGCGCGAGTTTTCCGTTTCCTCCGCCCGCGCCACCGCGTCCTGAAGAGTCTCGACCAATGCGTCGATGCGCTGGCCATCCTCGGACCGGATGTCGATTTTCACCCTGGCCAGAGCGGGAATCGCGTTGATGCCGGAACCGCCCTCGATCAGGCCGGCATTCACGGAAACACGCGGCGTGGTTCGCGGATCCACGGGATGGCGATCCACAAAATCCGCGACGGCCCGCGTCAGGGCATGCACCGGGTTTCCAATTCCGAAATCGCTCCAGCTATGACCGCCCGGCCCGGTGAATGTCACTTCAAACCGGCGGCTGGCCAGCGCCTGCGTGGTGATGTGATCGAGCGCGGCGCCATCCAGCACCAGAAAAGCCTGGATCTGTGCCATCAGGGACGGCTGCCCGCAGATGTGCCGGATACCGCGCAGATTGCCTTCGCCCTCTTCCCCCACGTTTGCGATCAGCAACAGACGCCGCCACGGATTTTCGTCCGAATCGATGCCGGCGCTGGAAGGTTCCGGCGCCTGGCGAATTGCGCGCGCAATTGCCAGCAGCGCGGCGAGGCCTGCGCCATTATCGGAAACGCCGGGACCGAGCAGAACGCCTTCGGGATCCACCGAGATGTCATCTTTCATGCGCGGTGCGAGGACCGTATCCAGATGAGCCGTGATCGCGACGAGCGAACCGGCGGGATGAGGGTCGAGCGACGCGAGGACATTGCCCTCGCTGTCGATACCGGCGTGCCAGCCGAGCGCGCGGAACTGAGCGGCCATCCATTCGGCGCGCGGAAGTTCGTGAAACGTGGGGGCTGCGACGCGGCAGAGTTGCAGATGGATATCGTTGACCCACTGCTTTTCCCGGGTGAAATGCTGGAGAGCCTCGCGTACGCCGCGGCGATCGGCGAGATCGCCGATAAGATTGGCAGCCTGCAGAGTCGGTGTCGCCACTAGTTCAGTGTCTCACCGGGCATTGTGTCCTACTGAACGAAAACCAGTTGACCGAATCTCGCCGGCACGTGCGGATTGGGAGTCGGCTGCACGGGATCGGACCAGTTACTCATGCGGCGATTTGGTTCTACGCCATCCCAACGATTGAGATTGGCCGACCATATCGTGCCTGCAACCGGCCGCTGCGCGAGCCCTTCGAAATTCGCCCACGGGATCGCGACCTCCAGACTCCAGCCTTTATCTTTGTCTCCGCGCATATTCAGCGTGCCATCGATGAATGTCGCGAGTTGAACGCCGCGCAGATCGAACTGCTTAAACAGGTGTCCGCCCGGCTGATACATGACGTAATCGTAGAGCACCGCGCGCACATTCATTTCGAGACCATAGTAAATCGACGTCTGCGAAGGCATCGGATTGATGAAAATCTCCACCGCATCGTCGAGGTAAGTCGGGTCGTCGTGTTCCGTGTGGGAGGCGACGATATCGGCGTCTTCGCATTCATAAGAAACGTAGAGATTGCTGTCGTCCCAGAGAAGGCGCGCGACCGTTTTCTGTTTGGCTCCGGTCTGCGCGTCCCAGGGGAAAATCAATTCGATTTTGCCGGCGGCAGCCCAGGCTTTGTCGTCCGGCTTACCGTCGATCACGATGGGCGAGGTGGCGCGCTTCACTTCATAACGGGGAACCGCCGGCTGGGCGCACAGAGAACCGGCGAGGCAAAACAGCGCGCAGGGAATTCGCATGGTCACTTCGCGAACATTGCCAGATCCACGGCGTCCGCCATCACCTGGTAGCCCGCGTCGCTCGGGTGCAGGTGATCGCCGGAGTGCATGTCGGCGCGGTATTGTTTGGGATCTTGCGGATCGCGCACCGCCGCATCGAAATCGACCACAGCGTCGAAAATACCGCTGTTGCGAATGAAATCGTTCTCCGCTTCGCGCATCGCTTCGCCGGCGTCGGAATAATAGCCCGCGCCGCCGTAAGGCGTCAGCGTGCAGCCAATCACCTTGAGCCCACGCGTATGCGCGCGCTCCACAATCTGCCGCAGCGCGCCGATCAGATCCGCGGAGGTCAGCCCCGTATTCACGCGCGTCTGATTGCCGATGTCGTTGATGCCTTCGAGCACCATCAGCCACTTCGCGCCCGATTGAACCAGCACATCGTGGTCGAGCCGCGCCAGCGCCGCCACACCGGACCCGTCCATCAACAGCCGGTTCCCGGAAATACCTTCGTTCACGACAGAGACATTCGCGGTCGCCTTGTTGGCCTGCAATCGTGCGGCAAGCCGGGCCGGCCACATACGGTCAGCGTTTGCCGTGGACATCGCGCCGTCGGTGATGGAATCACCCAGCGTGACGATGGCTGCGGCGTTCGCCGGAGCCAGAACATCGATGGCCGAGATCCAGTAATAAGCGGCTGTGGTGGTGGTTGGCTCCGCAATGGCCGTCTGGCCGGTAAAATCGCCCTCGCCCGAAATATAGGTCGTATGCAGACCGAGCGAATGCGTCGCCAGCGGACCGCTGTCTGCCGGGAAATAAAGGCTCACCGCGAGATCGGCCTGGGGCGTGAATTCGAGATCTACGGGATCGCCAATCACCGTTTCTCCCGGTATCATCCGGAAGGTTTTGCTGCCATTGACCGTGATCGCGCGGTCGCTGGCCGGTATGATCGCCGAATCCTTATCGCGCAGAGCGATGTGCGCCGAACCAATCTCGACCGGCACGCCGCCGAACGGGTTGGTCAGCTGAACGCGCAACCGGCTTCCGCCGAGGCTGGTGTGTACGATCATCCGCACGGTCTGGTTAGCGAAAGAGCGCGGCGCACGCGGACGAGCCGGTGTCGCCGGTGCCACCGCCGGAGTTGCCGCAGGCGCCGCCACTGCGGGAGGGACTGCTTGAGGTGGAGGCACCGGCGCGCGGTATATCTGAGCCGAAGTTGCCCAGGTCGCAACCCAGTGTTCGGCACTGCTCTGGCCGAACGCCGCCAGGACGGCGGTCGCCGTCAGGAAACCAAGTCGCACCGCATATTTAAGTTGCATAGTTCTCCAGACAATTCAGGCCGTTTCATGGCCGGATTCTACCCGTAGCTCCCGATTCTACACAATGAAATGGACCAACCATTCCGGTATGGAAATATACGGTTATCATAAGACCCGCGCCGTGCTTTGCGATACATTGAAGGTTGCGCATTTCGCTCTTCATTACCTGTTATAACGACACCCTCTTTCCCCAAACGGGCCAGGCCGTTGTCGCCGTGCTGGAACGGCTGGGCCACACCGTGGAATTCCGTCCCGCGCAGACGTGCTGCGGCCAGATGCATTACAACAACGGCTATCAGGCCGAGGCCTTTCCATTAATGGAAAAATTCCTCGACGATTTTCGCGATGCCGAGGTCATCTGCATTCCGTCCTCTTCGTGCGTCGCGATGATACGGGAACACTATCCCGTGATGGCGGCAAAGAATGGCGCCCCCGAAATCGTTCGCGAGGTCAATGCCCTGCTCCCCCGCGTGTTTGAATTTTCCGAACTCCTGGTGGATAAGCTCGGCGTGGAAGATACCGGCGCCTACTTCCCGCATCTGGTAACTCTTCATGCATCGTGCCATTCGCTTCGCTCGCTGCATGTCGGGGACAAGCCCGAGCGTCTGCTCCGAAAAGTTCGCGGCCTCACTTATGTCGAGCTCGAAGATGCCGACCAGTGCTGCGGTTTTGGTGGCACGTTCTCGATTAAGAACCCGGAAGTCTCCGCCGCGATGGCCACCGAAAAGGCCCGCTGTATATTGAATACGAAGGCGGAGGTCTGCGCCGCGCTCGATAATTCCTGCCTCATGCAGATTAGCGGAACCCTGAGCCGGATGAACACCGGCCCGCGCTCCCTGCACATCGCGGAAATTCTGGCGGCTACGGACGCCACTGCCATCGGTTCCGCCGCCGTTACCCAGCTCAACGGGAGCGTCCGCGCGTGAGCGTCAGAGTCGGTGAAGCCGCCAGCGCGCCCACATTTGCGGCTGCGGCAAAGCATCTCATGACGAACGACCAGTTGCGCCGCAACGTCCGCAACGCGACCGAAGTCATCCGGAACAAACGCGCCGCCGTCGTCGGAGAAATGCCGGATTGGGAGCAACTCCGCGACGCCGCCCACGCGATCAAGGACCATACTCTTCGTCACCTCGGCGATTATCTCGTCGAGTTCGAGGAAAACTGCACTTGCGCGGGCGGCAAGGTCCACTGGGCACGCGACGCCGACGAAGCCAACTCGATTGCAATCGGCATTATCAACGCCTGCAACGAAAAGGAAGTCATCAAAGTCAAAACGATGACAACCGATGAGATCGGTATGAACCGGGCGCTCGAACTGGCCGGGATCACGCCGTATGAGACGGATCTGGCCGATCTGATTGTGCAATTGGGTCACGACAAGCCATCTCACATCGTGGTGCCCGCGCTGCATCGCAACAAGATGGAAATCCGTGAGCTCTTCATGCGAACCATGGGACTCGCGGAACTGGGAACCCGCCCGGAAGATATCGCCGAGGCCGCCCGTATTTATCTGCGCGAAAAATTTCTGCGTGTGCCGGTGGCCATCAGCGGCGCCAATTTCGCGGTTGCGGAGACCGGCTCCATCTGCGTCGTCGAATCTGAAGGCAATGGCCGCATGTGCGTTTCGCTGCCGCGCGTTCTGATCAGCGTGGTGGGGATCGAAAAAATTATTCCGAAGTTCGAAGACCTGGAAGTCTTTCTGCAGCTGTTGCCGCGTTCCGCCACCGGCGAGCGGATGAATCCCTACAACTCGATCTGGACCGGCGTCACGCCCGGAGACGGTCCGGACGAATTCCACGTTATCCTGCTGGATAACGGCCGCACAAAAGTGCTCGCGGACTCCGTGTCGCGGGAGACGCTGGATTGTATCCGCTGCGGGGCGTGCCTCAACGCATGTCCGGTGTACCGGCAAACCGGAGGCCACGCTTATGGCTCGATTTACGCTGGCCCCATCGGCGCCATTCTGACGCCGCAGCTGCAGTCGATGGAGCATTCCCAGACGCTGCCGTATGCCTCGTCGCTGTGCGGCGCCTGTTATGAAGTTTGTCCGGTGAAAATCAATATCCCGGAAATCCTGATTCATTTGCGGAACAAGATCGTGGAAAATGGCGATGGTCCCGCCGGCGAACGCATGGGAATGAAGGCTGCGGCATGGGCGATGTCCGATGCGGCGAATCTGTCTGCCGCGCGCAGCCTGGGCCGGATCGCGCAGATGCCATTTGCCGGCAACGGCTCGATTCATCATTTACCCGGTGTCATGAGCGGCTGGACCTCGACGCGCGATATGCCTTCCATTCCACCGGAGTCTTTCCGCCAGTGGTGGGCACGGCGCAAACGGGAGAAGCCATCGTGAACGCCGCCTTAAACGGAGCAGGCTCAGCACGTGCCGGGATCCTCGCGAAGGTGCGCGCGGCAGTTGGCGATCATTCCGCCGCACGCGATACCGAGTACGCGGCAATCCCCCGCGAATACAAACGCGAAGGCCAGTCGGATCGGGCGGAACTTCTCAGTTTGCTGTCCAGCCGTCTCGATGACTATGAGGCTGGTGTCTACCATTGCGCTCCGGGGGATATCGCGCAGACGGTGGCTACCGCCATGAAGGCGCGCGGAAAAACCAGCCTGCTCCGCCCTGAACATTTGCCGCAGGAGTGGTTACCCGCGGCGTATAATTTCCCGCCCGTCGATGGCCTTTCCTACCCGGAAATCGACAAAGGCGAGGGCGTCATCACTGGCTGCGTGGCGGCGATCGCGTTTACCGGAACGATCATCCTGCAACACGGCGTCCGCGACGGAAGACGCGCCCTGACGCTGATTCCGGATTATCATCTGTGCATCGTCCTGGCCGATCAGATCGTGGAGACGGTACCCGAAGGCTTCCATCGTCTCAAAGGCCTGGAGACGCTGCCGCTCACCACGGTTTCAGGTCCGTCGGCGACGGCGGACATCGAAATGGCGCGCGTCAAGGGCGTTCACGGCCCGCGTTTCCTCGACGTAATTTTAGTAGCGTAGGCCTTCGGCCTGCGCCCTGCCGGGAGAATGTAAAGTAGGCCTTTGGCCTGCGCCTTTGTCTGGCGGTCTTTTACTCAGAAATCCAGACTATCCACATTCTTCTTATCGATCACCAGCGGCGCGCCCAGAATAATCTCGTCGCCGCGAACTTCGATCTTCCCCAGCCGCCCGCCATCCATGGACGTCGCGCCGGCCGCCAGTTTCCCCGAAACCAACTGCGCGCTTGCCAGCACGGTCAGATACCCCAGATCGTGCGTATTCCAAAGCGCGATCATCGGCACAACGCCATCGTGGATATACGTTTTGCAAATACTCGGCAGCGATAACCCAATCACCGACACATCCTTTCGGCCCGCCTGTTTCACCGCTTCCGCCGAACCCGGTACCGCCGGAGCCGAAATCGCCATCATCAGCTTCACGTTCGGATAAACCTTCAGCAGCGTCTGCGTTTCCGCGAAGGCCTTATCGCGATCGTCGTCGCTCGGCCGAATCGTCACCAGATGCAGCCCGGGATACATCGCCAGCCGCTTTTTGATAAACGCGATCCACTCGTTCTGATTCGTCGCCGTCAGTGCGCCTGTGATGATCGCGAAGTCCCCCTTACCGCCCATAATCTTCGCCGCCGCGTCAGTCAGAGTATTCGCGATTCCCTCCGATGTCGCCTGGTTCACCAGGAAATCCCGCGCATCTTTCTGCGCGTCGGCGTCGAACGTGAGCACCTTAATGCCTCGCTCGCGAGCTTTCCTCAACACCGTGGAAATGCCGTCTTTGTTTTCCACAGCGACCGCGATGGCGCCCACTTTCCGTGTAATCCAGTTCTCCACCATCTCGTTTTGTTTGGCCGCATCGAGTCCGGTAGGGCCGTCCCAGATCATTTCGACGCCCAGCTCTTTCGCCGCTTCCTCAGCGCCGCCGCGCACGCTGACAAAGTAAGGATCTCCCTTCGCTTTGGGCATGACCGCGATGACGGGCTTGTGCGCAACGGCTGGCGCGGCTTCGGCGGCATGCGGCGAGAGCGAACGCACCAGCCACACATTCGTCGCCGCGACAATCAGCGCCCCCGCAAGCACCGCTCCACACAGAACTGCAACCTGGCTGTTCTTCACGTCATCACTCTCCTCATATCTTCCAACCTCTACACGGGGCGCCGCACGACTGCGCAGCCGCCAGCGGTCAAAGCTGATGATCGCCACCAGCAGCACGCCGGTCAGCACGCCGGTCAGTTCCGAAGGCAGCGCGGCCAGATGCAGGCCGTTCTGCAGCACCGAAAGAAAGAATAACCCAAACAGCGTGCCCCACAGAGTTCCCCGCCCTCCGAACACGCTGGTGCCTCCCAGCACGACAGCGGCAATCGCATCCAGTTCGTAGCCGGTTCCGGCCGAAGACTTCGCCTGCCCCAGATGCGCTACATAAATGATCGCCGCCAAACTCGATACGATCCCGGAAAGCAGATAAACCAGGCCGATTCGCCTCGCCACGGGAATGCCCGCGTATCGCGCGCCGGATTCCCCGAAACCAATCGCGTACAGTCCGCGGCCGATGACCGAGCGATGCAGCAGAACCGCGTACGCAACGGTCACCAGCGCAAAGATCGGTACCTGTACAGGCACGACGCCCCACAGATAGCCCTGTCCCAGGTAAAGAAACGACGCGGGAAAATCCGTATAGTTGACCGCCCCCCGCGTGATCCCTTCCGCAATGCCACGATACATCGAATAAGTGCCCAGCGTCACGATCAGCGGCGGCAGTTTCAGCCGGGCGATCAGAACCGCATTCAATGCGCCGCCCGCGCATCCGGTCAGCAGCGCCAGCAGCGCCGCCGCCGCGACAGGAAGATGCAGATCCTTCGATGCCGCGCCGAATACCACCGCCGCCAGCCCCATCATCGAACCCACCGAAAGATCGATTCCACCCGTCACGATCACCGGCGTCAGCGCCAGCGCCAGCAGTCCCAGTTCCACGCTGAACCGCACGACCTCGAAGAAGTTTTCCTGAGTGAAAAAGTTCTGCGCAATGCCGGAGAAGATCGCGATCTGCGCCACCAGCGCGATCAGCAGCACCCATTCGCCGTTGGGGAACGAACGCGCGAGGCGGTTTCTACGCACGCGCCACTCGTTTCTCCGCACGTTCCCGGAACGCCTCCACAATTACGGCGGCAAGAATAATCGCGCCCTGCAAAGCCTGTTCCCAATACGCGCTCACGCCCAGAAAAGTCAGCGCCGGTCCGATCATCCCCAGCAAGATCACACCCAGCACCGTGCCCGCCGTGCTGCCGGACCCGCCAGTAATCGCGGTCCCCCCAACCACCACCGCCGCAATCACTTTCAACTCCAGGCCCAGCCCCGCATTGCTCGGAATCTGATTGAAGCGCACCGAATTCAGCACCGCCGCGATCCCCGTCAGTGCCCCCGTAACGGCAAACACCCCGAACGTCAGCCGGTTCGTGTCAATGCCAGCCAATCGCGCTGCTTCAGCATTCGACCCCGTCGCGTACACCGCGCGTCCGGCGGCGAGATGCCGCAAACCCCAGCCCGTCGCGGCCACAAATATCACCACCGTGCAGGCAATCAGCACCGGATACGAACCTTGCGACAATCCGAGCCACTGAAATCCCGGTGGCAGATCGGACACCCACGCGCCCTGCGTCGCCCAGCGAAGCCCATCCCGGAGCGCCACCATCGTCGCCAGCGTCACTACAATCGACGGAATGCGGACGTAGGCGACCAGCGCCCCGTTCACAGCTCCCATCCCAACGCCTGCCGCGACCCCGCCCAGCACCGCGCAAGCGACCGGCATCCCGGTTTTCGAAAGCACACCCGCGACAATCCCGCAAATCGCGAACATGGAACCCACGGAGATGTCGATCTGCCCCGTAAGAATCACCATATTCATGCCCAGCGCGATCAGCAAAACGGGCATATTCGCAAGGAACAAATCCGCCAGATTCTCGCCGGAGAAATAACCTGGCGCCAGCGCGGCCAGCACCAGTGCAAGCGCCAGAATCGATGCCGCAACAGATAACTCCCTGCCGTATCGCTTTCTCATACCGGGTGACCCAGCGCCATCGAAAGAATCTTTTCCTGGGTAGCATCGGCGCGCGAAAGTTCTCCCGCAACGCTGCCCGCGCGCATCACCACAATCCGGTCACTCATCCCGAGCACTTCCGGCAGCTCCGATGAAATCATCACAATCGCCATCCCGCCCGCCGCCAGATCCATCATGATGCCGTGAATTTCAGACTTCGATCCGACATCCACTCCCTGCGTTGGCTCATCCAGGATCAACACCTTCGGCTCCGTCGCGAGCCACCGCGCCAGCGCCACCTTCTGCTGGTTTCCGCCCGAAAGCGTCCCGGCCGCCGCATCGACCGTCGGGGTCTTCACTCGCAATTGCGTGACGTACCGTTCCGCCAAAGCTTGCTCTGCCGCGCTGTCAATCAATCCCTGACGAGAAACCCGATCCAGACTGCTCAGCGAAGTATTAGCGGCAATCGGCAATTCCAGCACAACACCATGCTGCCTTCGGTCTTCCGGAACATATCCGATCCCATGCGCAATCGCATCGGCGGGCGATTCAATCCGCACGTCCGCGCCATTCAAAACGATTTCGCCCGAATCCGCCGGCGTCAACCCAAACACCGTTTCGGCCAACTGGGTTCGCCCGGACCCAACCAGCCCCGCGATCCCCAGAATCTCGCCCTGCCGCACTCGCAGCGAAACATCCCGAATCCCCGCCTCGCGGCCGCTCAGTCCGCGCAGTTCCAGCGCCACCGCACCCAGCGGCACGTCGCGCTTCGGGTAAACCGCCGCTACCTCGCGGCCCACCATCATCGCGATCAGTTGCTCACGATTGACCTCGCCGGCATCGCGCGTCCCGATCGTCTCGCCATCCCGCAGCACCGTGATCCGATCCGCAATTGTCGAGATCTCTTCCAGGCGATGCGAGATATAAATGATCCCCGCTCCCCCGCTCTTCAGCACGCCGATAACGCGAAATAAGCTCGAAACTTCCGTCTCGGTCAGCGACGCCGTCGGTTCGTCCATGATGACGACTTTCGCCTCCGCCCCGATCGCCTTCGCAATTTCGACGATCTGCTGTTCCGGCATGCTGAGGGTGGAAACCAGCCGGTCGGGCTGAATCGCAGCGCCCGCCCGCGCGATCAGCTCTTTCGCGCGGCGCTCGCGGGCGCTCCAATCCACCGTGCGCCAGGCACCACCGGATTCCAGGGCAAGCGCGATATTCTCCGCGACCGTGAGATGCGCAAAGAGCGCTGGCTGTTGGTAGATCGCCGCGATACCAAGAGTCCGTGCAGTACCAGGGTCGTTGTCCGTTACCACGCGTCCCGCAATACGCAGGGTTCCGGCATCCGGCGTGACCGCCCCGGTCATGACTTTAATCAGCGTCGATTTGCCCGCGCCGTTTTCGCCGATCAACGCGTGGACTTCACCGGCCCGCAGCTCAAACGAAACTCCCCGCAGAGCGCGAACCCCGGCGAACGACTTCGTGATTCCCATCGCTTCCAGCAGGAGTGGAATTTTTATCTCGGATAACGGCACGATCACATCTATCGTAATCGTGTCACGCGTTTCATCCCCCGCCCGCGGTGGCGACTTTCGTTGCCCGGACTTTCTGCTGCACCTCAGCCATATATTGCGCGGCCTGGGCCTGCGTCTGAATCGATCTGACCCGGCTGACGATCGCCGCGCGATCGTCTGGCGATACCACCAGATCCTGTTGCATTGCCGAATGCACCACCGCAGGGAGATTGCCTTCGTTGACCGTTGCAAGAGGCGCCGCAACAGTCGCCTGACTCACCAGCGGGGCGGGTGAGGAAAAATCCGGCGGTGGCTCCGCGGAGTTCGCCGGCGCGGGAAGCGTGAGAGGAGTATCGCGCGGCGCCGCGAGAGTAATGAGCTTTGTGAGATCCGCGGACATGGCATCGCGGGCGGTGAGTGCATCCATTCCCCACAACAGTTCGATGAGGCGAGGGATGGAAGAATGGTCGTAGAGTCGGCCATCCAGCAGGTTCCGTTCGATCAGCGGCGAGGCGAGGATTGCAGGGACGCGCACTCCGTACTGCTCAAAAGTGAATCCATACTCGTTGTATGAATTGCCCGGCACGGTATCGCCGGGCGCGGTGGCAGCGGGAGGAATCGCGTGGTCGTAGAAGCCCCCATGCTCATCCCATGTGACGATCAGGATGCTTTTGTTCCACACTGCGGGATTGCTGCGAATCGCCTCGTAAGTCTCCTTAATGAGCGCTTCTCCGGCCGTTACATCCCCCAACGGATGCTGGGACGTACCGGCCTTGTACTTATTCAGAACGTCGTAGCTCGGTTCGATGAAGACATATTGGTAAGGATAAACGGGCTGAGCAAGGTCGCTCCTGAAAAGACTAAAGTGGCGAACATCGTCGAGAGCGATGCCTTTCAGCGCGGCAACCATGGGGAAATCGTCGCCACCATAGAGACAGCGGGTAACGCCGGCCGTCTTAAGGCGGTCGAAAATATTGCCATTCCGGAAGTGAAAGCCGTCGATAGTTTCCCAATCGGCAATCTCAGCGACCGTGGGGCTGTGATCCAGGCCTCCCGAGGACGCCGCATGAACGAACATCCGGTTCGGCCACGTTGGCCCCGGCAGGGAAGCATGCCAGTTGTCGCAAAGAACGAATTCGGACGCAAGGGCATTGAGAACAGGGAGGTCGGCGGACGTATAGCAGCACATGACTTCAGCGGGCAACGCGCCTGCTCCGCTTGCCGCGTAAGACGCTGCGAATCCGCTGTTATCGATCGGCGGATACTGGCCCCCGGGCGTGTACCGGCCGCCGGAGCCACAGAGCTGTTCCAGTATGTCCGGAAACTCGTGATTCGGATCGAAGGGCATGCGCCACGGCGCGCCGCGCGATACGGAATACGGCGCCAGGTCATACAGATTTGACTCATTGCCAGTCAGTCCATTCGCCGGCCTGACCTGATTATTTTGAGCGTCGGCGCCGGTAATCCCGGAGAAGCCGAGCATGTGGTCAAACGACCTGTTCTCCAGCATGAGAACGAAAACGTGTTCAATTCCGAGAGCTACAGCCGATCCAGCCATAATTTCCCGCCTCCCGAAGGTGTGAAACTTTTAAACGCTGCGCACTTTCGCCCGATGCGCCACAAACCACGCCTGGCTATCCATCGTCCCGCGCCCAGTCTCATAACTCCCATCGGGCTTCGCGATCCGTACCTTCCGTGTATCCGAAAGGTATTTCTCGATGACGACATCCCGCAGATAGCGCACAATCTTCCGGTCCAGTACCGGAAACAGCAGTTCCACACGGCGATCCAGATTGCGCGGCATCAGATCGGCGCTGCCGGAATAAATTTCCTCCTCACCGTCGTTACCGAAATAATAAATGCGGCTATGCTCCAGAAAGCGCCCCACAATGCTCCGCACCGTGATGTTCTCGCTTACCCCCGGCACACCGGCCCGCAGGCAACACAGCCCCCGAACAATCAGATCGATCTTCACCCCGGCCTGCGATGCCTCATACAACAACCGGATCATCGCCTTGTCTTCGAGCGCGTTGGTTTTGAAAATCAGCCGGCCCTTCTCGCCGAGCCGGATCTCTCGCCGGATCAGTTCCGCCAGTCTGTAGCGCATCGTCAGCGGAGCCACCAGCAGCCGCCGGAAGTCCGCCTTATGCGAATACCCCGTCAGCTGATTGAACAGATCCGACGCATCGGTCCCTATTTCTTCATTCGCCGTAAACAGGCTCAGATCCGTATACAGACGCGCCGTTGCCGGATTGTAATTCCCCGTGCCCAGATGCACGTAGCGCCGGATGCCCTCGGCCTCGCGCCGGACAATCAGCGCGATCTTGCAGTGCACCTTCAGCCCCACCAGTCCATAAACAACGTGCACGCCCTCGCGTTCCAGCGCCCGTGCCCATTCGATATTGCTTTCCTCGTCGAATCGCGCCTTCAGTTCCACGAGCACAGCAACCTGCTTGCCGTTTTCGATCGCTTCCAGCAGCGCCTTCACAATGGGAGAATTCTTCCCCACCCGATAGAGCGTCATCTTGATCGCCAGAACATCGGGATCCACCGCCGCCTTTCGCAGCAGTTCCACTACCGGCTGGAAAGAGTCGTAGGGATGATGCAGCAGCCGGTCGCCGCGCCGAATCACCGCGAACATATCCTCTTCCGATTGCGACGAGAAAATCTCCGGAGTCCACGGTTCGAACGGAACATCGCTCAGTTCGGGCCGGTCCAGCATGGGCAATTGCCGCAGTCGCGCCAGATCGATCGGACCGCGCACCTTGAAGACGTCCGTCGGATCGACGTCCAGATTCTCCACCAGAATTTCCAGCACGCGGCTGGAGATCCCGCTGTCGGTCTGCAACCGCACAAGCTGGTGGAAGCGTCTGCGCCAAACGGCTTCTTCCACCGTTTCCAGCAGATCGTCGCTCTCCAGTTCTTTAATCGCCACCTCGGCGTCGCGCGTGACGTGGAACGGATGCGACGCCACGATTTCCAGCCCGGGAAACAGGCTCTCCAGATTCGCGGCGATCAAATCTTCAATCCACACGAACTTGCGCACCGGCGCGGTCTTCCGCGAGACCCGCAGCGCCGGCACGCTGACCAGTTGCGGCAACCGCTCCGGCACCTTCAGCCGCGCGAAGTGCTCACGCCCGTCCGTACCGTTCAGCACCACCGCGAGGTTCATGCTGAGATTCGAAATGTGCGGGAACGGCCGGCCCGGGTCCACGGCCAGCGGCGTCAGCACCGGAAAAACCGTTTCGTTGTAGTAGGCCGTCAACGACTCGCGTTCGCGTTCATCGAGCGATTCCCACTTCACGATGCGTATACCCGCCTGCGCCAGTTCCGGCAGCAATTCCTTCTGGAAGCAGTCGTAGATTTCCTTCATCAGCCCGACGACGCTCGTGTGAACCGCCGTCAGTTGCTGCGTGACGGTTTTACCGTCGATACTCAGATCCTGAATTCCTGCCCGCTGCTTCTGCTTCAGCGCGGCGTTTCGCACCATGAAAAACTCGTCCAGATTGGAGCTGACAATGGACAGAAATTTCACGCGCTCCAGCAGCTTATTCCGCTCGTCCTTCGCCTCATCCAGCACCCGCCGCTGAAACTCCAGCAGACTGAGCTCGCGATTGAAATAAAGCGACGGATCGTCCAGCGAGAGCTCCGCGAGCGCCGTCGACACGGGCATTTCGAGAACCTTTAAGTCACCTTTTGCGGTCCCCTTCTTCTTTCGGGGAGTCGCTACCGGTCGTTGTTTTGTTTCGGGGGAGGCCACTGGTTCCATTCTCTCCTGCTTCTAAGCCGCGCGCGATTCCCGGCCGGGAGGAAACGAGACCGTGAACGTCGATCCCTGTCCCAAACGGCTTTCCACGCTGATCGCGCCATCCATGCGTTCCACGACATGTTTTACGATCGATAACCCTAACCCCGTTCCGCCAACTTCCCTCGAGCGCGCCCTGTCAACGCGGTAAAATCGCTCAAAAATCCGCGACACGTCGGATGACGGTATCCCCGCCCCGGTATCCGTAACAGAGATCACAATTCGCCCGTCGTTTCCCTGACTGGCGTCGATCCGAACCTCGCCGCCTGGCTTGTTAAACTTGACCGCATTATCCAGCAGGTTCACCAGCGCCTGCTCCAGGCGGATCGCGTGCCCTGTCACCAGCGCGTCGTGAACTGCGCCTCTGATCAGGTTCACCCCGCGGATCTTTGCCTCGGTTTCCACCGTCAGCAGCGCAGTATTCACCGCTTCTTCCACCGAGACGGGCCCCGGTTCGGCATCGCGCCGGCCGGATTCCAGGTCTGAAAGCGTCAACAGATCCGTCGCAATATTGTTCAGCCGTATCGCCTGCGCCTGAATGATTTCCACGAAGCGTCGATTGTGGCCGGTATCTTCGAGCGCCCCGCCCAGCAGGGTTTCCGCGTATCCACGTATCGCCGCCAGAGGAGTTCTCAATTCGTGCGACACATTCGCGACAAAATCCCGCCGCACGCGTTCCAGCCTCTCGATTCCGGTAATATCGTGCAGAATAATCAGCGCACCCCAGTGCGGAGGCACCGCGAACGGGGACGCATGAGCTTCGAAGACCGCCGAATCTCCGCCGGTAAATTGCAGCCGGCACGTCGCGGCGGTACTCGTCGCCACAACCCCCGAAATCAGACTCAGAAATGCCGGATCCCGCACCAGCCCTACCACCGGAGTGTCCCGGGCGACCGGTGCCTTCAGACCCAGCGCATGCTCCAACGCCTGATTCGCGAACTGCACGCGCATGTGGTGATCGACCGCCAGCACGCCCTCGCGCATAGTCTTCAGGATTGCGTCCAGCCGGTCCGATTCCTGGCTGAGCCGCTCCACTAATTCGTGTATGCGCGCCGCCATGCGCCGCAGAGACTGGTTCAGCGCCCGCGTGGCATCGTCTTCGCCGGGTAGCGGCGATTCCGTCTGGGGAGCTTCCAGAAGGTTATCGGTGAATGCCCGCAGGCGTTCAATTCTCCACGCGAGCGCGCGCGAAAAGATGGAAGTCATCACCGCCGCGCCGATCCCGCAAAGAATCAGCTCGAAAACGACCAGCAGCCCGGTGCTCAGGGACCGGCTGACATCCACCGCCAGCACAATGCACGCAATCAGCAGAAAACACGTGACAAACAGGCGGATGCGGATCGAGGTTGGCACTGGAAATGGTCAGGCTCCAGTTTACAACCAGATTGTGACAGGTTGGTTGCAATTCGCACAAATGCAGCCTCGGACGTCGCCGCAATTCAAAGTCAACCGCAGGGAGTTTGGGCCTCCGAGTCATTGCAGGATATCAACTGGTCCGTGTGGGGCAGGCAGTTTTGCCTGCCTTCCGCCGAAGCGAAGCTCGAGTTCCCGCGGTCGTGCCTCGAAACCCGCCCCGAAGTCAAGGAGCCGTGGACCACATACCCGCAGGCAGTTCCGACACCTCTCGGGCACATGAGCGCCGACCCACCCCAGAAATTTTGTTTTCTCTTATCGGCCTGAATCGGCGGCGGGAGTTATCGCCTTTACTTTTCCGGTGTCTTAGCCAGCTGTTGCTTAGTCCAGACCCGCTCCGGATCGAGCGCCAGGGACTTCTCCAGTGCCTCATGCGCCTTCGCTTCCTGATGGTCTTTCCTCAACGCAATCCCCATCCACAAATACGCCTCGGCCGACTTCGGATCGAGCGAAATCGCCCGCTGAAAATCCTTGATCGCGTTCTCCGGGCCACCACCCAGATTCTCCGGCAAATAGTAATACCCAACCCCGTGCGCCAGAAACGCCTCCGACGATTTCGGGTCCATCGCTACGGCCCTATCCAGCGCTTCTTTCGCTTTCTTGCCGTAAACCAGAATCCCCATCATCGGGTTCGCCGGCACAATCTGGCCGCAAAGCGTTCCCATAATCCGGTAATATTCGGCGTTGCGCCCATTGAGGTCGATGGCCTTATCCGCCAGCGCTACCCCCGCCTCAGCCGACTTTCGCGACCCGACCTTGTCGCCCATCTCCATCGCCACTTCCGCCGCATACGAATAAGCGATTGCCCCGCGATACCAGCCATCCGCATCGTTCGGACGCTTTTCCGCCGCAGCCTGCAGCGCCGCTGCCCGCGATTCCAGCGGCTGCCGTTGCTGATGATCTCGCAGCAGCACCAGATCGTCCGCAGCCGCACACAGTAAAGGCAACATCAATATCACCGGGATCATTCGCATGTAGACGGTCCGCACCTTAGTTCTTACGATGCACCGCGCATGGAATCCGCTACACTTTTAATGCCAAAAAGTTGCTACAACTCGGCAACCCTGCGCTGCACCAGCAGGAAATATGCTCCCAGCGACAACAGCGCAATGCCGTTGATCGTCAGGACGGTTGGCGCGGTAAAGATGGGCACAAGCCATCCGGTCGCAATTTCGCCGAACGGCATACCGCCGCGAAATGCCATCATGTAGACGCTCATCACTCGCCCGCGCATATCGTTCGGCGTAATCAGCTGAACCAGCGAGGAAATCATGGAGAACGCGCACATCATCATCGCGCCCGTAAAGTAGAGCATCGCGCAACTCAGCAGAATCGATTTCGACTGTGAGAAACCGACCACTCCGATGCCCATCGCCGCCAGCGCCCCCAGCGCAATGCGTCCTTTGTTGTGGACATCACCGAGCCAGGCCACCGTCAGCGCGCCGGTAATGGACCCGAGTCCGCTCGCGACCAGGAACCACGTATAAGTCATCTCGCCGCGCCCGAAAACAGTCTTGGCGAACACCGGCAGAAACGCAATGGTGGGGATACCCAGAAATGTCATGAGGAAGGCAATCAATATCAGCGTCGTCATGGCGCCCTGCGCTCGGACAAACGTGAACCCCTGCTTCATGCTGGTCATCACCGATTGCCCGGTGCGGGGCGGGCTGAAATTAATGTGCAGCCGCAACAGCGAAATAATCACCGCCAGAAATGACAGCGAATTCAGCGCGAAACACCACCCGGCCCCGGCGTATTTCATCGCCAGGCCGCCCACCACCGGCCCGATCACGCGCGCCAGATTGAACTGAATCGAATTCAGCGCAATCGCATTGGGCACGTCCTCCCTTTCGACCAGACTCGGTACCAGCGCCGAATAGGCCGGGCCTCCAAACGATTGCGCCGTCCCCACCACGAACGAGAGCGTCAGAATTTGCCAGATCTGCACGTGGCCGGTCCAGACCAGCGCGGCCAGCGTCGCGGCCGACAGCATTTGCACAACCTGCGAGCCGATCAGGATATAGCGCCGGTCAACGCGATCCGCCAGAACACCGCCCCAGAGGGAAAACAGGAAGATCGGAATATCGCCAAGAAATTGATCCAGGCCCAGCAGAAACGGCGAGTTGGTGAGCGACAGCACCAGCCAGTTCTGCGCCACCTCCTGCATCCACGTGCCGATGGTGGACGTGCAGGCGCCAATCCAGAGGATGCGGAAATCGCGATATTGGAAGGCCTTGAAGACTCGTCGTAGCAAAGGGGATGTGATCCGGTCTCAGCCAGCTACGGCAGAGGTTTTTCGCGTTTGATCAAATGGACCAGATTGCCGTCGGCATCGTTGAAAAACGCCAGCCGGTTGCCCTGCGTTTCAAATGGCTCGCCCACCATCTGCACGCCTTTCGACTTCAGTTCCGCCACGCCTGCATCGAAGTCATCGATGGCGATAGCCAGATGCCGGAATCCGGCGTCCTTATTATTAGCGATCACCTGAGGCGCCGCCAGCGAGTTATTCGCGGGGATGATCTCCATCATGGCGCCATTCGCGGCGCGCACGAAATAGTTGCCCGCGTATGAGAAGTTAATGTGGAAACCGAGATGGTCGGCATACCACTGAGCAAGCTTTTCCGGATTCGGCGATGAAATCGCCAGATGTTCAATTCCCTGAAACATAAGAAATGATTGTAGCGCGTGCTTCGCGGACAGTTGATTTGGAGCCGAGCGCCTTCAATCGCGGCCGTCTTCATCCGCTGGCAGGCCCGAGCCGTGGCACTCAGGTACTTGTATCGCTTCTCGCCTTCAGGGTCACTGCCGTGGACACCAAGGGCGACGCCTGCCAGGATCCTTTTGCCCTCCGGCGACCCACTGGAAGCTACTCGTAAGGGATTTCCACCTCGGAATAACTGCCGGGTGTCGCTGCGTTCACTGCCGCGATAACCGATCAATGGAACGCTGCACCGCAGGACGCTGCGAATTGCCCAGGATCACGATGGCAATTCTCCGGTCACTGAGGTCCTGCTGATACCGGATATTTTTGTCCGTCGATAGCAGGGTTCGAACCCCGCTTCTTCAGCCGCCTTCAGCAACGCGCCGTTGGCTAATCTTTCCCATCCTCTGGCAATCGCTTCTACAACTGTGTGACCGTGAAAGGAAGCGCGCGATGCTTCGCGGTGTGCCGTGGTCAAAGAGAATGAGCATGGGCGGGCGTCAACGCATCCACCGCGAGCGGAGATGCCCTCAGGCTCTTTGCCGCGAAATGCAATACTGCGTTGATTTGTTCGCGGGCGACCGAGAATTCCTCCATGACCTCTTTCACAGTCAAACCCGCTTCCAGATTCTCGAAGACGGTAGCAACCGGCATTCGCGTATCTTTAAACACCCACCCGCCGCTGACCTTGCCGGGGACGCTCTCCACGGCGGGACATTGGGACCAATCAAGAGTTGTCATGTTCAAACCCTCCCTCCATCGTAGCGTCCCGCGACAGTTCGGCGGCGGCACCGCAGACAGTTGTTACCCTGATGGCAATGCGCCCGCAACCTCTCATCGCCGTTACCGACGTGGAAGCCAGCAGCCGATGGTATCAGCGTCTGCTCGGCTGTCAAAGCGAACACGGCGGCCCCGAATATGAGCGCCTCGTCTCGAACGGCCAGCTTGTCCTGCAGCTACACAGCTTCGAAACGAAACACGAGCACGACCCGATCGGCAATCGCCAGGACAAGCCCTACGGCAACGGCGTTCTTCTCTGGTTCGAAGTAGACGACTTCGACGCGATCATGCAGCGCTCCACTGAAATGGGCGTGGAGATCGTCATGCCCCGCCATCGAAACCCTCCCGACGGTAACGGCGGCCCGAACCACTGGGAGTGTTGGATAAAGGACCCGGACGGCTATGTCGTAGTCGTCGCCAGTCCTTACGGAACGGCCGGCGGAACGTGGCAACCCGGCCAATAGCCCCCACCTGAAACAATCGGGGTTGTGCCAGAATAGTACGATGGTGACTCGCATATCCCGCAGAGCAGGCATCCTCATCCTGCTTTGCGCCCCTCTCTTCGCCGGAACACTGACGGTCACCGTCAAAGATCCCGCCCAGGCTCTGGTCGGCGACGCTGCCGTCAACGTCACCGCGCAATCCGAAAGCGCTCCCCGCACAAAGCCCACCGATACCAACGGACGCGCAATTTTCGAAGATCTCCCGCCGGGAACTTGCACCGTCTCCGTCACCAAACAGGGATTCGCAACCTGGGAAGGCCGCGTTACCGTAGGCAGTCGCCCGGCCACGCTCGCGGTCGTGCTCAAGCTCAGTGCGGTCTCAACCTCCGTGCGGGTGACCAGCCGCCGTTCCCCCCTCGCCAATTCCGATCCGAATTACCAGGCCCTCCGGACAGGCAGACTCAGCCAGGTCTTTCGCGTCTCCAACCTGGTCCTCAACCGCGACGCCGGCACATTCACGTTCCGTTCGGGCTCGTTCAGCTTTCTGCCACCGGTGCTGGGCCACGTCACCACCGGCGTATTCCTCGGCGACGGAAACTTCGAATTGAAACCGCAGAGCGACCTGGCCGCCACCCGCCTGAAGCGCATGATGAAGGCCGATTCGGTGAATGAAGACTTCTCCGCGATGGTCGTCTTCTTCAGCGACGGTACTTTCGACCAAATCAAACAGAACGCCGCATTGGCCGACGAATCGACGCAACCCCACGAAGAAGAATTGAAGCGCGTCCGAAGCGTGATCCAGACCCGCCGCGAGCCGTCATCTATCCTGCGGCCCATGACGATGCTCGAACGCGCGCTCAACTTCGAGGACATCCCCAATTACGACGCGGAAATCCTCGCCGAACTCTACAACGGCGACACCGGCGAACGAAACGGTTCCTTCCGCGCCTTCCTGCGCGGAAAAAAGCACGCCGATCTGCGCTTTCTTCTGAACCCGCACGGAGCCATGCCGGTATTGCACGCTCCCGAAGAAGTCGCCCTCCTCAATTTCGACCCGAACAGCGACAGCGACGGCGTGTGGTATCTCGCGCACACCATCCCCGAGCTTCAATTGAGCCGTGCCGACGCTCGCCTGGATATGGATAAAGAAGAAAAACGTCTGATCGCGCCGGAACACTACAAGATAGAAACCGTTATTGGCAACAAAAACGCCCTCGGCAACCAACCCGATCTCACCATGACCTGCGATCTGCGTTTCCATCCCCTTAAAGACGGCGTTCGCATGGTGAAGCTCGATCTGGTGCCGGACCTTCAGGTCTCCCGCGTCAACTGGAACGGCAACGAAATCCCCTTCGTTCAGGAGAACCGGAGCCACGATGGTTCGTTCTATCTGCAACTGCCGGAAGCGCTGGCGAAAGGCCGCGCCTACGACGTCACATTTGAATACGCGGGTGGAGGGATTCTGCAGAGCTGGAACGGAAACGTTCCGGCCAGGCGCGTCTGGTACCCCACGCCGGTCGGTCCGGCCAGCCGCGCCACTTACGATTTGACGTTCCGAATTCCACACGGCTCCACGATTGTCACAGTGGGCAATCAGGTCAGCCAGTCGCGCGAAGGCGCCTGGGACGTATCGCAATGGACCTCCGATGTCCCGATCACGCAGGCCGTCTTCCGCTGGATGGAAGATGCGTCGTTCAAGACCGCCTTGGAAGAAACCACGAACACGCGAATGTCGCTCTATTTGTCTCTTGCGGGAGTTGGTTTTATTCCTCCGTCCCGGGGTGACATGCTGATCGATGTCGGCAACTCGCTGCGCATCTTCAACGCATGGTTCGGCAAGTCCGCTTACGACAATATCGCCGTCATGGTAAGGACTGGCGGCCCCTACGACTCGCTGCCCGGCCTGGTATACGCTCCACCCATAGTCATGGGGGGCTTCTCTTCAGCGTTCTCCCAGACGCAGGTAATGTCGGGTGGTCGTGGCGGCGGCCTGCCGCCCAAAGCACAAACGACGGGCCTCGACGAGGCTTTCCCGAGGCTCATGGCCGGCCAGTGGTGGGGAAATACCGTGAGTCCCGCGAGCTTTCACGATGAGTGGCTGTCAGCCGGGCTCGTCGGCTTTTCCGCCAGTGTCTACGACGCCGAAGTGAGCAATGGCGACTACAAAGATCGCTGGGCGAATGCCCGTGAACAACTGCTCTCGACCAGCCCGGCGAACGCGCAACCGGCGAACGATGCCGGTCCCGTTTGGATGGGTTTGCTGAACGATGCTCCGAAGACACCCGCGGCAAGCGGCGTCCTCAACTCCGCGAAGGGCGCCTATATCGTGCAGATGCTGCGCTCATTGATGTGGGATCGGCAAGGTGGCGACAGCGATTTCCAGGCGATGCTGCAGGATTTCATCGCGCGCTTTGCGAATCGGTCGGTCTCCAGCCAGGATTTTCAGTCCGTGGTCGAAAAGCATATGAAGCCCGCTATGGATCCGGACCGCAGCCACACCATGAACTGGTTCTTCGATGAGTGGCTCTACGGCACGGACGTCCCCACCTATCGTCTGGAATATTCGCTCAAGCCTGGGGAGAAGGGCGGCGCCGTGTTAGACGGAAAGCTGACGCAAAGCGGCGTCTCGCCCTCGTTTTGTATGGTCGTGCCCATCTTCGGAGAGTTCCCCGGCAGAAAGGATCGGATCGGCCAGTTGGCCATTCGCGGAAACTCAACTCATGAATTCAAAGTGACGTTGCCCCAACACCCTAAGCAGATCCTGCTGAACATCAATCACGATATCCTCACCAGAAAGGACGAAGTGATTCCGGCAAAGACTTCGGCGCGTTAAAAGGGAGGTTTGGGTGTACGACGTAGAAGTGGAGGAAGTCGTCAGTTGGCCATGAAACCGGGTAGATCCGAGCGTATGTGTACTTACGGAATCAAGGGACACGCGGCGATAGCCGCGTTGCGCCAGCTCCGAAAATACGCGGCTATCGCCGCGTGTCCAGTCAAACGTCAGAAAATCCCTTCCACTTTTATGCCGCACGCCCGGGAGGTTTCGCCATGCGCCCGTTCAACGGCGTTTTCTATTACACTGGGAGTTTCGCTTGAATCGCGCACCGGAAGAATCGAGATTCCATGAAAAGATATATTTTGACGGCGATGTTGGCTGGCACGTTTTCCGCTTCGGCATTCGCACAGGGCATGGCATTACCGCCCGGCATCGCGGCCGAAACGAAGCAGGTCTACACTGCGGTGAAGAACAATCTGATCGCGGCGGCGAATGCCATGCCCGAAGCGAACTACAGCTTTGCGCCGGTGCCCGAGGAGATGACTTTCGGCGCGTGGGTGGCTCACGTCGCCGACGCACAGACCGGCATCTGCTCCACGCTGAACGGCCAGACCAGAAGGGGCGATGCCGCGACGAAGACCAGCAAGGCGGACCTGGTGGCTGCCCTGATGGCGTCGTTCGACGAGTGCGATAAGGCCTACAACGCGCTTACCGATGCCAATGCCACGGAACTGGTGGCTTACGGCCGTGGCCAGAATTCGCGCGCCGGTCGTTTGGGGTACAACAGCGCTCACGATCAGGAGTGCTACGGCAGCATGGCGGTTTATATGCGGATCAAGGGCATCGTTCCACCTTCGACGGCGGCTCGCGCAGGCGCGAGCGGCGGCGGGCGCGGAGCAGGCGGACCCGGACGTTAGAACGCGTCCCGGCTGCTTCGCGATTGTCCGGCAAATTATGCCAGAATAAGGGCCATGCTTACGATGTCTGTCAGCACATCCCGCATCGTTAGCCTTGCCACGCTCCTTTGCGCGCCCCTCTTTGCCGGAACGCTCACCCTAACCGTCAAAGATCCGGCGCAAGCCCTGGTCGGCGGTGCAACAGTCGACGTGACCGCGCAACGCGAAACTCTTCCCCACACCAAATCCACCGAAGCCAACGGCCGCGCAACCTTCGACCAACTCTTGCCTGGCGCTTACCGCGTCTCCGTCACCAAAGAGGGCTTCGCGCTCTGGGAAGGCTCCGTCACGATCGGCGATCGGCCCGCTACCCTGCCAGTCGCGCTCAAACTCGCCACGCGCTCAACGTCGGTTCAGGTCTCCGCCCGCCGTTCTCCGCTCGCCAACTCCGACCCCAACTACCAGGCCATCCGCACCGGCAAACTTCGCGGGGTCTATCGCGTCTCCAATCTCGTGCTGACCCGCGACGCCGGCACGTTTACCTTCCGCTCGGGATCTTTCAGCTTTCTTCCTCCGGTGCTCGGCCACGTCACCACCGGCGTATTCATCGGCGACGGAAATTTCGAGTTGAAACCCAAAGACAATCTCGCGACCCTGCGCCTGAAGCGCATGATGGGCGCCGATTCAGTCACCGAAGACTTCACTGCCCTGGTGGTCTTCTTCAGCGACGCCACTTTCGATGAAATCCATCAGCACTCCGAGAGCATCGACGAGTCGCCGGACAAACATGAGGAAGCGTTGAAGCGCGTCAGAGACGTCATCCAGGAACGCCGGGAGCCGCGCCCTGGTGGTCCGCCGCGCAGCCAGCTCGAGCTGATGCTCAACTGGGAGGACATCCCCAATTACGACGCCGAAATTCTCGCCGAGCTCTACAACGGCGACACCGGCAAACAGAAAGGTTCCTTCCGCGCGTTCCTCCACGGAAAAAAGTACCCCGATCTTCGCTTCCTCCTGAATCCCCACGGAGCCATGCCAATGCTACAGGCGGCCGAGGAAGTCGCGCTGATCGACTTCTATCCGACCAGTAACAGCGACGGCGTCTGGTATCTTGCGCACCTGCTTCCCGAGCTTCGACAGGATCTCGATAAAGAAGAAAAGCGACTGATCGCGACGGACCACTATAAGACGGATGTTCTGATCCGCAATACGAACTCCGCGCAGGAGCAACTTGATCTCGCGATCACCTCCGGCCTGACTTTCCACGCAGCTGAAGACGGCGTCCGCATGGCGAAGCTCGACCTGATGCCGGATCTCCAGATCTCCCGGGTCATCTGGGATGGCGCCGAAATCCCGTTCGTCCAGGAGAACCGGAATCACGACGGCTCATTCTATCTGCAAACACCCGAAGCGCTGTCGAAGGGTCGCGTCTACGATGTGACCTTCGAATACGCGGGCACGCCTGGTCGCGTCTGGTATCCGACGCCGTCAGGCCCCGCGAACCGTGCCACCTACGACCTGACCTTCCGAATTCCGCACGATACGAAGCTCGTCGCCACAGGCGAACAGGTCAGCCAATCGCGGGAAGATTCCTGGGATGTCTCGGAATGGAAGGCCGATGTACCCATCACCCGGGCGGACTTCCGCTGGCTGAAAGGCGGCGCGACGTTGAACGCCGAAGTGGAAGAAACCACGAAGTCGCGTATGTCTATGTATATGGCGCTGAAGGCGGGCTGGCTCAACCCTCCTTCCGCGAACTACATGCTGGGCGATGTGGGCAACGCGCTGCGCCTCTTCAGCACCTGGTTCGGCAAGCCTGGTTACGGCGGTATCTCCGTCCTGGTGCAGTCGGGCGGGGGCCGCGACTCGCTGCCCGGCCTGGTATCCGTGCCGCCGATACTGACAGTCGGGTTCGCAGCGATTCAGGCGCGTGGAGGATACATCCCGCCAACTGCCCGCCCAATCCTGGACGAAGCTTTCGCGAGGCTCATCGCCGGCCAGTGGTGGGGCAACACGATCAGCCCGGCAACCTTTCATGACGCCTGGCTCACGGCGGGACTAGCCAGTTTTTCCGCCAGCGTCTATGATCTTGCCCGGGGTAACGGTGACTTCAAAGATCGCTGGGGCGATGCGCGCGACGCGATCCTGACGCGCAACCGCTTCGGCGTCAGGCCGAACGACGAGGGCCCGCTCTGGATGGGAATTCTCAACGATACGCAGGTAACTCCATTTGCAGGCGGCGCGCTGAACGCTTCGAAGGGCGCATTTATCGCGCAGATGCTTCGCGCCATGATGTGGGATCCGCAAACCCTCGATCATGATTTCCAGGCCATGATGCAGGACTTCGTCGCGACCTTCGCAAATCACGCGGTCTCAAGCGGCGACTTCCAGTCGATAGTGCTGAAGCACATGAAACCAATCATGAATCAGACCGGCGACAACACGATGGACTGGTTCTTCGACGAGTGGCTTTACAGCACGGACATTCCGAACTACCGTCTGGAATATTCGTTCCAGCCAGGCGAGAATGGCGCAACTCTGCTGGAGGGAAAGCTCACGCAAAGCGGTGTCTCCCCCGCATTCCGCATGCCCGTGCCGATATTCGCCGAATCAGCCGGCAAAACATACCGGCTTGCGGTAGTACCCGTGCGCGGCAATTCCACCAGCGAATTCAAAGTAAGCTTATCCGCACGGCCAAAGCAGCTCCTGCTGAACGCCAACCACGACGTGCTCTCGGACAAAGACGAAGTGATCCCGGCGAAGCCCTCCGTGCATTGATTCAATTGCCGCGCATCGCACTCAGATATTCATCGAGCGCCACTTCCAGCCGCTCATACAACAGCGCGTAAAAGCTCTCCGCTCCCCGCCCGGACTGCGCTTGCTGCAAGCCACGAACATAAACCAGCCGGTCCTCCGGCCGAACCGCAACCGGAGGATACCCGCCACGAATCAGAATCAGATTCATCAGCAGCCGCGCGGTACGTCCATTGCCATCGTTGAACGGATGAATATTCACCAGGCGCAGGTGAGCGGTAAAGGCTGTGTCGGGACTGTCAGCCGCCCCGCCAAGCCAACCCGCAAAGTCCCCCATGAGCGGCGGAATTTCGACCGGTGCGGGAAACGAATATCTCCCGGATTCAGTTCGCACGTATCGGGGCAGATCGGCATATCGACCCGCAATATCGGGCCGCGAACGCTTCACCACCAGACTATGCAGGCTTCGCACATCGCCTTCTGTCAGTCGGGTCGCCTGCCGGGCTAACTCGCGCACGTAACGGATGGCGTCGTAGTGATCGAGCGCCTCGAGATGATCTTTGAGTGGCTTGCCGCCAACGGTCACTCCCTGCTCGATCACCAACGTGGTTTCAACAGCACTCAGCGTGTTGCCCTCAATGGCGTTCGAGGTATACGTCAGCTCGATGTCGTAATAATGCTCCAGATTGGCGAGCGCCTCACCCGAGAGCGGCCGTAACCCATCGAGCCGCGCCTTCTTTTCGGCAATCGATTTCAGGATTTCATCCATGCGTTGAACACGAGTTTACCAGCCCGTGGAAACCCGATCACAGCAATCTTCAAACAATCGTATCCCTGTTTTCAAAGCTTTACAGCCCTTTCGCTTTTCCTGCGCCCAACCCGTATGCCTATTCTGAAACCGGGAAAAAGGACCCACAGAAAAATGTTGACACCAACTCAAGCCTCACCCGGCGGTGGTCCTCGTACGGACGCCGGTCGGGCCATCTCCTCTCAAAACGCAGTCACCCACGGCCTCTTCGCCACCCGCGACTTCATCCGACCCGGCGAAGAATCCATCCATACCGAACTCACCGACTCACTCCAAACCGAACTCGCGCCCGTTGGCAATCTCGAACTCAATCTCGTGCACGAGATCCGACGCGCCATGTGGCGTCTCCGCCGCTGCGGTCAGATCGAAGAAGATTTCGCCATCTGCGAAATCGACGGCCTCATTCACGACCCCATGCAAAACGAGTCCACCACGCGCCTCCAGCTCTCCGTCGACCGTGCCCGCTCCCAAGCTCATCGCCTTCTCCACAAATGCACCGCTGAACTACGCAAGCTCCAGACCGAGCGCCAGTTCCGCAACGAATTCTTCGAAGCGGGAACCGACGTTTCGCGTCTCGGCCTCTGCGACCTCAGCACCATCCAGAACAATATCGACAAGCAGCTCGCAGCCAAATACCGCAGGCAAATCCTTGAAGACAATGCCCGGATCGACGCGATGATGGCCATGCCGATTCCGCCGCCTGTCGCACAACCCAGTTCGTTTTGTAAAACGCCCCGCAACGCGCAATGCCCCTGCAACTCGGGCCAAAAATACAAACGCTGCTGCGGTAAAAACGCACCAGCCATGTTGCACGCGGCATAAAATTGGGTTCGTTTTTTCTTATCCGTGTTCATCTGTGTTCATCTGTGGCCATTTTTTGATCTTTGAAACCTCGAAAATCGACCGCTCACCGCACCCACGCCAAAAGTGTCTAACCCGACAACTTTTCGCCCCGAAAACCACCCCACGGGTGGATAATAGAAATATCTGTTTTGATAACCCCTGAGGACACTCCAACATGTTGAAATCACTTGACCTTACCGGCAAAGTCGCCGTCGTGATCGGCGGCACTTCCGGTATTGGGAAAACCATGTCCATCGGCCTCGCCGAAGCCGGCGCCGACGTGGTTCCCTGCTCCCGCCGTTTGGACGCCGCCGAACCCGTCGCCGTCGAGATCGAAAAGCATGGCCGCCGCACCCTTCGCCTGGCCGCCGACGTTGCCGACCGTGCCACGCTCATCACCGCGCGCGATCAGATTCTTGAAAAATTCGGCCGCATCGATATCCTGATCAACTCCGCGGGACGCATCAAACGGACTCCCGTTCTCGACCTCCCTGAAGAAGAATGGTCCGCCATCATCGATACCAATCTCACCGGCACTCTCCGCGCCTGTCAGGTTTTCGCGCCGCCCATGCTGGCGCAGGGTTGGGGCCGGATCGTCAATCTGGCGTCGCTCAACTCCTTTGTCGCTCTCTTTGAAGTCGCGGCCTATGCCGCAAGCAAAGCGGGCGTCGCCGGCCTGACCCGGTCGCTCGCCATCGAATGGGGTTCGCGCGGTGTCAACGTGAACGCCATCGCGCCCGGCGTTTTTCGCACCCCGCTCAATCAGCAACTGCTCGATGGCACCGAGCGCGGCCGCGAATTGAAAATGCGCACGCCGCTCAAGCGTTTCGGCAACGTCGAAGAACTGGTGGGCGCGGCCGTGTTTCTTTCCTCGGATGCAGCCAGCTTCGTCAACGGAGAAATTCTCGTAGTCGATGGCGGTTTCCTCGCAAGCGGGGTAAATCAATAACCCCATGCAACCTTTCCCGCAGGAAGATTTCCTCCTCGAAACAGAACTCGCCAAACAGCTTTATTACGATGTCGCGAAAGATCTCCCGATCATTGACTATCACTGCCATCTCTCGCCCGAACTGATCGCCGATAATCACCGCTTCCGCTCCATCACCGAAATCTGGCTCGAAGGCGATCATTATAAGTGGCGCGCCATGCGTGCCAATGGCGTCGACGAACGCTTCTGCACAGGCGATGCCTCCGATTGGGAAAAGTTCGAAGCCTGGTCCCGCACCGTCCCCGAGACTCTTTGCAATCCCCTCTATCACTGGACCGCGATGGAATTGAAGCGGCCCTTCGGCGTCACGAAGCCACTCTCCGGCGCGACAGCCAAAGAGATTTTCGACGGCTGCAATACGCAGTTGCGCGAAGGCGATCTGACAACGCAGTCCATCCTCCGCCAGTTCCGAGTCGCCGTGGCATGCACCACGGACGATCCGGCCGACACGCTCGAAGCACACAGCAAACTCGCCACCCGCGACAACCCCGATACGCGCGTCTATCCCACCTGGCGTCCCGACAAAGCCCTCGCGGTAGCCAACGTTCCTGCATGGAATGCGTGGATCGACAAGCTGGAACAAACCGCGAAAACCTCCGTTTCCACCTGGTCCGCGCTTCTCTCCGCGCTCGAATCCCGCCACACGGCGTTTCATGAACTCGGTTGCCGCGCTTCCGACCACGGCCTGGACAATATGGACGCGGAGTCTTTCACCGATGCCGCGGCTTCCGCCTGCTTCGATAAGCTGCGCGCCGGAAAACCGATCGGTATCGGCGAAGCCGGAATGTTCCGCTCGGCGCTGCTCTATCGAATGGCGCTGCTCGATCATGCCCGCGGCTGGGCGCAGCAGTTTCATCTCGGCGCGCTGCGCAGCACGAACTCACGCATGCGACGTTTGCTCGGACCCGACACCGGCTTCGATTCGATCGGCGATTTCGATCAGGCGCGTTCGCTCGCGCGGTTCCTGGACAACCTCGATTCCACCGATCAGCTGGCGAAGACGATCGTCTATAATGTGAACCCTTCAGACAATCCCGTCTTCGCAACAATTGTCGGTAACTATCAGGGTGGTGGCATCCCCGGCAAGATGCAATGGGGCTCCGCGTGGTGGTTCCTCGACCAGCTCGACGGCATGGAAGGGCAAATGCGCATGCTTTCGAATATGGGACTGCTGTCGCGCTTCGTCGGCATGGTCACCGATTCGCGCAGTTTTCTTTCCTACCCGCGTCACGACTACTTCCGCCGTCTGGTTTGCCGGATGCTCGGCGAAGATGTGCGCCGAGGTCTGCTGCCGGACGATAAAACAATGCTGGGCAAACTCGTCGCGGACATTTCCTTCCGCAACGCCCGCGACTACTTCGGCTTCAAACTGGGCAAATCCGCCGACTAACAAACCGGCCTCATGTAGCGTAGGCCTTCGGCCTGCGCCTGCGTATGTAAAGTAGGCCTTCGGCCTGCGCCTTTTCCGTTCACGCCAAAATATCAACTTTCTTCCGGGCGTTTTCAGCAACTTACAAGCGTGCCCCAAACGCCCCTACCCGCGCATGCTCTACTCGCAGGTGGGGAGCGTGTCCGCCTCGCAGTTTGAAAACTGAATAACGGGTTTCGCACCCCGTACAAAAAGCCGGCGCGGCAAAAGAAAAAAGGCCCCGGGATCCTCCGATCCTGGGGCCTTTCACTTTACTGCCTCCGATTGGTTTTAGAAGAACAACTTCATGTTTAACTGAATCAGTCTCGGCGATCCAAAACTCGTGATCTGTCCGAACGTCGAACTGGTCAGGCCCGTCGCCGGGTTGCCCCAGTTGGCGTGATTCATGATATTGAAGAAGTCCGAACGGAATTCCAGCTTGTACCGCTCGCTGAACTGGAACCGGCGGGTAAGCGACATATCCCACTGGATCGTACCCGGTCCGTGGAGGATATCGCGCGAAGCGTCGCCAAACTGGCCGAGCGGCACGCAACTCGCATTGCCCACATACGCTGCCGTCGTACAACCGCCCGCGAAAGCAGCCGTATTGAACCAGTCGTTGAGCCCGGCGCCGACGTTCAGCGGCACACCGGATACCACGTTCGGCCTGTCAAGCGCTTCTCCGGTCAGCGAAACGTCTGAACCCGTAGTTACGTTCAGCGGCTGCCCCGTATAAAGGCTGATCAGCGGTGCAATCTGCCAGTCCTTCGTGATCTGACTGATAATGCCGGTTGAGAATCCGCCGCTGACGATCACCATCGATGTATTGAAAGTATGCCGGCGGTCGAAATTGCAATCGGCCTTTTCGGCGTCGCGATTCAGCGGATTCTGGTAATCTTCCGCGGCCAACTCGCCGCCGAAGTCCCATGTGCTGATGCAATGCGACCACGTGTAGTTCGTCAACATGCTGACGTGACTGGAGAAACGATGATCCGCTTTCAGCAGCAACCCGTTGTAGCTGGAAGTCGCCCCGTCGTCGGTTTGAATGATCGTGCTGTAGTAAGCGCCCTGCGCCGCATTGATCAGAGTCAGCGGCCGTCGCGCCTGCTCGTTAGCCACCGTGGCCCCGGGCAGGAGGACAGGCGAATTGATATCGTTCTCACCCAGAATGTGATTTGTCTTGTTGCCGATGTAGGTAGCCGTCGCCAGCCAGTTTTTCGCAATCTGCTTCTGGTAGCTCAGATTCCACTGCATCATATATGTGGCATGCACATTCGGCGGAATGCTCACATAGGCGCCCGAGGAGGGGAATATAGCGGCGCCGGGGAACGGATCGCCGGGGACTCCCGTGCCCGATACGTAGCCGTTCCACGGATTGGAAAACGGCGCGGTGTTCAGCAGGGCGGTCGACCCGTTTACCTGAGAAGCATACGGGGGATTGGTCGTCCAGCGTTCCGGATAGAACAACTCGGTGTTGTCGTGCATCAGGCCGAACGCGGCGCGGATGGTTTGTGTTCCCTTGCCCGTCGGGTCCCACACCATTCCCAGACGCGGAGAGCTGTCCAGCATATGCTTATTCGAGAACGCGCATCCGTTGGTATTGCCCGCATCATTGCCGAACAGCAAACCTGCCGGAGCAGCCGGGTATTCCGTGCTGTGGACGCCGGCGATGAAATCGGCGAGATTGAACTGGTTCCCCCGGCACTGCTTGTCGTATGCCGGGCTGTCCGGTTCCCAGCGCACGCCCATGTTCACGGTCAGATGGGAAGCCACGCGCCAGCTATCCTGCACATAGACGCCAATGACGGTCTGGCGAATGTAATCGGAGAGCGCGTTGCCCTGATTCCACGCCGAAAGATGTCCGATCAGCAAATCGGCCAGATTGTCGCCCGTGTAAGTGCTGCCGCCACTGAATGTCCACTGGCCGTTCGACTGCTGATTATTAAGTGAGTTGAACTGCTCTTTGCGGCCGTCGAAGCCGATCGCGATCTGATGCTTGCCGAAGGTCATCTGGTAGTCGTCGGAAAGCTGATAGTTGTTGACGTTGAAGTAGCCGGGAGCGCAGGTGCCGCAAGCCACGTTGAAATAGTTGCCGACCGTGACCTGTATATAGTTGTCCGGCATGTTGTCGTTAATCTTCATGCCGAGCGTCTGCGGGCCAAACAGATTGGTGGCCGAACCGCGGTTATCGGCGCGCCGGTCGAAGGTGACGTGGAACGAATTCACTTTCGTGGGGCTGAGCGTGTAAGTGTCGCCCAGGGTCAGCGTGTTCGTTTCGTCTTTATTGCCGGGATTCGGTCCGGTGGTGAGAGCGTTCTTCCCGTCGAAGAAAGACTCCGCGACGTAGTTGTAAATGTAGTACCGCGCAAACATGTTGTTCTTCGCGCTCTTCACAAAATCGACCTTGCCGACATACTGCCAGTCCGGATTATTGGCCAGCTGTCCGTAAAGGTAAAGACCGCAGTTATCGGTCGAGACCGGAATGTAGGTGAGCAGTTTGAGCGACGACGGATCGAACCGCGATGACGGAATGATGTTGCCGGCGAACGGCGTGCCGGTGATCGGGTCCTTCAGCTGAATGGCTTTCGACTGGCAGCCACCGGCGGAAGTCGCCGCATCTTCGATGGAAAAATTCCCCACCGACGTCAGGCTCGTCGGCACGTGCGCCGTCGTGTCGGACGGGTTGCTGCGTTGCGTTGTCTGCTGGTAGCCGCCGAAGAAAAAGAGCCTGTCTTTGATGATCCTGCCACCGGCCGTGCCACCAAACTGATTGCGCTTGAGCGAGTCACGAACCGGTTGCGAAATAGACCCGGCCACCGTCGTGAGTCCCTTGGGTCTGGCGTTGAGCTCGTAGTTGCGGAGAAACTCGAACAGATCGCCGTGGAATGTGTTCGTCCCCGACTTGGTCACCACATTCACCACGCCGCCCGAATGCAGGCCGTACTGCGCCTGCAGCGCGTTGGTCTGCACGCTGAATTCCTGCACCGCGTCCGGGAATGGAATCGGCAGATTCACGTTGCTGAACGAGTCGTTGTTGTCGCCGCCGTCCAGCAGGTAGTTAACGCCGTTCGCCTGGCCGCCTGCGACGGAAAACGTTCCTGACGCATTCGAGCCCTGAATATTCTTACTGCCCGTCAGATCGCCCGCAGGAGCCGAAGTGCCGCCGCCGGTGAGCGTCAGCAACTGGGTCAGATTGCGGCCATTCAGCGGCAGCTCCGTGATCTTGGCCTCGTCCATCACCTGCGCGATCGCGCTGTCTTTGGTTTCCACCATCGAAGCGTTGGCGGAAACATCGATGGTGTCGGTGACCGCTCCGATGGTCATCGCCACGTTAATCGCAATATTCTGGGCGACCTCCAGAATGATTCCCGTTTGCCTGTAGTCTTTGAAGCCCGGCGCCTTCACCTCCAGCGAGTAGGGGCCGGGGGCAAGGTTCGAGATGATGTAGTGACCGTCGTTCTCCGTAACCGTGGCGTGCGCGGACTTCGTGTCCTTGTCCGTCAAAGTAACGGCCGCGCCGACAATGGACTTCGCCGATGGGTCCGTCACGGTACCCGAAACTTCGGCCACCGCCACTGCCTGCGCATAGAGGCCAGTGGTCATCGAGAGAAGACAGAACAGAGTGGCCGCCAGAAACCCGAGGGTTCGAAGCGGGTTGCGAGGTGAAAAATGGCCGTTTGTGGCGGCGGTGGAAGCACGCCGTTGTGCCTCAAAAATCGTGGTCCGGGCCGACGTGGAACGGAGAGATGACGTCATTAGTTTGACTCCTGAGCGAAACAGTTTCGTAACGAAGTATAGCGAAGCGCAATTCAGGAAGATATCTCAAAGAATGAAAATAATTGTTTAGGTTTACTCAACGATGATACGGAAATCTGATAGAATCCTTTCTCATGGACCTGCGGCAACTGGAAGTCTTTCTCGCCGTTATGGAGCACTCCACGGTGACGCGCACTGCGGAGATCCTCCACGTTTCTCCCGGAGCGGTCAGCCTGCAGCTGAAAGCTTTGGGGCAGGAACTGCGCACGCCGCTGTTTGTGCGCTCGGGAAAGCGTATCGTGCCTACCCCTCATGCCTTCCGCTTCGCCGAACATGCCCGGGAGGTCATGCGCAAAATGGGCGAGATTCACCGCGATTTCGCCGATGCTCCCGCGGAGGACTCCAAGCCCTTTCATTTCGCCAGCGGCGCAACAACGCTGATCTACCGGCTCGGCGCTCCGCTTCGCAACCTGCGCACCACGTTCCCGCACGCAGATCTGCACATCACCGTCGGCGCGACCGAACGAATCGTGGAAGGCCTGATGGAACGGAAGTTCGACCTCGGGCTGATCTCCCTTCCCTGGACCCAAACCGACCTCACAATTCTGCCGCTCTACCAGGAAGAGCTGCTCGTCATCCGCCCGGCGCCGGAGGTGATGAAGGATGCCGCGGTGACCAGCATTCAACCGAACGAAATGGCATCCGCGCCGTTTCTGCTCTATCCCCAGGGCAGCAACATGCGGGCCATCATCGATCGCTACTTCCACGACCTGGGAATCAGCCCGCGCGTGATCATGCAGGCTGACGACACGGAAGTGATCAAACGGCTGGTGGAATCGGGCTTCGGATATTCCATCCTGCCGCAGTACGCCCTGGCGGGACGGGGCAGCCGCTTTCAGAAATTGCGCGTCCCTGGGCGGCAGCTGATCCGCCAGCAGGCGCTGGCGATGCCGAAAACGGAATATCCGCGCGCGCTCACCGTGAAGGTCGCGGAATTCCTCCGCGCGGCCCTCGGTGAAAAACTCGCCGAAAAGAGTGCGACCGCGTGAGCCCGGAGTATAGTGGCAGGGGCAGAATGAGATTCCTCATCGCAATACTGGTGGCCGCGGCAGGGGCGAATGCGCAGGATACGCGAAACGTCACCGAACCCGTGATTCCACCAACGTGCACCGTGGTAACCGCGCATCTGACGTCCCACGCGGGAACGCTGGACGAAGCCGGCGAAAAGACGCCGGACACGGCGCGGATTCAGTCCGCTATCGACGGTTGTGCAGCAGGCCACGCTGTCACGTTGCGGCCCGGTGCGAGACACGACGCATTTCTCTCCGGGCCCCTGCAACTGCGTCCGGGCGTCACGCTGGTGGTGGATGCAGGCGCGATTCTTTTTGCCTCTCGCAATCCGAGGGATTACGATCTGAAGCCCGGCGTCTGCGGAACCATTGACGCGAGCGGCCACTCATGCAAAGCGCTGATCAACGGCGATCACGCGCAGAATTCCGGCGTCATGGGTGATGGCGTCATCGATGGCCGCGGCGGCGAGAAGATCATGGGTCAGGACTCGACCTGGTGGGAACTTGCGGATAAGGCGCGCGCCGGCGGCAATCAGAACAATCCCCGCATCGTGATGGTCTCCTATTGCGATAACTTCACGCTGTACCGCATCACCCTGCGCAACTCGCCGAACTTCCATGTCAGCTACAAAAGCGGCAATGGCTTCACTGTCTGGGGCGTGAAGATCTATTCGCCGAAGCGGGCGAGGAATACCGATGGCATCGATCCCGCGAATTCGACCAACGTGACCATCACCCACTCGTTCATCGACGCGGGAGACGACAACGTCGCGATCAAAGCCGGCTCGGGACTTCCCACCACGCACATGACGATCTCGCACAATCACTTCTATTCGGGCCATGGCATGTCGATCGGCAGCGAGACAGACGGCGGCGCGAGTGCCATCCGCGTAACCGATCTTTCGATGGATGGCGGCGACAACGCGATCCGCATCAAATCGAACTCCAGCCGGGGCGGATTGGTTCATGACATCGTATACGAGGATGTCTGCATTCGTAATGTGACGAATCCGATTCTGATGGACACACACTATACGCCGCTCGGCAAGGAAACCGACAAGATTCCGGTGTTTGAGGACATCACGCTGCGCGACGTGCGGCTACTCGGCGCGGGCAAAATTACGCTCGACGGTTTCGATGCAGCACACAAGCTGGAGATGACGTTTGATAACGTGATCGGGGATGCGCCGAACGATTTGAAGATCGTCGGATCGCATTCAAGGCTGACTTTCGGGCCGGGTCCCGTGAATCTGCGGACTTCCGGCGACGATGTGACTGTAACGGGGACGCCAGGCAAAGGCAGTCCGAATTCGTGCGTGAATAAGTTTGTGCCATTTCCGGGGAGATGATGACGAATCAAACGGTAGCGGATCGGGAAGGAAGCGCGCAGCAGGATAGCGGAAGGTATCTGCCGCAACTGCGCTGGTATATCTGCGGGCTTCTGTTTTTTGCCAGCACGATCAATTACATCGACCGCCAGGTGTTGGGGCTCCTGAAGCCGGTGCTCGAAAAAGATCTTGGCTGGAACGAGGCCGATTACAGCTGGATCGTTGCTGCGTTCCAGCTTGCGTACGGTTTGATGATGCCGATTGCAGGCCGGGTGATCGACTGGATCGGGATGCGGATCGGCTATATGCTGGCGGTCGTAGTCTGGAGCGTGGCGGCAATGGCTCATGCCATGGCGGGAAACGCGTTCCAGTTCAGCGCCGCGAGATTCGCGCTGGGCATCGGAGAGTCGGCCAACTTTCCGGCGGCGATCAAAACCGTCGCCCACTGGTTTCCGCGCAGAGAGCGCGCGCTCGCCACCGGAATTTTCAACAGCGGCACGAATATTGGGGCTCTGGTTGCGCCGCTGATGGTGCCGTATCTCGCGCTGCATTTCGGCTGGCACTCCGCGTTTGTCTTCACGGGCTCGCTTGGCTTTCTGTGGGTCATCCTCTGGATGTTGTTTTTCCGCGAACCGGAGAATCACAAATGGCTGGCGCCGAAAGAGCTCGCACTGATTCGTTCCGACAACGAGCCTGTCAGCGAACGCGTCCCCTACATGCAGCTGCTCGGGAGCCGCGCGGCGTGGGCCTTCATGGTCGGCAAGTTTCTCACCGACCCGGTGTGGTGGTTCTACCTGTTCTGGTTACCGGGTTTTCTGGCCAGCGTGTATAAGCTGGATCTCTCGCATCTGGGACTGCCCATCGTGGTGGTGTATCAGGCGTCGACCATCGGCTCGGTTGGCGGCGGCTGGATTTCTTCCACCATGATTCGGCGCGGTTACACCGTGAACCGCGCGCGCAAGACGGCGATGCTGATATGCGCGCTGGCGGTAACCTCGGCGATTTTTGTCGGGAATGCCGGCGGGAATATGTGGCTCGCGGTTGGATTAGTCAGCATCGCCGCGGCTTCGCACCAGGGCTGGTCGGCAAATCTGTTCACGCTGCCCTCGGACATGCTGCCGCGGAACGCTGTCGCGTCGCTGGTGGGTCTGGGGGGTATGTGCGGTGCGCTGTCCGGTTTTCTGGTGGCTCCGGCCATCGGGTACTGGCTGGACTATTCGCACAAGTCCTATGGGCCGCTGTTTGTGGTGGCGGGGTCGATGTATCTGATCGCGCTCGGGATTATTCAGCTGCTGGTCCCGAACGTGGAACGAAAGACGGTTTAAGCACCGATCAGCAGCGGTTTGATGTGACGATCATACAGATTCAACGTCACGTTGCGTGAGATCGATTCTTCACATGTATCCAGCATGTCGAGATAGCGATCACCCATCTTCGCGGCGATCTTGAACCCAACGTGCAACAACTGCCGCACACCTTTGTCGTAGAGCGGGTTCGTGGCGTCGTGCCGCATAGCTCCGGTGAATTGTTCGCTGCTCCACACGGCGACGGTGGCTGGCTTGGGCAGCTTCGGGAAATCGATATCGATCACCGACGCGTATGGCGCGCAGAGATCTTCGCCGTGGCTCCATGCTTCGGCGTAGATTTCCTTCGCGAGCGCGAGACCGGGGCCACCGGCTTCAGCAAGACCGATCAACTCTTCGAGCCATGTAGTCCCGGCAGTCTTGAGATGGAGGCCGGCGTTGAACTTCGGGAGTGCTTCACGGATCGGCTTGTAGATGGAAAACTTGTCGCTGCCGGAATGCACGCTGAGTTTCAGATTGTCGGGCAGTCCGTATGCGCGGATCGCGTAGGCGATCACGGCGAGGTCGCTTTCGAATTCGAGAGTGAACTGTCGAACATCGCCGACGTAATCGACGCCTTTGTTGAAGCGGCCAGTGAATTTCGGGGCGATGGTCTGGATCGGGATGCGCTCATCGGCGATGGCGGCGAGGATCACCAGGAGTTCCGGCGGAGTCTGCGGATTGTCCGTTTCGTCCATGGACACTTCGGTGATGAAGTTGGCTTCGCCTTTTCGGGACGCGATGTGACGGTAGATGCGCCCGGCTTCCTGCACGGCGGCGAGAAAAGTTCCGGCCGTCTTCGCTACCAACTCACGCGTCATCGTCAGCGGCTGCTGAATTCCGGGGACGTGGATGACGCCGATTAGTTCCGGGTGTCGCGCGAGAAATGAGTCAAGATCGGCGGGCGCGGCAGGCTGGCCGATGAAGTGAGCGACGTCGATGGTGAAGAAGTCGCTCGGTTCGAGAAAGCGTTCGACCGTGTCGAGATTGATGTGGTCGGCATCTACATGCCAGGCCTTTGTCCAGTTGAGATCGTGAACGGCTTTGAGGGCAGCATCGCGCACACTGGTGGGTTCCGTGCCGATAAATGTGTGTTCGCGATTGGACTTGTTCCAGACGGGTACGACGTCGACACCCTGTTGCGCGGCGAGCACGAAAGCGCGAAGTTGGGGACGGGCCTGATGAGCGAATCGGTCACCGACGCCGAAGGAATACCGGGAAAGTCGCAGCATAAGTTTCTTATCATACGCGTGCGGTGGTCGATGGCGGGAAGAATCGGGTGATGGACGGGCGTGGGAAGCGCGTCTAATCGAGGCGTACAACGGTGCCCTTGTGGAAGGCGCCGCACTCCCCAATGACCACGCAAAACGGAAGTATAGAACTGCGGTCGATCATGAGGCGGATGTCGCGATCGCCGGCCGGAAGGACGAAGTTACGGGTGGTGGTAACGGACTCTTCGGGCTGTAACAGAACGTTCAGGGGGGCCTCGGAGCCGGCGAGAACAGGGTTGTATCGCTGCTCATTCGCGTCCACGAGATAGATATCTTTTGCGACGTTTTCACGTTGCGCGACACGGCGTGCGCGGCTGAAGATTCGCAGGGTAATCGTGTAATGCGTGGTGGCGCTTGCCGGTGTCGGAATGACGCTGTCAACTGCGAGACACCAGTCGTCGCTGCATTGCGGATCGCCGATTTTCAGCACCGTCTGCGTTGAAAACGCCGCGGCGGCATACACGGTTGCGATGTATACCGAGGCGCAGAGAACCAGCCGGCGGGAGATGGATAGCGCACTTGCGCGATGGCCTCGAACAATCGCAGTGACGATGGCAACCAGAGTGACGATCGCCGCGAGGAGCAGCACAATGAATAGAAGATCGAAGACCGTCATGAAAAGAATCATAACCTGATAACTTCGCAATGTAAAGTACTTTTTATTTGGACAACTCAGGCCGAATGTGGCTGCCCGGCTCGTATTTTTCCCGCAGCCTCGCGAGAACGCTCAAGATTGCGGGTTCGTCTTTCTCTTCCGCAAGAGGCCTGAGACGATCGAATATGTATGCCCAGTCGAGCGATTCGCCATGTCTCGCAGCAATGGACTCCACGTCCGCGAGATCCTGTGGCCTGGACGGGTGGCGCGATCAATGGCGACAGCTTCAAACGGCAGAGGGGCCAGCGCTATATCTAGCGGAATGCCATTCGGCGCCGTCAGCAGCAGCACCCGATGACGGCGCGCGAACCCGGCAGCGTCCGCTACCCGACCGGTATATCCGGCTTCAAGCAACGGCGAAATATAGTCGTTCTCATTTCCAAAGCCGATCAGTAAGGCCAGATCGATGTCCCGCGTAAATCGCGCCTCACGCCAGCGGACGAACGGCCATTCCGCCGATCGCACAGAAACGCCAACGCCAACTGTCGAGAAGATTCTGGAGCTGTAAGGCGGCCTCCAGGAGGGGATTCATGCGTGTTGTTCGGGGTCGGCTGGATTCAGGTTTTTATACCCCGCCCTGACCCTGCTGAACCACATTTGTTGTTCGACGAATCCGGACGTTGTCGGAGCAGATGCCGCGAAAACGGACTCCATGCCATCGAAAATCTGCCGGATAGCTTCCTGAACCGGCACAGCAGCCGCCTCCCGTCGCCTGATGGCTTCAAGTTCGGGGCCAGCGCTGCGCCAGGTATCTACCCAGCGACGAACGAGAGCCTGATCGTCGTTGCCTGCATCGAAAACATCGGGATGAGAGCCACTCGACTGCATACGAATTCCGCGTACGACCTTTGAATTTATCGTACCAGGCATAAGGCTCGTACGGTATTGGGTCATTCCCGGCCAGACGGGCGGGCTGCAAGCGTTATCGCAAGCCGATACGACAGGCGCGCACTGTAATACACTGAATTTTCACGACGCAAACCATGCCCGGTACGAATACTACAGAGACTTATCTCGCCTTCGATCTTGGCGCCGAGAGCGGACGGGCGTTTCTTGGCTCGCTCAACGCAGGCAAGCTCGATATACGGGAGATTCATCGCTTCGCCAACGAACCCGTCGAATACGGCGGGGCGGTTCCCACCATGCACTGGGACGCGCCCCGTATCTGGCTCGAAATGCGCCGCGCGCTGGTCATGGTTGAAGCACCGCGACTCGCAGGCATTGGCGTGGATGCGTGGGGCGTCGATTACGCTTTGCTTGGACAGCGAGGAGAACTGCTGCAGAATCCTTTTCACTACCGCGATCAGCGTAACGTCACCGCGTTCGAGGAAGTGCAGCGCCTTGTGCCGCGCTCCGATATCTACCGCGCCACCGGCATTCAGCTGATGGCGATCAACACCCTCTATCAACTCTTCGCCGCGCAACGCGATACGCCGGCGATTCTGGCTGCCGCCGAGAAGTTAATGATGGTGCCGGACCTGTTTCACTACTGGATGACCGGTAACGCGGTCTGCGAGTACACGGACGCGAGCACTACGCAGTTCATGAATCCGGTGACGCGGAAGTGGTCCGTGGAACTTCTGGATCGGCTCGGGCTGCCATCGCGGCTTCCGGCCGAACTCGTGGAACCGGGCAGCGTGGTGGGCCATTTGCTGCCTGGCATTTCGAGGAACGCGGCGCTCAACGGAACGCCGGTGATTGCGCCGGGGTCGCACGACACCGCGTCGGCTGTGGCCGCGATCACGGCGCGCGGTAATGCGGCGTTCATTAGTTCCGGAACGTGGAGTTTGATCGGCACGGAGCTGTCAGCGCCGAATCTGAGCGAAGAAGCAATGCGTTTTAACTTCACAAACGAAGGCGGCGTTTGCGGGACAACGCGCCTGCTCAAGAACGTGATGGGATTGTGGATGCTGCAATGCTGCCGTCGGGCATGGGCGGCTGCGGGTCGCGATTACGATTACGCGCAACTCACCGATGAAGCGGCAAATGCAGCGCCGTTTCGAAGCCTGGTGAGTCCCGATAGCGGATTGTTTTTGAGTCCGGCAGATATGCCCGCGGCGATCGACGATTTCTGCCGCAAGACGGAACAGCCCTGTCCCGATACGCCGGGCGCTTATACACGCGCGATTCTGGAAAGCCTGGCGCTGAAATACAGGGTGATTCTGCGTGACATGGCTAGCGTCACAGGACAGGAGACGGAGCAGATTCGCGTGATTGGCGGGGGATCGAAGAGCCGATTGCTGAATCAGTTTACGGCCGATGCTACGGGCAAGCGCGTGCTGGCGGGGCCGACGGAGGCTGCTGTGCTGGGCAATATCGGAGTGCAGATGCTGGCGACCGGGAGCGCGGGATCGCTCGAAGAGATGCGCGCGATTGTGGAGCGTTCGTTTCCTGTGGATGTGTACGAGCCGCGCGATACCGAGGCGTGGAGCCGGGCGGCGGTGCGGTTTGAGCACTATGAGGCGCGCGGGATCTGATCATGCTGCTTTCCAAAAAAGAAACAATGCGGGTAGTGTCCGGGTTCGATCCGGCTGACGACGGACTGGCGGTCAAGAGCAAAGACCTCGCGTATTTGCTGTTGCAGCACGGGAGCAAACCTTTCTCGGGACGGCAGTTCTGGCCGGGACATATCACTTGCACCGCGCTGGTGCTGCATCCGCGCGAGTCCCGCACGCTGGTGATTCACCACCATCGGCTGAATCGCTGGCTCCTGCCGGGCGGGCACGTTGAGAAAAACGACGCGACACTGGACGCGGTGGCATCCAGGGAAGCGCAGGAAGAGACTCACGTGCAGATCGACCGGCGGCATACGCCGTTCCTGGCGGGAATCGACGTTCATGGCATTCCTCCGAAACAGCGCGAACCCTTTCATCTTCACCACGACCTGATCTGGTGTTTTCGCGCTGCGAATGAAGACTTTGAAATTACGCCCGAGGCTCCGGAAGTGGCGTGGGCGCAGGAGAGCGACTGGGAGCGTCTCGATCTGACGCCGAGTATTTGCCGGAGTATTCAGCGTGCGACCCGGGTTTTGGCCAGTGCCGCCGCCTGCTCGCGATAACATTCAGCGTGCGGCATTTGCTCTCAGTCGTTTTCGGTGCGGCGTTTACCGCGGCGGTGTCGTGGTCGATCGGGCGCGTGCTGTTTGCGCGCCTGCGGATTACGCTGCAGAAGCTCGAACACGAACTTCTGGCGGGAGTCACCGGCGCGGCGGTTCTGAGTTTTTTAGTCTTCGTGCTGTGCGCTATGGGTATGGCGCGGGTTCCGGTTTTTTGGGCGGTGGGACTTGTTGCGCCGGCACTGAACTGGAAATTCGGGGCCTGGACCGCGGAGGGCCAGACCGATCCCCTGCCCCGCAACTGGAGGTGGTTGTGCGGTCTCCCGTTTGTCTTTTATGCGCTGCTGTATCTTTCCAACAGCCTTGCGCCGGAGAAAAGTCCAGACGGGCAGGCTTATCATCTCGCGCTGGTCTACCGGTATTTCCGCCTGCACGGCTTCGAGCGACTGACCACGAACATGTACGGCAATCTGTCGCAGGGGATGGAGATGCTGTTTCTGTTTGCATTCTCGTTCGGGCGTCACGCGGCCGCGGCTACGTTCCATGCCTGCTTCCTGTTTGGGCTGCCCGTGATGATGTTCTGCTACGGGCGGCGAATCGGAAAATCGTTTGCCGGAGCGTGCGCGGGGATGATCGTTTATCTCTCGCCGCTGGTGGGTATCGACGGCGTGAGCGCGTACAACGACGTGGCGCTTGCGACGGCCTGCTTTGCGACGTTCTATCTGGTGGAGATCTGGCGCGACCGGAAAACACGGGCGCTGCTGGTTCCGATCGGCCTTGTGGCAGGTTTCTGCTTTGCGATCAAGTACACGGGCTTTATCGCGGCGGTTTACGTGGTCGCAATTGTCGGATGGGAATTGATTCGGAGCAAGCGTACAAGCAACCGCGCCCTGATCTCGCTTGCCACGGTGGTATGCATGATCGCGCTGATGGTTGCGCCGTGGCTACTGAAGAACTGGTTGTGGCTGGGCAATCCGGTCTCGCCGTTTTTTACCCGCGTGTTCCCCAATCCGTTCACGCATATCACGTTTGAAGACTATTACCGGCAGTATCTTAGCTCGTACGGTATCGCAAACCTGAAACCGTGGTTCTGGATGGTCACAGTGAAAGGCCAGCTGGAAGGGCTGGTCGGGCCTGTTTTTCTGCTGACGCCGCTGGGGCTGCTGAGTTTGCGGCTGCGGGCAGGCCGGCGGATTCTTTTGGCCGGATTGTTTTTTCTCATCCCGTATCCGCAAAACATCGGCGCGCGCTTTTTGATTCCGGTACTGCCGTTCGCCGCCCTCGGCATCGCGCTCGCATTGGAATTTCTGCGTCATTCCCGGTGGGTGCAGGCGGTCGTGATCCTGCTGGCGGCGGTGCTCGCATGGCCGAAGGTCATCGACCAATACCGGTCACCAAGGGGCGGCTGGCAGATTTCGAAGATGCCCTGGAAAGCCGCGCTCGGAATTATTCCGCAGGATGAATGGCTGCTGAAGAATTCAGACGGCTGGGTGACGGCGAGAATGCTGGATGAATTTGTGCCGGAAGGCAAGAAGGTGTGGAGCACGTCGCCCATTGCGGAATCGTACTCGAAAACCGAAATCCTGGTGAATTATTATTCGGCGGAGGGAGAACTGATTCAGGATATTCTGAACACGGCAACGAAGCCGATCTACCAGCCACTGTGGACGCTCCGCTACACTTTTTCCCCGCGCACGAAGCAGCGCGTGCGGCTGGTGCAAAGCGCAGAAAGCGCGGGCGATATATGGAGCATTGGAGAGATGCAGTTCTTTCTGGGAAGTCAGGAAATTCGGCCGGGACCAAAATGGAAATTCGGTGCGTCGTCGTTTCCATGGGACATCGGACTGGCGTTCGATCGCAATCCGGTGACGCGGTGGCGCTCGTGGGAACCGATTCATCCGGGCATGTACGTCGACGTGGACTTCGGGGAACCGGTGCAACTGGATCGGATTGAACTTCAAGCTTCGCCCGATCAATGGAAGATCGATGTAGCGCTCGAAGGCATTCCGGCGCGCCTTGAGAAACTGGAAGCTGAACCTTCGGGAGATTTGAGACGGCTGGCGACCGCGACGGTGAAAGCGCGCGGCATCGACTATCTGCTGATCAGCGGCGATCATTGGTTGACGGCCGATATGCATGGAGATCCTGGCCGTTGGGGCCTGACGAAAGTGGCGGACCGGGGCACGGATTGGTTATTCAAAATACAATGAGCGAATATTTTCTGGGTGTGGACGGCGGGCAATCGAGCACCATCGCGGTGATTGGCGATGAGAAGGGGCACATCGCGGGCTGGGCGAGCGCGGGGCCGTGCAATCACGTGGGCGCGGCGGAAGGGCGTGCAAAGTTTCTGCGGGTGATCGGCGAGTGCGTTTCTCAGGCTGCCAAGCGCGCGGGACTGGATGCAACGAAGCCGAAATTCCGGGCCGCATGTCTCGGGATGAGTGGCGGTCCGGACGATAAGGCCGCGCTGCTGGGGGAACTGATCGATGCCGAACGCGTTGTGGTCACGCACGACGCGAAGATTGCGTGGGCAGGAGCGATGGAGGGCGAGCCTGGCGTCGTGGTGATTGCTGGGACGGGATCGATTGCGTACGGCGAGAATGCGCAGGGCGAGACGGCGCGGGCGGGCGGCTGGGGTTATATCTACGGCGATGAAGGCGGTGGTTTCGACGTCGCGAGACAGGCTCTGCGCGCCACTTTGAGAGAGCACGAAGGGTGGGGACCGAGGACGGCGCTGACCCCTGCGCTGATGGAACTCACGGGCGCGGCGAATGCGAACGATGCGCTGCATCGGTTGTATACAGTGGATTGGCCGCGGGCGCGTGTGGCGGAATTCGCGATGACCGTGGACCGGATTGCGAGTGAAGGCGATCCGGTAGCGATGGATATTCTGCGCCATGCGGCGCAGCAACTGGCGTTGCTCGGGGCGTCGGTGCGGCGGCAGCTGTGGGGTGAAGAGCCGGGGCAAACTCCGATTCGCATATCGTGGATTGGCGGGGTTTTTCAGAGCCAGATTCTGCTGGATCGGTTTCGCACGCTGGCGCTGCTCGATGCGAATGCGGAAGCGGAGTCGCCCCGGCGGAGTCCGGCGGCCGGTGCGCTGATTATCGCTTACCGGACGGCCGGATTGGCTTTGCTACCCCACCCGTTGCCTGGGATAAAGCGGTAAAATTGCAAGACAATGAGCGCAGAAATCACGTCTATCGGACAGATCGCCATCACGGTACAGGACATCGCGCGGGCGGTCGCTTTTTATCGGGACATTGTGGGCCTGAAGTTTTTATTTGAGACCGGCGGTATGGCTTTCTTCGACTGCGGGGGCACGCGGCTGATGATGAGTCAGCCGGAGAAACCGGGGTCCACGCATAGCTCGATTATTTATTACAAGACTGGCGATATACAGGCGACGGCGGACGCGATCGCTGCGAAGGGCGTGCAGTTTGAAGCGCCGCCGCGCATGATTGCGAAGATGCCGGATCACGATTTGTGGATGGCGTTTTTGCGGGATACGGAAGGCAATTTGCTGGCGTTGATGAGCGAAGTGCGAAGTCAGGCGGGGTGAAGCGGCAGGCGGAACCGCCTGCCCCACATAGGTTTGGTAAGCTCGAATTTCATCCCATGTCCAAACTTTCCATCAAAGACTTAGACCTGAGCGGCAAGCGTGTCTTCATCCGTGTCGACTTCAACGTTCCTCTGGCGAATGCCGGGCAGGAGATCACCAGCGACAAGCGCATTCGCGCGTCCCTCCCAACCATCAAACACGCGCTGGAACACGGCGCGGGCGTGATTCTGGCGTCCCATCTGGGGCGTCCGAAGGGCAAGCCGAATGCCGAGATGAGCATGAAGCCGGTGGCGAAAAAGCTGGAGGAACTTCTGGGTAAACCGGTGGTGCTGGCGCCCGATTGCGTCGGGCCGGCGGTCGAGACGCTGTTGCCTGCGCCCGGTGGCGTGCTGCTGCTCGAAAACCTGCGTTTCCACGGCGAAGAAGAAGGCAATGACGCGGCGTTTTCGGAGAAACTGGCGAAGCTGTGCGACGTTTACGTGAACGATGCGTTCGGCTCGGCGCACCGTGCGCACGCCTCGACAGTTGGGATGATCGCGTACGTCAAACAGGCTGCGGCCGGGCTGCTCATGGATAAAGAACTCCAGTATCTGACGCTCGTGACGCAGACTCCGGCGCGTCCGTGCGTGGCAATTCTGGGCGGCGCGAAGGTGTCGGACAAGATCGAAGTGATCGAGAATCTGGCGAAGGTGGTGGACAAGGTTCTGATCGGCGGCGCGATGGCGTATACGTTTCTGAAGTCACAGGGACATGCGATCGGCAAGTCGATGGTGGAAGACGACAAGCTGGATCTGGCGCAGAGTCTGCTGAAGCAGTTCGGAAGCAAGCTGGTGCTGCCTGTGGATCACGTGGTGGCGTCGGAATTTAAGGAAGGCGCGGAGAACGAAACGGTGACGGAAATTCCCGCCGATAAGATGGCGCTCGATATCGGTTCGAAGACGGTGGAGTTGTATGAGGGGATCATTCGCGGCGCGAAGACGATTATCTGGAACGGTCCGATGGGGGTGTTCGAGAAGCCGCCGTTCGATCGGGGTACGATGGCGCTGGCGCGGGCGGTTGCCGAGTCTGGTGCAGTGTCGGTTGTGGGCGGCGGCGATTCCGAAAAGGCGATTAAGACTGCCGGGTTGACTGATAAAATCTCGCACGTTTCGACGGGCGGCGGAGCTTCTCTGGAATTTCTCTCGGGGCAGGTGTTGCCGGGTGTCGCGGCGTTGACGGAGAAGTAGCCCTTATCGCGCTGAGTTACTGCGCTTCGAAACCTGAGACGCGGTTCTCGCGAGCTTGGGCAATCCGGGCAAGGCTGCTGACGCTATCCATGATTTGAGCGATCGACACCTGGTTTTTCGCATCGCTTCTTCGTTGCGCCTTTGGGCTTCCCGATTCAGCATCTGCTCTTCTTCGTCGTACTTTTGCGCGTAATCTTCCCGACGCGTGCGCGCCATCGACTCCAGAGCAGTTTCGGAATTAACGTAGACGTTTTCCATGGCTCTCAGGACGCGGCGAAACGCCACGAGGCCGAGCTTTGCTCGACCGTACAGACTGAAGCCCGTACCCACAATCGACAGTGCTTACCGGGAGCCGCTCATCACTCGTCGATAAGGCCTGCTGCCATGACTTCTCCGCCGTGCAGGTCCGGATCGAACAATGCGAGCATTTGCGCCAGCGACAGACGCAGCTCGCCTCCCGCCGCGATCACCACTGTCGAGTCCTGGGTAGACAAATCAACTGGCTGACCAGACGCGAAGACGCGTGATTTTTTCGCCATATATAGAAACCAGGTTTACTTTGTTGTCGTAGACGATTGCGTCTTGCCGGCGGGTTTCGCGTCAGCCCGGACAATGATCCGCATGGCGTGGACGGAGCCATCGTCAGAGGCCTTGAATTGCACGCTCACGCGCGCGTTCACTCTCAGCTTCCCTTCAGTCTTCGTGCCCTGATCTATCACGAACACCTTGTACTCGTCGGCCCGTGCCGGCAACCTGCGCACGACTGTGACGGAATCGGACGAGGCAGCAGTCACGTTACCGGAGAAAATATCGTTCGACGCGGTCGATTTTGCCGCCGTCTTCGCGGGTTGCTGGGCAACCGTCGTCGAAACGAGCTGAAGCGCGAACGCCAGCATGATAAGAAACCGTGTCACTTTATCCAGAATAAAGGGTTTACCGGTAATGGAAGGGTAAAGGTCTGATTAAACCGGCTTCATGACGGCATCATGGGTGTTGTCAGCCACAGTTATTGATGGCGCGTCGGCATGGAACGGCAGACAAACGGTGAAGACTGTTCCCTTCCCCGGCGCGCTCCGCACGTCAATCGTGCCCGAATGGGCTCTCACAATCCAGTTCACAAAGCTCAGCCCGAGGCCGAGCCCTTTTTCGGGTGACGCATGCTCCTCCATGCCGCGCACGCGGTAGAAACGATCGAAGATGTGGGGAAGGTGCTCCGACGCAATCCCCTGCCCGGTATCTTCCACGACGATCTCCGCGTGATCGCCGGCGCGCCCCACAGAAACCCGAACCTCGCCACCGGCGGGGGTGAATTTGACGGCATTCGAGATCAGGTTCGAGAGCATTCGCTCGATCTGCACCCGGTCAAACTCGCCCGTGCAGTTCCCCGGACCGCCACGAAACGCGATATCGACATCGGCGCCTTCCGCCGGAATTTCAAATTGCTCCGTGATATTGCGGGCGGTTTCGCAAAGGTCAAGGGGCTGCAATTGCAGCACGACCTGTCCGGTTTCGGCCTGTGAGAGCAACAGCAGCGCGCGCACAATCTGGGAGAGGCGCTCGACGTCTCCCATCGCCACCACAATGGCGTCACGATATTGCTCGGCGGTCTGGGCGGTAAAAAGCGCGACCTCGAGTTGGCCGCGCACAATCGTGATCGGCGTACGCAGCTCGTGCGAAACGTCGGTTGAGAACTGGCGAATCTGAATGAAGCTCTGCTCCAGACGGGAAATCATGTCGTTGAATGTTTCGACCAGATATTCCAGTTCGTCGGCCACTTTGCGCTCCGGGATGCGCAGGCTCAGATTCGAGCCGCTGATGCGTTGGGCGGCGCGCGCGATGTCCATGACGGGTTGTAGTGCGCGACCCGCGACCACCCAGCCGGTCACCATTCCGACTACGACCAGCAACGGGATCAGCGCGATCGACAGCCAGGTGAAACCGCTGAGCAGCTTGTCATTCTGTCCCAGCGAATTACCGATGGCAACGTAAAATTTCTGGTTCCCGTTTTCGTTGAGGGTGTAGCTCGATCGGATCAGATAGTGGACACCGGAGGGATCGCGCTTCGTCTGCCAGACAGGCTGACTGGCGGCGGGGGTGGAGAGCACCTGCCTGACGTAAGCGGGTTTATCGAAGCCCAGGGCTTTATAGTCGGGCGACCCCTCCAACACGACGCCGTTCGCGTCGGCGATCATGTAGACTTTCTGGATTCCGGCGCGGATATTGTTTTCGTCGGGGTCCCTGGGGTCGAAAATCCACGACCGGTCGGTATCGCTTTCAATGCGCAGATAGCCTTTGACCGTTCCCCACTTGTTGTCCAGATCCTCGTGGGCCTGGCTATCCAGACTGTTCTTCAGGGTCTGACGCAAAATAACAGTGACACCAACCAACAGGAGCGAGAAAATCGCCGTGTAGACTGCGGTGAGAGTGAATCTCAGACCGCGCGAGATGTGCTTACGTTCCGCCAGAAAGCCCTCTCGCGACTACTTTACCTCAGATCACGACCTGAAGAGGACTCCCGGGATCGGGCCTGGCCGCCATCGTTTTTTCCGGCGCTTCAATCATGTAACCGATGCCGCGAATCGTGTGGATCAGCTTATCCGGAAAACGGTCGTCGATCTTGCTGCGAAGGTGCCGGATGTAGACGTCGACGATATTTGTGAGACCGTCGTAATCCATATCCCAGACATGTTCCACGATCATGGTGCGGCTGAGCGGCCGGCCCTTGTTGCGCATCATGTATTCGAGGATGCCGAATTCCTTCGGCGCGAGATCGATGGTCTCTGTACCGCGCACAACCTTGCGGCGGAGGCTGTCAACGACGAGATCGCCCACCTGCAGGCGTTCGGGAGTCGGCTGACCACGCCGCAGAAGAGCGCGCACTCGGGCCAGAAGCTCGACGAAAGCAAAAGGCTTAGTGAGGTAATCGTCTGCGCCGTGTTCCAGACCTTTCACGCGATCGTCGAGTTGGCCGCGGGCGCTGAGAATCAGGACGGGCGGGCCGTTCTGGCGGCCCCGAATCCGCTCCAGAACCTTGAGACCATCCATATCCGGCAGCATGAGGTCCAGGATTACCAGATCGTAGTCGGTGTCGTGCGTAAACTGGATGGCGGTGGCGCCGTCGGGTGCAACATCAATCGCGTAGCCTGCTCCCTGTAGTCCCCGACCGAGGAAGTCCGCGATGCGTCTTTCGTCTTCTACGACAAGAATGCGCATTGTATTCTCAAGGTTACCTCACCAGAGCGGTTTGTTACAGTTCATCGCAGAGATGATGCAATATCTAAAACGCACATACTGTCAAAAGGTTGCGCGTCATTCTGCGGTATTCGGAATTTTGTTTGCAATTCTGGTTCCAGGGGTAATTTTGTGGCCTGTTTTGGCTCAGAAACGCCCCTTAGCGGCCAGCGTTGAGGCTCCGGGCACACACGATCCGGGTGTGCAGATTCCGGGCTGGGTACTGAAGTTCGCCGAAGAATTCGACGGAACCTCGCTCAATTACGGGAAATGGTCGCCGCATCCGCCGGGAAAGGTCGATTTAGGCGGCGAGCAGAGCTGGACGGCGGCGGCGATTGAAGTGTCCGGCGGGCAGGCGCACATCACCGTGCGGAAGACGGGAACCGGTTACACGTCTGGCGTGCTGACGACGTTCGGCACGTTCGCCCGGACCTACGGGCGCTTCGAAATTCGCTTCCGGATTCCGGCGGGCCGAGGTTTGGAACCGCTGCTGCAATTGTTGCCGGTGCCATCGGGCGAGACGCCGTCGATAGACGTGATGGATGCGACGGGAAACGAACCCACCAAAGCTCTGTTCGCCAACCGATGGGGCGATGCGCGCGCGGACCGCGACTACGCAGGCTCGTATAAGGTGGCGGATCTCTCGATGGGCTTCCACATTGTTTCAGTCGAGTGGGATGAGGAGAAGATTGTGTGGACGGTGGACGGGATGGAGCACTTCCATTCGTTCGACGGCGTACCACACCAGCCGATGTATCTGACGGTGAGCCTGGGGGTGGGAACTGAAAAGGCCGGAGAACCGGATGCGCAGACCCGGTTCCCCGCCGTGCTGGATATCGATTATGTTCGCGTTTTCGGACGTCCCTGAAGCATCAGCAAAGGAATTGCGACGGTTGCTGCCAGCCAGGCGGCTACGAGCCACAGCGAGACATGGAGACGGGCGGCAGCTTCCGGAACCTGCGTCACAGAGCCGTGATTCCACGGTGCAAGGCCCGCGTAGTAAGGCATCATGCGCGCCGTCGCGCCGTACGAATCCAGCAGCGCGAGCATGGCGGCGAACGCGATGGAAAGCCGTTCAAGCCCCGCGACGATGAGGATCGCCAGGGCGGCTCCCGCGGGCCAGAGGTACCAGCCTGGAATTCCCGCGATGTTGTGAACGGCGAAATAGGCCGCCGCGCCACCGATGATCGCGAGGGTAAAGCAGACGGCGATTGTGAGCGGGACACGCAGGCCCTTCATTCGAGCCAGGCCCACGAGCATGCCGCCGAACGCGCAGCCTTCGACAATGAGGTACATCCAGGTGCGCAGCGTGATGAAGCTCCACGCGCCGAACCACGTGAAGGATTTTGCGATGGTGTGAGCTTCGTTGATCCAGCCGCCATGATGGAAAAGAGCGACCGCCGCTGCGGCTACCGTGCCGAGCGGAACACTTTCCTGCCAGCCTGTGAGCGGCATGCCAATCAGAACGTTGCGAATGTACCACCAGCCGCCGATTGCAAAAGCCAGAGTCAGCGCGAGGCCGAGTTGTTTTGGCCGTCGGAACCACAGTACGATCAGGACCGGGGCCAGCACAAGTAGAGACGCCTTCACCAGAATCGCCGCGCCGAGAGTGAGGCCGGCAGCGACCCAGCCAGTTTTCCCTCGCGTCATGAGCCAGAGGAAGAGGGCTGCGACGCCGATTGCCAGGCCGTCGTTTGCGACGTGCGCGGCGTCGATCACGAGTCCGGGCGCGATGGCCAGGATCGCCGCGCAATAGCTGGCGGATACTGCGCCCGATTTCGCGCCGAATATTTCCCGCGCGGCAAGGAACACAAATGGGATCGCGAGCGAGGCGAAGAACAGGCTGAGCACGCGCATCAGGAAGACCCGGTGGCTGAGGGCCGAAGCGGCGGCGGGGCGCATCACGGTGGCGGCGATCCAATAGTAAAGCGGCGGCTGCTGGGCTTCGTAAAAAGTAAAAGGTCGGCCGTTGATCGGGGTCGCGGGCTGATTCGCCAGCGCGGGCGACAAAGTTTGCAAGGCGTGCGCACGCGCCTCGCGCTCGGCGGCCGGAAGCGCCCACCAGTCCGGGTGGATCAGATAGGGCGGACCGATCCAGCGAAGTTCGCGTGGCAGCGGGGCGAGACGCATGGATTCATCGACCTCGCGCGAAATGGGGTCGGTGGTGCGCGGCAGAGTGTTTTCGTTGTTCCAATGCTGCAGCCAGGCGAAATGGGCGTACTCATCCCAGCCCTCCCAAAGGGGCAGCATCGCGGAATAGAAAGTCCCGCGAACGAGGAAGAGAGCCCAGAAGATCCAGATGCGCGTTGGCAAGAAGCTATGATAACGGCGTGATGTCCGGTTTGCCCGAACCTGTGGTTGATCCGTCCGTTGAAAAACGCATGCGCGCCGAATGGAATGAGCGCGCGCAGGAAGATGCGCACTACTATGTCGCGTTCGGGCGGCGCGATCAGGACGACGCGGAATTCTTCGCCACGGCCAAAGATCTGGTGGGCGAACTGGTGGGCGAATTGAAGCGCTTACCGGCGATTCCGTTCGGCAGAACGCGGCGAGCGCTTGAGATCGGCTGTGGCCCGGGCCGCCTGATGCGCCCGATGAGCCAGTACTTCGGCCAAATTTACGGGGTGGATGTGTCGGACGCGATGGTTGCGATGGCGCGGGAAAAACTGTACGACATCCCGCACGCGTTTCCTCATGCGATCAGCGGTAGCGATCTGAAATTATTTCCGGATCGGCATTTCGATTTCGTGTATTCCTATGCCGTGTTCCAGCACATTCCGAGCGCTGAAGTTGTGTTTTCGTACCTGCGGGAAACGGTGCGGGTACTGCGGCCGGGCGGCGTCGCGAGGCTGCAGTTGAATGGTTTGCCGAAATCCCGGGATGGCTATACGACGTGGGAAGGCGTCCGCATCGGCGCCGATGAGATTCATGCCTTCACGCGGGAGTATGGCGTGGAGTTGCTGGCCCTCACAGGAGTCGATTCGCAGTATATGTGGACGACGTGGCGTAAGCCAGGGGCGGCGGCCGCGCCCGCACAGAGCGGTAGTTGCCGGGTCCGCGCGATGTCGAATGCTTTTTCGAGCGAACAGGCTGTACCCGCGCACGGAAGGCTGGCCTGCGTTGCGGCGTCAATTGAAAATCTGCCGGACGGGTGCGATCTGAATTCGCTTGCGGCGTTCGTGGATGGCGTCGCGGGTCGCGTCAGTTATGTGGGGCCACGGGAACGAAACGGCTTTTCGCAGATCAATGTTTTCCTGCCGGGTGGCGCGCGAACGGGGCTGTTGCCGGTGCGCATTGACTGGCTCGGGAAGCAACTGGCCGCGGAAGCGTTTGTGCGCGTGATTCCGCCCGGACCTGCTGTGCCCCGGCTCAATTCGCTGACCGACGCGGTGAATCTGATGTCCACACACAGAATTGAAAGCGGGTTGGTGAAGGTTTCGATTGAAGAGGTGGATGCCATCGAAGGCTTCAACGCCACGGTCGATGGAGTGCCTGTCGAAAGAGTTGAGACGTTCCGCGCGGACCCGTTGACCGAGCGGTGGGAAGTGAATTTTGGAATTCCGGAAGCGGTGGGCGCGGGAGCCCGTTCGCTGGAGATTCGCCTGGGAGCCAGGATATTAGCGAAAATGGAGATTGAGGTAGTTCGCGCGTGAAACGACTCATTGTCCTGATCCTGTCAACGCTGCCGGTCCTGGCCCAGCAACCGAACCCCGAAACTCGTCTGCGTACGGCATTGCTGGCAAAGACGGGCGCGGTGACGCTGCTCCCAGGCGTCATAGAAATCGCACGCGAGATCGTACTGCCTTCCGATGCGCACGATCTGGAAATTCGCGGCGCGGACACCACGATCAAAGCAGCAGCGACTTTTCGCGGACGCGCGCTCATCGTATTTCCGGCCGGCAGAAATATCAAAATCCACGATCTTTCGCTCGATGGCAATCGCGATGCGTTTCCGCAGCCCGTGCCGCCGCCGCAGCCAGGAGCGATGCTGTCGCGCGTGGTCGCGAACAACGGCATTATCAGCGAGGGCGTAATCGGTCTGGAAATTGCCGGGGTGAAGGCATCGAAGTTTGCTGGTTTTCCGATTCTGATCAACGGCGGCCACGATGTCCATATCCACGATGTCGAAATCACGGAGAGCGGCAGCCTGGACGCGAACGGACATAACAACGGGTCTGGCGGCGTGGTGCTCGAAGAAGGCGTTACGGATTTCGAAATTGTGCGGGCGTTGATCGGCAAGATTCGCGGTAATGGCATCTGGATTCGTTCAGCCGAGGGCGCGGCGACAGCTGCGAAAGGGCGCATCGCGGAAAATGAGTTCGCGATCGTGGCACGGGCGGCCATCGAACTGAATCATGCGAACGGCATCACGATTGAAAACAATACAGCTCGCATGATTGGTTTTCCGGGCGAGGAAGCCTTGACGGGCGGCACTGCGCTGCCGGCGGGGATTGCGACAACAGGCTCGGTGGAGCACTCGACGATTCACAACAACAATTTCGACCAGATTGCGGGCCGTTGCCTGTCACTCGACGGGTTCAGCAACGGCGAAGTCACGGGCAACACCTGTTCAGACGGGCTGTTCAACGGATTCCTGATTCGCGGCGCGGACAACCGAATTACGGGCAATCACCTCACGGACCTGAACAGCGCGCATCGCGACGCGCCGGAATCGCTGCGCGCCGGAATTTATCTGGCCGCAGGCGCGAGCGGAAATACTCTGGACGACAACTATATTCTGGGCTTCGGGATGGCGCAGCATTGCATCGGAGGACCGGGACTTGCCGCCAACAAGGTGGTTAGGAATTCGTGCTCGGACGGGATTTCCGTTGGGTGGCTGCTACCCGCGAGACGGCATTAACCAGCTTGCGCCACGGGATTTTTTCCCAGTCGTCGATCATCAGAAGTTCGCCATCGCACCAGCTGGAGTAGAACCAGCGGGAGAGAATCGCGAGATTTTCCATGCGTTCCAGATTCGATCCGTCGCGGTGTTCCGGAATTGCCGCGGCCATTTCGCGCAGTCTGGAATCGAGTGAGACAGCTCTGCCGTCGTCGGCGGTATTAAAGTCGAGCGAGCGGAAACCCTGCCAGTATCCGCCGCACATCCACCCCAGTTCGACGGATTCCGACTGCGCCGATGGCACGATAGCAATGGCGTGAAGCTGCTCGACATCGCGCGCCATTTCGTCCCGCCACGCGAGAACCTCTTCGATTTTCTGAACGCGCTGGTGGGCGCGGGCTGCGCCTTCGAAATCCATATCCGCGCTGAGCCGTTCGCGCTCGCCTGAGGCCGAAGCAATCAGCGATTTACCGCCCGTGCGCAGAAATTCAGCGACGCGCGCGGCCTCAGAGCGATATTCCGCGACCCCAACCGCCTGCTGGCAGGGGCGTAGGCAGCGGCCCATCTCGCCATAAATACAGCCGGGATGCGCGGGCGAGGGCGCGAGATCCTCCAGGCAGCGACGCAACTGGAACAGATCGAGAAATGCCGATTCGAATTGCACGGCCGTGGCACGATTGCGGAACGGACCGACGTAGAGAGGACGCCCCGCGCCGGTTCGCGAGAGCCTGACGGCAATCTGCGTCCGGGGGAACTCGTTCGAGAGCAGCAGCTTGACGTACGGCGGCAGGCGAAGGCGGATTTCGCGGCGATAGTCCGGTCCCAGGTGACGGCGCGCCAGATCCAGGTGGAGGAAACGCGATTCCAGTTTCGAGCCGGCGAGATGATATTCGAGGCGCTCTGCCGTCCCGCGCAGACTCAGGCCGCGCGAGACGCCGTCTTTTGCCTCCAGCAGACGGCTCAGTCGCCGCTGAAGGACGTTCGTGCGCGCCAGATACGGTTGGCCTTCGCGGGGCCACAGCAGGAATACCGCCGGGCCGTTCGGGATCGACTCCAGAAGCTGGGCGAGTTCAACCGGATCCGTTGGAAGTACCGTCTCGACCATTCGCAGTGTTTTTAGTTTACGCGTGCGACGGAAGCTGAGACGCCGTCGGCCTCGCAAGATGATCGGAAACTGGTTTTCGGTACCGCTCCCTCACGGTCGCGGCTCGGTAAAACATGGTCCGAGATGCACGCGGTTTTCAGGAACCTGCCGGTTCATGTCGTCTGAAGGTGAAACGGGTCGGCCCCGATGGTGCCGCGCAATTCCGCGAGATAAGCCGCCGAACTGACCCGCGCCAGTTCGGCCTTGGCGGCCTGCGAATCCAGCCCGGCCGCGTTGAGTGACGCGACGTGCCTGCGCCAGAGTGCGATATCCCGCTTTTGTTTCACAGCCAGGCGTTCGGCGTACCAATCGCTGGCGAGTAAAGCCTCACGCGTAAATAAGGCGCGGATGGAGGGATCGTCTATCCCTTTGTTCTCGCAGTGGCCGTGCGCCATGATATGCAGGAGCGCGCGGACGGGCGGGCAGGCGGCTTCCACGCTGCCGTCTTCGAAGTAGTTGAGCGCGACCGTGCGCTGCGCTTCGCAGATCGCTTCAATACCAGCCACATAGTTGTCGAGATCCTGCTTCTCAGGACGCAGAAGTTCTTCGGGAAAGACCGAACTGGGGAGCTCAAAAATACGCCCGAGGAAGCGGTCTACAAACAATGCCGTGATCCGGTAGCCCAGACGGCTTGCCAGCACACGGCGGCCTTCGTAATCGAAATCTTCCACGCGTTCGAGCAGGCCCTTCTCGATGAGAAACCGCGGCTCGCGTTCATAGACACGCATGCGACACCAGAGTTCCGGAACCAGCATGCTGTTGTCGTGATCGACTTTATAGTGCGGACCGATGTGACCCGCCGCAGTGGTGAAGCCGCCGTAGCCTGTCACGATAGACGAAACCATGGCATTGTTCACGTCGACAACGGGCCAAAGCGCGTTGAACGGTCCTTTTGTCAGAGCGCCTTCACTCCCGAAACCTGTGGTTGACGGCGATTTTCCCGTCAGGCTGCAGATGAAATCCATGAACAGCTCGGGCAATTCCTGATAGTGGATCGGGTTGTATACGGCGAGCGGCGGAATGCCGGCTTTCGGATCGGGCGGATTATTGCGGCGTCCGGCCAGAACCGCGTTGACGGGGAAGTAAACGCGCTCGTCGGATGGAATCTCGCGCGCCAGACGCGTGCCCACTTCAGCGAGGTAAGCGTCGCGCGGATGCACCAGATCGGGGCGCCGTTGCAGGTAGCGTGGATTCTTCGATGGCGCTCCATCCACCACACGCGGGTGTGCCGACGACACGACGTAGCCTTTGCCTGTGGCCGCAAAAGTTTCCAGCAGATTCTTCATCGGTTCGGTGTACTGATCGAACTCGACAATGTGATCCACCAGTTCGCGCGTCGTTTCGACGGTCAGCGGTTCGAAGTTCGAGATGAAGTTACCGGGCGCCGCGAGATCGGCTTCGGCGTCCTTATCGAAGCCGCGATGAATCGCGTCGTCGGGGCGCTGGAACAGGCGCATTTCGCAGTTCTGCACAAGCTTCACGCTCTGGTGCGAGTATTCCGGATCGAGATGAGTCAGGCTTTCGCGCGGGAGCACGAGCGAGGCCGTAATATCGTCCTCTACCTGAACTTTATCCGCCGGATTAAAGTCCGGTCGCAACTTGTAGATTCGCCAGGTTCCGTTCGGGTCATACCCCATCCGCAAATAATTCCCGACCAATTTTTGTGAGCGGAACTTGAGTTCGTGGCCTTCGTGGCCGTTAATACGGTCGACAGTGAAGTACTTGCGCCAGTCATCACCCCAGTCGGGCCGGTAATAGCGTTTCACCGTGACAATCAACTGCCGGATGGTCTGCGGGAGGCGACGAATCCAGTCGTTGTGCTCGTCGGTGTAGTCCTTCGAGGACGTCAAAAGCTTGATGACGGAGCCAAGGGAGCGCTCAGGGCTCAAGATGGTGCGCGCGGCACGGTCACCAGGGGGAGGGTTGCGATATATGGCGGAGAAGTCCTTTTTCAGAATTTCCTCGACCGCATTGAAGTCATTTTCGTAGTCGCGGACAAAGACTGTGCCCTTTAAGATGATGCTGGCAAGGGACTTAGAGATCTCCGATTTGCCGCCGCCGGAAACGGTGCACGGCTTATGGCAGAGGACGCCATCGGCACGCGAGGCGATCAATCGCCAGGCTGTGCCGCCGGGCTGTTTTTCCAGGCGAATTTTGGTGCCCCACGGGAGGATATAGACTTCGCCGGGCCGCAGGACCAGCTTGTGATCGTCCCATTTCACGCAGCCTTCGCCGACCAGAAAATCGGAGTTCCGAGGCAGGTAAAATACGCCAGGCCAGGTGCGATCCACGGCGTAACCCTCGGGCTTCATTTCAACCCTGTCGCCCATCAATTTCATCGCGTCCGTGTATTCCACGGGTTTGGTGAGAACTGTTCGTCCCGCGTAAAATTCCTGCCCTATGACGTATGCAGGGAATGCGATCGCTCCGCCGGCATGCTCTTCCTCGCAATTTCCGAACAGATTCGCGGCGTAACTGATCTGGGTTTTGACCTCTTTTTTGCAGTAGCCGTAGTAGTTGTCGGCGATGATGGTGACGATGACGCCGCGGGCATCGCGGCAAGTCAGCTTGAACGCCGCGCCGCCATTGTAGACTTCATTTTCATCTCGCCAGCACATGCCGTCGCGGCGCTGGCGCTCGGTCGCATCTTCGAAGCGCGGCAGGCCGAGCGCGCGCTTTGACATGCCGGCGATGTGTGGCGCGAGAATCACGCAGCCGGTATGACCGGACCAGTGATCGACATCGAGCGCCGAATCGTTTTCCGGAAGATAGGGATCGCCCGCATTGCCGAAGATGCTTTCCACAAAATCGAGATTGCTCACCAGACTGGCGGGCGCAAAAAAGCGCGTCTCCATGCTCTTTGCAGGAGAGTTGCCGCCGGACGGCGAAACCAGCGGGCGCAAAAGCAGGCTCACAAAAAAGCGCGCATGCTCCGGCTGAGCGGCAGTGAACGGCAGCGCCAGCACGTCGGGCGGAGGCTTTAGTGCTTCGGCCAAAAGACGGATAAAGGCGACTTTCGGCACACCGATTTTGTCGGCAGGCACGGGAAAGCCGCCTTCGACGATATGAAAGATGCCCTGCGTCGTGCGCCGGTCGCTTCTCGGATTATGCAGAATGCCCTGCGGGAGACGGTACGACTTCAGATAGGGAGACGAGATGGAATCGGCGTCGGGCGGCAGTGACATGGCGCGCGCGAGGCCCGGCCTGTCGAGCGTGAAGGCCGTCGCGGGCAAACGCGGCGCAGGTTCGCCGAGGTAGGAGTCCAGGAAATCCTGAATGCGCATGTCCGCGGGACAGAGCCGGCCACCGAGGAGTTGATCTTTCTGATGATAATTGCGCAGCAGGGGTCGCGCAAGTTCGAGGAACTCCGGATCGGCGGTAGCGCTGCTGGTGGGCTGCCCGAGCGCTGCCAGCTTCAGATTGATGTAGCGATACAACTCGTCATTGCCTGCAATGTGGACTGCGGGCTCGCTTAAGGCCGTTAAGGGCACTAAATATCTCCTCGGAAATAGGCCGCGACAGAAGGGACGGGGTTCGTGTCTCGACCGGGGAATGACACTGGCGACGCGGTAATGACTATTTTAACTCTATGGTTCGGTTTGGACGTCCTTTTAAGCGTGCGGTTTCCCACGCGTTGCCCCAACTGGTACTATTAGTTGCCTGAGCGCCTCTCGCCCACTCGCGGATCATCTGAACTAAGTCAGGCGATCCGATCCCCGTTCCTTAGCCAAACGCAATACCGAGGAGACACCGAAGTGACCGGTACGGCGAGCCAGATCGAATGGGCGGAACAGATCCGGCCACGCGTGGAAGCGGAGTTTCATCGCGTGGCAAACGCTTTCCGCAGCGCAGCGTCTCACCAGAGACCGAGGGATCGCGAGGATACGCTGGCCATCATCGGCATTCTGAACGAGAAGCGCATCGAAGCGATGGCGAACAATCAGGCGGGATATTTTATTCGGAACTGGCAGGAGTTGACGGACCAGGTCCGGCAGGCGATTGCCGCGGACAGCCGTTATCAGGCGATCAAAGTGAATCGCTCCGCCATCAAAGCAGTCGCCATCAAAACAGCATTGGGAAAGAGCGTATAAATGCAATTCACCTTGACCGGTTTCACACAGGACGATGGATGCCGTGTATTCGCTTATGAGGGCACCGGAGAAGACCGCGTGCGCCTCAAATTTACGGTTCGCGCCGACCTTGCGTTAAGCCGCAAGTACGGAATCCGCCTGCAGGAGTTGCCGCTGATGTGCATGGCGATTCTGGAGAAAAACAGCGAAGGCGACGGAGTCACAGCCGTGGATCCCGCCGCTATCCAGCGGTCGGTTACGTTTACGGAGAACGCCATGATTCAGTACGCTGATGACTGCGTGGCGGCCCGCGATGCGGCGGCGCTGAAGAGGACTTCGCTGCGCCGGCAGGCACCGAAGGCCGCCGCGGCGACCGCGACCGGCGAGTTCAATCCTTACAGCGAGATCACACCGGTGCCTGCGAAACCGTACGGGCAGAACTGGTAAACGATATGCTTTCCGCCAACTGTCCGCACTGCAAGTCTGTAGTTTTCCGGGGAGTGGGAATTCGGAACTCTTTCGAAGGAGCCATAAGCTGGCTTGTGTCACCCTACCGGTGCGCGCTCTGCGGGAAGCACTTTTTTCTGTTCCGGTGGCTCGCAGCACTCGGCGGAACCGCGTGAGAAACCGGCTACGGGACCGGATTCAACTGGTGAGTTCCGATCGACAAGGTATTGACGCGCGGACCTGGCAACAATATCCCGGCGAGATTTAACGGATCGGAATTCCTGATCTGAATTGCGTCTTCGGGATGTTCCTGCGGGCGGCGAATCGAGCGCAGCAATTCCACGGCTTCCGGCGCGGCAAATTGCTCGCCTGAAAATCCCGCAACGAATCTTCCCGCGCGCAGTTCGCCGCGCGCTTCTTTCAAACGCAACACAGGAAGCAATTCGCGCCAGAACGGCGCGGTCGACTCTCTGGTGAGCAGATCGCGAATCAGCACACCCCAACGCAGAATCAACTGATCCACGAAGGCCTCCGCGCGCGCGGCAGGAAGCATTGGGTTTCCGCTTTGCTGCATCAGCGCCCAGCGTCCGCCGGAGTGCCGCGGACGCCGGGTACGCTCACGCCCCTGACCACGGCGACGTCTGGGATCGATTAACGCACGAAGGTTTTCAAAGCCATCGGCCGTCACCAGGCCGGCTGCGACCAGTTCCCAGAGCGCGTCTTCGACCTCGCTCGCAAGACGTCCGGAGGCGCGCGTTAAATCGGCGAAGAACGATGCACCGCGAGCGCGCAGCGCCGCGAGAATATCATGCGCGGCCGGCGACAGGCCGGTAGAATCCGGAAGTCCGGATTCCACCGCGCGGCCCGGCAGCAGCCAATCCAGACTCTCCCGCAGAAAGAAGGATATCGGCGCGACGCGCGTGGGGCGGACGCGGCGGCCTTCGCCGTCTTCGATTGCGGGATGAGGCGACAGCCGACCCCACATGACTTCGCCTGAAAGGCAGAGTTCATCCAGATGCGTAGGGTCGTAGTGCTTGATGCGGCGCGAGAGAATCTCAGGCTCCCAGGCGGACGCAGGCAGTTCATATCCCTGCAATTGCCGGATGATTTGCAGCGTTCCTTCCGCTCCGTGTAACTGGCTGCCCGGAGCAAGATGTTGCCAGCGGCAAAGAAAGCGATGCAGATCGAGCGCCGAGACAGGTTCGATCTCGCGGCGTAAGCGCCCCAGGGTGAGGTGATGAATACGCGCCAGAATTCGGCGATTGCACCACTGGATTTCGCCCGCGCCATCGACACCCGCTTCCGGCACCGAGAAACGACCCTGCAGGACCTGACCCTGCGCTTCGATGACGGCCAGCGCCTGCGCCACTTCTTCCGGGCGCAGCGCGACTTTTCCGGAAAGTTCGGTAACGGTGGTTGGACCCAGCGACTCCATCCAGCCCCGAACGATCTGCACGGAATCGTCCGCGACGCCCAGGCGCTCGGTCGCTATCCAGAAGACACGCTCGCCGCGAATGAGGACCGAGGCGCGACCCATGTTCCGCAGAATGTCGAAGTGCGATTGCCAGACGGCGGCGGGCTGCAGACGAATCAGGCTCAGCAGCGCGTCGTGCAATTCATCGGGATCGCGCACTTCGGGCCAGGCGTCTTCGGAGACCTGAGCAATCGCCGCGGGATCCAGAATGCCGGCGCCACCCACGAAGTCCGTTCGCAACGAGCCGCGCAGGGATACGGCGCGGGCGCGGCGCTCTTCGAGCGGAGCGTCGTCGAGAAACGCGTACGGGTTGGCGTTCAGGATCTCGTGCGAGAAGGGCGATGGCGCGGGATTATCGATTGCCACCGTGCGGATTGTTCCGTCCGTGATGGCTTCTATGATTCGATGCAGGCCGTCCAGATCCATCGCCTCATGCAGGCAGTTGTCGAGCGTTTCGCGCACCAGAGGATGATTCGGAATCCGAATCTCGCCGGTGAGATTTTCCGCGCAGGCCGCCTGATCGGGAAAGACCGAGGCCAGAAGATCGTCCGACCGCGTGCGCTGAATGGGCGCGGGGACTTTGCCGCCGCCGCGAAAACGGAGGATCGCGAGCGCGCGCGAGGCGTTCCAGCGCCAGCGCGAGGTGAACATCGGGGTATCGAGGAGCGCCTGCGTCAGCACGTGCTCCAGCGTTTGCGGCTTCAGGAATTCAAAAACGAGTTCGAGAGGAAAAGCGTGCCCTTCCGTCAACGAAATGAGAACCCCGTTGTCGGTTGCCGCAGCTTGCAATTCGAAATTGAACGTCCGGCAAAAACGTTTGCGCAGCGCGAGGCCCCAGGCGCGATTGATCCTGCTCCCGAAGGGTGCATGCAGGACAAGTTGCATACCGCCGCCTTCGTCAAAGAACCGCTCCGCGATAACCGTCGATTCCGATGGCATCGCGCCCAGCGACTCAGCGCCTGCCCGCACATATACGATCGCCTGCCGCGCGCCCGCTTCATCGAGACCGCATTCCGCTGTCAGGAAGGCGATAGCGGAATCGATTTCACTCAGCGCGAGAATCTTTTCGCGGGTCTCCGATACCGCGTGCGACAGTTCGGTGGATCGGCCCGGCGCTTCACCCAGCCAGAACGGCACCGTGGGCGGCGCGCCTTTCGCGTCTTCCACAAAGACGCGTCCTGAAGAGACCCGTTTGATCCGCCACGAGTGCGTGCCCAGCAGAAAAACGTCTCCGGCCAGACTCTCTACCGCGAAATCCTCATCGAGCGTGCCGACGTTGCGGCCATCGGGTTCGGCGGTGACCGTGTAGTTCGCATTTTCCGGAATCGCGCCGCCCGAAGTGATGGCAGCCAGACGCGCGCCACGCCGCCCTCGCACGCTTCCGTTCACGCGGTCCAGATGGAGAAATGCGCCGCTGCGCCCGCGCGTGGTCGTAATTCCTTCGGACAGCATCTCGACGATTTGGTCGAAATCGCCACGCGGAAGATTGCGATACGGCCAGGCCGTGCGGATACGGTCGAAGAGCGAGTTCAGGTCCCAGGGCTCGCACGCGGCCATCGCGACGATTTGCTGCGACAGAATATCCAGCGCGTTTTCCGGAATGTGGAGCCGCTCCAGGTCGCCGAGCCGGATCGCGCGAATCAGCGCGGCGCATTCGATCAGTTCATCGCGCGTGGTGGCTACGACTCGCGCCTTCGGCGTCGCACGCACCCAGTGGCCTGCGCGACCGAAGCGCTGGAGCGCTACGGCGATCGAACGCGTGGACCCGATCTGGATTACAAGGTCAACAGAGCCGATATCGATGCCGAGTTCCAGCGATGCCGTTGCAACAACGGCTCTCAAATCGCCATTTTTCAGGCGCGTTTCCGCATCGAGCCGGGCCAGCCGCGAGAGACTGCCGTGATGCGATGCCACGACCTCAGCGCCCAGACGCTCCGTCAGCGCGTGCGCTACGCGTTCAGAGAGACGCCGTGTGTTGACGAATACCAGGGTGGTGTGATGCGCCTGGATCAGTTCGGCAATGCGGTCATAGAGTTCGGCCCACATTTCGTGGGTGGCGATGGGCCCCAGTTCATCGCGCGGGATCAGGACGCCGAGATCCATGTCGCGCCGGTGGCCGGCGTTGACGATGCGGGTCTTCGGGCCGATGAAATTCGCGACCTCTTCGATGGGCTTCACTGTGGCGGAAAGACCGATCCGCTGCGGGCGCGTTTCCACAAGCGCGTCCAGCCGCGCGAGGGTGAGCGCCAGATGCGAGCCGCGTTTGTCATCGGCGATGGCGTGAATTTCATCGACGATCACGGTGCGGGTGGTGCGCAGCATGGCGCGCGATTTTTCCGCCGTCATCAGGATGTAGAGGGATTCGGGAGTGGTCACCAGGATGTGCGGCGGCTTCCGGCCCATCTGCTGGCGCTCATACATGGGCGTGTCTCCGGTGCGGACCGCAGTCCGGATCGCGGCCAGCTTCACGCCACGCTTTTCTGCGAGTTCTCGGATCTGCGCGAGAGGGATTTCCAGATTTTTGCGAACGTCGTTGCTGAGAGCTTTGAGGGGCGAGACGTAGACGACGCGGGTTTCATCCGGTAGATCGCCCGCGCGAGCTTCGCGGACGAGTTGATCGAGGCAGATGAGGAACGCGGCCAGGGTTTTGCCGGAGCCAGTGGGCGCGGAGATCAGGACATCGTCGCCGGTGCGGATGGCCGGCCAGCCCTGGATCTGCGGTTCGGTGGGCTCGCCGAACTGCTCCATGAACCATTCTTCGATGAGCGGGTCGAATCGGGTTTCCATGGTGTTGAGGAGATCGAAGCCTCCCTATTTCGTCAACAATTTGACGACGAGGCGCTTCTTCCGACCGATACTGAGACGAGCGGAGCGCTCATCCGGTTGCCGCAGAGGGCTCTGGGTAGGATCGAGATTCGCCCGGTGGATTGACCTGACTACAGTGAAGTTATTCGTGAAATAGGCGGAGACGTCTTCTCCGCGGACGGCTTTTTCGGCAATCTCGTCAGCGCTGAGCTTTTTCTTAGACAGTATCGGCATAGACTTGCTCCTCCCATTCGGTTGCTTTCCAGGCGGTGATGAGACGATAACACTAACCTTCTTCATCATGCCTGACTTCGAAGATGACGGAGCAGCAGCGGCCGCGACACCAACCGATTGCGCGAAACTGTTCGGGGTCGTCATTCTTTCGATCAACGATATAAATCTGATCGAATACTTCCTGCGCATCTGCGAGGCTCACGCCGTACTTGCGTTTGACGTCTCTGCTTTTCTACCGGTCCAACTCAAACTGCATCTTTAGTGTAACGGTTATACCGTCAACGGCGTTTTTACCCTTTCGATGGCGCCCGCCGAAAGCTCATCATGTCTTCATAGGCCTCCAGTGAGTCATACAATCGGGAAATACATCGCGGTCGGGCCGAGACGAAGATATGATCTCAACGAATTGCGGCAAGCGCGCGTCAGGTATTTAGTCCCGCTTACGGCGGATGAAAGGATTTCACTATGACCATGAAACGAATGCTTCTGGGGTGTGTACTCGCCCTCGCCACTTTTTTCGGGCTACTCGAGGCGGCCCCGCCGGCTGGCTCGCCTTTCATCTCACCCCTGGTGGCTCGCCCCGCCTCAATTGCAGGGCACCCTTTCTCGGCCGAGGAAGCGGTACAGCTTACTATGTTGGCGGCGAAAAATCCGCAACCCGAGAGGTCCTACAAATACTATCGGGATGCAATGGGACGGACTCTATCTCTGCCCGCCAGAAACCCCGTTTATAATCCAGGCCTGACCGAGATCGTCGATCCGGTAGCGGGATATTGGTACGTCCTGGACGCCAGTAAACAAATAGCTCATAGGGCTAAGATACTTGGTGCGTTGCAGCGTCCACACCTGGCCCCTAATCCCAATTCAACTTCGTTGGGGAGTCAATACTTGCTGGGCGTGCAGGCCGAAGGCCAGCGGACAATAACTCCCAACGGAGCAACGATAGAAATATGGATCTGCAAAGATCTTCAGTTGCCCTTGATACAGCGTAGTTCCGACTCAATATCGACGGGGTTGACACAGATCACGAACCTGCACCTGGGTGATCCATCTCCGGAGCTTTTTCAGATTCCGAGCGGCTATGCAGTAGTTGACGAAACGACCCCGTTTACCGTGGAATAGCGTGGTACCTGGCACTCGGGGGTGCTGAAGAGGGTCACTGGACTACCCTTTCGACGGCGTCCGCTGAAAACTCATCATGTCTTTGTACGCCTCCAGCGAGTTATACACGATCGGGCAATACGTCGCGCGGTCGATCATCTGCCACATGCGGCTTTCAATCGAACCCGCGCCGCGCACCAGGTGTGGGAAATTGCGGCAGGTGTCCGGACGATCTTCGTAAATCGTGCAGTCGTTGCCATTCAGAAAAATACAGCCGGACTCCGTACGCCGCAGAATCATTTCCTCGTCAAACGTGGAAGCCGTCGTATATTTGGCGACGAACTCTTTCTCCGACATCCCCATTTTTCGTGAAATCCGCGCCGCATCGCGCTTCGTGATATCCGTCTCGGCAACCTTGCAGCAATTCGCACAGGCGCGGCAATCGATCTGCTCTTCGATCTCCTCCGCCACCCGCCGGAAACGCAGATCGGAAAAATTGTGCCGCTTGAGATGCTTGCGGAAGCGCTCGTTCTCCGCCAGCTTTTTCGTACCGAGGCGGTCGATCTGGACCAAGTCCGTTATCAGTGGCGGCATGTTCCCTTCAGAGTAGCGGGTCAAGCTGCGAGAATAGACAAAGTGCCCGAAACAGCCAGCAACGCGCAATGGGATCGGTCCTTCTTCGGCCATCCCCGCGGGCTCGCCACGCTTTTCTTCACGGAGATGTGGGAGCGCTTCAGCTATTACGGCATGCGCGCGCTGCTCATCCTCTTCATGACGGCCACCACGCAAAAGGGCGGCCTCGGATTTCCCACGTCGAAAGCCGGAGCCGTTTATGGCTTTTACACCGCGTTGGTCTACCTGGTCAGCCTGCCCGGCGGCTGGATTGCCGACCGCATAGCCGGCCAACGGCGCGCTGTCCTGCTCGGCGGCATCATCATTGCGGCGGGACATTTTTCGATGGCGATCCCGCGCATCGATACGTTTTATCTCGGGCTCGCGCTGGTCGTCATCGGCACGGGACTGCTGAAACCGAATATCAGCACGATGGTCGGATCGCTTTACGCAGCCGATGACGTGCGCCGCGACGCCGGGTTTTCCATCTTCTACATGGGCATCAATGTCGGCGCCATGATTTCTCCGCTGGTCTGCGGCTACCTCGGCGAGAACATCAACTGGCACTATGGGTTCGGCGCGGCTGGTATCGGCATGACGCTGGGCCTGATTCAATATGTCGCCGGAGGCCGGTACCTGGGCCAAGCCGGGCTCGCCACCTCCGGCACCTCGGGCGATAGGCGACTCTTCGTGCGCGGCCTCGTGATCGCCGCAATTGTCATAGCGATTGGAGTGATCGGTTCGCTCACCGGAATTCTCTCGTTCTCAGCAGAAGCTGTTTCCGATGCGTTTGGTCTCGTGCTGATTGCTATCGTTGTGCTCTTCTTCGTTTGGCTCCTGACGGCGAAGGGCTACACCAGCACCGAGCGACGCCGCTTCTGGGCGATCCTGGTCCTGTTTATCGCATCCGCGCTTTTCTGGTCCGCATTTGAGCAGGCGGGATCCACTCTGAACCTGTTCGCCGAGCGAAACACGAACCTGCACCCGTTCGATTTCCCCGCCCTCGCAAATATCGGCGAACGGTTTTTAAAGAGCGCGGCACACTTACTGCAAGTCCCCGACAGGATCATCGCGAAAATTCAGATCTCGGAACAATTCCGCGCGAGCTACTTCCAGTCGCTCAACTCGGTCTTCATCATTGCGCTCGCGCCCGTCTTTGCGTGGCTCTGGATCGCGCTCAGGCGCCGCGATCCATCGAGCACGGCCAAATTCTCAATCGGGCTGGTTTTCGTGGGTCTCGGGTTCGCCATCCTGATTCCCGTGGCGGGCGGCGCGGCGGTCAGCCCCTGGTGGCTGACGATTACGTATCTGCTGCACACCATCGGCGAGCTCTGCCTGAGTCCGGTGGGCCTCAGCGCCATGACGAAACTCGCGCCCGCGCGCATCTGCGGCTTGATGATGGGCGTCTGGTTTCTCTCTATCTCGGTGGGCGATTATATTGGCGGACGCCTGGCTTCGGTGTACGAAGTCTTCCCGCTGCCCGAGTTGTTCGGAATCGTGGCGGCCTTCTGCATCCTGGTGGGCCTGTTCCTCGTATTGCTGCTGAAACCGATGAAGCGTTTGATGGGAGGTGTTCATTAAATGAGCCAGCCATTGTGGGAACAATACCGCGAACAGTTTCCCGTCACGAAGAACCTGGTCTATCTGAATCACGCCGCGGTCGGGCCGCTCTCACGGCGTGCGGCGGAAGCCATGCAGGGTCTCGCCCAGGACGCGCTGGAATTTGGCAGCGAGCATTATCAGCAATGGATGGCCGCCTACGAAGGCGTCCGCGTCGGCACGGCGAGCATGATCAATGCGACGCCGAGTGAGATCGCCATCGTCAAGAACACTTCCGAAGGCATTGCGACGGTTGCGCTCGGTATCGACTGGAAACCGGGTGACGTTATTGTCGCGTTTGAGGAAGAGTTTCCCGCCAATCTTTATCCCTGGCAACGTCTCCAGGCGCGGGGCGTGGAAATCCGCCGGTTATCCATTTTCGACGATCTTGATCGCATCGACGAAGCCGCCAAAGGCGCACGCCTATTGGCGATCAGCTACGTTCAGTACCTCAGCGGGTATCGCGTCGATCTGGATCGCATCGGCGAGATCTGCCATCGGCGAGGCTGCTTTTTCTTCGTGGATGCCATTCAGGGACTGGGCGCATTTCCGGTAGATGTGGAAAGCTCTCACATCGACGCGCTCTCCGCCGATGCACACAAGTGGCTGCTGGGGCCGGAGGGTTGCGGCGTACTCTATGTTCGCCGCGAGGTTCAGGATCAGATTGATCCCGTGGAGTTCGGCTGGACGAACGTAGCGAAGTACGCCGATTATTCGTCGCGCGATATGGGTCTTCGTCAGGACGCCGGGCGGTATGAATGCGGAACGCTGAATACGATCGGCTGCTTCGGTGTGCGGGCCGCCGTGGAGCTGTTGCTGGAGGCCGGGATCGAGAATGTGCGAGATGCGGTTCAGGGGCTGGGCGATCAGCTATGGAACGGCGCAAGCGAACTGGGCTTCGAGACCTTGGGGCGCAGGTCGCCTGAGACTGGCGCGGGGATTGTCTCCATCCGCAAGTCCGGAGTGGAGAGCCAGTTCATCGTGCGCCAATTGAGAGAGGCCGGGTTCATCGCCGCGCCGCGCCAGGGCTGGGTGCGCATCGCGCCTCATTTCTATATCGCACCGGCGGAGATCGACGCGCTGCTTCGGATACTTCGCACGTTTTGAAGACGGCGGTTAACTCATATACCAACCGCCGTTGACGTTGATTGTCTGGCCGGTCATGTAACCGTTGCCTGCCAGCATCAACGCGACGCTCGCGACTTCGTCCACCTCTCCGAAGCGCCCCACCGGGATCAGGTCCGGCTTCGCATTCGGGTTGGAGGTCACCATCTCGGTCACGACGAGTGCCGGCGCGATGGTGTTGACGGTAATACCTTCCTTCGCCAGATGACGCGCGTAATAGTGAGTCAAACCGTGCAGCCCCGCTTTGGACGCGGCGTAGTGCGGCCCCACAACCCCGCCCAACTGCGCGGCGACTGAGGAAAGATTGATGATCCTGCCCCACTGACGCGCCCGCATTTGAGGCAACACGGCCTGCGTCATCAGGAAACACGACTTCAGATTTGCGGTCATGAGATCGTCCCAGTCACGCTCCGTGATCTGATCGATCGGCTGCGGACGAATGATGCCCGCATTATTGACCAGGATATCGGCGGGCCCCAGACTGCGTTCCGTTTCCGATACCAGACGCAGAACTTCATCCTGCCGCGAAACATCGGCCTGAATGCAAATGCATTTCCGGCCCAGCGCGACGACCTCGCCTTCCACCTTTCTCGCCTCCGCTTCGCGACTGAGAAAATTCACGGCAACATCGGTGCCCGCACGCGCAAAGGCGACCGCGATGGCCCTCCCGATTCCCCGGCTGGAGCCAGTCACAATCGCAACCCTGTTCGTCAAATCGCTCATTACGTGGAATTCTAGCGCATGGGGCTTCCACCGATATCAACCCGATACAATCAAACGAATGTCTATGGTCGTCGTTGGTTCCGTCGCATACGACGGAGTGGAAACTCCTCACGGAAAAATTGATCGAATGCTGGGCGGTTCCTGCACCTATGTTGCGCTTTCCGCCAGCTTTTTTACCTCGCCGAAGATTGTCGCCGTGGTGGGCGACGACTTCGCGCCGGAAGATACGGAACTGCTCGCCAGCCGCGGCATTGATCTGACGGGGCTGGAACGCGTGCCCGGCAAAACCTTCTTCTGGGCCGGAAAGTATTCTCCCGATATGAACGATCGCGAGACGCTCGTCACCGATCTCAACGTCTTCGCCGATTTCGACCCCAAACTCCCGAAGGCATACCGGAACTCGCCTTACGTTCTGCTCGGCAACATACAGCCAGCCCTGCAGAGATCCGTGCTCGCACAGATGGATGGCACGCAGCGCGTGGTCGGCGGCGACACCATGAATTACTGGATTGCCGATTTCCGCGAGCAGCTTCTCGCCACCATCGCGCAATGGGATTTTCTGCTCATCAACGACGGCGAAGCCCGCATGCTCTCCGGCGAACACAACCTGAAAAAAGCCGCCGCGAAAATCCTGGAGATGGGCCCGAGCACTCTTGTCATTAAGCGCGGCGAATACGGCGCGATCCTGTGGAGGCGCGATGGACACTTCATGGCGCCGGGCTATCTGCTGCGCGATGTTTTCGACCCCACCGGTGCGGGCGATTGTTTTGCCGGCGGCTTCATGGGTTACCTCGCCGGTCAGGGTATCGACTTCCATGCCGACCGCGTAGATCATAATGAAATCCGCCGCGCGGTGATTTACGGTTCGGTGATGGGAAGCTACTGCTGCGAACGCTTCGGCGTCGAAAGGTTCCGCAATCTGACGCGGGCTGAGATTGATGGTCGCTTCGAAGAATTCCAGGAATTCACGGCGTTCTAAGGGCGCGCGCGCGTCGGTCCGTTCAACGCTCGCTTCGCCCGCTATCGCCGTCACTCTCTGCGCGGTGGCCTGCGCAATCGTGATGGCCTGCGCCGCCTATTATTTCTATCGCACAGGCGCAACGCTTTACTACGGCGACGCCGAGGCCCACCTGAACATCGCGCGGCGGATCGTCGATTCGAGCACTCCCGGCTGGGCGCAAATTGGCACCACGTGGCTTCCGCTCCCGCATCTGCTGCTCATCCCGTTCGTCCGTAACGACGAATTGTGGAAGACAGGCCTTGCCGGGGCGATTCCGGCGGCAATCGCGATGACGCTGGCCGGGATCTTCCTGTTCGCCGCCGTGCGCCGTATTTTTAAAAGCACGATCGCCGCAACGGCCGCAACCGCGGTGTTCCTGCTCAATCCCAACACGCTGTATCTCGGCTCCATCCCGATGAGCGAGCCGTTCTTTTACGCGGCCTTCTTTGCGCTCCTGTATTTCACGGAACGGTTTGGCGATACCAAAGGTTGGGGCGCTCTGACCGGCGCAGCCATTGCCGCCTGCGCCGCAACGCTAACGCGTTATGAGGCTTGGTTCCTCATTCCATTCGTTGCTGTCTACGTCCTGGTGCGGAGTAAAGGTGTGCTCCGGCGGCCAGCCTGCGCGCTCTTTTTCTGCGTGATCGCAACCATTGGCCCCGCAATCTGGTTAGCGCACAACCGTTGGTATTTTGGCGACGCATTGTATTTCTATCGCGGTCCGTGGTCGGCTGCCGCCATTCAGGGCAATGTGAACTATCCGGGACGCGGCGACTGGCATGTGGCAATTCGCTACTTTTTTGAAGCGGGGAAACTTCTGGCGGGCGTCCCCGCCCTGGTGCTCGGCGCGGCCGGAGCGATCGCCGCGCTGGTGCGACGCGCTTTCTGGCCTGTGCTGCTGCTGGCGCTGCTGCCCCTGTTCTATGTCTGGAGCATTCATTCCTCATCCACGCCGATTTTCGTTCCCACGCTCGCGCCGACGATGCATAGTTTTTACAACACGCGCTACGCAATGGCGTTCCTGCCGCTTGCCGCGCTCGGAATCGGAGCTATCGCTCGCTTCGGCAAAATACCCGCAGCCATAGCGCTGATCGCCGCGTTTTCACCGGTGCTGCTCCATCCGCACGAACATTCCATTACCTGGCAGGAATCCGACGTGAATTCGCGAGCGCGCCGGGCCTGGGTGGGCGAAGCAGCGGCGTGGCTCAAGACGGCGATGGGGCCGAATGAAACCTTCATTACCAGCTTCAGCGACATGACGGCTGTTTACCGCATTCTCGGCGTTCCGCTCCGCAATACCCTGACAGGCGATAATGATGTTGAATTCGTGATGGCGTGCGGACGTCCGCAGGTTTTCCTGCATACCGACTGGGCTGTGGTCACCGGCGGCGATGTTGTTCAGGGCGTGATCGACCGGGCCCGCCGCGAAGGTCCGAAATACGAACTAATGCATCGGGTCACAGTGAAAGGCGAGCCCGCCCTCGAAATATACAAGCGTGCCGTGGAGTTGCCCGCACTCCCTGAAATCGATGAAGATTCCATTTTTTAAGCTCCACGGCGCGAAGAACGACTTCCTGCTCACCTACACTGAAGACGCGCCTGCTTCCGGCCTTGCGGAAATTGCCGCGGCCATCTGCGATCGCTACACCGGCATCGGCGCGGACGGCTGGATGCTGGTCGACCGCGCACCCGGCCCTGATTTCGACGCGTCCATCCGCCTCTTTAATTCCGATGGCAGCGAACCCGAACTCTCCGGCAACGGAACGCGCTGCGCCGCCGCGCTTCTGGCGGGAGCCAAGCCGGATCGCGCCGATTTCCGCATCCGCACCGGTGCGGGCGTCAAACACCTGCGGCTTCTTTCTCATTCGGGCACGCGATACGAATTCGAGATGAACATGGGTGAGGCGCGCGTGATCGAATTGAATGCAACCGTGCAGGGACGCGACGCCATCCTGGTCGATGCCGGAAATCCGCAGTGCGTCATGCCGGTGCGCGATTTCGATTTCGACTGGCCAGCCGTCGGCGCTGCCACGGAACGCGATCCCGGATTTCCGAATCGAACGAATGTTTCGTTCGTGAGAACCGTCGATGCCAATACCATCGACGTGCGTTTTTGGGAGCGAGGCGCGGGCCTCACCAACAGTTCGGGTACGGGGTCGACGGGCGCTGCGGCCGCCGCCATCGCGCGCGGATTTGTAACCGCGCCCGTCTCAGTCATGACGCCCGCTGGTACACTGGTAATTCGGGCTGAAAATAATGTACTTTTCCTCACAGGCCCGGCTGAAATGATTGCGGAGGGTATTTATCACTCATTTATCTTTGTGCGAAACTAAAGAACCTGTGTCCACGGCGACTTTAGCTCTCTTACCTGCTGGAAAACTTCTCGCGGACAAAATCCGCAACAAAACCGCCAGAGTCGGCGTGGTTGGCCTCGGCTATGTTGGATTGCCCTTGGCTGTGGAATATGCCGCCGAAGGCTTTCATGTCACGGGGATCGATCTGAACCCCGGCAAAGTGGACCGTGTCAACGCGGGCGACTCGTACGTGGGCGACGTGCCGACCGCCGTTATGGCTCCGCTCGTGAAGTCTGGCCTTCTCGATGCCGTCTGCGATTTCTCAGTGGTAAAAGACCTCGATACCATCAATATCTGCGTCCCGACCCCGCTCCGGAAGACCAAAGATCCGGACATGAGTTACATCGTGAACGCGTGTGAAGAAATTGCGAAGTACTTCCACGCCGGGATGCTGGTGATTCTCGAATCCACGACGTATCCTGGCACCACGGATGAACTGGTCCGGCCGATTCTGGAACGCGGCGGACTGAAGGCCGGCGTGGACTTTTTCCTTTGTTTCTCGCCGGAACGCGTCGATCCCGGCAACCCGAAATACCAGACGAAGAACATCCCGAAAGTCGTCGGCGGATATACGCCGGAATGCACCGAACTGGGCCGCATTTTCTACTCGCAGGCGCTGGAACACGTGGTTCCGGTGGGCTCCACACAGGTCGCCGAGATGGTGAAGCTGCTGGAAAACACGTTCCGGATGATCAACATCGGGCTGGCGAACGAGATCGCGGTCATGTGCGATGGTATGGGCATTAATGTCTGGGAAGTGATTGACGCCGCTGCCACTAAACCATTTGGTTTCATGCCGTTCTACCCGGGACCCGGCCTCGGTGGCCACTGTATTCCGATCGATCCGTTTTATCTGTCGTGGAAGACGAAGCAGGCTGGCATTGAGGCCCGTTTCATCGAACTGGCTGGGTATATTAACGGCAATATGCCGCATTTCATCGTTGAAAAGGTGCAATCTGCCCTCAACGACGTATCAAAGCCGGTCAAAGGCTCGCGAATCCATATCCTCGGTGTCGCCTACAAGCGCGATATCGACGACGTCCGGGAATCCCCGGCCCTCGATATTATCCACCTGCTCCTGCGGCGCGGAGCCACGATTTCCTACTCCGACCCCTACGTCCCTGAGATCACCATCGACGGCGGCACTCTGCATGCGGGCTGCGACGAGGAACTCATCGAGGCCGATTGCGTCGTGATCATCACCGACCACAAGGCGTTCGATTACAAGAGCCTGCCGGGCAAAGCAAAGCTCCTGGTGGATACCCGGAACGCCTTGAAGGGGCTGCAAGCGCCGAACATTGTGCGATTGTAGCCGCTTGGCCTCAAAATACCTGAAACTTTGATTTGACAACGGGATTTCCGAGTCCCATCATCTATATAGAGGCGAAATCCATGTCCGCAGGCCGTCAGGTTCTTTCTTACGCCACACTGGTTCTCATCACCGCGACTTTTTGCGCCGCGCAGAATATCGCGCCCGTGCATTCAGGCACGGTCGATTATTTTGAGGGCGACGTCACCATAGACGGCGTCAAGCTCGTGTCGCAGGTTGCCAGATTCAGCGCAATCAACGAGCAGAGCGTTCTGCATACAGGCCTCGGGCGCGCGGAGATTCTGCTGACCCCCGGCGTCCTCCTTCGGGTCGGCGAGAATACGTCGGTGAAGATGCTGGATAACCGCCTGATGAGTACTCGCGTGGAATTTCTCTCGGGCACCGCCATGGTGGAAGCGGTCGATTCCGGCACGACGGTCAAAGATCCGCCTGTGACGATTATCTACAAAGGTTTTGAGGCTCAGCCCGTGCACAACGGCGTATTCGAATTAAAGTCGCAGCCCAGCCAGGTTCGCGTTTTTAAGGGCGAAGCCAAAGTGGTAGGGAACGGAACATCGCTCAACGTGAAGGACGGCAATCAGGTCGATCTCACCACGACGATGGCGTCCTCGAAATTTGACGCGAAGGAAGGCGACGACCTTTACGTCTGGTCGCGTGATCGCTCGGCATATCTTTCGGCGGGAAACATGTCCTCAGCCCGTTCGCTGGCTGCCTCGGGATATGGCAATTCTTTCGGATATGGGAACGCCTACGCCGCCTCCGGCTGGGACCCCACCCTGTGGAATGGTTTCAGTGGCGGCTGGTATTACAACCAGTACCTGAACATGTACTCGTATCTGCCTTTTGCCGGCACGATGTATAGTCCGTTTGGCTACGGCTATTACAATCCCCTCACGATCGGCTACGTTTACACGCCAGGCTATTACTGGCAGGGAGCAGGCGGATCCCGCACCGGTACAACAACAGGAGTACCGCTTTCCAGTCTGGCTGGCGCCGGCACGGCACGTACGGGAGTCCCGCAGTTGCCGCGTCTTGGCACTACTGCCACTCTGCGTCCCACGGTGTCGTCGCCGACGAACGGTATCCAGCCCAGCACTTCTACCGGAGCCCTGACGGCGCGCGGTGGTTCCAGCGCTCCGGCAGTTGGCGGCGGCGTGAGCAGCAACGCACGTTCGGCAGCCCCGGCGGCGACCGCCAGCGTAGCCCGCGCAAGTACCGCCCGGCGCTAAGCCGAAATAGAAATCGAGACATCACAGATCGAGGGAAAACGCGCCGCAAGGCGCGTTTTCTGCGTTTAGGGCGGACGTTGCTCGCGTTGTAAAGTAGGCGTTTTCGCCTGCGCTTTTGCCGCGTGACCTATTTTTTCAGCACTGTGACTGATGGGATCCAACAAATTTGCACCTCACGACGCGGGTGCGCTATCCGTGAATTCCGTAGCGTGATATCCTGAAGTTTCGCCAGCGCATTTGGCCTGAGCGAAGCTTACACAACCGGAGAGGTGGCCGAGTGGTTGAAGGCGCACGCTTGGAAAGCGTGTTTAGGGGAAACTCTAACCAGGGTTCGAATCCCTGTCTCTCCGCCATCCTGCTTCGCGCTGACGCGCTTCGCAGGACGAGTCCGGGCTTCATGCGCGAAGCAGGATGCCCTCCGAAGCTTTAGCGAAGGAGCGTCCCCCGCAGCATTCGCACAACCTTGGCATGCAGCGCCGCATTAGCCGACGCCACCAAATCCGACCGCCACACAACCCCCTCCTCCTGGCCATCCAGCGAACTCAATACGCCGCCCGCTTCCCGCACACAAGGCGCCAGAGCCGCAATGTCCCACGGATTCATCCTCGGATCGAGCGCCACATCCACACGCCCCTGGCATAGCAACGCATAGTTCACGCAATCTCCCGACCACCGGAATCGCTTCGCCCCTCTGTATAAATCAGACAGCCGTACAGACGGCTTCCGTCCATGCGGGTCCATGTCCGTGTACTCCAGCCCCGTCGCCACAACCACAGCCTCTCGCAGTTCCGTCACCGCCGAAGTTCGCAAGCGCACCGGATGATCCTGTCCGTCCCGCCGATGCCGGCAGCCCAGCCCCGTCGCGGCATAGATCGTCTCGCCAAGCGCGTGCAACCCAATCACGCCAACACACGGCTCGCTCCGCCGCATATACCCGATCAACGTTCCAAACAGCGGCAACCCGATCGCGAACGACGCCGTGCCGTCCACAGGATCCAGCAGCCACAAATGCTCTGCGTCCGGACGCAGCTCTCCACCGAATTCCTCGCCCAGAATCGCGTGATCCGGGTACCGCTCAGCAATACGCCGACGCAGCAATTGCTCGGCACCGCGATCAGCCTCCGTGACTTCCGATCCGTCCGCCTTATAATCGACCCTGACATTCTTCCAGCGCGGCAATATAAACTTCCCAGCCTCCCGGGAAAGTTCCAGCGCAAATTCCAGGATCTCGTCGGGCATCGGCTCAGGCACGGAATCCATTTTACCCGCTCCGTTCGCTATACTGACCGTGACCCTCCCTCATTCATCCCACCCATGAATCCCACTTTCCTCGCATTCGGTTTCCTCGAATACGTCGTGTTTCTTCTCTCCACCACCTGCCATGAGGCTTCGCACGCCCTGGTCGCAAAATGGGGCGGCGACATGACGGCTTTCGAAGGCGGCCAGGTTTCGCTCAACCCTATTCCCCACCTCCGCCGCGAAAAGTTCGGCATGATAGTGCTTCCGCTCATCGGAATTCTCAGCGGCACAGGCCTCATCGGCTATGCCAGCGCACCCTACAACCCCGCATGGTTGATTCAATTCCCGAAGCGCGCCGGCCTCATGTCGCTGGCCGGACCTGGCGCGAATTTCGCTCTTGCGCTCCTCGCCGGAATCATCATGCGCATCGGGCTCACGGTAGGTTTCTTCCTGCCCGGCGCCATCTCTACCGATGGCATTGTCGAACCGGCAACGGCCGGCATCGCAACCGGCGTCGCGGCTGTCCTCAGCGTCGTCTTTTCCCTCAACCTGCTGCTCGGTTGTTTCAACCTGCTCCCCATTCCCCCTCTCGATGGCTTCGGCGTTCTCGGCCTCTTCACCGATTCCGAAGGCGCGGTAGCGCTCCTGAAACTCCGCATGAAGATGCGCGGTTTCGGAATGCTCGCTGGCATTCTCATCGCCTCATACCTGCTCGGCTACGTCTACGATCCGCTCCTCGAAAAAGGCATCCGCCTGATCTACGCGTTCTACAGTTTCCCCCATCCGCAGCCGTGATCGCGTACTCCTTTTGGCTTGTCCTCTATTCCGATCAAGTTGATCGTGTATCCTGAAAGTTCACCGACTGAACCCCCGTGGACCACCTCGACCTGCTCGAAGCCGAGAGCATTCAAATTATTCGCGAAGTCGCCGCCGAATTTCAGAATCCGGTGATGCTCTACTCCATCGGCAAGGACTCGTCCGTCATGGTCCGCCTGGCCCAGAAGGCGTTCTTCCCAGGCAAGATTCCCTTCCCCCTCCTGCACATCGATACAAGCTATAAGTTCCATGAAATGATCGAGTTCCGCGACCAGTTTATCGCCTCTATTGGCGCGAAACTGACCGTCAAAACCAACCAGCAGGCTCTCGACGACGGTGCCAATCCCATCCGCATCGGCACCCAGAAATGCTGCGGTTTCCTGAAAACCCGCGCCCTGCTCGACGGCCTTGCCGAAGGCGGTTACGACGCCGCTTTTGGGGGCGCCCGCCGCGACGAAGAGAAAAGCCGTGCGAAAGAACGCGTCTACTCGTTCCGCGACGAGTTCGGCCAATGGGACCCCAAAAACCAGCGCCCCGAACTATGGAACGTTTATAACGCCCGCGTCGATAAAGGCCAGCACATCCGCGTTTTCCCGCTCTCCAACTGGACCGAGCTCGACGTCTGGCAGTACATCGCCCGCGAAAACATCCCCATCGTGCCCATGTATTACGCCAAAATGCGGCCGATGGTGGTGCGCGGCCATTCGCTGATTTCGCCCGAGCAGGCCTTCATGCTGCTGCCCGGCGAAAAGCCCGAAATGGTAATGTGCCGCATGCGTTCGCTCGGTTGCAGCCCCTGCACCGGCGCCATCCGTTCCGACGCCGATACGATTGAAAAGATCATCGACGAAATGAAGCTGGTCCGCCGCTCCGAACGCGAAAACCGCGTGATCGATCACGATCAGGAAGGCTCCATGGAGATCAAGAAGCGCGAGGGCTACTTCTAGGTGTCTCTTCTTCGCTTCTCCACCGCCGGCAGTGTTGACGACGGCAAAAGTACTCTCATCGGCCGCCTCCTCTACGATTCCAAAGGCGTCTACGAAGATCAACTCGCCAGCGTCGTCAAAGCGTCGGCCAATTCGAGCGGCGGCATTGTCGATCTCGCGCTGCTCACCGACGGCCTGCGCGCCGAGCGCGAACAGGGCATCACTATCGACGTGGCCTATCGCTACTTCTCCACGCCGAAACGCAAGTTCATCATTGCCGATACACCCGGCCACGAGCAGTACACGCGGAATATGGCGACCGGCGCATCCACCGCCGATCTCGCCATCATCCTGATCGACGCGCGCAACGGCGTCCTGCCACAGTCACGCCGCCACGCCTTCATCGCGAATCTGCTCGGCATCAAACACTTCGTCGTCACCATCAACAAGATGGATCTGGTCGGTTTCGATAAAGCCGTTTACGACTCGATCGTCGCCGAATTCACCGGTTTTCTCTCGCGCATCGGCGCGCCGAACGCGCTGTTCATTCCCATCAGCGCGCGCGACGGCGACAACGTCGTCGATAAGAGCGATAAAACTCCCTGGTACACCGGTCCGGCGCTGCTCGATTTCCTCGAAACCGTGCCTGTCATTGAAGGCCTTGCCGAGTTGCCCGCCCGCCTTCCCGTCCAATATGTCCTGCGGCCGAATCTCAACTTCCGTGGTTACGCGGGGCAGATCGCCTCGGGCATTTTCCAGCAGGGCCAGGAAGTGATCGCGCTGCCTTCGCGCCGCCGTTCCCGCATCGCGCGCATCGTCACTTACGATGGCGATCTCGAATCCGCCTATGCCCCGCAATCCGTCACGCTGTGTTTGACGGACGAAATCGATATCAGCCGTGGCGACCTCATCGTTCCAGTGACCGCCGTTCCCCACGTGGGCCGGCGTTTCCGCGCGCACTGCGTCTGGATGAACGCGCAGCCGCTCGAACCTGGCCGCAGCTACTTTATCAAGCACACCTCGCATCAGGTGCGCGGAGTGATCCGCAGCGTCAACTATCGCGTGGACGTAAATTCTCTCGACCGCATCGGTGCGTCGCGCCTGGAACTCAACGAGATCGGCGAGATCTCGGTCGAAACGCATCACCCCCTGTTCTTCGATCCCTACGCGAAAAACCGCGTGACGGGAGCGTTCATCGTGATCGACCCGGTCTCGAACGAAACCCTCGCCGCCGGCATGATCATCGATATCGAGGGCAAGGAAGAAACACGCGGTCTGGTTCTCGAATCGGATCGCACCGCGCGCTTCGGCCATCGCTCCGCCGTTGTCTCGGTGGAAGATCACGAATCGGCGGTTCTGCTCGAACGCGAGCTGTTCGACCGGGGCGCGGCAGTTGTCGTCGTCGACTCGGCCGACTACGAAACCGCAAAGCTGGCGAAAGCCGCAGGTCTGATCGTCATTGTGACGGGCATCGCGCCGCCGAACGCCATCGACGCCGGACGTCTCGCGCCCAATGAAGCGCTCGCTCTGTTGGAACGGCGCGGCGTGCTGGTGGGCCGCGAAGAGCAACTCGGCGCCGGCGAAGGCATCTGACGTTCCCGGCTTAACCGCCGCCTTCACTTAAACTACAGGGAAGGCAATCGCGAATGGAAATCCGGCAGGAATGGAGTTGCGATAACCGTGTCTACCGGAACGCCGGCAACCTTCCGCTGCTCCGGTCTCTGCCTCTCGATCCGCCAGGCCGAGCCCTCGACTGCGGCTGTGGAGCCGGAGACAACGCGCGTGCGCTTCGTGCAGCCCGCTGGCAAGTCACCGGAATCACCATCAGCCCCGATGAAGCCGCTCACGCGCGTCAATCGTGCGAATCCGTGTACATCGCGAACCTGGAACAGGGAATCCCCGCAGCGGCCGCAGGTCCATTCGACCTGATACTGTTCTCCCACGTACTCGAACATCTGCGCGACCCCCGTCCCGCAATACACGACGCCCGGCGCCTCCTCACGCCATCCGGCGTCATCGCGGTCGCGCTGCCCAACGTCCTCTTCTGGCGACAACGGCTGGAGTTCCTGTTGGGCCGGTTTCACTATGAGGACGCGGGAATCATGGATAGTACCCACCTGCGCTTTTTCACGTTCGTCTCCGGCAAGCAAATGCTCGAGTCATATGGTCTGCGTGTCGTACGCGCGACAGTCGACGGAGGCTTCCCCTCCCGTTATTTGAGGCGAATACTGCCTGCGTGGTCGGCGAAGCTGGACCGGCTGGCTGAGCGCCTCATGCCGAACCTGTTCGGCTACGAGAGCTTTTATCTCTGCATCCCCGCAACGAATAGCGATGAGGCCAGATCGAGGCAGTATTCCGAAATCCAGGCTTCGCGCGCAACTGGAACTCAACGAGATCGGTGAGATCTCGCTTGAAACCCGCCTTTTTCGATCCGACCCGAGGTCTGCGTGACCGGCGCGTGCATCGCGATCGCAGCCGGATGTCTCGCCCAACGAAGCGCTCGCGTTGCTCAATTCAGAGTAGTGTCACCTCACCGGCGTCCTCGGTGGTCACCAGCAAGAGCTTTGACTGGAAACCGTCTGCGGAGACCACTATCCCTGGATACGGTGGGACCGAGGTAAACAACATTTGGCCGGATTTGTCTGCAAGGACTGGTGGGGCAACCACGTCGCTGATCACCCACCCATGTGCGGACGTGATCGGCTCGCCCGTCGTGTCGACGGCCTTTATGCGAACCTGCTTGATCAAAGGCGGCCACTTATCGCCGTCATAGTCAACGTAGATGATCATCACCTGAAGTTGGATATTAATTACTACATCGGCTTGACTCTCGATCGCCAAGGAAGTATACATCATTTTCTTGAAACCGGGGACATTAATGAGAACGGTGTAATCTCCCGCCGGCACTCCCGAGAGTACGGCCTCACCCGTTCTGTCAGACCGCACAGTGCGAATTACTGTCCTGTGATCAGATCCGAGCAGCGATACCTCAGCGTCGGCAGGCCTGGCGCCCAACGGGTCTGTCAAGCGCACGCGTATTCGCCCGCCCTGAGCCATCAACGGAGAAACGGCAGTCAGCAACGCTCCGGCCAATACCGCTCGCCGGGTTTGCGCCACAGCAGCCGATCCCCGGCCACCGCCGCGCAAATAGCGCCACTCCTTATGACAAGGATTCGGAATAGCAAGCCGCCTGCTCACGGCACAATTGTACTTCGATTTCACACCGCCAGTGAGCGCTTTCGCTCTGTTACCCTCGAACGAGTGAAACTGGCAAATGGCGAACGCGCAATCGTTGACAACGCAAAGTTGCTGGAGTACTGTCTCAACCTCCATCATCCGCGTGGCCGCCACAAGGCGCGTGTATTTGCTTCAGTCGGCATACAACGGTCGAATGCCGAAGAGCTTAGAACGGCCCTTCTTGCGGCAGCCTGTAACGCGGAGGCCACCCCGGGAGCCGCGAGCCCCTATGGAGAGCGCTACGTCGTCGATTTCGATTTGTTCCGCCATGGCCAGCTCATAAGAGTACGAAGCGCCTGGATCGTGCGCGTAGCCGAGGACGTCCCGCGCCTGACCAGTTGTTATGTAATATGAAAGAGGAGTTCTCAAACCATGACAGCCATTGACATGCTCTCGGCAGTAGCTGTGCTCGAAGACCTCCCCGAGCAGGGACTCGTCCGAGGCCAGGTGGGTACAGTGGTAGAAGCCTGGGCTCCCGGCGTCTACGAAGTCGAATTCTGCGATGACGACGGGAGAACCTACGCAACGGTCGCGCTAAAGGCAGATCAAATGATGGTGTTACATCACGAGCCTGTCCACCGGGCTGCGTAGCCTGGCCCGCCAGCTACTGCGTAACCGTAATATAAACCGGCGTGCTCGAAACGCCGCCTACCGTCATCACAACCGGTTGCAAACCCAGCGGCGCATTAGCCGTAATCGTGAAATTCACCTGCGACACACCGATCGACCACGAAGGTTCACCAACAAAGGTCGTTGTGGCCGAAACGCCTCCGACCGTAACTGCCACGCTTGTCGTAGCCGTTGAGAGCGTGCCCGCCGCAGACACAGAACCTGTCGTTACGGCCGGAGTCGTAAACAGGCCATCGCCCGTGGCAAACAGGAAGATCGTCTGTCCCCTGCCCGTCGTCTGATAGGGCACCAGCAGGTTATTCGTATCTCCGAATATTTCAGGCGCGTGAGCCGTCACCGCCACCTGGTAAGTGGCCGCCTGTCCGTTGTTAGTAACTTTCACAATCGCGGTCGAGCCGGCCTGAATCGCATAAGGGATCTGCAGATTGATCTGCGTCGGCGAGACGTAATAGAGCGGCGCTGCAATACCGTTGAGAGTCACCGTCGTGCCAGCCAACGCTATCGGCAGAGGACTCGACGGCGGATTCGGCGTACTCCCCGCCAGATTCTCCCCGAACAGCGCGACGACCATTCCCGGCGCGTAAGCGCGTTGAAACGAGGCCGCGCTGCTGATTCCGCTCAGCACCATCGCGTTCGGCGAAAGCACCGAAACCGTCAATGTTGCCGAAGATCCCGCGTACACGCCGTCTCCGCTGTAAACCGCGGTGACCTCCGGAGTCACGCCCGTCGCGGTAAACGTCGGAGTCACAATCAGGCTCGCTGGCGGCGCGCCCGCACTCAATTGCGCCGCGCTCACCGACAATGCCGCGCCGGCAGTCTGTCCCGAGCCGGCAACCTGGACCGACCCAAGCGAAGCTCCTCCCACGTAGAAAGTCACGGTTCCAGTCGGCGTCGCAGTACTCGCAGCCGTGACCGTCGCCCCTAAAATCGTGCTGCCCGTCGCCGGAACGATACTCACACTGGACGTTAACTGCAGCGTTGTCCCCGCTTTCGCCGCCGACGCGCCCGCGTGCCATGCCGTCACCAGATTGAACGCATCTACCGATCCGAGCCCCGATGCCTCGTCATACCCCGCACCCGCGCTGTAGCCAACCAATTCCGGATTGCAGCTGCGCGAATTTCCCGCACACGACTCCACCATGTTGTTCCCCACCGTGACATCGTGAAAAACGTTCGGCGACGTCTGCGCCAGCGCATACAAACGCGGATTCATATTTCCCTGCCCCGCCGCGGATTGCAGGCCATTCGCCGTCAAATACTGATTCAGCAAGCCGGTCATTCCCGCAAACACCGGTGCCCCTACTGACGTTCCGCCATACGCCTGCAGGCTTCCCGACGTATAAACCAGATACCCATCATGGTCGGCCGAAGCCGGCAGCGAAATATCGGGAACGTCACGTACGCTGTCGGCCGGCACCCCGGTCCCGGTCTGCCATGTCGGTTTCGCAAAGAAGATACTCGCGCCTCCGCCGCCCGAAGATGGCATGTCGTCCTCCACGCTGTCGTTCCACACATCTTCCGGAATATAGGAAATCGCCGAAGCGTGATTGGCGTCGTTCGTCGTATTCCAGTAAGTTCCGCTGCCCTCGGTCAGAGTGGTTCCACCAACGCCGGTGACTCCCGGCACGCTGGCCGGCGCATCCACCGACACGCCGCTCGGCGCGTTCTTGCTCTGCCCGTAACAGTCGTTCGCTCCGTTATCTCCTGCAGCGGCCATCCACGTAATTCCCTGCGCATTTGCCTGCCCCGCATAAGTATTCAGGGCTGTCAGTTCCGCATTTCCATTCAGCGCCTCGCACAACCCGTAACTCATCGTGATAACGGGTGCAAGCTTTTGATCGATCGCGTAGGCGAGAGACGTATCCACATTGTCCGAATAGACAAAGACAATCGATGCATTCTGCGCCACCGCTCCGGACCACTCCAGATCCAGATCCGCTTCCGGCAGATCGGTCTTGCTGATTCCCGGATTCGTCGTCCCCGGAACTTCCACTAATTGCGGATCGTTCGCCGGCAGGTTGAAGTAAGTGCGAAACGCTTCGATATCGGATAAATTGATCTCCGTCTGCCCCACTACCGCGATCGTCTGGCCTTTGCCCGTAATTCCACTGTTGTAAAGTGGCGCGATATCGAAGATGGTCGCCACGTCCCCGGGCGCAAGAAAGTGATCGCCCGTTGTCGTCGACGTGTAAGAGGGACCGTTGACAACCGGCGGGGGACCTTTCACCAATCTCGGTTTCATCCGGAAATCGTCCAGCCCGCGAACCACCTGAATGAAACCGCCCAGCGCGGCAGGCACCGATGGCTCGCTCGCATTCGCGAAATGCGCCTCGCCGTTCACCAGGTAATTGTGAATTTCTGTCCCGAACGCATTCTCCACGTCGCGCGCGCCGCCGGTGAAAGCAATCGTCGTTCGTCCCCGGCCCGTGGAATCCACGGTGAGATTCTGACTCGCCAGCCACGCCGTGATCTGGCTGATGACGGCCGTACTCGCGCCAAATCGCGCGCCGTATTCTTCAGGCGTAAGCCACTGATGGAAATTTGGCGAGGCCGGATCCTGCTGGCTCACCAGGAGATTTGTCAGATCCGCCTGTTCCGCCGCAGACTGCCGCAGGATAAGCGTGACATGCCGCAGCGTCAGCGAGGCATCCACGCGGCCCAGATCGTTCGCCGCCACCGCCACCGGCCGCATGTGCCCCGTGAGCACAGTCCGCCCGTTCTGCGCAAATGCCGCCGTAACGATCAGAACCAGCGGGACAAATCTGCGCATGATGTTCTCGACGAACTCCCCTACTACGCGGTTTCGCCGAATAAATCCCGGTGTCCTGCTATGTTTTCAATCGGCGTTCATCGGCGGCCATTTTTGCCCTGGCCTTTAGTAAGTAAACCGCAGCGTCAACTGAACCCGGCGATTTCCCGTTACTCCGCCGCCACCCAATCCCTGCCCCGTACTCACAGAACTAAGCGATTCCCCAAAGAACGGGGAGTTCAGACTCCCGATCGGATTCGCCAGATTCACATGGTTAAAAATATTCGTCGCCTGCACCGTCAGCCCCAGCGTGTACTTATGCGGAGCGCCGCCAACCTGGCCAAATCCGCCTCCAAATCCGCCGCCACCAAATCCACCGCCACCGCCAGGGCCGCGTCCACCACCGCCACCACCGCCGCCGGGGCCGCCAAATCCACCGCCGCCACCCTGCGGAGCCCCCGAAACGCCCTTCCTCTCACCCCAGCCCCAGCTGCGGGTCAACCGCATATCCACCCGCCATTGATCCGGGCCGTTCGCGTAATTAATCGGAATGATCGCGGCTCCCGCGCCAGGCGCGATGTTGAAGTTACCGAACGCCGTGCACTTGATATTGCCGCCGCACGCAGCTCCCGCCGGTGCGAACGACGGCCTGTCGTTATTCACCCCGTCGCCGTTATAGTCGATCCCGGAAGTAATATTAAACGGCGTCGAAGAGTTAATCGATAAGATAGGCGACGCCGTCCAGCCGAATGGCAGCCCCAGTGTCCCGAACAAATTAATGCGGTTCATCGGCGTCGCGACCCGGCCCCAATCCTGCGCCGTATTATACTCGTCGCTCGGGAGTCCGTTCGTGTTGGCATGATAATCGGTCCACACATAGAATCCGTTGAGCGAGACATGGCTGTTCAGCCGCGAATTAACGCTCGTGACTACCTGCAGCTCTTTGTAGAGACCGGAGTCTTCATACATGTAGATATAGCCCTGCCCCGCATAAGGCAGCACGCCGCCCGATTCTGTCGCCGGATTATAAGTTCCCGGCAGCGGCGCATTGATCTGCCGTTCCCGCGAGTCGTGTACACCGCGCGTATCGGTCAGATTAACCGTCAGTGTCGTCCTGCCCGGCAGCGCCCGTTCAATCGAGCCCGCCGATTGCAGCATGTAAGACGTCTTCAGATTCGGATCCACCTCGTAGATCGCCTGCGTCGAAGTCGCCAGCAGTGAAAGCGGAGGCATCCCGCTGGTGGTCCCGAAGTATTGCAGCGCCTGATACGCCAGGGCCGCGTTCGTTGCCGAAACGATATCGTAATTCTGCTGTCCGCTGCCGTTGTAGCGGATTGTATTCAGAATTTCGCTCACCGGGAACCGGTTATAGAAAACGCCGTATCCGCCGCGAAAGACCGTCTTGCTGACCGTGCCCGCCTTACCGCCGGGAGCCCATGAAGCGGAAATGCGCGGAGCCAGATCGGCCTTATCCGCAATGTTCGATTGACCCTCGAAGCGCAACCCGCCGCTCAACGTGAAATTCGGCCGCATCTTCCAGTCGTCCTGCGCGAACACGCTGGCGTCAAACTGCTTCTTCGCGAACTGCGTCGGCCCCGCGTTCAGCGAGTACGACGACGGCCCGCAGCCTTCGTTCAGAATCGTCCCCATCGGCGTACCCTCCTGTAGCAGGAGTTCCGTCGCCTGGTAGACGTCGAGCGACGTCGGATTCGTGTAACCCGCCAGGCAGGGGGCGGTCGAAGCGTTCTGCGGCGTCGTGAACGTGTAAGTGCCGTTGAAATTCGAAGTCGATTGCGTGCTGAGCTCGCTTTCGCGCAGCCGTGATCCGAACTTCATCGTGTGCTTGCCGTTCGTGATCGTGTTATTTTCCTGCAGTTCATAGCCGCGGCTGCGGTTATAATTCGCTGCCGTATTCCCTCCGGAGGTAAATGCGCTGGCCACGTCAATCGTCGGCCCGCTGAACCCGGAAGCCGACGAATTCTGCCGCGAATCGTTCAGCTGGAACAGAATCTCATTCACCGACTTCGTCCCGATGACCGTAGTCTCCGTCGCCTGAACGCTGGTGAACTTATTGGCGCCATCCGTGATCTGCGAAGGCAGGCTGAAGCCGCCAACTCCGCTCTCGTTCGACCCGCTGCTGCGCGAGTAGCGCAAAACCAGCGTGCTGTTGTTATTGATCGCGTAATCCAGACGCGGATTGATCTGAAAATTCTTCGAGGGCGTCGGGAACGTCGCATTGTAAGACGTCAGCGCGAAAGCCGGTGCCGGACCCAGCGTCTCCGCATTAATCAGCTGAGCCGTGTTGAATGTGCGGTCGCTGAGATCCAGAAACCACGAAATCTTTTTCCCCAAAGGCCCGCTCACACTGCCCGAGATCTGCCGGTTGTTGTAGTCGGGCATCGCGCCCTGCACAAATGGATTCCGCGTGTCCAGATCGTGGTTCCCATAGGTAGCGAAAACGCTCGCGTGATAGTTATCCGTGCCCGGCCGCGTGAAAACCTGAATGCGGCCAAAACCCGGGCTGTCGAATTCCGACGCGAACGGATTCGAATTGATGCGGATTTCGCGAATCGAACTCTTCGGCGGCAACTGCCCGCCGCTGAAGCCGTCCACAAAAATCTGCGCGCCGTTCGGTCCGGCCGACGGGCCCGCCATCTCACTCAGCTGCGCCGCCAGATCGTCCGGATCGTCGGGAAGTGCATCCATGTCCGTTGCCGCCAGAACAATAGCGCCCGCGTTTTGCGACGGATCCACCGCAATCGCCCCGATGCCGCTCGAAGTCACATCCACCTGCGCCGCCGACACGGTAATCTCCATAGCGATGTCGAGCGCGCTCACCTGCCCGGTCGTCACCGCGACATCCTGTTTCGTGACGGTCACAAATCCCGGCGCGGTAATGCGAACCGTGTACTGGCCGGGCGGAACGCTGGCCGTATATTGACCCTTGCTATCGGTTTTTTCATCGCGTGTCTGCCCGGCGCCGGTCACGTGGACCTCGGCGTTCGGCACGCTCGCGGCCGAAGGGTCCGTGACCGTTCCCTTAATACTGCCGACGCCCTGCGCCAGAGCGAAACCCGCTGAAAAGACCACAAAAACCGCGCAAACGGCTATTTTTCTAAGAGATATATTATGCATGAGTTTTGGGGACGGCAATAGGGAAAGCGCCCGCCGTCAAGTTCAGGGCAGGTAGAGATGTTACGAAAAAAAGGAGGGCAGGCAACCCTACATTGACTACCCTCTTTCTTCGAAGTTTAACGCAGACAAGGGGTAACACCCCGTAAAGGATAGTAAAGGATTGCTAAGGTGTGCTGTCCGGCGATCTGTGTGGGGCAGGCGGTTCCGCCTGCCGTCGGCTTCAGCCGACGCTCTGCTCGCCCGCGATAAATCGGCGTTCCGCTACAACCACCGGAGAATGGTCACGAGCCGCGACTGTAAAGGAGCGGTACTCTAACCTCCCTCATTCATCTCTTCCACCCCGGCGCGATATCCTTCAGAACTGTCACCGCACCCTGGTCTTTCAGGCACGGCGCTTGCGATAAAACACCGCTCCCGCAATTCCGATCAGCATCAGCGAAATCGTGGAAGGCTCCGGCACCGAGGGCGAGTCCAGAAATTCATGCTCTCCGGTCGAATCGAAGACATAGACATCGCCCTCGCCATCCACGCTGACGTAAGATTGCCCGGAGTCGACCGTCGCGGTCTCACCGCTCGAGAACGCGCCGAGGAACGTGCCGTTCGATGAGTACGCCGTGCCGCCCCCGTCCCCATCGCCGAAGTACAGGTTGCCGTTATTGCTGATGGCGAACTGCATATTCGCCGTCGTCACCCCGCTCTCCAGGTTGAACTGCGCAACGGGCGCATAGTTGTTCGCCGGATCGAGGCTTTGAACGCGGCCGTTGCCGTAATCGAGAATGTAGAGCAGCCCGTCAGGTCCGTAGGATTGATAGAGCGCACTGCTGAACTCTCCCGGCGCGGTGCCTCCGCCGATCGTAAAAATCACGGTTCCCGCACCAGTCGTCGTGTTGACCAGATAACCGTATGTGTCGGCGATCATCGTCACCTGCCCCGTTTGCGAAACGGCGATGGAGTCTGCCTGGTTATTGATGAACTTAATGAATGGGCTTGGCAGCGTGAGCTGGTCGGTTGAGAAGTTGAACGTAAACAGTTGGGAGGTTTCCGTACTGAAAAGGTTGCCTGAAAGCTGCTGGCCATTCCACTGGGTGGCCAAAAAACTGTTTTGATTCAGCTTAATGGCAGTGGGTACCTGGAATGGCGTTCCATAGGGATTGGCCGAAATAGCAGGCCCGCTGTATTGACAAAAGCCTTGTCCACCCACAGTGGTGAATAGCGGAGGGTTGCCCCCAGCGGTGGAAGGGGTCTGGACCACGGCAAGAAGGTCGTCATTTCCGCACGGCGTACTTATATCGCCCACATACGATATCGAGTCGGCGCTGGCGGAACCCGCGCACAAAAAGAACACCAACGCGAGAGCCAGCTTTGTGGAAGACATGCCACCCAAGCGTAGCAGCGCCCGGCCTGTGTAGAGTAGGCCTTTGGCCTACGCCTTTCGCTGTGAACGGACAGGACCCCAACCGAGAAATCCGCGCGGTGAAGCTTCACACCCGGCGTTTGCGATCAGCATGAGCGAAATAGTCGACATGGCAATCCCATCACTCAGAGGGAGCTTTCTCCATGCTGTCAACCACCAGCACCGGTACCGGCAGACGCCTGCTTTCCAGCTGCAGCCCGAGTTGTGCCTGCATCGCGGGGAAAAGCGTCAGCCCTCCGGAGTTCTCCGCCCCTGGGGGAGTGAAGTCAACCATAAATTCCCAGGCACCCTGAAGACCGGTCTTATCGACCACACGGCGGTCAACGTCTTTCGGATCTTCATCCGACAATTCATGCGCGAACATCTCCATCGTCATGTGTTTGCAGATCATACGGCTGAAGCCGGGTTTGCCTGTAGCAAAGTAACAGTCGGCGTCTTCGGGCCTCGCCGGCATCTGCGAAGCCGTCAGTTTCGGCTGGCCTTTCCAAACCGCGAGCGCATAGACCGATTTCTCGCGCTCCTCGATATGCGAAACCATCTTCATGCGATCACGCAGGAGCGTTTGCGCCATGCTCCGCACATCGGCGTCGGACGTTTACGCCGACGCCGCTTTCGCCGCGATATCGACGCGAACGTCGTCCAGCCAGGAGGGGCCGACGATGTCATCGGACGTCATCGTCCATGCCTCGGCGATGAGGAACCGAAGGCGGAGATTCCGGCAGTAGAGACGTCCGTTGGAGAGATCGCAGTGGCTTTCGTTTGAGTTGGACGCATTGACCTTCAGGTCGGCGGCGTCGAAGGAGAGCTCTGCCGAATGGTTCTGCCCGGAAGCAGCAAGTGCAAACAGGGTTGTGATGCAGAATCGCCACATTTGGATAGAACGCCCCGGCCCTCCCGAACAGTATACGTTTCGGCCTGCCTCAAGACTGCAAAGCCGCTGCATCCCTGACATTTCAGGGTAACTTCCCCTTCCCTCGCTCCGTCCTTCAAAAGAGGGAACCAGTTCCACAAACAATCAAATTGATATATAATGGTCCAACCATGTTCTCCCGCCTGACCGGCACGGATCGTCGCTCAACGCCCGAAACCACAGAAAACAAAAGGCGTCTGCTTCCTGCGGTCCTCCTCGCCGTCGGCGCGACATTCCTCCTGTCCGCCGCCCCCGCGACTACGGTCGACAAACCCGCCGCGCCCAGCTTCGACAAAGATGTCCAGCCCGTCCTCGTCCAGGTCTGCAACAACTGCCACAACCCGCAGCTCAACTCCGGCAACCTGAACATCACAGAGTATTTCCAGGCCTCCACCCTGTCGTCCAACCGTGAAGGCTGGGCCAAAATCCTCGCGAAACTCCAAGCCGGCGAAATGCCGCCGCCCGGCATTCCCGGACCTTCCCCCGAAGCCATGGCGACCCTCATCGGCGTCGTTCAGTCCGGCCTCGATAAAGCCGATCAGGGCCAGAAGCCCGATCCCGGCCGCACCATCGCTCATCGCCTCAACCGCAACGAATATTCCAACACCGTCCGCGATCTGCTCGGCGTCGACTTCCGCGCCACCGAAGAATTCCCCGCCGACGATTCCGGCTACGGCTTCGACAACATCGGCGACGTCCTCACCGTCTCGCCGACTCTGATGCAGAAGTATCTTTCCGCTGCGGAGCAAATCGCCTCGCGCGCCGTCGGTGGCGACCCGCTTCCGAAACCCGGCTTCGTCAACCGTCACGACCGCGTCCGCAAAGTCGGCGACAGCGCCATCGAGCTGAAAGACGCCGTCGATTACGATGCCGAATACACCATCAAAGTAAATCTGACCGGCCATCGCGGCGCAACCGACAAGCCGGTCAAACTCCGCATCTCCGTCGATGGCAAAACCGTGAAGGAAGTCGACGTCCCCGTGCAGATCAGCGCGGTGAATCGCCAGGGCGGAGCCACCCAGCGCGACTCCGAAGAAGGCAAAATCTTCCTCACCGCGAACGAGCATACCTTCCGCGCCGAGTTCCTGAACGACGATTTCGTCAAGCCTCTGGCCGCGCAGGCCCGCTCCAACGCCAACAGCAATATTTTCCCCGAATCCATCGAAGTCGGTGGCCCCTACCCGCCCACGGAAACTTCGCCGACTCCCAAAAAGGTTCTGCTCTGCGATCCCGCCACCGGAACCATCTGCGTTGACCGCATCCTCACCACCTTCGCGCACCACGCTTACCGCCGCCCGGCCACCAGGCCCGAAGTCGCCGAACTCATGGCGATTTTCGACAAAGCGAAGAAAGCCGGCTACACCCCGAAGCAAAGCCTGCAATTCGCCATCGCTGACACCCTGGTGAAGCCGCAATTCCTGTTCCGCATCGAGCGCGACCCCGCGCCGGGCGCCACTTCTCGCATCACCGATCTCGAACTCGCCTCCCGCCTCAGCTACTTCCTGTGGAGTTCCACCCCGGACGATGAACTCCTTCGCGTTGCCGAAACCAACAAGCTCCACACGCCGGAAGTTCTCGATGCGCAGGTGAAACGTCTCATCGCCGATCCCCGCTCCTCCGCCCTGTCCGACAATTTCGCGGGACAATGGCTGCAAACCCGCAGTCTCGACGCCATGAAGCCCGACGCGAAAAAGTTCCCCGAGTGGGGTCCCGAGCTGAAAGAAGAGATGCGCACCGAAACGAGCATGTTCTTTCAGGCCGTCATGCAGGATAATCGCCCGATCGGCGATTTCATCGACGGCAAGTACACCTTCCTGAACGAAGACCTCGCCAAATTCTACGGCATCGACGGCGTGACCGGCTCCAATTTCCGCCGCGTCGAACTGACTGACGCGAACGCCGCCCAGCGTAGCGGAGTCTTCACTCAGGCCAGCGTTCTGACAGTATCCAGTTATCCGACGCGCACCTCAGTCGTCCTGCGCGGAAAATATCTGATGGAGACGGTTCTCAACTCTCCCCCGCCCCCGCCTCCGCCAGACGTGCCCCGCCTCAATGAGGCGACCGTCGGCGTTGCGAAGTCCCTGCGCCAGCAGATGGAAGCTCATCGCGCCGACGCCCTCTGCGCATCCTGCCACTCTAAGATGGACGTTCTCGGCTTCGGCCTTGAGAACTACGATGCCATCGGCCGCTGGCGAACCACGGACGGCAAATTCCCCATCGATTCGAGCGGCAATTTCCCCAACGGAAAATCCTTCAACGGCCCCGCCGAAATGAAGACTCTCCTGCATGACAACATGCCCGAGTTCGTCCGTTGCCTGGCGGAGAAAATGCTGACGTACGCCTTGGGTCGCGGAGTCGAATCCTACGACCGCCCGGTAGTAGACGATCTTGTCCGCCAGACCGCCGTGGCGGATAATAAATTTCAGCCATTGATTTTAGGAATTGTTCACAGTCTGCCGTTCCAGCAGCGCCATGCGCCGCCAGCCACGGCAAAAACCGCGCCTGAAGCGGTAGCAAAGAATTAAGGAGCGAGAGAACCGAAATGTTCGTCACCAAAAAAGCCATCAACCGACGCGCAATCCTGAAAGGTCTTGGAGCCGCCCTGAGCCTCCCTTTACTGGATTCCATGATCCCGGCCTTCGCCGAGGCTTCGAATGCCCCGGTGCGCCTCGCCTGGTTTTATTTGCCGAACGGCATTGACATGCGCAACTGGACGCCTCCCGCCGAGGGCGCGCTCCCGGCCGAACTCCCCAACATCCTCGCGCCGTTCTCCGCAATTCGCAACGATGTCACCGTCATCTCGAATCTCACCGCCAACTGGGGCCGTCCTCTACAGGTCGGCGCCGGAGATCACGGCCGCGCGCTCGCCGCCTACATGACCGGTGTCGAGGTCTACCGCACCGCGGGAGCCGATCTCAAGCTGACCACCTCGGCCGATCAGATCGCGGCCCGCGCCAACGGTCACCTCACGACTCTGCCGTCGCTCGAAATCGGCCTCGAAGAAGCTCGCCAGACCGGCAATTGCGATAACGGTTACTCCTGCGCCTACACCTACAACGTGTCGTGGAAGACGGAAACGCAGCCGCTGCCCCCGATCTCAGATCCCAAAAATCTGTTTGAACGGCTTTTCGGTTCCGACATCGCCGAATCGCCCGCCGCACACCAGCGCCGCCTCGCCATGCGCGAGAGCATTCTCGATCAGGTGATGGGCGATACTCATAAACTCGAGTCTACCCTCGGACCGTCCGACCGCCGCAAGCTCGATGAATACCTCACCTCGGTTCGCGAGATCGAAGTGCAGGTTGAAAAGGCGTCGAAGAGCACCACCGTGATCGATCCCGGCATGGACAAGCCCTTCGGCGTTCCGTCCGCATATGCCGACTACTTCCGCCTCATGACCGACATGCTGGTCGTCGCGTTCAAAGCCGATATCACCCGCATTTCCACGTTCATGATCGGCCGCGAAGGTTCCACGCGCGCGTATCCCGAAATCGGCGTCGCCGACGGGCACCATCCGTTGACCCACCACATGGGCAACATGGACATGCTCGAAAAGGTTCGCGAGATCAACGTGCACCACGCCGCCGCCATGGCCGCCTTCGTGCAGAAACTGAAAGACACGAAGGAAGGCGATTCCAACCTGCTCGACAACTCGCTGATTGTCTATGGCAGCGGCCTGTCCGACGGTAACGTCCACACGCACGATCAGTTGCCGACCCTGCTTTGCGGTCGCGGCCAGGGCTACATCAACCCGGGCCGTCACATCATCTACCAGCGCGAAACGCCGGTCGCCAATTTGTTCGCGACCATGCTCGATCGCGTTGGCGTTCGCCCCGAACATGTCGGCGATAGCACCGGTGAACTCGCGGGTCTGACTCTTCAATCGTAATGCAGGCTCCGCGAAACCAGGGGCCCAGCCCCATAGGCATCGTCTACAACACCTCGATGGCGCGTCCCGACGCGGCGTTGGCGCTTGCCGCCATGTATCCCATGGAAGGCAACAGGGAATCCCATATGGGTTCCGTCTGCGTCGTCGGCGGGGGTTTTGACACAGCCGTCTTCTGCGACATCATCGCGAAGACGTACACATTTGGCGCCACCAATGGCAATCAGGCGCTCGCCACCGGACTAGCCATCGAAAACGGCGCCACCGACACCCCCATGGTGAAAGCCGCTGTCGCGAAAAACTATCCCCGAACGTTGAAGCGCCCGCAGGACACCTCCGCGCCCGTCGAAGTTCTCCGCAACGGCGTCATCTTCAACGCGACCTCGCTGGTCATCCTGAGCGGACCCGCAACTTATCTCGCAAAAGCACTCGATCCCCTCGGCGCAAAGGATCTCTACAAGGATCGGGTCAAGCGTCTGGTCATTGTCGATGCAGGCACTCCGTACAAAGACGCGGCAGCGCTTCGACGCATCGTCGCCGAGTGGCCCACGCCGATTTTCTTCTGTCCGAAAGAGGTCGGCGACGCGCTCCGTTTCCCCGGAGCCGATCTCGATAAAGATTTCGCCTGGTCAACGTCAACAGGCAGCCCGGTCGTCGATGCGTATAAAGCTTACAAGCCGATGCCCTACGATGCACCTCTTTATGACCTCGCGGCAACTCACTACGCCGTTCATCCCGATTCCGGCTTCTTCGAGCTCTCCTCTGCCGGCACTCTCAACATCGCCGACGATGGCGCAATGAAGTTCGCTCCCGGCGGCGGTGGCAATGTGAAATCGATCGGCATCGTGCCTGCGAAGAAAGCGGAATTACTCGCGGCTCTGGTGACAGCGGCAACAGAAAAGCCCGTCGTCCCCGCTCCCAGAGCCTTTGGGCGCGGAGCCAGCGGCCGGGGCGCATTCGGCTTCTCGGGCAGAGGCGGTGGACGCGGAGTCCTCCCCGCCCTGCCCCCCAACGTCGGCAAGTAAGCTTTGACCGGCACGTGTAAACCTGGCCCTTCCAGTCAGCACATAATTTGACCAGCACCTGTGGGGCAGGCGGTTCCGCCTGCCTTTGGCCGAGCAAAGCTCGGCGGCCTCTCCGGTCTAAACTCAAGATTGCCCCTCCCGCTCGATGCAGCCCTGACCTATGTGAAAGGCGTCGGACCCGCCCGCGCCGCCATGCTGCAATCGCGTGGCCTCGAAACGGTCGAAGACCTCCTCCATTACTTCCCGTTCCGCTACGAGGATCGCAGCAATCTCAAGCCGATTTCCCAACTCGCGCCAGGCGAACTCGCCACCGTCATCGCGGAAGTGAAGTCGTCGAAGCTCTCCGGTTTTCGCCGCCGCAACCTCGGCCTCTTCGAAGCGACGTTCACCGACGCCTCAGGTTCCATCCTCCTCGCCAAATGGTTCCACGGAGCGTACCTCGCCGACCGCCTCACCGTCGGCACGCGCGTCGCTCTTTTCGGCAAAATCGAATTCGATAATTACCGGGGTGAGATCCAGATGATGCACCCGGAAACAGAGTTGCTTTCCGGCGATGACGAGGAAGGCGATTCCGCGCTCCACACGGGCCGCATCGTACCTGTCTATGAAGCCGTCGGCAAGGTCAACACGCGGATGCTGCGCGTCATCATCCATCGCATTCTGGCCGAAATGCCGGATCTCGAAGATTACCTCCCCGCGCACATCTGCTCGAAGCTGAAGTTTCCCAACCGCACCGAGTCCGTGCGCGCCGCACACTTCCCTCCCCCCGGCACTCCCGTCCGGATGCTGAACGACTTCCGCTCTCCCGCCCAGTTCCGTCTGATCTTCGAAGAGTTTTTCTGGCTGGAATGCGGTCTCGAAATCAAACGCCGCCGCGCGCGCTCCATGCCGGGCATCGAGTTCCAGCTCACCGACCGCGTGCGCGAGCAGATCCGCACATTACTCCCGTTCAAGCCCACCGCCGCGCAGAAACGCGTCCTCAGGGAGATTGCCGACGATATGTCGCACACGAGCCCGATGAACCGCCTCATGCAGGGCGATGTCGGCAGCGGCAAAACCATCGTCGCCGCCGAAGCCGCCGTGATCGCGGTCGAAAACGGCTATCAGGTTGCGATTCTCGCGCCCACCGAAATCCTCGCGCAGCAGCACTACTTCTCGCTGAAACCGTTATTTCGCAAACTGGGATACGAAGTCGCCCTCCTGACCGGCTCCTCCTCCGCGCGCGAAAAGCAAAAGCTCAAGGACATGCTGCGCGCCGGCATGATCCCCATCGCGATCGGAACCCACGCACTCATCGAAAAGGACGTCGAGTTCGCCAGACTCGGCTTTGTCATCATCGATGAGCAACATCGCTTCGGCGTCATGCAGCGCTTCGAACTCGCCCGCAAGGGAGTGACCCCGGACGTCCTGGTCATGACCGCCACGCCGATCCCCCGCACCCTCGCCATGACCATCTACGGCGATCTCGATATCTCCACCATCGACGAACTTCCTCCCGGCCGCCGTCGAATTGTCACCAAACACTACGTCGAAGATCAGGTGGAAATTGCCTACAGCGAACTGCGCCGCGAGATCGATTCCGGCCGCCAGGCTTATGTCGTCTATCCGGTCATCGAAGAGTCCGAAACCCAGGCCATAAAGGCCGCGCAGCAGATGTACGAGCAGCTTTCGAGCGAGATTTTCCCGGATATCCCCATAGGCCTCCTCCACGGCCGCCTCGGTTCCGCGGAAAAGGAAGCGGCGATGGAAGCGTTCAAGTCAGGCCGCACAAAGATTCTGGTTTCCACCACCGTGATTGAAGTCGGTGTGGATGTCCCGAACGCCACCATGATGCTCATCGAGCAGGCCGAGCGCTTCGGCCTCTCGCAATTGCATCAGCTTCGTGGCCGCGTGGGCCGCGGCGCGGAACAGAGCTACTGCCTCCTGATCACCGCCAGGCTCAACGACACAGCGAAGGAACGCATCCGCACCCTGGTCGATTCCGGCGATGGTTTTAAGATCGCGGAAATGGATCTCAAGCTGCGCGGGCCTGGTGAATTTTTCGGCACGAAACAGTCCGGCCTGCCCTCGCTGCGCATCGCCAATATCCTGCGCGATCCCGATATCCTGGTCGCCGCGAAACATGAAGCACGCGCCTTTGTAGAAGAACCGCCCTCACCGGAGGCGTTTTCAAAGGCTGTTGAATACATCAAAGGCCACTGGCAGCGGCGCTACGGCCTGGTGCAGGTAGGATAGAAATTCATGCGCGTCATTGCCGGTGAATTCCGTTCCCGACGTCTGCTCTCTCTGCCCGGGCTCGACACTCGCCCCACCCCGGATCGCCTTCGCGAAACGCTGTTCAACATCCTCGCGCCGGTGATCGAAGGCTCCACGTTTATCGATGCCTACGCCGGCACCGGCTCTGTTGGCATTGAAGCGATCAGCCGGGGCGCGAAGCTCGCGGTCTTCATTGAGAAGGATCGCGATGCTGTTGAGGTCATCAAGCAGAACCTCGCGTCCCTCGAAATCAAGTCACGCGGCCGCATCGTTCGCGGCGCGGCATCGCTGCACCTCGCAAGCATCGAGGCGGATATCGTATTTCTCGATCCGCCCTATCCGAAAGAGACGGAATACCAATTAGCGCTCGATGTGATCTCGGCGAAACCACCGGCTCTGACCGTTGTGCAGCACTCGGTGCGCTATGCGATACCCGAAAAATACGAATCGCTGCTTCGGACCCGCACGGTCAAACAGGGTGACAACGCGCTCAGTTTCTTCAAAGCAATTCCCCCGATTCTATAGACCCAATGCGCCGGCAACAAGCCGGGCCAATGGTAGGTACACGCTTTCAGCTTGTACGGCCGAGTGAAGCTCGGCTTCGCGGCGCTTCGCCGCGCTCTGACAACCCAGGGAAAACGCCGCGGGATCCGCGCCGTAACTCAGTGTCCTGACGTTGTGCCGGATGACATGGTCGATCCCGACGCGCCCGGGCTTGCAGATGTCGCACCATTGCTTGTCGCGCCATTGCTGCCCTGCCCCCCGTTCGCGCTTGCCGCCGCAGCAGCGGCATTGGCCCCTGCCGCCGCAGCCCCGACCTTCGTCGGATCCTTCGTAATATCGTACACAAATTCCCACTCGTTATATTTCGTGCGGTCGTTGTAAGTCTTGATGCCTTCCTGTTCGCGCTTACTCGCCACTCCCGCGATACCTGCCCCAATCACCTGTCCCTGCGGGGCGGCCGTGCTGCTTGTCGGGGCTGCGCCCGCCGCGAGAGGAGCCCCTGGTGACCCGGTCCCCGCCCCGCCCTGGAGTCCATTCATACCACCAGGCCTGGGCGACGTCAGAATCTGGTTGATCAGGTTGGCCGCGCCGCTGGGCGGCCCATACTGCGAGGGCAACCCCGGAGTATTCTGCGCGGGCTGCCCGTTCTGCGTGTTCTGCTGAATTGCCACACCGGTCGGCAGCGGCGCACCGTTAGGCACCAGAGGCCCACCACCTCCCGCTCCAACGAAAGACCCTGGCGCGGGCGGCATGCCTGGAGTCGCCGGATTAGTCCCCGGCGCGGGCGTTACAGGCGCGGTTCCCGTCGAGTTCGCGGGCACGATTCGCCCATCCGCCAATACCATCACGGGGCCGTTATAGCCGCCTGCCCCGGAGTTACCCGAATTGCCCGAAGACGAGCCCGAATCCGAGCCTCCGCCTCCGCCGTTATTCGGGTTGCCCGCCGCGCCAGCCTGATCGCTCGGACGGACTCGCATCGCCAGATTCACGCCTTCTGAATCGCCGGTCGGCAGCGCGCCAGTCATCGGTCCCAGAGTGATCATCTGCGTCGACCACGTATCGGCGTCCCCTTTCTTCGTGTTCAGGATCGAGTCGGTGATCACACCGCCGGGACCCGCGTGAAGAATCCGCCAATCCGTTTTCCCCGTCATCGGATCGGCAAAACGGCGGCGCAGAAACCGCTGGTTATTGGTATTCTCCAGATCCTCCATCGACGATGGAAACCGGTTGAACTTGCGAACATAGAGTGCGATCGCGCGCGAGTATTCCTGGCCGCGGTCCTGCAGCAGTTGTTCCTTATCGCGCTGCGCTTCGAAGGCGACCCGGGGAACCTGCATGTAAAGACTGACCGCAACAATCGCCGCCATCGCAAACACAAGCAGCAGCGCATACCCCGATTCGGGATTACGCGATCCCCGGACACGCTCTTTGTATCTCATCCCGGCACGTCCTGCAGCTTGAGAGTCTGGGTATCTTTCGCCTGGGTATCTTCAATGTCGATGGAAGTGAGCGCGATTTTCACAATTTTATAGCGCTGCTTCACCGTTTGACCCTCAATCACAATCAGAGGCTCCTCCCCGTCCAGGAGGAATGCCTGCTTGTGCCCGTCCGCCTTTGACACCGTATACCCGTAATACTTCAGATTAATCGGGGGCGGAGGTGGTGGCGCGGGCGGTCCGGAAGGAACAACGGCTGGCGGATGCGCGGGCGGCTGATTCACGGCTATTTTCGGAACGTTCGTGGGTATCCCCGGCATTGGCTTATCGGGCGGAGGCGCCACGCCAAACTGGAACAGGTTCCTGCCCGCTTCAACCGGCCCCACCGCCTGCACTTTGGCGAGAAGATCCAGTCTCAACTCGGGATCGATCGACGCAGGATCGGTCTTATCGTCCGGGCGCGTACCAAGAACACGCGGCCGGAATTCCGATACCGCTCCGCGCCCGACGTTCCGTGCTTTCGCCGATACGGACGCTGCGGGAGTCGCCGTGGAAGAGGTATTCGTGACATCAGTGGATACCGCGCGCGGGGCCGGCGACGGCGAGGAATCCCACGACGAGCTCACATAGTAAATCAACCCGCCCACCACGATCACAGCCAGAATTGCGATTTTCTTCGGCTCGGCGCCAAGTGTCACTGCACGCCTCCCTGATCGTCCCTGACGAAAGTGTTCAGCTTGACAGTCACGTTGAGGATGTCGCCTTTGGGTTGCGGAGCTACCTGAAGACTTTCGATAAGCAGGAATCGCGGCGAGCGATCGAGCAGGTTCACGAACTTCACCAGTTGCGCGTAGTTTCCCTGAAAGGTGGCCGTGATCGTCAGGATATCCAGGTCGCCGCTGCCTTCAATCGGGTCCAGCACGGAATCGTTAACGTCGCCGACCTTCATGCCGGCTGTGTCGCCGATTGTGTTGATTTCGCGGCCGATAGTGGAAAACGTATAGCGGCGGGTGGTCATGTAATCGGCAAGAAATTTACCCCCCTGTTCGCGGCTCCGTTCCATGTTGTGAGTGAGAGCCTGGCTCCGGTTGAGATGCTGCTGAGCCCCGCGCAAACTCGCGCGGGCGGATGTCAGCTGCGCGTTCAGGTCGGCCGGCGAGTCGCCGATCAGGTGGAAAGCGAAGGCGGCTACGACAAGATTCGCCAGCAGGAGCGCACCCAGGCCTGCGCGCACGAGGAACCAGGGCTCGCGGAAGTTGATGGAGGGCATGGTCATCGTCGGCTCCCGGCGCGGTTATAGTTTCTGGTCATAGATCACCGTCAGATGAGTACGGTAATACGGATCGTTCTGCGTCGGCGAAACCTGCGAACTCTGCGTCACATCGCCAAACACATCGGAACCTTCCAGCTTTGAAATAAACCCGAAAATCGGTTCCGGCGTGTCCGAAGCCACCACCATGTCGAGCGAAAGCTCGTCCCTCAAATTCAGCTGCGGCCGAATGGACACGATGCGCACGTTGTGCGGCAGCACTGTCTCCAGATCCGAAAATATTCTGGTCCAGCTGACCGCTTTGCGCCGAATCAGCTGATTGTACAGATCGCTGCGATAGAGCAGACTGGCATTTTCAGGCAGCCGCATCTGCGTGTCCAGTTGGACCTGCCCGGCGTTGACCTTCGCCATCTGCCGCTCCACCTGGGCAATCACTTTCCGGGAATCGTTCATATTGCCCCGATCCGTGGCCGCGAGCCCGATCAGCGCCAGCAGTGAAATGCACAGGAGTATTGCGACCACGGCCGATGCCACCAGCATGGGCCGATCGCGCCGCATCGGCGTGCGCGCAAGATTCAGTGGCAGTCTCATGCGGCCGCCTTCCGGACGGGCTCGCCAGTCAGAGAACGCAGATATCCGGCAAGCCCCGGATGCTCTTCATGCACGACTTCAACCTCCACGTCGAGTTCCGACGACAAACGCGCCGCCACATGAGACGACTCCGGGCCGAAGCCCGCCAGGTATAAACGGTCGGGCCTTGCTCCGGACTGATCTTCCACGTAAACGCGGGTCGCATAGAGGTCGGAAACAATCTCGTCGATCGGCATGGCAGCCTCCGCGCCATGCGCCGCACTGTTTGGCTCCAGGGCGCTCAATTCGAGAGACCTCGCCAGCGTCAGGACGCCGTTACCCACCACCAGGACAGACAGCGCTCCGGAATTCCGGTGCGCCACCAGATAGGAACCAGCCGCCGGTAAAAGTTCCAGCACTGCCAGAGCCGCCGGCGTCACGAGCCCCGGCTGCAACCCCGCCTGGCGAAACGGCACTTCATACTGGGCAACCACTTCCGCGGGCGCCACCGCAACCAGAACTTTATTCCCGGCCTGCACGTGATAAGAAACCGCCGCGGTTTCCACATCGAAAGGCACAGTCTTCTTCAGACGGAAACGCACCAGCGCCATCCGTTCTTCTTCCCGCTCCGGCAGATTTTCGAATTCGAGCACCGCGAGGCGCATGGCGTTATCCGGCAGAATCAGCGCCGCCGTACGCCGGCCGCCGGAAGCGGGCACCAGCTTGCGAACCGCGGCGGTAAACGCCGGCAGGTCCAGAATATTTTCTCTGATCGGCGAGGGCTCAAGCACCCCGTCGGCTAAGGCCGCAAATTGCACAGTTGCCGGAGGCCGCGTCCGCGACACGGCAATACCGCTCGCGGAGATTTCAAACGCAAACTCCGGCGGAGGATCCTGCAACAGCGACTGAATAGAATGGAGCAGACTCATTCGATGAAGGTCACCTTGTTAATTTCGCGCAGCGTGGTCACTCCCGCGCGCGCCTTTTCCACGGCCGATTCGCGCAGGAAGGTCATGCCTTCCTCGCGGGCCAGACGCTTGATTTCCGACGATGGCCGACGGTCGAGAATCAGTTCGCGGATGCGGTCGCTCAGATCGAGCAGTTCGTGAATCGCCGTTCTGCCGCGGAAGCCCGTGCCGCCGCACTCGAAACATCCGGCGCCTTCCATGAAGTCCACATCGCGCCATTCTTCCGGCTTCATGCCGCTTTCAATCAGCATGGAATCCGGATACCGGACGGGCCGCTTGCAATGTTCGCAGTTGAGACGCACCAGCCGCTGGGCCAGAATGCAGTTGAGCGCCGAAACGAAGTTGTACGCCTCCACGCCGATGTTCTGGAAGCGGCCAAGCACGTCGACCACATTATTCGCGTGAACCGTAGTGAAAACCAGGTGGCCGGTGAGCGCGGAGTTGATGGCGATCTGCGCGGTTTCCTGATCGCGGATTTCCCCCACCATGATCTTGTCGGGATCGTGACGCAGAATGGAACGCAGCCCGCGCGCGAAGGTCAGGCCCTTTTTCTCGTTGACCGGAATCTGCGTGATGCCCTTGAGCTGGTACTCGACGGGATCTTCAATCGTGATGATCTTGTCTTCGTCGTTCTTAATCTCGCTGAGCGCGGCGTAGAGCGTGGTCGTTTTGCCGGAACCTGTAGGTCCCGTCACCAGCACCATGCCGTACGGTTCCGAAATGTAGCGTCGAAATTTCGTGAGATCGCCGGGGCTGAAACCCACCACGTCGAGGCTCAGGTTTGCGAATTTCTCGCTCATCGACTCTTTATCGAGCACGCGGAGCACGGCATCTTCACCGTGGATCGTCGGCATGATGGAGACGCGGAAATCGATCAGGCGGGTCTTGTACCGGACGCGGAAACGGCCGTCCTGCGGCACGCGGCGCTCGGCGATATCGAGTTCGCTCATCACCTTGATGCGGGAAATGATGGTGGAGTGCCAGTCCTTCGCGATCGGCGGCATCGCGTAGTGCAGAACGCCATCGATGCGGTACTTGATGACAACTTCCTGGTCGCGCGATTCGATGTGGATATCGCTGGCGCGCCGTTCGAGCGCGTTGAAGATCGTGGTATCCACCAGCTTGATGACCGGCGCAATATTGCTGTCGCCGGAAGAAAGGCGGTCGATGGAAAGCGTTTCGTCGGGATTGTCTTCTTCCCCGACCACATCCAGCGCGAAGCCTTCGGTGACTTCATCGAGCACACGCTGCGATTGTTCGGTCTTCTTGAGGAGATCCGCGACCTGAGAGGCAGTGGCGACCCTGACCTTGAGCTTCTTGTGCAGCAGCAGACTGAGTTCGTCGATCGTGTTGAGATTGCGGGGATCGACCAGGGCGATTTCCAGCGTTCCGTTCTGCGCCTTCAGGGGCACAAAGTTATAGCGGAACATGAGGTCGACCGGGATGGAGCGGAAGAGGTCGACGTCGATAGCGCCATCGCGCAGATCCACGAACTCGCAGCGATAGCGGGCTGCCGCCGCCTGCGCGGCCGCGACTTCGCTGGCGGCGCTTTGCGCCGCGTCGAGCACCGGAATGGGAATTTTTGGCGTCATTTGATGGTGTCGGCCAGGGAGAAAATAGGAAGATAGAGCGCGATCAGAACGAACGCCACGAACATGCCCATAAAAATCATGATGGCTGGCTCGATCATAGACAGAACGGCTGTCATTTTGGTATTCACGTCGTCTTCGTAAAACTCGGCGACGCTCGAGAGCATCGACGGCAGCGCGCCGGTGGATTCGCCAACCTCGATCATGTCGACAGAAAGCGGCGGGAAAACACCAGTGGAAGCGAGAGAAACCGAGAGAGCCTGCCCTTCCCGCACCAGGCGGCCGGCTTTCGCCAGCATTTTTCGAAGCAGCGGCGTGCCGAGCGAATCGGCCGACGTTTCAAGACCCTGCACGAGCGGGATACCGCCGGTCAAAAGGGTGCCGAGCACACGCGAGAACTGCGCGACCTGGTATTTGATCCAGATGTCTCCGAGGACGGGGACTTTCATTTTGAGGCGGTCCAGCTTCTCGCGCGCCGCGTCTCCGCGCGACCACCAGGCGAACACAAAACCCGCCACGACCAGGCCGCCAAACCAAGCCAGAACGTAGGTGCGCGCCGTGGTCCCGATGGCGATCAGGAAGAGCGTCATCGATGGCAGAACCGCCTGCATGCTGGAATAGAGCGACGCGAAACTCGGCACCACGTAGGTGACGAGGAAGACCATCAGCAGGAGCACCAGCACAATCAATACGCTGGGATACATGAGCGATACCATCACCTTTTTGCGTACCCCGAGGGCCAGTTTCTGGTAGGTGACGTAGCGCTCCAGAACCTCCGTCAGGCTACCGGACTTTTCGCCCGCGAGGATGGATGTGACGTAGATTTTGGGGAAAATTTCCTGGTCGCGGAAGGCATCGGACAGCAGCGCACCCTTCCGGACATCCTCGCGGACGCCATTGATGTAGGGTCTTAGCTTTGGATCCGTAAGTCTTTCAGCCAAAAGGTCAAGAGACTTCAGAATCGGCAGGCCGGCGCGAATGAGAGTGACGAACTGCTGGTTGAAGATCAGGAATTTTTCGAGGCTCAGCTTCTTGCGGCTACCCGGCAGGTTGATGCCAGCCAGCAGGCCTCCGTCTTTTGCCTTGACCTTGTAAACCAGAAAGCCCTGGCGCGTATAACGTTCGCGCACGTCCTGGTCGGAGGTTCCCTGAACCACCTGGTTGTGGACCTGCCCGCTGGTGTCGGCGTACTGGAGTTGAAAGTTGGCCACGTTACTGTTGAGCCTCCACAATTTCCGCGTCGGGCGCGGGATGAAAAACAAACAGGCCGGGGGCAACCAGAACATTCAGCTGTTCGTTGGAAAAGCTCAATTCCATCTTCGACAGGTCCTGATAGGTAACGCGAACCTTGTGGATCTGGCCGTCCGGAGTAGCGAGGAAGTCAACTTGGGCGAACGGCATGTTCTGCGATTTCGGTTTGGCCGCGATCCAGGAGTCGGAACCCTCGCTATGAAGCTGGAACGACTGGAAATCTTTCTGGAAATCGAGTTTCCCGAGGAGAAAGGCGAGGGGAGCCCGCATGTCTTCCGATGCTTTGAGCGAACTCTTCATGACGCGGTGGTCGTCCGGGGTGTAGAGCCAGGTGTCTTTGCCGTCGGCGAGGAAGATTTTGCCGCTGGGCGAGGAATAATCCCAGCGCATGCGGCCCGGTTTCCGCAGGTAGAGGACTCCGGATTCGGTCTGGGTTTGCTTCCGTGGCGCCGCGTAACTCTGTGAAAAATCGAGCTTTAGGGATTGCGCGTGGTTGTAGCGATTCTCGATGGCTTTGAGGGTAGGAGCAAGATCCGGGGCGGCAGCGGCGGCGAATAACGCAGCCGAGACGAGCCCAAAGACAAATCTGGCCGCAAATCGCATCACAAAGGATTGACGGCGAAGGGCTTCCAAACGTGCAGACCAATGAGGGTGAAGCGGCGAAAAGGCAATTCGAAAAAACGAACCCAATTTGGAGGGATGGGGTCTGGATTGGAAGCCGAGGCGGGTGGGAAACCGATTCGAATAACCAAAGCCATTTGGGGGGATTGCCGGCGGGGCATCACCGTCAGGGCGGGCGCGAAAGCGATTCGAAAAAACGAACCCAATTTCGGGGGTGCGGGGATTTCGACTGTCGGTCTGGTTCACAGTCACATTGTAGACTGCGGCTTTAGAGTGCCGAGGCTAACTTATTGAATTTACTATGCAAAATCGCTGTGACCGTGCCGGTTGCGACTCTCGGTTTGAGGGACTCGCGAGCGTGAGATCTCTGCGGTCAGAAAGCCGCCATGCTCTCAGAACTTGCGTAGTCCGAGGCTTATGCAGATCGCGTCGTCAGCGCGCTCCATAGTTTCCAGGTCAACCGATCCGATATATTTCACAAGGCGGGCACGATCTACCGCCCTGATCTGGTTGAATACAGCGACCGAGACGACGGACAACCCCCTATCGGGCCCGGAGCCCAGCAAAACATGTACGGGGTTCAGGGGAAACCGGACAGTTGAGGTAATCGGCGACGATCATGACATCGGACACGCGATTCGAGACGTCGTTTTGTATGACGAGAGCCTGGCGCGTTTTCTGAACTTCACGGCCTACCGTCGGGTCAAGGGCCGTGAGGTAGATTTCGCCGCGCTTCGGATGCTGCGCGTGTCCCGGCGGGGAGTGTCGAGCCGTTGCCATTCTTCGTTGTCCACGGCGGACCAATCCGCCGCTATTTCCCGATCCAGATCCCTGTCCCGGAGCGCTGTCTGCTCCAGTTGAGTTCTGATGGCCGCACTGCTGCGGTGCGCAACAAAGTGCCGGACCGCCTCATCGATGAGCCTACTGCGCGCACCGGGCTTTGTCGTGCGGTCAATGGCGTGAATTGTGGCTTCGGGGAGAACGATATCAATACGCTTATTCACGCGTGCAACCTATAGACACATTCTATACAGACAGCATGTGTATGGGGTAGCCGGGAGGGTCCATGTAGCATTGCGGCCGTCCCTGAGAGGAGGATCTTGTGTCGGGTCGATTCATATTCAGTTCTCTGTGGGAGTGTCGAAACCCCGATCCAGCTAATCGACTCGTAGGCGTGAGTATGGAATGAAGGCGTTTGGCGGGAGCGGAAAGCGCTACGTCGATCAGAGCCGTTTGATGGCTCACCAAAGAGACTATGCCGTCGGTGCCCAAAAGAGCTATCCTGGCCAGGAGGATTTCCGAATGAAGACCCTTGCAATACTGCTGATCGCGAGCGGGACGATTTCGGCCCAGCCTGCTCCCCCGCCACCGCCGCCTCCACCACCCGCCGCGGCTGCGGCCGGAGGCAAGGCGACGTGCGGGGTTGTTTCGCCGGACGCGGCGAAAATGGAGTTCGATGCTGTCTCGGTGAAACCGGTGCAGACTCGCGGGAGCGGCGACGCCGAGATCGACGGTGGGCCGGGGTCGAATGATCCGGGCCGCGTCACAATGCCGCGCATGCTGCCCGCGTATTTGATCTTTATAGCGTACGATCTCTGGTCAGATCAACTTCAGGGCCCGGCGTGGATGGCCAGTGAGACGGATCATTTGTTCACCATCAGCGCCACCATGCCGGCGACGACGACGAAAGAGCAGTATTGCGGAATGCTGCGCAACCTCCTGGCCGAACGCTTTCATCTGACCTTTCACCATGAGACGCAGCCGCGCCCCGGCTACGAGTTGACGGTGTTACCGGGCGGCCCGAAGTTTAAGCAATATGCGCCGGAGCAGAGCGACGCAGGTATCGGGCCGACTGCCGGCACGGATGCGAATGGGTTCCGGGTGATGCTTCCGAACCAGCCCACCTATGTGGCTCAGTTGAGAACCCAGAGCGGGCTCGTAAAACTAAGTTACCGCAATACTATGGCCCGGTTTGCACGATTCATCGGAGCCCAGATGAGTCCGAACAGAGGCGGCCCGTCAAACGAGCCGCAGCCTCGCATCGCGGACAAAACGGGGCTCGCGGGAAGCTGGGACATCCGTCTGGAGTATCAGATACCGCCGCTCAATCCGAACGCGCCCCCACCGCCGGATGGCGCTGCGCAGGCGACTACACCCGAAGGGCCGAGCATCTTTGCCGCAGTGCAGCAGCAACTGGGGCTGAAGCTCCAGAAGGTCAGGGATGTGCCCATTGATGTCCTGGTCGTCGATCACATTGACCAGACGCCGACGGATAACTGAGTCGATTTTTCCGCGATCAGATCCGGAATTCGCTCTCCCTTCCGGCGCGCGGCTTCAGAAAGTGCCGAGGTGTCGATCTATTCGAGTTTTGGTGGCCAGGCTACAGTCGTCTCCATCGGCATCATCGTGGAAAGCCATGATCAGGAACTCAATGCGATCAGGCGATCCAGGTATGCCACGCCGATTTCTTTCTTCCTTACTTTCGACGCAGGACCGTTTCGTTTGAACCTGCGCTGCCAGAAACTCGACCGGAACCTGCGCAGCCAGGGGAGGGCGATGCGGCGATTAGCGCGGGTGTTCCTCAATGACCCGCATTCGGTCCCGTCTTTTTTCCAAACACCGCGATAAGGTTTTTTACCGGTTTAAGCATCAATACATTGCCCACGGCGACGCCCCCCGCAAGCCTTTCCCAGTCGCGCTCACCCGTTAGCGAAAAACCCGGGACCCCAAAATAGGATCGCCTGGTTGTCTCGGTCCACACCGAGATGCTTGTTTCCTTGTCGAATAAACTTCCCGAAACGATTCCGTAGCCTGATTCGTCGGATATCTCCTCGACAACAACACTCAGGACCCAGCGATCTTTACTGTTCTTGCCGCAATTCGTATCCGGAGAATATCCGCGCTGTTTTAGCTCGACTTCGACTGCGCCCCTCACGAGCTCAAGATCGACTGGGGCTGCCTTGTCCTGGCGGCCGTCAGTCGGAGGCATTACACAGATGATGTCGATCTGCCTGAAGTTAAATTTGTCCTTAGTCCATGCCAGAGAGCCGCACAACCAAAACACCAGCAAAGCTATCGAGAATCTGAAGACGCCCGCCATCCGGTCTCCTTTTAGAGTGATATTTTGTGATTGTACGTTAAGCAATCTGATGTCTGCACGGGTATCCCGAATGATCGCTGCGGGTAAGGGCGGCTGATTTGTGATAGATTTTCTCTTGGAATTGTGATCGTGCGGATAGCGAGCGCACTTATCTTTCTTACTCTGACGCCGGCACTCCCGGTGCAGCTTGTCCATGCGCAAACGTATTTCCCGCCCGGAGTTTTGGGCAGGACACCAGAGGCGAGCGAGATAGCGGCGAATCGATACTCGAAATTCCTGCAGGCCCTGCATGAACCATCTCTCCTCGAATTGGCGCAGCGCGATCCAAACGCGGAAGCATACCGGCTTCTCTGGCTGCGGGAGTCCGATCGTCCGGCCAGTATCCGCTTCGTCCCGAAGCCGGGCGGCACGGGATGGTTCTATCGCCATATGACCAATGGCACTGGCGGAGCGCAACCAGGCCACCTGTCCGACTCCGGAATGTCGTGGTCCTGGAAATCCAGAACAGCATCATTCCTGAGCATTGTCGAGCGCGTGGAGTTCTGGAATCTGCCGACGCTGGCGGACGATGACAGGAATTCGATTCCGTCGTGCCGCGCCCATTGGATTCTGGAGGGGATCAGGAACGGGCAATATCACGTCGTGGACCGCTGCTCGCCGGATCAGGCAGACCCTGTGCGGGTGGTGGGAATCATGGCGATGAAGCTCGGTAGTCTCAGGGTTCACGGACGCAGCGTGTATTAAAGAGCCGGATCTGGGGAGTGCTCTAGTCTGGAGGATTCTACGCCCGCTCCCGCGCCACTATTGTGGGCTCTACTGCCGCCTTCCACGTCCGGGTTCAAAGAAGCCAGAGGTACGCATTAACAAATCCCGGAAATATAAAGGCGGCATAAACTCTAAACACATCGCCATGAACCAGATGAGCTTCCATTGGCGAACATTGAGAAGGATGAACGAAAAAACCGCCAGATGTAATGCCATTAAAGCCCAAGTCATTACCCGGAAAGAGAATCTCCGGAGCAAGGGTCAGCTGTCGGCGATGAAGTATCCAAACAAGACCGACGTATTCACCATGAGCCCTCCCCATCTTACGAATCTTTCGCCGTCTATGTTCGCTCGCGCAGCGGAGAATACGATAACGACTACGCAAATCGAGATTGCGAGGTAAATGGCAAAATCCCTCAAGCGCTTGCTACTAATCATCGGCATGCGCTCCGGTTCGTGGCTTCGATTTCAGCGATCGGTTCACAGCAGTTCGTCTTGCGGTCGGCGGCATCGAAACGGACTTCGAGGCGGGCGTCCAGGCTCGCAAGTGAGTGTTGAGGTCAGACAGGATTGCGACCTTGAGGCTGCCGACTTCCGCGAATCGTCCATCGGCTGCCTGTTTGAGTTTAGCCTGGTTGGCGCCAGGTGCCCCCGGCTTTGAGGGATTCGCAAGCGTGAGACAACACGGGGTAACCAGGCGCCCTGTCGTTCCGCCAATATATATTCAGCCGAATGGAGGCTCAGAAGATGGCCATCCGATTGATCCGCGGTGCGTTACTGACGGCGCTGGCGGGAGTCGCGGCGCTCGGCCAGACAGCGAACAGTCCGCCCGCGTTCGATACGATCTCGATCAAGACCGCCGGGCCATCGGTTGCAGGGCATTCGCCCACCGGAATCTCAGTAGAGAGAGGGCAGATCGCCTACATGCGGCAGAGTCTGATTTCCCTGCTGTTGCAGGCCTATGACGTGCGCATCGAACAGCTCTCGGCTCCGGCCTGGATGTACGACGTCAACAAACCGGGGACCTACTTGTTGTACAACATCGCGGTCACGATGCCGCCCGACACGCCGAAGCAGACAATCCAGTTGATGCTGCGGAATCTGTTGACGGATCGCTTTCACATACGGCTTCATCATGAGACCCGGAACTTTCCGGGCTACGATCTGGTGGTCGCGGACGGTGGGGCAAAGCTGATAGCAGGAGGCTCTTCGGTCGCAGACGGCGGTTTTATGGGTGAAGGAATGATTCGCACGAACAGGAGCCGGCAATCCATGACTCAGTTCGCCGCAACGTTGGGAGAGATGGTGAACGAATCGAACGGGGATGTCGTGGGAGTCGCGGTACCCCAGGTGACCGATAAAACCGGATTGACCGGAATATACGCGATCGAACTGGAATTCGCGGGATGGCAACGGTTGCCGGGGATGTCGTTAGCTGACGCGCAGAAGACCAGTATGCCGGAGAACCACGTCAAGCTGCCGGATCTGTTCGCCGCGCTCGAAAAGCAACTTGGATTAAGGCTGGTGAAGGCCGATGCGGTACCGCTCGACGTTCTGGTGATCGATCATGCAGACCCGGTTCCGGACGCGAATTAACAGACGCGCCGGACGATGCGCATTTCGGGCCGCCTACAATGCTGCGGCGTAATTTTTTGCGTGGGCTATTTGAGGCAGCGCGGGATCGGCATCTTTCCATGCCGCCAGAAAGGCCGCATACTCTTTCGCCGCCGCCTCCCGATTTCCGGCTTTCTCGCTGCTCAGCGCAATGCCATAGAGCGCGAACCCGGATCGCGGACGTTCGAGCAACGCCTGTTCATAAGCGGCGCGCGCGTCGGTCCAGTCGTCCGCGTCCATCATGGCGGCGGCTTCCGTTTCTCCGACCGGTCGGATGTAGCCGGGCGGTTCGCGATAACCGAGAGCTTTTTCGGCTTGCGCCGCCTTCGCGAACAGGCTGTGCGCGTCGGCTTTTTGCCCCTGAGCCGAAAGCAGAGACGCGCGCAATTCCAGCGACATGATCGAGAGCGTGCCCAGCAGCGGCTGTAGGTCAGCGTCAGGCATGACTTCCAGCTTCGGTGGACCGGCCGGCGCGGCAGCGGGCATCGCGGGCATAGTCCTGGACTGCGGCGACATTCGCCATAAGCCGGCATCCAGTTGCGCGGACGACCGCTCCGCGAGCGTGAGATCGTGGACCCCGACGGCCTGCATGCCGGTGGCGAAAGCCGTCAGTTGCCGGGAAAGGAATTCGAGATTGGGCAGTTTCGGTGAGACCGGACTGGCTTTCAGCCGCTCGATGACCTGCGGCCAATTCGCCGTTCGCAGCGCCACTGGCAGGCGTGGATCGACGCGCGAAATCGAATCCCGCGCCGAATAGGTATAGAGCGTGGATTCCAGTTCGCCGCGCGCAACGGTGAGCTTCGCCGAAATCGCAGTCGCCTGACTCAGCTTGCCTTCCTCCATGAGGTTGGCGATCGCATACATCAGGTTGTGGACGTAGTTCCAGTCGTTATCCGTCTGGACGTGCTGCGCTTCCGTGTAGTGCTCGTCCACGAGCATCGACGCGGCAAACGCCTTCTCGGCGGCGGCATAATCGCCCAGACGGGAGAAGATGTGACCTGGCATATGAACCATGTGCCCGGAGGCCGGCGCAAGGGTCGCAAGGATTTGCGCGCTGTGCAACGCCTGTTCGGGGTGCGGACCGCCTTCGAGCGCGTGGATGTAATAGTGATTCGCGGCGGAGTTATTCGGGTCCTCTTTCAGAATGCCTTCGAGGATCGCAATCTTCTCCTTCGAACCGACGTGTTGGGCAAGAAAGAGCCGCGCCTGAATGTCGGTGGGATACTCCTTCGCGAGTTTGCGCCACAGTTGCGTCGCGGCGGCGAGGGCCCGGCCTGGGTTGTCGCTTTCGCGGGCTTCTTCCGTTGCCGCGGTCGCTTCAATGAAAAGGCGCTCGCGCTTGCTCGCGTGACTTTTGAGTTTGACTGCGCTCGCAAGCGCCGGGGCGGCATAGCCCTGCGCCAGGCCATGATAGAAAGCTTCGGCCTGCGCGAGTCCCCAGTAGCAGATGGCGCATTGGGGGTCGACGCGAATACTCTGTTCGAAGGCGCGGGCCGATTCGTAGTCCCAGTAATCGTGAATGAGATTCAGACCCTGATCGAACCAGATCTGCGCTTCGGGCTTCGCGGTGATTTGCATGTGGGAGTTTCCGATACCGGTCATCCTTTGCGGAACCGGCAGGTCGGCGGGGGGAGTCTGGTTTTCAGTGCCCATGTCATGGCCGGACATGTCCATCTGAGCGAATAAGGAAGAGGCAGAGATCGCGATCAGGAAGAGGGTGCGGGCCGCGCTCATAGGCCTATTGTAGTCAGGTTTACTCCCAGGACTATTGCCAGTTCCGCCGGGTGGTGTATCCGGATAAAGTGGGCGGTTACGGAGCGGCTGAGGGGTGAGTCGTATTGCATCGACGGACGCTAAATGGCAAGAGTTCTCTTTTCAGGCCTTGAGCCCCGAGCCGCACAACAGTTAGCGAACCTCGTCGCCACTGACGGGCACGAGATCCATCGGGGGAAGAACAACGCTCCAATCAAAGACCTGCTGAATGCCAACGTCGTTTTTATCGGCGGTGACCCGGATCAATACCTGCCCATGCTGCGGAGGGTCCGCGCAGTGGATTCGACGCTTTGTTTTGTCGTGATCGCCCGATTTGCCGACACGTCCGAATGGCTGGACGCGCTCGAAGCGGGCGCGACGGATTACTGGGCAGTTCCGTTCGAGTTGCGGCAGGTTCGTGCCCTGATCGCGGCGGCCATCACCCGCCGGGCGTCGACAGCGGAAAATCGGGTTCCCGGATTATCTGTTCGGCCTGCCAGAGGTGACGCCTGCCGTGCGCGGCAAGGATGAGAAATCCGGTGGCGACGGTAAAGCGCAGCAGCGGCACCAAAGGATTGGGAAAACGGACTGAGTTCAGATCTTTATCGGCGGCGGAACCAACAACGGCCCTCACACGATCCATTGCTTTGAGGAACCCGGGCAGAATGCCTTCGGGGTTCAGCGTAGGCCGCGGAGCGATGGCGCGGGGCGCCGGGAATTTGCGGCGGACGGGCGGCTCCAGATCGCGCGCGAACTTCGCGGAGAGAAACCCGGCGGTTCGAAAATTCGCGGCATTCGGGCCGGGCCGCGCGTTGCCGATTGCCGGCTCCATGGAATTCAGATAGATCTCCGTTGAGATCGCCAGATGATCGAAGCATTCGAGGATGCTCCAGCGCTCGCCACCTGCTGGCTGCCAGGTCAGTTGGGTCATCGTGAGGCCGCCGGCCAGTTCCGTGGCAGCGTTACTCAGGTGGTCGATGGACTCGAGATATTGTTCGCGGGTCATTTAGTCAAATACTACCGTTTTTGAGCCGTAGCTCAAAATCCGATGGGCGAGCCGCCAGCGGACGGCGCGAGAGAGGACGACGCGTTCCAGATCGCGGCCCTTTTCGATCAGGTCTTCGAGTTGATCGCGATGGGAAATGCGGATGACGTCCTGTTCGATGATGGGGCCGTCGTCCAGCACCTCAGTCACGTAATGGCTGGTGGAGCCGATCAGTTTTACGCCGCGCTCGAAGGCGCGGTGGTACGGCCTGGCGCCGGTAAAGGCGGGCAGGAACGAGTGGTGGACGTTGATAATCCGGTTGGGGAAATGCGCCACAAACCGGGGCGACAGGATCTGCATGTAGCGCGCGAGCACGATGAGATCGACCTTATGCTCTTCGAGAAGGGCGATCTGGCGGTCTTCGTTTTCGGCTTTGGCGGCAGGGTTGGTGTCCAGCTGGTGGAACGGGATGCCGTGAAATTCGGCCAGGGCACGCGCGCCCGGGTGATTGCTGACGATGAGCGGAATTTCGCAGGCGAGTTCACCGGCTTTATGGCGATAGAGGAGGTCGGCATAGCAATGCAGGTATTGCGAAACGAAGATCGCCATGCGGGTGACTGCGGAAGAGAGTTCCAGACTCCAATCCATGCGCAGTTCCGCCGCAACAGGCGCGAAATGAGCGCGAAAGTCATCGACGCCGAAGCCTTCGAGAGCCCATTCGACGCGCATGAAGAAGAGGCCAGCCTCGTGATCCTGATGCTGGTCGGCATGGATGATGTTGGCTCCATGCTCGTAGAGGATGCCGGAAACCTTGGCGACCAGGCCTTTGCGATCCGGGCAGTTAATTAATAAGATGGCAGTGTTGTTCATTCTATTTGGCAGAGAGCTGTACGCACATTCCGACTCCGCTTCGTATACAGTAAATATATATGTTTAACTGGGTCTGCCCCCGCTGTGGACACGAAGTTCCCCCCTCGAAGACGGAGTGCCCGTTCTGCGCCCCGCCGGCGCCTGAGGCTGCCGCACCACCGCAGTATCCGCCGCAGCCGCCACCGCCGCAATACGCGCCCCCCGCGCCGCCGCCGCAATATGGGCAACAGGCGCCCCCGCCGCAATACTGGCAGCCGCAGGCTCCGCCGCCGCAGGGATACCCACCGCAACAATACCCGCCGCAGCAGTATCCGCCGCAATACTGGCAGCAGGCTCCTCCGCCGCAGGGCTATCCGGCGCAGCAGTATCCATCGCAACAGCCATATCAGCCGCCGCCGGAAGCACAGCAGTACCAGCCGCCTCCGCCGCCGCCGGAGCCTCCTCCACCTCCGCCACCCCCTCCGCCGCCGCAGCAGTATGCTCCGCCTCCTCCGGCGTATGTCTCGGCTCCCGTGACCACGCCGTGGCCGCCGCCCGAGGAACGAACCGGCAAGCCGCTGTGGCTGGTCGCTACTCTGACCGTCGTCGGTTTCCTCGTCCTGTTTGTGATCGCGTACAACCTGATGGGGTCGCACGGTTCGTCGTCCGCCAAGGACGCGGCGAAACAGCAAACGACGAATCCGATGCAGAAGTACCTCGAAGTGGTCGGCATGCGCCTGATGTCGGATAAGGGCGGCGAGACGGTGAAGTTTCTGGTCGTGAACCACTCGGGCGTGGAATTGACGGATCTGGAAGCTACGGTCACGCTCTGGGCGAGCACGCAACGTTCGGAGGAAGACTCCGTCGGAACGTTTACGTTCCACGTGGATTCGCTCGGAGCGAACGATTCAAAGGAACTCAGCGCGCCGCTGAAGAGCGACAAGCCGTCATACGACGTTCCGGAAGACTGGCGGAACATCACGGCCGATGTGCAGATTACGTCGCCAGGGCAGCAGTAGCTTTCCATCAGAAGTGCACCTTGACCGCCAGTTGGATCAGGCGGGGCGCGGCCGCGCTCACGATGCGGCCGAAGTTGGGATCGTTGATTTCGCCATCCACCGAAGTGGGGCCGTAGAACTGGGCGTGGTTAAACACGTTGAAGGCTTCGGCACGGATGTCGAGCGATTTCTCTTCCTGTAGACGGATCGTCTTGCTGAGCTGCATGTCGTAATTTTCGATGCCGGGGCCGTGGAA